>NICF_comb_assmDRAFT_10000179_pt1 | contig 50454 bp, 43 predicted proteins | sample NewIslPassag4_SG_FD_11279 | JGI IMG/M metagenome (IMG submission 11279)
GACTTTGGCCGCGCCGCGCCCCGAGCGGGAGGGGCTTGCGAGCTCCGTCTAGCCGCGAGTGCTCGTGTCCGCGCGGCGCCGGCTCGAAATCGGGCCCGCGCCGCTCGTTCGATCATGGTTTAGATCAATGGAGGACGCTGACCTCGGGCGGCACCCGGTAGGCTCGGTAGTCGGCGAAAGGCAGGAGGTTATCTCTTGCCTCGAGGCTTGCTAGGTAGCTTTCGTCGATCTTTCCTTGGCTGATTTGGGCGGCGAGGGTAAAGAAGCGGCGGAGGTGCTCGTGCGTGCGGCGGACGGCGTACTCCACCACCGTGCCGGTCTTCATGATGAAGGCCCAGTCGGAGCTCTGAGCGAGCATGAGCTCACGGGCGGCCTGATTGAGCGCTCGCTCCTCGAGAGGAGTCGGCCGCTCTACCGTTTCGGCCAGCGCCTGCATCATCTGCGCGGCGCGATGAAGATGGGGGTAGATCCAGTCGTTGGAGTCGTCGAGCCAGACCTCGAAGTACCCCTTGTACCCCCACGTGGACGGGGAGACTTCGACCACTTGCTGGACCGGGTACTCGGTCAGATAGTCGCTCGGAGTGACGAGCTGCACTTCGTGGTCGACCTCGTGGATGCGGCGCACCACTTCGTCGAGGAACCACGGTCCCTCAAACCACCAGTGGCCGAAGAGCTCGGCGTCGTAAGGGGCGACGACGATCGGCTTTTGCTGCATGCGGCTGCGCAAATAGCGGATCTGGTGGACCCGGTTGAAGACGAAGTTGTGGGCGTGCTCGCGCGCTTTGGCCCGGGCCCGGTCGGGATCGTACGGCTCCTTGTGATGGGTCCGGCCGGTGATGCGAAAGTACTTCAAACCGGTGTCGGCTCTCGTTCCCCAGGGAAGGTACGGAGCGAGCGCCTCCCAAGGCAAGTCGTGGCCGACGTCCCGGTAAAACTCCCGGTAGTCGTAGTCTCCCGGATACCCTTCGGTCGCGCTCCAGACCTGCTTGGAGGTCTCTACGTCCCTGCCGAAGACGGCCAATCCTCTCGGCGTGTAGACCGGCGCAAACATCGCGTAACGGGGGCGTGGGACGCCGTGCAAAAGGCCGTGCGTGTCGGTGATGGTATAGCGGACTCCTTCGGCAAGCAGCAAACGGTCAAGGCTTGGGGCATAACCGCACTCAGGAAGCCAAAACCCCGCGGGCTGGAGGTCAAAGACCCGCCGGTGATGCTCCACCCCTGCTTGAACTTGTGCCCGGGCGGCGGCGATGTACGGCTCCGTGAGGGGTAGCAGGGCGTGGGTGGCGGCTGAGGCGATGAGTTCCAAGCCGTAGCGGGTGAAATGACGAAACGCTCCGAGCAGATCCCGGTCGTAGCGGTAAAGAAATGCCTCTCGGGTCCGGACAAAGCGGTCCCGGTACATGCGCGCGAGCCGCCAGAACCTGGGCGCGCCAGCGGTCCTGCGCATCTCGTCGTGCGCCAGGGCGATGCTGCGCTCCAGGTGCTGAACGTAGCGGCGCAGGAGCAGAGGGTCGGCCAGCATCGAAGCCAGGGGAGGCGTCACCGAGAGCGTCAGGCGAAACGAGACGCCGTCGTCCACCCACCCCTGCATGGTGTCGAGCAAGGGGATGTAGGTGTCCGTGATCGCTTCGAACAGCCAAAGCTCCTCAAGGTGCGCGCGGTTTTCAGGATGGCGCACGAAAGGGAGGTGGGCGTGGAGGACGATGGCTAGGTACCCATTCACCTGGTCGGTCGATCGACTCAAAGCGTTGCACCTCCTGCCGGGGTGTGGAGCGGAGGCTCCCCCCTGGTTTTCTGCAGGCTACCGCGCGGTTTGCGGCAGCGCTCAAAGCGGCCGGGAGACTACGGTTGGAAGTCTTCCGCGACGACGAGCGGGGTGGGCGGCTCCCAGCCGGGCCCCGGTTGTGGCGAAGGGCTCGTGTGGGTGTAACCGAAGGAGCTTGGCCGGTGGGAGGAAAGCCATTCTTCGGTGATCCGACGGCTCAATCCGGGCGACGTCGGGCCGCCTGGCGCCTCAGACCATCGGCTTAAGACGCCGCGAAAGATCCACTCGGCCTCCTCTAGCTCCGACGGGCGTCCAGGAGGCGTGACGACGACGTTGCTCAGCAGGAGGGTCCGGCCGTGATCGTCCTGTAACGCTGCCCGGTAAAAGCGGCCGCCTTCGGGGACGTGCAGGTGGTAGCGGCCGACGGTCCCTACCGGAAAGCGGCCGGCGACGGCGCCCACGCCCTCTCCTGCCGGATTCGTCTCGTAGACGCAAAGCCATAGCGGGCCGGCGGGTTCGGGCAGCTCCCAATAGGCAAAAAGAGCGTGCGGATCACGGACCATCAGGACCAGGCGTGCGATGCCATAGCTTTCGGGAAGCGGCGGCGCGCCATGAGCGGCGCGTTCTTTCGGCAGAAAGCGCGCCGCGTCCACCTGGTCTGAGAGGATCCCGGAAGGGGTGCCTGGGCTTGACAACGTCGACGACTCCTTTGTTGACCTCGACTTTCCTGGTGGAGGGACAGGCGTAGGTTGTCCTGGCGCTGGGGAGGATATGCGAAAGGAGCGCACGGGTGGGCGTTCACTGACGGGATTGGGGGGAGGCGATGTGCCGCGGGCGCTCGTCCTCGGAAACGGACGGATGCTGGTCAACTTCGACGACCGCCTCAACATGAGGGATCTCTACTTTCCCCGCGTCGGGATGACCAATCACATCATGGGTCACAGGAACGGGATGGGGGTCTGGGTCGACGGGCGGTTCGAATGGTTGGATTCGCCGGGCTGGCGGATCAGGGCGGGTTACGAGAAAGAGAACCTGGTGGGCGAGAGCACCGCATACCACGACGGCCTGGGTGTCGTCTTGGCGATCCAAGACGCAGTCCATTTCCGAGATGATCTCTACCTCAAGTTGATTCGGGTCACCAACCTCGTTGCCAAGAGGAGAGAGGTGCGGATCTTCTTTACCCACGATTTCTGTGTCGACGAGTCGGATATCGGCGACACCTCGTTTTACGATCCTGGCACCGGGGCCATCGTTCACTACAAGCGGGACAAGTGGTTCTTGATGAGCGGCCAGTCGGGCGGGGATGGGATCTTCCAATACGCCAACGGGACCAAGCGTTTCGGGGGCGCCGAGGGGACGTGGCGAGACGCGGAGGATGGGCGACTTGAAGGAAACCCCATTGCCCAAGGTTCGGTCGATTCGTGCATGAGCTTTCGCCTCGAGTTAGGGCCGCACGGCGAACGAACCCTGGAGTACTGGATCGCCGCAGGAAGAGGGCTCGAAGGAGTGCGGCGGCTCCACCGGCGGGTGCGCCGGGCCGGCGTCGAGGAGCTTATTGAGCAGACTCGGGCCTACTGGCGGTCGTGGCTCGGAAAAAAGGGGTGGGACTTCAAGGACCTAAGCCCCGAGGCGGGAGAGCTCTTCAAACGCAGCCTTCTCGTCATACGGACGCAAATCGACCGGGACGGAGCGATCACAGCCGCGAACGATTCGGACATCCTCCATTTCAACCGGGACCACTACAGCTACGTCTGGCCTAGAGACGGCGCTCTGGTAGCGTACGCCCTCGACACCGCCGGGTACTCCGAACTCACGCGAGGCTTCTATCGCTTTTGCCAGCGCGGGATCTCCCCGGGCGGCTACCTTCTTCACAAGTATCATCCCGACGGCTCCGTCGGCTCCAGCTGGCACCCCTGGCTTTCTGACAAGGGGCCGCAGCTGCCGATCCAAGAGGACGAAACTGCCCTCGTCCTCTTCGCCCTCTGGCATTTCTACGAAAAAGAGCGCGACATCGACTTCATCGAGTCGCTTTACGCCTCGCTCATCAAACCCGCGGGCGACTTTATGGCTCACTACCGGGACCACAGGACCGGCCTGCCCCTGGAAAGCTATGACCTGTGGGAGGAGCGGCGGGGGGTGTTTACCTTTACAGCCAGCGCCGTGTGGGCCGGACTTCTCGCGGCCTTTCGCTTTGCCCGGCTCTTTGGCGAGCGCGACGATGCCGACAGGTACCGGAGGGCCGCGGACGAGGTGCGCACCGGAGTCCTGGAGTACCTGTGGGTGGAAAGGCTGGGACGCTTCGCCCGGGGTCTTGTGTTCGCCGGTGATGAGATCGTCCTCGACACGACGCTTGAGAGCAGCCTTTATGGGTTGCACGCCTTCGGCCTTTTACCAGCGGACGACCCCAGGATAAGGAGCACGATCCGCCAGGTCGAGGAGGGCCTATCGGTAAAGACCGCGGTGGGAGGCGTCGCCCGCTACGAGCGCGACGGCTACTTTGCCTCCCGACACCACTGCGAGGTGCCGGGAAACCCTTGGTTCGTCTGCACGCTCTGGATCGCCGACTGGTATATCGCGGTGGCCCGGACCAAGGCGGACCTGAAAAAGGCGAAGGAGATCATCGAGTGGTGCGTAAAGCGCGCGACCCCGTCAGGGCTGTTGCCGGAGCAGATCCATCCCGATACGGGAGAGCCGCTCTCGGTGACGCCGCTTACCTGGTCGCACAGCACCTACGTCCTCACCGTACTCAAGTATGTCCGGACCATGAAAGAGATCGAGGAGCGGGCAAGGATCGCCGAGGCGTGGCATGCCCGGTCGTAGGATGCAGAAGGGGAGAGGACGATGCGGATCGGGCCTTTTCACATCTTCGCCGACTACCACACGCACACGCGCCACAGCCACGGCAAAGGGAGCGTGCTGGAGAACGTGAGGGCGGCAAAAAGGCGGGGGCTGAGCGCGGTGGCCGTCGCTGATCACGGACCGGCAAGCCTGTTCGGAGTAGGGGTGGAAGGGCTTTCCGCCTTTGACGCGATCCGCCGGGAGGTCCTTGCGGCAAAAAAGGAGTATCCCGGTGTGGAAGTGCTCCTTGGAGCTGAGGCCAACGTGATCTCGGAGGACGGGGAGCTCGACATCCCGCTTGAGCTGCAGGAACGGCTTGACGTGGTCCTCGTCGGCCTGCATCCGCTCGTGCGCTGGCGGCCTCTGGTGAAAGGAGCGTCGCTTCTAGCCGCGAACGTGCTCGGCGCCTGGACCCGGGACGATCGGCACGCACGGGAACGAAACACCAGGGCCATCGTCAACGCCGTCCGGTACAATAGAGCGCACATCGTGACGCACCCGGGCTACCGCTTGCCTATCGACACGCGCTCCCTGGCCAAGGCGTGCGCCATGACCGGCTGTGCGCTGGAGATCAACGCCGGGCACGACCACACGACGGCGGAGTACATAAGGGTGGCGAAAGCCGAGGGCGCTAAGTTTGCGCTAGGCAGCGACGCGCACTCCCCCGAGCGGGTGGGCGACCTGAAAAAGGCGGTCGACCTCGCGCTCAAGGCAGGACTCACTCCCCGGGATATCGTAAACGCCCGGTGAAGCGAGCCGGCCGCCGCCGGGAAAGCGGAAGACGGCGTCCTCCAGCCTTTGTCGCCGAAGGGCGTGAGAGCCGATGAGCAGCACACAACTGGTGATCGTTACAGGGCTTTCCGGCGCCGGTAAGTCGGAAGCGATCCGCAGTTTCGAAGACCTGGGTTACTTTTGCGTCGACAACCTCCCACCCGCTTTGATCCCCAAGTTCGCTGAGCTCTGCGCCCACTCTGAGGGCCGGGCTCACAGGGCGGCGCTGGTCACCGATATTCGCGGAGGAAAGTTCTTCGACAGCCTCCAAGACGCCTTGGAGGAACTGGAGCGCAAGGGATTCACCTATGAGATCCTCTTCCTGGAAGCGTCCGATGCGGCACTGGTCCGCCGCTTCAAGGAGACCCGCCGTCGTCACCCTCTCGCGCCCGATGGGGATATCGTAAGCGCGATCTCAGAAGAGCGCTCGCGCCTTGAGGAGATCCGGGGCAGGGCGCATCGGATCGTCGACACCTCGGCTATGACTCCCCGCGAGCTGCGGGCTGAGATCGAGGCGGCTTACGGCGATCCGAGCGGCGCGTCGATCGCGGTGACGGTGGTCACTTTCGGTTTTAAGCATGGTCTTCCCCTGGATGCGGACATGGTCTTTGATGTCCGGTTCCTGCCGAATCCCCACTACGTCGAAAAGCTTCGCCATCTGACGGGGCTTGACGGTGCGGTCTCCGAGTATGTCTTTCGCTGGCCGGTGACCCAGCGTTATATGGAGAAGCTCTTTGACATGGTCGGGTTTTTGATGCCGCAGTTCGTCGCCGAGGGAAAGACTCACCTGGTCTTGGCCGTGGGGTGCACGGGAGGGCAGCATCGTTCGGTCGCGATCGGCGAGTCGCTGGGCGGATACCTGAAAGACCTGGGATACCGGGTCCGGGTGCATCACCGCGACATCCACCGGGCGGCGTCAGCGCGGCCGGCTCAGGAAGCAGCGACGTAGGGACCGCAGGGGGGAGCGCAAGGAGGCAGGCGTGTGCAGTCCAAGGTGAAGTGGTTTTACCCCGGGATGGGGGTGAAACGCTGGCTGCTCCTGGTTGGCCTGGGGGTGATCCTCTTTGGCGTCGGGTGTAGCCTCGCCTTTGGTGTCGAGATTTTCAGCGCACTGCAGCAAGGGCTGATCCGGCCGGTGGCGGGCGCGCTTGGAACGCTGCCGTCGATCGCTTCCAACATCCTCGGCTTCGTCGGCGCGGCAGCAGGAGTCGTGCTGATCGTCGTCGGCATCCGCCAGACCATCCGCTCTGTAGCTGCGATCTTTCTCAAAGAGAAGGTGGACCGCCTCGCCGACATCGTCTTCGAGCAACGCCAGCTCAAGCGAGGGCCAAGGGTGGTGGCCATCGGCGGCGGCTCGGGGCTTTCGACGTTGCTTCGAGGCATGAAGGAGCATACGAGCAACATCACCGCCATCGTCACCATGGCCGACGACGGAGGAAGCTCGGGAAGGCTCCGGAATGAACTGGGGATTCCGCCTCCGGGCGACATTCGCAACACCCTCGTCGCCCTAGCCGATACCGAGCCTTTGATGGAACGCCTCTTTCAACATCGCTTCTCCTTTGGAGAGGGGCTCAAAGGCCACAGCTTCGGCAACCTCTTTATCGCGGCGATGAGCGAGGTGACGGGCGACTTCGAGGCGGCGGTAAAAGAGTCCAGCAAGGTGCTGGCGGTTCGCGGCAAAGTGCTGCCCAGCACGCTGGAATCCGTCATCCTCAAGGCCGAGTACGTCGACGGCTCCCAAGTGACGGGCGAAAGCCTCATCCCAATGAAAAGGAAGAAGATCCGCCGGGTCTACCTCTCGCCTGCGAGCGCCAAGGCGCTTCCCGAAGCGATCCAGGCGATCCGTGAGGCCGATTGCATCATCCTGGGTCCCGGAAGCCTATTTACCAGCATTCTTCCGAATCTCTTGGTGCCCGACATCGCTAAAGCGGTGCGAGAATCGCAGGCGACCAAGGTGTACATCTGCAATGTGATGACGCAGGCTGGAGAGACCGACGGTTTTCGCGCCTCAGACCACGTCAAGGCCATCCTCGATCACGTGGGAGCGGGGCTTATCGATTTTGTGGTCGTGCACGGCGGGAGCGTGCCGCAAGAGGCGTCAGCCCGCTATCAGGAGGAGGGGGCCTGCCCCGTCGATCCTGACGCGGAGGCGCTTGCGGCCCTGGGGCTACAACCCGTGGTAGGGGATGTGATCGACGCCAACGACGCGGCGCGGCACGACCCGGTAAAGCTCGCCGCGTTGGTCATGGAGATCTTGAGCCGCAAGGACGCTCTCGCGCCGAGCTTGGACGGGATCACCAGCGGCCTTGACGGAAGGTTCGGGAGGTGAGCTCGTGTCGTTCTCCAGCGAAGTGAAGGCGGAGCTTGCCCGCATAAGCCCCGAGCGGCCGTGCTGCCAGGCGGCGGAGCTGTGCGCGATCTTTCGTTGCGAAGGTGCACCGGACCAGGGGGCATTCGACGGTCCAGCGGAGCGAATCCGCGTCGCGCTGAAATCGCCCGCCCTTGCTCGGAAGGTGTATTTGCTGCTTCGAAGAGAAGGCTGCGAGGCGAGCCTTGAGATCAGGCGAGGCGACCGCCGTCCCCAAGTGCGCCCGTACCGGGTCGACGTGCGAGCCGGTGCCGCAGATCTGCGGGAGAGGATGGAGGCCGTCTGTGGACCGCTGGGTGAGGGAGGCTTGCCCAAGGAGCCGTGCTGCTTGCGGGCTTACCTTCGGGGAGCTTTTCTTTGCTGCGGCTCGCTGGCCTCGCCCGAAAAGGGTTACCATCTTGAGTTTGCCGTGGAGGATGCCCCCGTCGCGGATTCCCTCGTCCGGGCCATGGCCGCCTTCGGCCTCGACGGCAAGATCAGCCGGCGCAAGGGCGTGCACGTCGTCTATCTGAAGGACGGAGAGCAGATCGTCGAAGCGTTGAAGTTGATGGGCGCCAACAAGGCCATCTTCGAGATGGAGAACGTCCGGATCGTCAAGGGAATGCGAAACCGGGTCAACCGGTTGGTGAACAGCGAGACCGCCAACGTGGACAAGACCGTGAACGCTGCCCTCTCCCAGCTCGACGCCATACGGATCATCGAGGAGGAGATCGGCCTTGACGCTTTGCCCAAAAGCCTCGGGACGCTGGCCCGCCTGCGCCTGCAGCATCCGTATGCCTCGCTGCGGGAACTGGGGGAGCTCCTTACGCCCAAAGTGAGCAAGTCAGGCGTCAGCTACCGGATGAATCGGCTGATGGCTTTCGCGCGCAAGCTCATGGAGAAGGATGCCGGTGAGACCGGGCGAGGGAGGAGGAATATGATTACCCTGGGTTGAATGTGTACCCGAGCTCCTAAAGAGCCTCTTTTTTTGGTCCAGGGAGGGACGCAACTCGGGGTGGCCGGGACAATTCCCATCCCATAGGAGTCGCGGGGGAATGGAATGAAACACCAGCTCTCAGTGCTTCGCAAGATCGCACCCGAAATCGGGGAGCTCATCGAACGCCGGCATGCAGTGCTGCAAAGCGTCCAGTTCGTCCAGCCGATCGGTCGGCGAGCTTTGGCCGCAAGGCTTGGTTGGCCTGAGCGGATGGTGCGTAAGGAGATCGACTTTTTAAAGGAGTGCGGCCTGCTACAATCCGACTCGTCGGGGATGGCCGTTTCGCCCTCGGGGGAGCACGTCCTCGAAGAGCTGAAGGAGATCATCCGGGAGTTTCACGGCCTCGCGGAGCTCGAGGCCGAGCTGGCGCGACGGCTCCATCTGAAGAGGGTGTACGTCGTCCCGGGCGACTGCGATACCGATGAGACGGTGAAGAAAGAGATCGCGCTCGCAACCGCACACTTTCTTCAACAGGAGCTGGCGCCGGGCGACGTCTTGGCAGTCACCGGCGGCACGACGCTGGCTGAAGTGGCAAGAAGCCTGCCTGCTTCCAACGAAGGCCGTGACGTCGTGGTGGTGCCGGCGCGCGGAGGGCTTGGCGAAGAGGTCGAACTACAGGCCAACACCGTCGCGGCGGCGATTGCCAACAGGCTTGGCGCGACGTACCGCCTCCTCCACGTCCCTGACGACCTCGGACACGAGGCGATGAACACGATTTCGATGGAGCCCAAGATCAAAGAATTGATCGACTTGATCCGTTCGTCCCGCATCGTGCTGCACGGCATCGGTACCGCGGAGGAGATGGCCCGCCGGCGCGGGCTTCCCCAAGAGCATGTGCGGATCCTGGCGGAGCGCCACGCGGTGGGCGAAGCCTTCGGTTACTACTTTGACCGCGAGGGAAGGATCGTCTTTACCACGAGCAGCGTCGGCTTGCGGCTTGAGGATTTGGCCAATGTCGAGCTGGTCGTCGCGGTCGGCGGAGGCAAGTCCAAGGCGGAGGCGGCGTTGGCCGTCCTGTCCACTCAGCATCAGGACGTGTACATCACGGACGAGGGGGCCGCCCGAGAGATGCTGCGGCATCTTGACGAGCGCGCCAGTCGCCGCGATCCGTAAAACAAGAGCAAACCAGATCCAAGGAGGAGACTCTCATGGCAATTCGTGTCGGAATCAACGGTTTCGGACGCATCGGTCGCAACGTCTTGCGCGCCGCCTTTGGCCAGGAGGACATCGAGTTTGTCGCCATCAACGACTTGACAGACGCGAAGACCCTGGCCCACCTGCTCAAGTATGACTCGGTCCATCGGCAATTCCCTGCGCCCGTTGAGGCCAAAGAGGATGCCATCGTCGTCGGCGGCAAGGAGATCAAGGTCCTGGCGCAAAAGAATCCCGGCGACCTGCCCTGGGGAGAGCTGGGCGTCGATTACGTGGTGGAGTCGACGGGCTTTTTCACTGACGCCACCAAGGCCAAGGCGCACCTGGATGCCGGCGCCAAGAAAGTGATCATCAGCGCGCCCGCGAAGAACGAGGACATCACCATTGTCATGGGCGTCAACCACGAGCAGTACGACCCCGCCAAACACCATGTCGTCTCCAATGCCAGTTGCACCACCAACTGCCTCGCACCGGTGGCCAAGGTGGTGGATGAGAAATTTGGCATCGTGCGTGGCCTTATGACGACGGTTCACTCGTACACCAACGACCAGAGGATCCTCGACCTGCCCCACAAGGACTTGCGCCGCGCTCGCGCTGCAGCGCTCAATATCATCCCGACGACGACCGGCGCCGCGGTGGCCGTGGGCCTGGTTCTGCCGCACCTCAAAGGAAAGCTGGACGGGTTTGCCTTGCGCGTGCCCACGCCCGACGTCTCCATGGTCGATCTGGTGGCCGAGCTGAAAAAGCCGGCGACGGCCGAGGAGATCAATGCCGCGCTGAAGGAGGCGGCCGAAGGGGGCCTCAAGGGGATTCTGGGTTACACCGATGAGCCGCTGGTCTCCAGCGACTTCCTGGGCGATCCGCGCTCGTCCATCGTCGACGGGTCGATGACCACGGTGATCGACGGCAACTTCGTCAAGGTGTTTGCCTGGTACGATAACGAATGGGGCTATTCCAACAGGGTCGTCGACTTGATCCGCTACATGAATAGCCGCGCATAACGCCCGGCGATTGCGCGTCGCCGGAAGGAACAGGGGGGTGCGGGCGCGTTGCACGCTGAGCGCTCACACGCGATGAAGAAAAAGACCGTAAAAGACGTGGACGTGCGCGGAAAGCGGGTCCTCGTCCGCGTCGACTACAACGTCCCGCTGGAAGACGGCCGCATTGCCGACGATACGCGCATCGTGGCTTCGCTTCCGACGTTGCGCTACCTCAAGGAACAGGGTGCCCGCGTCATCCTGATGTCGCACCTGGGAAGGCCGAAGGGCCGGCCCGAGCCAGCCTATTCCCTCGAACCTGTGGCCAAGAGGCTGTCGGAGCTGCTCGGCCAGCCGGTACAGAAAACGGACGACTGCATCGGCGACGAGGTGGAGGCTGCGGCTTTCGCCCTCCAGCCGGGAGAGTTTCTCCTGCTTGAAAACCTGCGCTTCCACGTCGAAGAGGAGAAGAACGATCCCGAGTTTGCCAAGAGGTTGGCAAGACTGGGTGAGATCTTCGTCAACGACGCTTTCGGAGCGGCGCACAGGGCGCACGCCAGCACCGAGGGAGTCGCTCGCTATTTGCCGGCGGTTGCCGGCTTTCTCCTGGCCAGGGAGATCGAGGTGCTGGGCGGCGCCTTGGAGGCGCCCGAGCGGCCGTTTGTCGCCATCCTTGGCGGCGCGAAGGTGAGCGACAAGATCGGCGTGATCGAAAACCTCCTCGACAAGGTCGATACNCTGGTGATCGGCGGAGGGATGGCTTACACCTTCCTCAAGGCCCAGGGCCTCGAGATCGGCCGCTCGCTGTTGGATGCGGACCGCATCGAGTTCGCGAAAGGGCTCCTCGAGAGGGCCAAAGCCAAGGGTGTCCGGTTGATCCTGCCCGAGGATGTCGTAGTCGCCGACGCCTTCAGGCCCGACGCGAACCGGAAGGTGGTGCCGGTGACGCAGATCCCCGCCGATTGGGAAGGAATGGACATCGGGCCTAAGACCCGGCAGGTCATCGCGCAAGCGGTGCAAGGGGCAAAGACCGTCATTTGGAATGGACCGATGGGCGTCTTCGAGATGCCTGCGTTTGCCGAAGGGACCAACGCCGTCGCGCGGGCCGTCGCGGAGTCGGGCGCTTTTAGCATCATCGGTGGCGGGGATTCGGCCGCGGCGGTGGAGCAGGCGGGCTTGGCGGAAAAGATGTCGCACGTGTCGACAGGGGGCGGCGCAAGCCTTGAGTTCCTTGAAGGCAAGGAGCTTCCCGGAGTGGCGGCGCTGCTCGACCGGGACGACGCGGGCCTCTAGAGGGGGACGAGGGGTCTTGCGCAAACCGATCATCGCTGGAAACTGGAAGATGAACAAGACGGCCTCGGAGGCCGTCCGCCTGGCCAAACAGGTCAAAGTGCTGGTCACTGACGAGTTAAAGAGGGTAGAGGTCGTTCTCTGCCCTCCCTTTACCGCACTTTATCCCGTCGCCGAGGTGATCAAAGGCTCAGGGATTCAGCTGGGAGCCCAGGACGTCTTTTGGGCGGACGAGGGCGCCTACACGGGAGAAGTCTCGCCTCTCATGCTCAAGGACTTGGGCTGCCATTACGTGATCGTGGGCCACTCGGAGCGGCGGGCGTATTTCCATGAGACCGACGAGGACGTGCGAAAGAAAGTCGAAGCGGCCCTCGCGAAGGGGATCGGCGTCATCGCTTGCGTCGGCGAGACGCTGGAGGAGCGCAAGCGAGGCGAGACCGAAAGCGTCGTCTGCCGCGAGGTGAGGGCCATCGTCGACGGTCTTTCCGTGCCTGATCCCAGCCAGCTCGTCATCGCCTACGAGCCCATATGGGCCATCGGGACGGGCGAGACGGCCACCAGCGCCGAAGCGAACCGCGTCGCCGGGCTGATCCGGGCGGAGATTGCGACGTTCCTCGGCGAAGAGGTGGGCCAACAGGTGCGCATCCAATACGGCGGCAGCGTAAAGCCTGAGAACATCGGCGCGTTCATGCAGGAGCCCGAGATCGACGGCGCGCTGGTCGGGGGAGCGAGCCTCGACGCCTCAAGCTTTGCGCAGATCGTCAAGTTTTAGGAAGTGACAAGGAGGCTGCGCCCCTTGAACACACCATCGATGGCCGTCTTGATCATCATGGACGGCCTCGCACTCAATCCCTCCACGCGCGGCAACGCCGTCGCCGCCGCCTCGACGCCGGTTCTCGACCGGCTGATGGCGCGCTATCCGATGAGCCGGCTTTTGACCTCTGGGCGAGACGTCGGCCTCATGGACGGGCAGATGGGTGACTCCAATGTCGGCCATCTCAACCTGGGGGCAGGGCGTATCGTCAAGCAGAACGTCCTGCGCATCTTGGAGGCTATCGAGGACGGGTCGTTTTTCGAGAATCCCGTGCTCGTTCAGGCGGTGGAAAGCGCGAAGGCGCGGGGCGGCGCCCTGCACATTCTGGGAATCACCTCGCCGGGCGGGGTACACGGTCACTCGACGATCGTCGAGGCCCTCGCGCGCTTGGCGAAGGCGCGCGGGCTTGAGCGCGTCTGGGTGCACGCGTTCACCGACGGCCGGGACGTGCCCCCCACCTCGGGACTGGGGCAAATCTCCGAGCTTGAGGCCGCCTTGGAATCGCAGGGCCTCGGCCGCATCGCGTCGGTCTGTGGCCGCTATTTCGCCATGGACCGCGACCGGCGCTGGGATCGGACCAAAAAGGCGTACGACGCCGTGGTGCTCGGGCAAGGGCTTATGGCGGGGAGCGCCGCCCAGGCCGTCCAAGCCGCGTATGATCGCGGGGAAACAGACGAGTTTATCACGCCTACGGTCATCGTCGACCCCGAGGGCCGTCCGCGGGCGGAGTTCAGCGAGGCTGACGCAGTCGTCTTTGCGAACTTCAGGGCGGACCGGGCGCGTCAGTTGACGAGAGCGTTGATCGAGCCGGCCTTCGCCGAGTTTGAGCGGGCTAGGGGCCATATTCCGGTGCACCTTGCGACGATGACCCGCTACGATGAGACCTTCGACGTGCCCTTTGCCTTTGAGCCGCAGAACATGTCCAACCTGCTGGGAGAAGTCGTCGCCCGTATGGGCTGGAAGCAGCTTCGCATCGCAGAGACGGAGAAGTATGCCCACGTCACCTACTTCTTCAACGGCGGAAACGAGGAGCCGTTCCCTGGAGAGGACAGGAGGCTCATCCCTTCGCCTAAGGTCGCGACCTACGACCTGAAGCCCGAGATGAGCGCGTACGAGGTCGCCGAAGAGGCGGTCAAAGGGATCAGGAGTGGGCAGTACCGCCTCGTGGTGATCAACTTCGCAAACTGCGACATGGTAGGCCACACGGGCGTCTTCGAAGCGGCGGTAAAGGCGGTGGAGACCGTCGACGAATGCGTCGGGAAGGTACTGGAGGCGGTGGAGGCGATGGACGGAGCGGCCCTGGTCACTGCGGACCACGGCAACGCCGATCAGATGATCGACTACGAGACCGGCGGGCCGCACACGTTCCACACCACCTACCCTGTCCCCTGCATCCTGGTCTCCCGCGGGAGCGGGGTGTCGCTGCGGGACGGGCGGCTGGCTGACGTGGCGCCGACGCTCCTCGATCTCCTTGGCGTCCCGAAACCGCAGGAGATGGACGGCGAGACATTGATCGTTCGTGGCTGAAGGCGTTGGACAGGAGGCGAGAGCATGCACATCGAACACGTGTTTGCAAGAGAAGTGCTGGACTCCCGGGGCAACCCCACCGTCGAGGTGGAGGTGGTCCTCGAGGACGGTTCCTACGGCCGGGCGCTGGTGCCCTCGGGAGCGTCGACCGGGGCGTTTGAGGCGGTCGAGCTGCGAGACGGCGATCCCCAACGTTACCTGGGGAAGGGCGTGCTCAAGGCCGTTCAAAACGTCAACGAAGTGATCGGGCCCGAGTTGGAAGGGTATGACGCCTTCGACCAGCCGGGTGTCGACCGGCGCCTCATCGAACTGGATGGGACCGAGAACAAGGGCCGGCTGGGGGCTAACGCAATTCTCGGCGTATCGCTGGCGGTGGCCAAGGCGAGCGCCAACGCTTTGGGGCTGCCGCTCTACCAGTACATCGGCGGGGTCAACGCCAAGACGCTGCCGGTGCCGATGATGAACATTCTAAACGGCGGCAAGCACGCCGACAATAACGTGGACATCCAGGAGTTCATGATCATGCCCGTCGGGGCCCCCACCTTCAACGAGGCGCTGCGGATGGGTGTCGAGGTGTTCCACAACCTCAAGAGGGTGCTGATCAAGAAGGGGAAGGCGACAGGCGTCGGCGACGAGGGGGGATTTGCCCCTGATCTGGGCTCGAACCGCGAGGCTTTGGACGTGATCCTTGAAGCTATCGAGGCGGCGGGGTACCGTCCGGGCGACGACGTGCGCCTCGCTCTCGACGTCGCGTCGACGGAGCTCTTCAAGGACGGGGTGTACCACTTCCCGGGCGAGGGCATCACGCGGACGGCCGACGAGATGATCGCCTTTTACGAGGAGCTGATCACGAACTACCCGATCATCTCCATCGAAGACCCCTTGAGCGAGGACGAGTGGGACGATTGGAAGCGGCTCACCCAGGCCATCGGAGACCGGGTGCAGCTGGTGGGCGATGACTTGTTCGTCACCAACACGAAGAGGCTGGCCAAGGGGATCGAGCTTGGCGTCGCAAGCAGCATCCTCGTCAAGGTGAACCAGATCGGCACCCTCACCGAGACGCTGGATGCGATCGAGATGGCCAAGAAGGCGGGCTACACCGCAGTCATCTCTCATCGTTCTGGTGAGACGGAAGACGTGACCATCGCTGACATCGCCGTGGCGACCAATGCCGGACAGATCAAGACCGGCGCTCCCTCCCGCACGGACCGGGTCGCCAAGTACAACCAGCTGCTGCGCATCGAGTCGGAGCTGGGCGATGTAGCGCGCTATCCGGGCAAGTCCGCCTTCTACAGCCTGAAGCGTTGAGCGCGCAAGACCTGAAAGTACTAGCGCACGCCGGCCGATCGTCCCGGCCCCGCTGGCAAGGCGTCCCAACTGCGGCTGGCGAATGTCCCGGCGGGGTGGCCAAGCGTTGTCACCCCGCCGCGGCGTGTGCTAAAATACCGTTGGCGCAGTCGAGATTCTTTTGATACCTTGCAGGGCGTAGCCCCGGGGAGGTGGCGCGATGGCGACTCTGCTTTTGATCCTCCAATTTCTCGTCTCTATAGGGCTGATCACCGTCGTCTTGCTGCAGCGAAGCAAAGGAGAAGGCCTCGGCTCCATCGGCGGCGGCGCCCATCTCTTCTTCGAGAAGGCACGTGGGATCGACCAGACGATGGAAAGAGCCACTACGGTACTCGCCGTTCTCTTCATGGTACTATCGATCGCATTGACGGTCGTATCATAAACTGCTCACTTAAGGCCCCAGGCAGACCGCCGGGGCCTTTCGCAGTTTGCGGCGATCAAGCGTCGATCGCCCGCCGGATGCTCACCGCAAAGAGAAGGGGGCGCACTCAAGGATGGACGTGACAGCCACTTCAGCACTTTGGTCGATGGGAGCGGGAGGAGTCGCACTGCTGGCCGCCGCGTATCTCTTTTTGCGACTCAACCGGGCTGACCGGGGTACGGAGAAGATGATCGAACTGGCGGAGGCCATTCGCGAGGGAGCGATGGCCTTCCTAAAGCGGGAGTACCGGACACTGGCAGTCTTCGTCGTGGTTCTAGCTCTTGTGATCGCGGTCGTCGGCGCACTCACCTCTTCGGAGATGATGCGGCCCGAGACCGCGATCGCTTTTGTCTTCGGCGCCGTAAGCTCGGCACTCGCCGGCTTTATCGGCATGCGCGCGGCGACCAGTGCGAACGTCCGCACGGCCAATGCGGCCCGGCAAGGCGGAGCGCACGCCCTCACCATCGCCTTCTCCGGGGGAGCCGTGATGGGCCTGACGGTGGTGGGCCTTGGGCTCTTCGGCGTCGGGTTGATGGTGCTGCTCTTTGGCGACAGCGCCGACGTCAACAGCTTCAACATCATCACCGGATTTGGGCTGGGAGCTAGCTCGATCGCCCTCTTTGCCCGAGTGGGCGGCGGCATCTACACCAAGGCAGCTGACGTGGGCGCCGACCTGGTGGGAAAGGTGGAGGCCGGAATCCCCGAGGATGATCCAAGGAATCCGGCCGTTATCGCCGACAACGTCGGTGATAACGTGGGCGATGTGGCCGGCATGGGAGCGGATCTCTTTGAATCGTACGCCGGCTCGATCATCGCCGCGATGACGGTGGGCGCCAGCATCGCAGCCACTCGCGGCAGCTTCGCCTACGTCGCACTGCCCCTCGTCGTCGCGGCGGTCGGGATCGTGGCTAGCGTGATCGCCACGTTCTTCGTCCAGGCCAGCGCGAGTAAGGACCCGCGGCTTGCCCTGCGCAATGGGACTTTCGCTGCAACGCTGCTTGCCCTCGTCGGAGCTTACTTCTACTGTGTCCGCCTGCTGCCGGGCGATGGGCTGCGGGTTTTCTACAGCGTCGGGGCGGGCCTTGTCATTGGCGTCGTCATCGGACTCTTGACCGAGTACTACACGTCGGCCGATTACGCTCCCGTCAAAAGCATTGCCGAGTCTTCCGTCACCGGCACGGCGACCAACATCATCTCGGGGCTTGCGACCGGCATGGTCTCGACCGCGCTGCCCATGGTCTTCATCGGAATCGGCATCGGTATCGGCTACGCCTCGGCCGGTCTGTACGGCATCGCGATCTCGGCGGTGGGGATGCTGGCGACGGCGGGGATGACGGTCGCCATCGACGCCTACGGTCCCGTGGCCGACAACGCGGGCGGCATCGCGGAGATGGCCGGCCTTCCCGACCGGGTGCGTCAGGTGACCGACCAGCTGGACTCCGTGGGCAATACGACGGCCGCGATGGCCAAGGGATTTGCCATCGGCTCCGCGGCGCTGACGGCGCTGGCTCTCTTCTCCGCCTATTCGACGGCCGCCAATCTGGACAGGATCGATATCCTCCAGCCGGCGGTGATCGTCGGGTTGTTGCTGGGCGGGATGCTCCCCTTCCTCTTCAGCGCCATGGCCATGCAGGCGGTGGGCCGGGCCGCTTTCCAGATGATCGAAGAGGTGCGCCGGCAGTTCCGTGAGATTAAGGGGCTCATGGAAGGGAAGGCGAAGCCGGACTATGCTCGCTGCGTCGAGATTAGCACGGCGGCCGCGCTGAAGGAGATGATCGTCCCCGGTGCGATGGCGGTGGCGGTTCCCGTCCTCGTGGGGCTCCTTCTTGGGAAGGACGCGCTGGGGGGCCTTCTAGCCGGCGCTACGGTCACCGGCGTGCTGCTCGGCATCATGATGGCCAACGCCGGCGGTGCCTGGGACAACGCCAAGAAGTATATCGAGGCGGGGGCCCACGGCGGCAAGGGGACGGAGGCTCATGCCGCTGCGGTGGTAGGGGACACGGTGGGAGATCCGTTCAAGGATACCGCAGGACCCTCGCTCAACATCCTCATCAAGCTGATGTCCATCGTCGCCCTGGTCTTCGCGCCGATCTTCGGCAGCGGGATCTTTTAATGAGGTCGCCTTGCGCGCCATGAAGACGGCAAGGGCCACACGGGCGACCGAGTCGGCACCGTGTGGCCCGCTTGTCGAGGCGGGTGGCGGATGGTATAATACCGCATGCGGTGAGGGGGATGCGCCATGGGCGAGAAAAAGGCAATGGCCGCGAGTCGGGAAAGCCAAATCGTGGCCACGAACCGCAAAGCCCGCCACGACTACCATATCGAAGAGACTTACGAAGCCGGCATGGTCCTCACCGGCACCGAGGTGAAGTCGATCCGCGAGGGGCGGCTCAACCTCAAAGACAGCTTCGCCCGGATCGAAAAGGGCGAGGTCTATCTTTACAACATGCACGTGAGCCCGTACTCGCACGGCAACCGCTGGAACCACGAGCCGACGCGCACGAGAAAGCTCCTTTTGAAGAAGGGGGAGATTCGAAAGCTCGTCGGCAAGGTCCAGCAGGAAGGGCTCACGCTGGTCCCGCTCAAGGTGTACTTTACGCCGCGTGGCCATGCCAAGGTCGAGCTCGCGCTGGCCCGTGGCAAAAAGCTTTGGGATAAGCGGCAAGCGATCGCACGGCGCGACGCGGAGCGACAGGCCCAGCGAGCGGCCAGAGAGCGTTGGACATCCCGGTAACGATTCGAGGGGGCGAGTTAGGTTCGACAGATGGAGCGGGGACAAGGGATAAGCGAGTCGAGGTTCCACCAGCTCGTTAAACGGTGGGCAAAAATAAACGCAGACAAGACTGCGCTTCCTGCGGCTGCTTAATTCAGCTGCACGCTCAGGCGTCCCTTGCCCGCGCGGACGGCTGGGTGTCATCCCAGCGGGCTGCCCGCTAGCCGCCTCCTGACGGCCTAGAGGGGAGACTTCATCAGGATAGCAAGGTTTCGTGCCCGCCCGTCGGCAAGGGCCTTGCGAACCGAATAGGCGGGATACGCTCGTAGAAACCCTTGTCTTTGCCCTTCTGGACCAGGGGTGCAACTCCCCTGCGCCTCCACCAACCTTCAATGATCAAGGGGCCCGGATCGCTCCGGGCCCCTTGGCGCGTTTAGGCAGCCGTGGGGCGCCGGGCCTTGCGCGTCGGGAGATTGCCAGGAGGATATCGTGCTTCTCTTTTGAAATCAAAACCGAAGCGAGGAGGTTTGTCGATGATCGAGACAGTGCGCCTGACCAAACGCTATGGTGATCTCACAGCAGTCTCCTCTCTCAGCCTCCACGTCGAGAAGGGGGAGATCTACGGCTTTCTCGGACCCAACGGCGCGGGCAAGACGACGACCATCATGATGCTGCTCGGCCTTTTGCCCCCTACGGAGGGAGAGGTGAAGCTTTTCGGCAAAAGCCTTTCCGAAGATTACTTCAACATCAAGCGGCGCATCGGCGTCTTGTCGGAAGTGCAGTACCTCTATGAAGAGATGACGGCTCTGGAGTACCTGCGGTTTTTCGGCGAGCTCTACCAGGTGGAGAACGTTGATGAGCGGATCAAGCAGGTGCTCGGGCAAGTGAACCTGTACGACCGGCGCAACGAGCTCTTGAAAGGCTACTCCAAAGGGATGAAGCAAAAGCTGGGCCTTGCGCGCGCACTTTTGCACGACCCCGAGATCCTCATCCTCGATGAGCCTGTCTCGTCCTTGGACCCCTACGGGATCAAAGAGGTGCGAGACATCCTTATGGAGGAGAACCAGAAGGGGAAGACGATCTTCATCTCGTCGCACATCCTCTCGGAGATCGAAAGGACGTGCCATCGCGTCGGCATTATGAATCGCGGCCGTCTCCTGGCCGAGGACACGATGGCCGACTTGAAGCGCCGGCTCATGGAAGAGGTCGAGCTCGTCCTCGAATTGGAGGCAGTGACCGATACCATCGTCTCGGGGTTGCGGGAACTTCCTTTCGTCGTCAGCGTTGAGGCGCACGGCAACCGGCTCACGGTCAAGACAAAGGCCGACAAGGACTACAGGGGTCAGATTTCGTCGACCGTCTCCGCCAAAGGCGGCGTCGTGCTCGGTCTGAGACGGCATGAAATGAGCCTCGAAGAAGCCTTCGTCACCATCACCGAAAACAACCTCTTCCTGCTTACGAAGGAGGGGCCCGCTGCATGAGCGTCTCTTATCGCATGCACGCGATCAAGGTCGCAGCCAAGAGAGAGATCCGCTCGACGCTGTACGGCGTGGGGCTTTACGTGGTCTTATCGCTGATCTTCCTCGCTGCATCGTACGTGTTCGTCAACAGCACGCTCCGCCTGGTCGCTGACGCTGGGATCCTCGCCCACGCGAACCCCATTACGAGCCCGCTCTTCATCTCCATGGGTTTGGCCGCAGCGTACCTTGGGCTCTGCTCGTCGCTTGCGATCGCGCGCGACCGGGACCTGGGGACCATGGAGGTGCTCTTTTACGGCCCCGTCGACGCCGTCTCCTACATCCTCGGGAAATATTTCCACCAGCTATTGGTGTATCTCGTCGTCTTGCTCTTTTCGCTGGTGAATTTCTGGGGCGTGTCGCTCGCCACCAACGTCGGCTTTTCCAGCGACATCGTCGGGATTATGCTGCTGTCGATCTTTCTCACCTCGTGTATGGTGAGCTTCGGCATTCTCCTTTCGGTGAGCTCCCGGCGGATGATCGTCTCCGTCGTCCTCTTCTTGGGGCTCGTCTTGTTCTTCCTCATCTTCTCCGTGGTGCACAGCTGGGTGATGGGTATCGCGGGGCAAAACCTGACCACGACCATGGTCTACGTCCGGGTGATCCTCGACAATGCCAACCAGTTCATCAAGTGGATCTCGCCGGTCGACTACTACTTGCGGGGCATGAATGCCGTCTTCCGCAAGGATCCGTCAGGCTATGCCGTCAGTGTTATCTCGTCGCTGGTGTATACCGGAGTGCTCCTTGCGCTTAGCGTCTGGATGTTCAAGCGGAAGGGGGTTCGTCGCTGATGCGCTCGCGAGGCTTTGCCCTTTTTCTATCATTCATTCTGCTATGTTCTCTGAGCTTCATGGCCACAGCCCAGGAGGCGGAAGAGGTGGCTGTGGCGGAGAGCCAAGAGGCGGCGCAAGGCGCGGAGGCGTCCAGCCAGGCTGCGGAGCAGGATGCGTCGGCTGCCGCTGAAGCGGCAGCGATCCAGAGCGCGGTCGAGAGCGCCCGCAGCGCTGCCCGCCAGGCCATCGAGGCCATTCCCGATCCGTCGCAGGCGGCGACGCAAGCCACGTCGGAGAGCATCGGGCAGGGCCAGCCTACCCTGGAGGAGCAGGTGGTCTACTCCGTCTCGGCCTGGACGGGGAAACAGTACGCCGGCACCTTTGCCCCCCGCCAGGTGAACACGTTCTACCTCATGGCCGACGAGTATTCCATCGTCAACGTCCAGAGGACGATGGTCTATTTCTGGCCGATCACCGGCGAGTACATGGCGGACTGGTTCTCCTTGCGCGAGGAGGTGCCCGGGCGCCTGGAGATCCTCAAAGACGGCCGGGTGATCGACACCTTGGAAAGGACCGAGTACAGCTACTACTACCCGTCGGGGCTCTCCAACGAGCAGAAGCTGTACATCGGTGAGGAGGCCGTGCGGATCTACGAGGACTACCAGGCCCGGCTTGACGCCTACTACGACGCGGTGAGCGCCTACTACAACGCGCAGCGCGAATGGCAGCGGCAGATGGATCAGATCCTGAAAGAAGTGCAGGAGACCGGGCAGTACAAGGATCCGTCGGAGATCCCCGAACCGCCTAAGCAGCCTAGCCCGCCCACGGATTTCGCTTATAGCCCGCGCACCGCGTTTATTGTCAAGCTTCCAGAGGGCCGGTATCAAGTGAGGCTCCGGGGCGAGGACGGGCAGGTTGTCGAGGGGACGACCAAGTGGCTGGAAGTGTTTGACGCAAGGAGGCGGGGGATCGGCTACTCCGTCATTCCGGAGCACAAGTGGACGAGGAGCTTCCAGTCCAACGATCCGGCCGACATCTTCTACTTGGACGGCAGGCGGATCTTCTACATCATGCCGCACTACGCCCGGGAGTTCAACTTCTACCAGTACGTAAAGATGACCAACCTCCACAAGCCCTTGGAGGGCGAAGGGACGCGCAGCACGTGGACCTGGGCGCAGTTCGAACCCGTGAGGGGCGCGAAGCTCCAGGTGCTCCGGGGCGGGGAGGTCGTACAAGAGATCGAGCTCAAGCCGTATTACGTGCGGCAGACTCCGGGATACGCTCTAGGGTACAACATCGTCGAGTTCAACCCGGACGCTGATCCCTTGCTTCAAGGGCGGTCGCCCACGTTTGAGGCGTATCGTGTCGAGCTTGAGGGAGGCACCAGCTACCAGCTGCGTTTCGTCGACGAACAGGGGAACGTCCTCCTGGGCGGAGTGCGCGAGGTCAGGCCGGTGAAGGCCGCGGGCCGCAACGTCTATGCGATCCCGCTCTTCCCGCTGGCCATCGGCCTTGTGGTCTTCGCCTGGAGGCGGACGAAGTCGGGGAAAAAGGGAGCTATCGAGGCGTAACGGCGAGAAGCCTCTGTCTTGCGACAAGAGGAAAGCGCCCCGGCGCTCAAGGCCCTAAAGCAGGCCGGCGCGCCGGGGCGCTTTCGCGCGCCTTTTTTAAGAAGTTTCGTGGTGCAGAAAGGGAAAACGGCTGCCCGAGCGAGAATGTGTAGGAAAATGTCGCCATTCTTCCCGGTCGTGGAGGAGAGGCACGTGAGGATCTCGCGGCGGGATCGGATATTTTCGAGAGGAATCGTATTCGTCCTTACGATATGGCTCGCGTCCGCAGCCCACGCGTCGAACATCCGCCTCGTCAGCGGCAGCAGGCAGCTTCCCGCGCAGTACAGCCCGGTGCTCACGGCCGCCGGCTTTATGGTTCCGATCAGCATTGCCGAGCTTTTCGGCGGCGGCGTCGAGGTGGCGGACGGGAGATTCATCGTTCGCCGCGGGACAGAAAGCGTCGAATTTATGCCGGGCGTCCCCTGGGCGCGGATGGGGGAGGCGGAGAGGGAGCTGGTCGCCGCACCGATCGCGGTCGACGGTGAGCTGTATGTTCCTTTGCGCTTTCTCGGCGACTTTCTCAGGCTTAGGATTTCGTGGGACGTCGCGGGCAACACGTTGGATCTCGCACCGTGGACGTCGAGCCTTGGGCGAAGCCGGACCGGCGTCTCACAGATGTTTGAACCCGCGCTGACCCTGCCTTCGGCAGGCTTTGAGGTGGGGACCGAAAGCTCCGCGTCGCCGATCAGCGCGTCGATCATCCTTCCGGCGCCGGCGTCGGGGAGCTTCTTTGAGGCGACGGGCGCGCAAGGCGACCAGCGCTCCCAAGGTGAACAGGGGTCGAACCTGCAAGAGAGCATCGCGCGCCTTCTTGGAAGGCTGGACAGCCTGTTTCAGCAAGGAGAGCGGGGTTGGAGAGAACTGGAGCGGGCGACCGGGATAAGCCTCACGCCGGTCCGGGTCGGAAGTGCATGGGAATACCACTTTCGGGGAATTTCGGCCTCGGGCATCGCCACCGCTTTGCTGGTCGATCCCCCCCGCTTGGTCGTCGACCTGACGGGGGTGCCTGGCACAAGCTTGGACCCGTTGACCACGCCCGACCCCCTGGTTCTCCGGGTGCGGGCGATGGACTTCCAGGGCCAGATGAGGCTCGTCTTTGATCTGGCCGAGAGTGTAGGCCATCGGGTCCAAGAGGACGGCTCCGGTGCAAAGCTCATCCTCTACCGGCCGCTTACCAACGTCGGCGTCGAGGTGTCGCCCACCGGCGGACGCATCTCGCTGGATGTACCGGGAGATACTTCCTATAAGATTTCGCGGCTTGCGGCGCCCGATCGCCTTGTCCTGGACCTTTACGATACCACCCTGGTGGCGGCACCCGCATTACACGGGCCGTTTGAGGGACCCATCACGCAGGTGCGGATCGCACAGTTTCAACCCCACATCGCACGGATCGTGCTGGACGTCGCTTCAGCCACGCACGTGGACGTGGCGGCCGGGGAGAGGGGCTTGGCGCTGGTCTGGGGCGATCAAGTGGGAAGCGTCGCCTACCGGATTGCCTCCGAGCGGGAGTTTCATGTGGGCGTGAACGCCCCCAGCGGGTCGAAAGTCCGCATCTTTCGCCTGACACACCCGGACCGCCTGGTGATGGACGTCTTGGGCATGAGGCTCCAGGGCCCCATCGAGGAAGAGCTCTTTTTGGAAGGGCCCGTCTCGAGGCTGCGGGTCTCGCAATACGACGAGACGACGACCCGGGTGGTCGCTGATCTTCGCCGGCACGTGCAGTACAGGCTCACGGACGAGGCCGGCCGCGTCGTCCTGGTGATGCAGGAGCCCTTGCTTGCCGGCCGCATCCTTACCGTCGACGCCGGCCACGGGGGGGTGGACGGTGGCGCCGTAGGAGTGCGCCGGGGAATCTTAGAGAAGGATGTGAACCTCGACATCGCACTCCGCCTTCAAGCGCTCTTGAAAGAGGCTCAAGCGGAGGTGCACATGACCCGAGTGGACGACACCTTCGTCGACCTGTGGTCAAGAGCCGATCTTGCGAACCAGACCAACTCGGACGTCTTGGTGAGCATTCATGCCAATTCGGCGCCCGAGAACGCCATGGCCATGGGGACGGAGACCTACGTGCGGGTAGGTGAGCCCGACTCCGAGCGGCTCGGTGCGGCCATCCAGCAGAGCCTGACGTCGGCGCTGAGCACAGTCGATCGCGGGGTCCGGCCCAACCGCTACTTGATCGTTCGCCGGGCGGAAATGCCCGCCGCCCTCGTCGAGGTCGGCTTCCTGGCTCATCCCGAAGAGGAGGAGCTGTTGGCCGAAGGATGGTTCCGGCAGCGGGCGGCCGAGGGGATCTACAACGGACTTTTACGCTATTTCTATCCAGAGGATGAGCTTGACTCCGAAGCTCTGGCGGCTAGCCAAGAGAAGCCTTGGAACGCCCTCAAAGGAAGCGTCGCCGCCGCCGGCTCGCCGGCCGGTTCGTGACGGGGACGCCGTTGGGAGGGAACAGGAGGAATGAAAGCGCGGCGCCGGGCGACGGTGGTCGCCCTTTTGCTTGGCCTTTCCGTCATCGCATGGCGGGGTGACCGCCTCGAGCGAGAGGATCCCCTCTGGTTCATGCCTACCGCTCCCGTCACCTTGTACTTTGCCGGCCCGGACGCCGCCGGATTGGTGGCCGAGACCCGCTGGCTTCCCGTGAGCCAGACGGATGCAAAAGGACGATTGCAGGCGCTTGTCGAAGGTCCAAGGCACGCTGGTCTCTACCCGACATTGCCGGCCCCGACCAATATCCTGTCGGTAAGCGTCGAGGGCGATCTGGTCGTGGTCGATTTTGACCGGGAGCTTGTCGAACGCCATCCCGGGGGATCGGCGGGGGAGATTCTCACGGTCTTTTCGGTCGTCAACACGCTGACCGAGATTCCCGGGATACGCCGGGTGGCCTGGCGCATCGACGGCAGGCCCGTCGAGACGCTGGTGGGCCATCTGGATCTCTCCCGGCCCGTGGAGCGAGATCCGTCGCTCATCGTGTCCCTGGACGCGAAAGCCAAGTAGTTCACGGCGGTGACGGAGCACAATTTGGCTGGCTGCGCCGTACTCTTCTAGGCGCGCGGTGGGTGCAAAGGGCGTCGAACCGTGTTTTGTGGGGTGAGGATGCGCCCATGGAGTGGACTGGAAAACGCGTCTCCGTCGTCGGTCTTGGCAAAAGCAATATGGCTCTCATCCGCTACTTGACCCGCCATGGCGCCATCGTCACGGCGCATGATCAAAAGGACGAGACCCAGCTGGGGCCGGCTTACGGCGAGCTTTGCGCGCTCGGGGTCGAGCTGCGGCTCGGCCGGGGTTATCTACGAGGCCTTTCTTTTGCCGACGGGATTTTTCTCACGCCCGGCATTCCCAAGGATCTGCCCGAGATCCTGAGGGCCAAGGCGGCGGGAGTGCCGATCACCAGCGAGATCAACCTCTTCTTCGATCGTTGCCGGGCTCCGATCATCGCGATCACGGGCTCAAGCGGCAAAACGACGACGACGACCTTGATAGGAGCGATCCTCGAGGCGGCCGGCCTCAAAGTGTACGTCGGCGGGAACATCGGCCGTCCTCTTATCGAACTGGTCGACGACATCGAGCCTGGGGCGGTCGTCGTCTTGGAGCTCTCTAGCTTCCAGCTAGAGCTTTTGCGCAAATCTCCGCAGGTGGCCGTCGTCACCAACATCAGCCCCAATCACCTGGACGTCCACCGGACGATGGAGGCTTACGTCGACGCCAAGCGCAATATCTACCGCCACCAGCGCCCTCAGGACGTGGTCGTCCTCAATCACGACGACCGCATCACCGCGGCGATGGCGCTCGAGACTCCCTCCCGCGTCGTCTGGTTCTCGAGAACACGGGAAGTGGAGAATGGCGCCTTTATTGGAGACGGGCGGGTGATCCTCTCCCGCCGTGTCCGGGGAGAGCGATCGCTCATCGACGTTTGCGCGGTCTCGGACATCCGGCTGCGGGGTGAGCACAACCTGGAGAACGTCCTGGCGGCTTGCGCCGTCGGGCATCTACTGGGGGCGACGGCCGGCACCATGCGGGAAGTGGTGACAAGCTTCACCGGTGTGGCTCACCGCCTGGAGCTGGTGCGAGAGGCGGGAGGCGTCCGCTACTACAACGATTCTATCGCCACGTCACCGGCGCGCGCGATTGCCGGCCTGCGTTCGTTTGACGAGCCCGTGATCTTGATCGCAGGCGGCTATGACAAGCACCTGCCCTTTGACGAGTTCGCCGAGGTCGTTGTGGAGAAGGCCCGGGCGGTGTTTCTCATCGGGGAGACGGCGACTAAGATCCGGGACGCCATCGAGCGGGCGGCTCAAGAAAGGGGAGCAGGCCCGGCGGTGAAGCTTTGCGCGGATCTCCAGGAGGCGGTACGGTCGGCCAAGGAGGCCGCAAGGCCCGGAGATGTCGTCCTTTTGTCGCCGGCGTGCGCGAGCTACGACATGTTTCAGGACTTCGAGCAGCGGGGCGAGCGCTTCCGCAAGGTAGTGCACAGCCTTACCGAAGAGGCCGCGCCCGACATCCAGCGCGTCGACGCGTGAGGACGCGAGCGAAAGGTGGAAGGAGCATGGTACGGCCAGACGGTCGCAAACCCGATGAGTTGCGTCCGGTGACGATTCAAAGAGGCTACGTCAAGCATGCGGAAGGATCGGTCCTGATCTCGGTGGGCGACACCCGGGTGATCTGTACCGCAAGCATCGAGGAGAAGGTGCCGCAGTGGCTGCGCGGCAGCGGGCAGGGATGGGTGACGGCCGAGTACGGCATGATCCCTCGTTCGACCCACGAGCGGACGCCGAGAGAGGCGAGCAAAGGGAAGGTGGGAGGCCGGACTCATGAGATCCAGCGGTTGATCGGGCGCGCCCTGCGCTCCGTCGTCGATCTCGCCGCCATCGGCGAGCGGACGATCTGGCTGGACTGCGACGTGATCCAGGCCGACGGGGGGACGCGGACTACCTCCATCACGGGGGCATACATCGCCCTGGTCGAGGCCTTGGCCAAGCTGGCCGAACGCGAGAACTGGAAGAAGCTTCCGGTGTCCGATATCGTCGCTGCGACCAGCGTCGGCATCGTCGACGGCCGCCCGTTGTTGGACCTCTGCTACGAGGAGGACTCCAATGCTCAGGTCGACATGAACGTCGTCATGACCGAACGCGGCAGCATCATTGAAATCCAGGGGACCGCCGAAGGGTGGCCCTTCGTCAAAGACGAGATGTACGCCTTAATGGAGCTGGCGGAGAAGGGCATCGCACAGCTGGTTGCGGAAAGCCGCGCAGTCCTGGCGGACATATTGGAGAGCGGTAAAGCATGAAGCTGGTCCTTGCGACGTCCAACGCGGGCAAAGTGCGCGAGATGGCGAGCTACCTCGCCGATCTCGGCTTCGAAGTCGTCTCCCTGGCCCAGCTGGGTGTGGAGCAGGCGGCCGAAACCGGTGCCACATTCAGGGAGAATGCCGAGCTCAAGGCGGTGAGCGCGGCTCGCCGCACGGGGCATTGGGCGCTAGCCGAGGACAGCGGCCTCGAAGTCGACGCCTTGGGAGGGGCGCCGGGGGTCTTTTCGGCGCGGTACGCCGGCGAGAGCGCGACCGACGAGGCGAACAACCGAAAGCTCCTGGAGGCTTTGCACGACGTCGAGTTCGCCCGACGGACGGCGAGGTTTAAGACGGTAATGGTCCTGGCGTCGCCCGAGGGCGACGTGTGGGTGAGCGAAGGAACGTGCGAGGGCTACATCGCGACGGAGCCTAGAGGAAGCGGGGGCTTTGGCTACGATCCCCTCTTTTGGGTGCCGGAGCTTGGCAAATGCTTCGCCGAGTTGTCGGCGGAGGAGAAGGGCCAGATCAGCCATCGGGGCCGCGCACTGCGGGCGATGACCCAGCTCATCAAGGAGCTGGTCGCCGGGGGGGCGCTTGACAGCCGGAACCAGATGACGTATGATTAGCTGGTCAGGACCAAACTGCGGGGCGTGGCGCAGTTTGGCAGCGCGCCTGCTTTGGGAGCAGGAGGTCGTGAGTTCAAATCTCACCGCCCCGACCAGTTTGACGGGCGATCGTCTTGCGCGGACCCCGTCGGTTTGGGTATCATGTAGATGATGAGGTCGCATGCGGGTGTAGCTCAGTGGTAGAGCCCTGGCCTTCCAAGCCAGTTGCGGGGGTTCGATTCCCCTCACCCGCTCCACTTTGCGCCTGTAGCTCAGGGGATAGAGCAGGAGCCTTCTAAGCTCTGTGTCGGGGGTTCGAGTCCTCCCAGGCGCGCCAACCGGGGCCCTCGCGCGAGGATTCCCGTCGATTCATGGTGGGTGTAGCTCAGCTGGTCAGAGCGCCAGGTTGTGGCCCTGGAGGCCGGGGGTTCAAGTCCCCTCACTCACCCCATCGTGAAAGAGCGCAGGGGAATATGGCCCTGCGCTCTTTCGACTTGCTGTTGCCTTGTGGGTGGTACTCTAGTAGAATTGTAGGGTGCATACTAAAACTGTGATGCGGGCGTGGCGGAATTGGCAGACGCGCTAGACTTAGGATCTAGTGGGCTACCCGTGAGAGTTCGAGTCTCTCCGCCCGCACCATCCTCCATGGCGGGAGCCCTTGGGTGCTCCCATTTTGTATGAGGAAATACCCAGGAAGGATGTGCCTCGGGATGAGAGCAACTGCTGAACGGCTGGAAAACAACAAAGTCGCGCTCGAGATCGAGGTAGAAGCTGAAAAGGTCGACGCGGCGCTAGAGCGCGCCTACCGCAAGGTGGCGCAACAAGTGACGATTCCCGGCTTTCGCAAAGGGAAGGCGCCGAGGAAGGTGATCGAGGCGCGCTTTGGCAAGCAGGCGCTCTACGACGAGGCGTTAGAAGAGCTGGTCCCCGCCGCCTACCGTGAGGCGCTCGACCAGGAGCAGTTGGATCCCATTGAGCAGCCCACGATCTCCAGCGTCGAGATCGAGGAGGGAAAGCCGCTCCGCCTCAAGATCGAAGTGGCGGTCACTCCCGACGTGAAGTTGGGTGAGTACAAAGGCATCCAGGTGGAGAAACTGGTGGAGCGGGTGGAAGAGAAGGACATCGATCACATCCTCGAGCACCTGCAAGAGGACCACGCCGAACTGGTCCCCGCGGAGCGTTCCAAGGTGGAGAAGGGCGACGTGGCCGTGATCGACTTCGAGGGGTTCATCGACGGTCAGCCTTTCCCAGGGGGAGCGGCGAAGGGGTACACCTTGCAGGTGGGCTCCGGTCAGATGATCGACGGCTTCGAGGAGCAGTTGATCGGCGCCGAACTCGGCGTGCCGGTGGAGGTGCGCGTGACGTTCCCCGAGGATGCACGCCAGGAGAGCCTGCGGGGCAAAGAGGCGCTTTTCAAGGTGACCGTCACCGCGCTCTACGTCAAGCGCGTTCCCAAGCTGGACGACGAGTTTGCACGCGACGTGAGCAATGTCGAGACCCTCGCCCAGCTCCGGGAGGAGATCCGCAAGGACATGGCGGCGGCGGCCGATCGCAGGGCCGACTCGGCGATGCGCGAGCGGCTGGTGCAGCTGGTCCGCGACCAAAGCGAAGTTGAGCTGCCCGAGGCGCTGGTCGAAGAGGAGGTCACGGGGCTGGTCAACGAGTTTGCCCGCAGCCTGGCACGCCGGGGAATTTCGCCGCAAGAGTACCTTGCCGGCACGAACAAGACCGTGGACGACCTCAAGGTCGAGTTTCGCCCCGAGGCCGAGGCGCGCGTCAAGACGGAGCTGGTCCTCAAGGCCATCGCCAAGCGTGAAGGAATCACTGTCAGCAGGGAAGAACTAGAGGCGAAAATTGACCAGCTGGTGGCGGGTGAGCGGGATCCCAAGGCGGCCCGCAAGGCCTTTGAGGATCCGGATCGCCGTTCCGTCCTCAGGACCAGCATGATTTTGGACAAGACGGTGCAGTTTCTGGTCGACCACGCGCAGGTCGAAGTCAAGGAGATTCCCTCGCAAGGGCATGGCCATGTCCATCGCCACGATGAGGACGAGCACGGCGAGGAGGACCATGGGCTCGGAAGCGACGAGGATCGGGAGCGTCCCGGCGAGCAGCCCGCGGCCGGAGGCGTTAGCACCGAGGAGGCATGACATCAGGATCGGGTTCGTTGTTTGCCCGCCACCTGTGGCAAGGCGCGGGAGGCGACCAAAGGGAGCGGTCGCTCCTCGGTTCGAGACGGCGGGGAGCCGTGCGCATATAGATCACGGAGGGATGGGAGACTATGAGCACTCTCGTGCCGATGGTCATCGAACAGACAAGTCGAGGCGAGCGGGCGTTTGACATCTACTCGCGGCTCCTTAAGGAGCGGATCGTCTTCATCGGTGGCCCGATTGACGACGAGGTGGCGAACCTGGTCATAGCCCAGCTCCTCTTCCTCGAGGCGGAGGATCCGGAGAAGGATATTACCCTGTATATTAACAGCCCGGGGGGCGTTGTCTACTCTGGGCTTGCCATCTACGACACGATGCAGTACATCAAACCGGACGTCGCGACCTATTGCGTCGGCTTCGCTGCCAGCGCGGCGGCGCTGCTCCTTGCCGCTGGAGCTCCCGGCAAGCGCCGGGCTCTCCCGTACTCTCGGGTGATGATCCACCAGCCGTGGGGCGGATCGCGTGGGCAAGCGACCGAGATCGAGATCGAGGCGCGAGAGATCCTGCGGCTGAAACGGATTGGCAACGAAATTCTGGCAAGGCACACCGGCAAGCCCGTCGAACAGGTGGAGAAGGACACGGAGCGCAATTTCTATATGTCGGCGGAAGAGGCGCTGGAATACGGTATCATCGATGAAATCAGCCGCAGAGAGAAGGAGCGGGCTTCCTAACCTGACGAAGAGGGTGACACGTGATGTTCAAGTTTGGCGATGAAAAGGGCCAGCTGAAGTGCTCCTTCTGCGGCAAGGTCCAGGAACAGGTAAAAAAGCTCATCGCTGGACCGGGCGTCTACATCTGTGACGAGTGCGTTGAGCTCTGCAACGAGATCATCGAAGAAGAGCTGAACGAGGAGACCGGCGTAGAGCTTGGCAACATTCCCCGGCCCAAGGAGATCCGCGAGATCCTGGATCAATACGTCATCGGTCAGGATCAGGCGAAGAAGGCGCTTTCGGTCGCCGTCTACAACCACTACAAGCGCATCAACTCCGGGACGCGGGTTGAAGACGTAGAGCTGCAAAAGAGCAATATCCTGCTCTTGGGGCCCACCGGTTGCGGCAAGACGCTCCTTGCGCAGACGCTCGCTCGCATCCTCAACGTGCCCTTCGCCATCGCCGACGCCACCTCGCTCACCGAGGCCGGTTACGTCGGTGAAGACGTGGAGAACATCCTGCTCAAGTTGATTCAGGCGGCCGATTACGACGTGGAGCGGGCCGAGAAAGGCATCGTCTATATCGACGAGGTCGACAAGATTGCCCGCAAGTCGGAAAACCCGTCGATTACTCGCGACGTGTCGGGCGAAGGTGTGCAGCAGGCGTTGCTTAAGATCCTGGAAGGAACGGTGGCTTCGGTGCCTCCTCAAGGAGGGCGGAAGCACCCCCACCAGGAGTTCATCCAAATCGACACGACCAACATCCTTTTCATCTGCGGCGGTGCCTTCGACGGGTTGGAGAAGATCATCGAGCGCCGCACGAGCTCCAATTCCATCGGTTTTGGCGCCGACATCAAGCCGCGCCACCAAAAGCAGGTGGGCGAGCTTTTGCGCCAGGTGATGCCGGAGGATCTGCTCAAGTTTGGCTTGATTCCGGAGTTTGTGGGACGCTTGCCCATCATTGTGGCGCTCGACGCCTTGGATCTCGATGCGCTGGTGCGCATCCTCAAGGAGCCGAAAAACGCCCTGATCAAGCAGTTCCAGAAATTCTTTGAGCTCGACGGGGTGGAGCTCGAGTTTGACGACGATGCGCTGCGGGCCATCGCGCAGAAGGCGATGGATCGCAAGACCGGTGCCCGGGGCCTGAGGGCCATCGTCGAAGAGCTTCTCCTGGACGTCATGTACGAGATTCCCTCCCAGACCGACGTGAAGCGGTGCATCATCACCAAAGAGGTCGTCGAGGGAAAGGAAAAGCCCCGGCTGATCAAGGTGGACCGCAAGGCCGACAAAAAAGAGGAGTCCGCCTGAAGCCGCGGGCGCTTGACGCCTGTGTCAGCATCATCCCCGGTTTTGGGACGGCGGGGCCGCTCTTTGCCGAGAGCGGCCCCGTTTTTGTTTGATGGGACGGTCCCAAGGGCAGACTATGCGTAAATCCGGCGCAGCGAAGGGTGGTACTCTTGGAGATCATGGGGATCCTGACGCTGATCAACCTCTTTTTTGCAGTGGTCATCGGCCTCTACTTTTGGAACCTCCTCCGCCAGCAGCAGACCAGCAAGTCTGCCGTCGACCGGGAGTCCCGCAAAGAAATGGAAAAGCTTGCGAAGCTGAAGGCCATTTCTCTTACGGAGCCGCTTGCTGAAAAGACACGTCCTTCCCATTTTGACGAGATCATCGGGCAGGAGGACGGCCTCAAGGCTCTGCGGGCTGCCTTGTGCGGGCCCAACCCGCAGCACGTGATTATCTACGGTCCGCCCGGAGTCGGCAAGACCGCCGCTGCCCGCCTCGTCCTGGAAGAGGCCAAGCGCAATCCCCTCTCGCCCTTTGGCCCGTCGGCCAAATTCGTCGAAGTCGACGCGACGACGGCCCGCTTCGACGACCGAGGCATCGCCGATCCGCTTCTGGGCTCCGTCCACGATCCCATCTACCAGGGGGCGGGTCCGTTGGGAATCGCCGGGATCCCGCAGCCCAAACCCGGCGCGGTGACCAAAGCCCACGGGGGCATTCTCTTCATCGACGAGATCGGAGAGCTGCACCCCATCCAGATGAACAAACTCCTCAAGGTGCTGGAAGACCGGAAGGTCTTTTTGGAGAGTGCCTACTACAGCTCGGAGGATAAGAACATCCCGCCCCACATCCACGAGATCTTTCAAAAGGGGTTGCCCGCCGATTTTCGCCTTGTGGGCGCCACCACGAGGATGCCCCATGAGATTCCGCCTGCGATCCGCTCCCGCTGCCTTGAGGTGTTCTTCAAAGCCCTGCGGCCTGAGGAGATCGCACGGATCGCGAAGAACGCGGCCGAGAAAGTGGAATTTGAGGTCGAGGACGGAGCGCTCGAGGTGATCAAGCGGTATGCCACCAACGGCAGAGAGGCGGTGAACATGGTACAGATCGCAGGCGGCGTCGCTTTGGCCGCGGGGAGAAAGCGCATCACGCGGGAGGAGATCGAGTGGGTGGTGACAAGCGGCCAGTATTCGCCGCGGCCGGAGTTTCGAGTGCCGGCTGAACCACAAGTGGGATCGGTGAACGGTCTCGCCGTTTACGGGCCTAACATGGGCATCGTCATCGAAGTGGAGGCGACAGCCATCCCGACGCGGGAGGGCGCCGGCCGGCTGATCATCACGGGAGTCATGGAGGAGGAGGAGATGGGGGGCGTCGGGGTCACCATGCGCCGCAAGAGTATGGCTCGTTCTTCGGTAGACAACGTCCTCACCGTCCTGCGGCGGAGCCTTGCACTTCGCCCTCAGGATTATGACATCCACCTCAACTTTCCCGGAGGAATTCCCATCGACGGCCCCTCGGCGGGCGTCTCGATGGTGACTGCGATCTACTCGGCCATCACCGGCATTCCCGTAAACAACCGGTGCGCGATGACGGGCGAAGTCTCCATCCGCGGCGCGGTGCGGCCCGTAGGCGGCGTCGTCGCAAAGCTGGAGGCGGCCAAGGAGGCCGGGGTGACGCTGGCCCTGATTCCCGAAGGGAACTGGCAGCAAATCTTCGCCTCCGAAAGAGAAATGACGATCCGGCCTGTGCGGCATATCCGCGAGGCGGTGCGGGAGGCCCTGGTCGAGCTGCCCCGCTCTCCAGAGCTCCGGCGCGCTCTGGAGGTGGGAAGGGAAGAGGTCAGCGCCCCCGTCGACAGCGCATGCCCGGCGAGCGTCTAGGCGCGCCGGTGCCGCAAGCTCACAGCAGACGCGGCGCACTCCTTTGCCGCGGTGCGGGCGACGGGGCTACCCATAGGCCCGCTTCGGGTGTGAAGGCACCGGCGAGTGGCGAAAGGCGGCGGCAGAGCAAAAGGTTTCCTGAAGGATTCGTCCCGCTCCCCCAAGAATACGACAGGAACAACAGCGATCTTAGCACGGCGCTTTTGGACACGAAAAGCGCCGATCTTGCTTTTTCGGGGGTGGGCAATCCGTGGCAGAGCAGGGTGAGATCCGCGCCGTGTTCCCACTCCTTCCGCTGCGTGGCATGGTGGTCTTTCCCGGGGCCGTGGTCTCGCTCGAAGTGGGACGTGAGCGATCGATCGCCGCCCTTGAACAGGCGATGCTCATCGACCAGCGCATCGTCCTGGCAGCGCAGAAGGATGCGAAGATCGATGAACCGAAGGCGGAGGACATCTATGGGTGGGGTGTCCTTGCACGCGTCAACCAGTTGCTCCGCATGCCCACCGGTCAGGTGAAGGTGCTGGTCGAAGGGTTGGCGCGGGCGCGGATCGAGGGGTATTTGCAGGTGAGCCCCTTCCTCCAAGTGACCGTAGCCGTCGCCCAAGAGCCGAAAGCCTTGGGTGACGAGGCCGTCGCGCTGGCACGGCTTGTGAAGAGGGACTATCTTGAGTACGAAAAGCTGAAGACCAAAGCGGGCGGGCCCGATCCTGAAATCTCTTGGCTGGAGGCGCTCGAGCCCGGCCGGCTCGCTGACGGGGTCGCAGCCCAGCTGGACATCGCCTTTGACCGCAAGCAGCGCCTGCTTGAGATCGTCGATCCCAAGGAGCGTCTGGAAGCGGTCGCCCTCGCCCTCGCTGAGGAGATCCACATGCTCGAGCTTGAGCGGCGCATCCAGGCCCGCGTACGCCGCCAGATGGAGCGCACGCAAAAGGAGTACTATCTGCGCGAGCAGATCAAGGCGATCCAAAAGGAGTTGGGAGAGGGCGACGAGAGGACGCGGGAGATCGAAGAGCTCAAAAGGCGCATCGAAGCGGCGGGGATGCCTGATGCCGCAAGGGAAAAAGCCCTTCATGAACTCTCGCGGCTCGAGAAAATGCCGCCCGCAGCCCAAGAAGCGGTGGTCGTGAGGACGTATCTCGACTGGATGGTCTCTCTTCCGTGGAGCCAGCGGACCACCGATCGCACGGATCTTGCGCAGGCCGAGGCGATCCTCGAGGCGGACCACTACGGCCTCGAGAAGGTGAAGGAGCGGGTTCTCGAGCACCTGGCCGTGCGGCAGCTGGCGAGGAAGTTGAAAGGACCCATTCTCTGTCTCGTCGGGCCGCCCGGAGTGGGCAAGACATCGCTCGGCCAGTCGGTCGCCAAAGCGCTGGGAAGAAAGTTTGTCCGCGTGTCGCTGGGCGGCGTGCGGGACGAGGCGGAGATCCGGGGCCACCGGCGGACCTACGTCGGAGCGATGCCCGGTAAGATCATCAGCGCCATGCGGCAAGCGGGGACCAAGAATCCCGTCCTCTTGCTGGACGAGATTGACAAGCTCGGCAGCGACTTCAGAGGAGATCCCGCATCGAGCTTGCTCGAGGTGCTGGACCCCGAGCAGAACCACGCCTTCGGCGACCACTACCTGGAGGTGCCCTTTGACCTCTCCGACGTGATGTTCATCACGACGGCCAACTACGCCGAAGCGATCCCAAGGCCGCTTTGGGACCGGATGGAAGTGATCCAGCTCTCCGGATACACCGCCGAGGAGAAGTGGCATATCGCCAAGAAGCACCTGGTGCCCAAGCAGATCGAAGCCCACGGCCTTCGCCCGGAGCAGCTAGCGATCTCCGACAACACGCTTCGCCTGCTGATCTTGGGCTACACCCGGGAGGCGGGCGTGAGAGGGCTGGAACGGTCGATCGCCGCGCTCTGCCGCAAGGCGGCCCGAGAAGTGCTCAGCGGAAGGCGCCGAGTTTCGGTCACCGTCCGTACGCTAGGCAAGTACCTGGGACCACCTCCTTACTCGCCCGACGCTCCGGAGGCGGAAGATCGGGTCGGCGTCGTTCATGGGTTGGCCTATACGGAAGCCGGAGGCGGCATGATCGTCATCGAGGCCTCCGTCGTCGAAGGGCGGGGCAACCTGATCCTCACCGGCAAGCTGGGAGAGGTGATGCGGGAGTCGGCGCAAGCCGCATACAGCTACGTGCGCTCTCGCGCCGAGCTCCTCGACATCGACCCCAAGTTTCATGAGGCGACGGACATCCACGTTCACGTGCCCGAAGGGGCCGTGCCCAAGGAAGGACCCTCGGCCGGAATTACCATCGCCGTCGCGCTGAGCTCGGCTCTGTCAAAACGGCCGGTGCGAAGCGACGTCGCGATGACGGGAGAGATTACATTGCGCGGGCGAGTGCTTCCGGTGGGCGGAATCAAGGAAAAGGTGCTCGCAGCGCACCGCTGCCGCATCCCGGCGGTGATCATCCCCAAGGAGAACGAAAAGGACCTGGAGGAGATTCCGGCCGAGGTGAAAAAGCAGCTTACCATCCACCTCGTCGACCACATGGACCAAGTTCTCGAGCTCGCACTGCGGGGCCGGCCGCATCCGGAGGCGAGAAAGGAGCTGAAGGAGCAACAGGAGGACCAAGAGGCGGAACTCGCCGCCCTCCTTCCGGTCGTGGAGGAAGCCAACGACGGGTGGATCGGCCAAAACGCGGGATAGCCGGACGGCCGTCCGGGGGTGGAAAGCGGCGTGTTTTCACAGGCGCATTTTCTCACGAGCGCTACAAGGCCCGAAGGGTACCCCGATCACCGGAGGGTGGAGGTGGCCTTGGCCGGCCGTTCCAACGTCGGCAAGTCTTCCTTAATCAACGCGCTCACCGGCCTGAAGGGGCTGGCTCGCGTCGGCAAGCGCCCGGGAAAGACGCAGACGTTGAACTTCTATGCCTTGACCGAATCCCTCTGCGTGGTCGATCTGCCGGGATACGGCTACGCCGACGTGCCCGAGCGGGTGCGGGTCGGTTGGGGGCGGATGATCGAAGGCTACCTCAAGGCGCGAGAACAGCTAAAGGCGATTCTCCTGGTCGTCGATGGCCGCCACGGGCCGACGGCTGACGACATACAGATGTGGTCGTGGATTCAGGCGAGCGGCCGCGCAGGGTTCGCGGTCGCCACCAAGTGGGACAAGGTAAAAACGAGCCAGAGAGCGAAGAGAATCAAGGAGATGGAAGCGGAGCTCGCCGCTTCCGTCCTCCCGTTTTCGTCGGTCACCGGCGAGGGCAAGGCTGCCCTCGCGAGCTATTTGAGAAGCCTTGTGTAAGACGGCGGGTCCCATGACCGGCCGCGGCCATGGGTCCGCCGCTTTCTCTTTGGAAACGGAGTGTGTCACGGTGGACCGGAATGCAGAGCAGATCCTGCAAGAGCTGGCAGGGCTCAAGGCCCGGGATTTCCTTACACTGCGCGATTTCACTCCCGCAGAGATCTCGGCCCTCCTTGAGCTCGCCGGGGCGCTAAAGCGCGAGCGGCAAGCGGGAAAGCTTCGGAATGACCTTGCCGGCAAGACCGTTGCGCTGCTTTTCTTCAAGCCGTCGACGCGCACTCGCGTCTCTTTTGAGGTTGCGGCGCGAGAGCTTGGGGCCTGGAGCCTCTACCTCAACGCCCAGGAGATGCAGCTTTCCCGGGGCGAGTCCGTCGAGGATACCGCGAGGGTGCTCTCCCGCTACGTCCATGCTATCGTCATCCGCACCTTCGCCCAGGAGCAGATCGAGCGCTTCGCCGAGTGGGCGTCGGTGCCGGTGATCAATGCGCTGACGGACTCGTATCACCCGGCGCAGATCCTGGCCGACCTTCTCACGCTGAAAGAGCGTTTCGGCACGCTCAAGGGGCTGCGCCTCGCTTACGTCGGCGACGGGAACAACGTCGCCCACTCGCTCATGATCGGCGGGGCCAAGATGGGCATGGAGATCGTGATCAGCACGCCGCCGGCGTATCGCCCCAATTCCGCGGTGGCGCAGGCGGCGGTGGCCATCGCCAAGGAGACCGGCGGGGCGGTGGTCTATGAGGCTGACCCCCAGGTCGCGGTGAAAGGAGCTCGGGCGATCTACACGGATACCTGGGTGAGCATGGGTCAAGAGACCGAGCGCGAGAGGAAGCTTCGGGCTTTCTCAGGCTACCAGGTGGACGCGCGCCTTGTAGCCGCCGCGAGCGAGGACGCAGTGGTTATGCACGACCTGCCCGCCCACAAGGACGAGGAGATCGCCTTTGACGTCTTTGAAGGCCCGCGCTCGGTCATCTTCGACCAAGCGGAAAACCGGCTCCATGCCCAGAAGGCGCTTCTGCTCGCGCTGCTTAGCGGCAAGAGTTGATGGGGGCTGGGTCAGCGGCCCTCTTCCTCGATGGAGCCGAAACTACTGGGCTCTCCGGAGCGGTCTTGGTTTTCTTTGGACCAGCGAAACCACGGCCGGGCGGGCGGCGCCTGTTGCTCCGCCTGCCCGGTGGAGCCCCCCTTCTCTTGGGACAACACCTCCAACGTCTCGTCTGTCACGATCGCCGCGTCCTTCCCGATGGCGATGATGGCGCTTCCCGGGATCTCTTGCTCCCGGCCGGCGAGGGAGCGCCACATCCCGCCGTTTATGTAAAGGCAAGAGATCTTGCCCCTCTCTCCGATCTCAAAGTCCCGCACGGTACCCACCAACTCTCCACCGGCCGTGACTACAGCCGTTCCCAAGAGGGAAATCCTCTTTTTGACGAGGAGCGTGAAGAGCCGGCTGTCGTCTCGTGGTAAAATGAGCGCCCGCTCCGACTCGACAGTCACCGCGTGCCGCCCGAAGGCGCGCACCGCGTCGACTGGGAGGAGCCGCTTCCTCACGGATCGGGGCTCTGAGACCAAGAGGGCGGCGACGCACTTTTCCCCGGGGTCCACGATGGGCCGCCGGACTCTACCAATCGCCGTCCCGCTCTCTAAGGCGAGCACTGGAAGGCCCGGCAAATGCCTCGATCTCATCCTGCGATCCCTCCTCTGCCTGAACGTTGTAGCGGCGGCCTCTGCATGCTCTATGCTTATGCCGACCATCCTTTGACATTGATGGATGGCTTACGTTAACATAGGATAAGGCGCAAAAGAAGGACTTGGCGGCTCATCGCACGTTTGCGTGCGTTCCGTCCCGAAAGCTGCACGGCGCTTTCGCGTAAAGCGCTTTTGTTCGGACACGAGACGATTGGGAACAGAAAACACGGAAGTGAGGGAGTCACATGGCTTCAGAGGTATACCTCAAGATCGAAGACCTCCACGTGGAGGTCGAAGGTAACGAGATCCTAAAGGGCGTCTCGCTCGAGATCAAAGGGGGCGAAGTGCACGCCCTTATGGGTCCCAACGGATCCGGCAAGAGCACCTTGGCCTACGCTCTCGCAGGACATCCCCGCTATGAGGTGACGGCGGGACGGGTGTGGCTTAACGGCCAGGATCTTTTGGAAATGGAGCCGGACGAGCGCTCGAGAGCGGGTCTCTTCCTGTGCTTCCAATACCCGAGCGAAATCTCGGGCGTGACCGTCGCCAACTTCCTGCGCAGCGCCGTCAACGCCCGGAGAGGCAAAGGCAACGAGATTTCGTTAGCCGAGTTTGGCAAGAAGCTGCGCGAGCAGATGGAGCGCCTCGAGATGGATCCTTCTTTCGCTAGCCGCTATCTCAATGAAGGTTTCTCCGGCGGCGAGAAGAAGCGCAGCGAGATCTTGCAGATGGCGATGCTGGAGCCGAGCATCGCGATCCTCGACGAGACCGACTCGGGGCTTGACATCGACGCCCTGCGCATCGTGGCCAACGGCGTCAACGCTTTGAAGGGCCCAGGCCTTGGCATCTTATGCATCACCCACTATCAGCGCATCCTCCGTTACCTGGAACCCGACGTCGTCCACATCCTGCTCAACGGGCGCATCGTCGAGTCGGGCGGCAAGGAGCTGGCCGAGACTCTGGAGGAGAAGGGGTACGACTGGCTGCGCGAGCAGATCGGCGCGAACTAGCTCCTAATGCCTCGGAATGGAAGGGAGACGGAGGACATGAGCGTGGAGACGGCCATTACGCTGAGCGCGAAAGGAATCTCGGAGCTTTCGGCGCGGCTTGGCGAGCCCGAGTGGCTGCGGGCTAAGAGACTGGCGGCGTTTGAGGCCTACGAGCGCATGGCGCTGCCTCAATGGGACCGCACCGATCTCTCGGGCCTCAAGCTGGACGAGATCACGATCTACCAAGGTTCGAAATCCCTCGCCGAGGACGAACTTCCCCCCGCGTTGAAGGAGATCGCCGCGACGAGAGGCGATCAGGCCAGCCTTTTTTTCCAGGTGGACGGGCAGAAGACGTGGGCCCGGGCCAAGGAGGAGCTCGCCGCCAAAGGAGTGATCGTCTGCGATTTCCAGACGGCGCTCAGGGAACACGAGGAGATCTTGCGCGAGCACTACATGAGCGTCGTCGGCTTTGACGAGGACAAGCTGACGGCCTTGCACTACGCTGCGGCGTCGTCGGGCTGGCTGGTCTACGTGCCTAAGGACACGGTGGTCGAGGCGCCCATCGAGCTGCGGAGTTTCGGCGCCACCGCCGGTCTTGGCCTCTTTTCGCACATCTTGATCGTCGCAGAGCGCGGGGCGGAAGTGACGGTGGTCCACGGCACCAAGAGCGAGGACGGCGGCGTGCAGCGCGTCGTCGCCGACGTCGTCGAGATCTGCCCCAAGGACGGAGCCCAGATCCGTTTCAACGCGGTGCAAGAGTGGGGCGAAGAGACCTACAACTACACTTTGCGCCGTTCGCACCATGCACGCGACTCGCGGGTCGATTGGTGCTCAGGCGACTTTGGCAGCCGCCTTTCCCGTTCGCACACCAAGGCGGTCCTCACCGGGTCGGGGAGCGAATCCTATAGCCTCGGCGTCTTCTTCGGCGACAAAGAGCAACACCTGGACGTCGGCGTCACCATGTTGCATGTCGGGGATCACACTTCGAGCGACATGTTGACCAAGGGGATCCTTGACGACCGCGCCCGCTGCGTCTACCGGGGGCTTACCGACATTGAGCACGGCGCCCGGTTTACTTCCGGCTTTCAGCGGGAAAACACGTTGATCTTGAGCCAGGAGGCGCGCGCCGATGCGATCCCGGGCCTTGAGATCGACGAGACCGAGGTGCAGGCGGGGCATGCGGCGACGACCGGGCAGGTCGACAAGGTGCAGCTCTTCTACCTCATGTCGCGGGGCTTGCGCCGTCACGAAGCCATGTACTTGCTGGTCGTCGGGTTTCTTGACGCCGTGCTGCAGAGGATGCCGCTGGACAGCTACCGGGAAGAGCTGGCGGCGATCATCGATAGGAAGATGACCGGATGAACGTGGCCCAAATCCGCAAGGATTTTCCCATCCTCGAGCGGGAGGTACACGGCAAGCGCCTCGTGTACCTGGACAACGCGGCCACGTCCCAAAAGCCTCGCTGCGTCATCGAGGCGATCACAGAGTACTACGAACGGTACAACGCCAATGTCCACCGGGCGATTCATTTCTTGGGAGAGCAGGCGACGGCGGCGTTTGAAGAGGTCAGGGCGAAGGTGGCGAGATTCATCAATGCCCCTTCGGAGCGGAACATCGTCTGGGTGAAAAACACCAGCGAGGCCATCAACCTGGTGGCGTACGCCTGGGGCCGCAAGTTCGTCGGCGAAGGGGACGAGATCATCACGAGCCCCATGGAGCACCATAGCAACCTCGTCCCTTGGCAGCAGCTGGCAAGGGTCCGGGGTGCCCGGCTGCGCTTCGTTAAGCTCACCCCCGAGGGCCGGCTCGACCTGGACGATTTCGCCAAGCTCCTAAGTCCCCGGACCAAGCTGGTCGCGATCACCCACGCCTCCAACGTCCTTGGCACCATCAACCCGGTGGCCGAGATCGCCCGCAAGGCGCACGAAGCGGGGGCCGTGGTGCTGGTCGACGGTGCGCAGAGCACGCCCCACATGCCCGTCGACGTGCAGGCCATGGATTGCGACTTCTTCGCTTTCTCGGCCCACAAGATGTGCGGTCCCATGGGAATCGGAGTCCTTTACGGCAAGGCGGAGCTCCTCGAGGCGATGGATCCGTTCCTCTTCGGCGGCGAGATGATCAGCTCGGTCTCCCTTGAAGAGTCCAAGTGGAACGAGATTCCTTGGAAGTTTGAAGCGGGCACGCCCAACGTGGCGGACGTGATCGGATTTGGAGCGGCGCTCGACTACCTTGAAAGCATCGGGATGGAGGCCATCCGCGAGCACGAGCGCGAGCTGGTCCGTTACGCTTTTGAGGCCCTTGAGGCGCTCGACGGGGTTGTGATCTACGGGCCTCGGGATGAGCGCTCGGGGCTTATCGCCTTCAACTTCGGGGAGATTCACCCCCACGATCTTTCGACGGTCCTCGATCAGGAGGGCGTCGCGATCCGGGCCGGGCACCATTGCGCGGAGCCCCTGGCCCAGTGGCTCGACGTGGCCGCCACCGCGAGAGCGAGTTTCTATCTCTATAACACGCACGAGGACGTGGACGCGCTGGTCAGGGCCTTGCTGCGCGCAAAGGAGTTTTTCGCTCATGTCTCTCGATGACCTTTACCGGGAAGTGATCCTCGACCACTATCGCTCGCCTCGAAACAAAGGGACGCTCGACGGGGCCACGGTGGTAGTGGAGCTCAAGAATCCTGTCTGCGGCGATGAGATCGCTCTCTACTTGAAGCTTTCGGGCGGGGTCGTTGAGGCGCTGAGCTTTGAGGGGCGGGGATGCTCCATCAGCCAGGCGTCGGCGTCCATGATGACGCAGGCGGTGCAGGGCAAGACGTTGGATGAAGCGCGCCAGCTGATCGAGAGGTTCAAAGGCATGGTGCGCGGCGAACTGTCCGCCTCGGAAGCCGATCTCGGCGACCTGGAAGCGCTGCAGGGCGTGGCCAAGTTTCCGGTGCGCGTCAAATGCGCTGTGCTGTCGTGGGAAGCGCTCAAGAAAGGGTTGGAGAGCGACGAGGGCCGGGTGACCGGCGAGGTCGAGTAGACAAAACGCGGAGGAGGCATATGCAGCATGAAGCACAGGGTGACTCTGATCCCGGGGGACGGCGTCGGGCCGGAGCTGGCCGAAGCGGCACGGATCGCCATCGACGCGACGGGCGTCGACATCGAGTGGGAAGTGCAAGATGCGGGTGCCGAGCAGATCGAGAAGTACGGCACACCCCTTCCCGACCAGGTTCTCGAATCGATCCGGCGCAACAAGGTGGCTTTGAAAGGCCCCATTACGACGCCCATCGGCACCGGCTTTCGCAGCGTCAATGTGGCCTTGCGCCATGAACTGAATCTCTATGCCTGCGTCCGCCCGTGCAAGTATTACCCGGGCGTAAAGTCGCGCTTTCCTGAGACGGACATCGTCATCATCCGCGAGAACACTGAAGATCTTTACGCAGGAGTCGAGTTTGAGGCCGGCTCTCTGGAGATGAAGCAGATCCGCTCCTGGGCTCCGAACAAGATCCGGGAGGACGCGGCCATCTCTATCAAACCTATCTCGACGGAAGGGTCGCGCCGCATCGTCAAGTACGCCTTCGAGTACGCCAAGGCCAACGGACGACGAAAAGTGACAGCGGTCTGCAAGGCCAACATCATGAAGTACACCGACGGCCTCTTCTACAAAGTGGCGCGCGAGGTGGCCGAAGAGTATAAGGGCGAGATCGAATACGAAGAGGTGCTGGTCGACGCTATCTGCATGCAGCTTGTACAGCGGCCGCAGAACTACGACGTCCTGGTCATGCCCAACCTCTACGGCGACATCGTCTCCGATCTGGGGGCGGGGCTCGTCGGTGGGCTCGGCGTCGCGCCTGGGGCCAACATCGGGGACGAGGCTGCTGTCTTTGAGGCGACACACGGTTCGGCGCCCAAGTACAAGGGGCTCAACAAGGTGAACCCGACCGCCCTCATCCTGTCGGGCATGCTGATGCTGCGGCATCTGGGAGAGTTTGAGGCGGCGAAGAAGCTCGAAGACGCCGTGGCCGCAGTGCTGGCCGAAGGCAAGTACGTCACGTACGATCTGAAGGAAGACCGGAACGATCCGACCGCGGTCGGCACGCGCGAGATGGCGGAGGCTATTGCCGCCAAGATGAAGTGATCCGGCTTTGCCGTCGACGTTAGATCCGGGCGGTGACTCGCGGCGATGCACGAGTATCGTGAGCGTGACAAGGAAAAGCTCCTCGGCAGGCTCAAGCGGATCGAGGGTCAAGTGCGCGGGATCAGCCGCATGGTGGAGGAGGACAAATACTGCGTCGACATCCTCATCCAGATCGCCGCGGTGCGGGCGGCGCTCAATAAAGTCGGGCTTGTCCTCCTTGAGGATCATACCCGCGGGTGCGTCGCACGCGCGGTGCAAAACGCCGACGGCGATGCGGCCATCGACGAGCTGATGGATGTATTGATGCGCTTCATCAGATAGGCTTTGTCGGGGGATGGTACGATCCTTCTCCGGCGTATGGTTCATCGGGGGCGCCCGAGCGGGGCGCTCCCGTTTTCACACGCAGGGAAGCAGGGGGACGGCGCTCGCTGCGGTCGCCAAGACTCATGACGAAGGCGAGGATCTCGGCGACCATATGATAGACTCGGGGGGGAATCTCCTGACCGATGTCGAGGAAGCGCAGGGCTTCGAGGGCGATGGGGTCCGAGATCACCGGGATCCCGTGTGCCTTGGCCTCCTCGACGATCCGCTCGGCAAGCCGCCCGCCGCCCTTCGCGACGAGTGAAGGCGCCCGGTCCGTCTCAGGGTTGTACGAGAGGGCGATGGCGATCTTCACTTTTTCCGGCGGGTTAGGCCGCCTTGAGCGGACGATCCGGGACATCTCTTAGTCGCCTCCTCATCCTTCTTTTCGGCGTCGCACGGCGCGAAGAGGAGAGGTAAGGGCGACAGGGAGGATGAGCGCTAGGTGAGGACGCTCTTCAGGGCCCCCGGTCCCCGGCGAGGATCGCTCGCCCTTCTCGCATTGGTGTGGTGCGTGGCAGCGCTCTCCGCCTCTGCAGAAGAGCCGGTCGCCGCCCAGACGACTGCCCGAGAGCGCGAACTCGTGGTGGTCGTACCCGAGGACGCCATCTCGTTCGATCCGGCCCGCTTCGTGCGGCATCAAGTGACGGAAATCCTTCAACGCCTCCTTTATCGCAGGCTCCTCACGAGGGAGGGAGGAGCTTTCGGATTTGACTTGGCCCGCGCCATCGAGATGGTCGATGAGCGGACGTGGCGGATCGAGATCGCACCGGGACAGGCGACGGCTGAAGGGAGGGCGCTTTCGCCGCAAGCGATCGCCCGCCATTTCCAGCGGTTGCTTCAGGATCCTGCTTTCGACGGATCGCCTTCGGCGGCGCGAGGGCGGTTCGAACACGTCGCCTCGGTGAGCGCAGAGGGGGAAAGCGTTGTCTTTCGCTTGCACCGGCCGTGGCCCGGCCTGCTTGCCGCACTCACTCGGGAGCCAGTGGCACTCGTGGGGCCTGCAGGAGAGGTAATCGCGACGGGAGCCTTCCGCATCGAACGATGGGATCCGGGCAATCGCATCCTCCTAAAGCGTGTCGTCCCCGCCGGTGAGGGGGCGCCGGCTCGGATCCGCATTGATGTGGTCGCCTCCGCCCAGGAGCGGCTGCGCCGCGTGCTCTCAGGGCAAGCCCACATCGCCATCGGCTTGCCGGCCGGTGCTCTCGCAAAGCTTTCAACCTCGAACCGCACAAAGCCGGTCGTGGTCGCACAAGCCAGGGTGCACTTCGTCGAGTTCGATGTGACGCGGCCCCCGTTTGACGATGCCAGAGTGCGGCGGGCGCTGAACTTGGCGGTCGACATGCAGGCTTTGGTCGACGGGCTGATGGATGACGAGGCGGTCCGGGTGGCGACGCTCCTCTCCCCTGTGACGCTGGGCTTCGATCCGCAGGTGCCCCCGATCGGCTACGATCCCTTGCTGGCCAAGGAGCTCTTGGCCGCAGCGGGGTATCCCGCAGGCTTTGACTTCGAGCTGGACGCCCCGGCGACGAAATGGCGAGAGGCAGAGGCGATCCGCGAGATGTTGGCTCGGGTGGGCGTCAACGCGGTGGTGCGGATCTGGTCCGACTGGGCGAGGCTGAAGGAGCAGATCCTTTTGGGCAATCGTCAGGCGTGGCTCGGTGAGTGGGGTAACAGCAGCCTGGATCCGGCTGGTTCGATCTGGCCCAAGCTCCACTCCAAAGGCGAGGCCAACTACGGCGGCTATCGAGACGACGCGCTGGACGGCCTGCTGGAGGAAGCGGAGACGAGGCTTCCGCCGGACGAGCGGCTCGCGGCTTACGCGACCGTGCAGCGGTATCTCCGCCAGCAGGCGCCGATGCTTTTCGGCTACGCCCTCTACGAGGTCTACGGCGTCGACTCCCGGCTCGATTGGGCGCCTGCGGCCGACGGAGCCCTCGACCTGGGTGCCGCCCGGTGGAGGGAGTGAGCGAAAGCCCAGGCGATGAGTGACGTTCCTGAAGACGAAGTTCCCGGAAGGATGTGGAATCACCCGGCCCGCATGGGCGCACCGGCGGACGAGTACTCCTACCTCCGTGACCTCAATGCGTGACGGGAGGGAGTCAACGCCGTGGAGTTTGAGTTCGGCCCTCGCGAGCGGGGGCGAGAGGCTGACGTCGAGGCGATCATGGCCTTCGTCAGCGCCCACCCTAACTCTTACGCAAGCCTTGCAGTCTGCCGGCGTGCGTTAGACAGCGGGATCGGCGAGATCGACCGGGAGACGCTCGACCAGCTGCGCGAATACCTGGAGCGCGCGCCGGACGACGAGGTCGAGGCGTACTATTCGATCATCAGCTGACGTGGACGTGCGTCCTGCGATCGCGGGCGCTCCGGGTCGACGGTGAGAAGAGGTAATCGCCCGCCCGGGGGCGAAGGTAATCTCGCAACGATTGACCTCCAGGTTCACCCATCATGAGGAGTGTCCCAGCATCAATGGACGGTAGTTACAGTAGTCGCGTCAGAGTGCGTTTTGCTCCGAGCCCCACGGGAGCGCTGCACGTGGGTTCGGCCCGCACGGCTCTTTTCAACTGGTTGTTCGCCCGTCATACCGGCGGGACGTTTGTGCTGCGAATCGAGGATACCGATGCGACCCGCTCCACCGAGGCTTCGGCGGAGGGAATCCTGCAGGGCCTTCGGTGGCTTGGGCTTGACTGGGACGAGGGTCCCGGCGCAGGAGGAGACTACGGCCCGTACTATCAGCGGGAGCGGCTCGAATTTTACCGCGAATTCGCCAGGCGCCTCGAAGAAAATGGAAGGGCTTATCGCTGTTACTGCACGCCTGAGGAGCTGGACGCCCGGCGCAAACAGATGCTTGCGGAGGGGAAGGGGTCTAAGTACGACCGCAAGTGCCTGCATCTCACCGAGGCGGAGCGCAGGCGCTATGAGGAGGAAGGACGCCCGTACGTCCTGCGCTTCCTGCTCAACGACGAGGGCGAGACGGTGGTGCAAGACGTCATCCGGGGGGATGTCCGCTTCTCCAACCAGGTGCTGGACGACTTTGTCCTCGTCCGCTCCGACGGCATGCCAACGTACAACTTCGCCGTCGTCGTCGACGATCACCTGATGAACATCACCCACGTGATCCGCGGCGAGGATCACATCTCCAATACGCCCAAGCAGATCCAGGTGTACGAGGCCTTAGGGCTTCCGCTTCCCGTCTTCGCCCACCTGCCGATCATCCTGGGGCCTGACCGGTCAAAGCTCAGCAAGCGGCACGGGGCGAAGTTCATCATGGAATTCGCCGAAGAGGGGTATCTGCCCGAGACTCTGGTCAATTACCTCGCCCTCCTCGGGTGGGCATACGACGATTCGCAGGAGATCTTTCAGATCCCTGACGAGCTGATCGAGAAGTTCTCCATCGAAAGGATCTCGAAGAATCCCGCGATCTTTGACACGCAGAAGCTAGAATGGATGAACGGTGTCTACATCCGTTCCCTCGATCCGGAAGAGCTGGCGCGCAGGGCGCTTCCCCTCATGCAGCGGGAGGGGCTCTTGCCTAATGAGATCAGCGAGGCGCTGATGGCGCGTTATCGCGACGTGGTCAAGGCGGTGCAGGTGCGGATCAAGACGCTCAACGAAATCGTCGACCAGACTCGATACTTCTTCGCGGACGACATCACCTGGGACGAAAAGGCGGTGAAGAAGTTCCTGCACCGGGAGTACGTGCCCCCGCTGTTGGAGCGCCTCATGATGGAGCTGAGCGAGCTTGAGCCGTTCTCGGCCCAGGAGATGGAGCCGGTCTTCGAGCGGTTGCGGGAGGCGATGGGTCTTTCGCGCGGCGACATGATGCAGCCGGTGCGCGTCGCTGTTACGGGAGGGACCGTGAGCCCCGGGATGTACGAGACGCTCGAACTTCTAGGCAGGGCGAGGACGTGCCAGCGGCTACGCACGGTCCTTGAACGGTTGCGCCGCGGCGCGCTCTGATCCAAAGCGACAGGAAGGGTATTGAACCGCAGCGAAGGTTGTGATACAATAAACTTCGCTGCTCCATTGGGGGATGGGGTAACGGTAGCCCGATTGGCTCTGGACCAATTAGTGAAGGTTCGAATCCTTCTCCCCCAGCCAAGGCGCCTCCATGGAGAGGCGTCTTTTTTACTGTCAGTTCCCGGGCGGAGGCGGTAGAGCGTGGTCTATGCCATTGTCGTCGCAGTCGTCTGTTTCGTCTTCTCACTTCAGGTGGGCCGAGATTACCAGCAGAGGCGCCGGCCGTACCAGGGAATCTGGACCGTCGCGTTGGCGGCATCGTGCGCCGGCTCGTTGGCTTATGCGGCGGCGGCCGCGCTCCGAAACGAGCTGGCCTTTCGCCTGTACTATCTTTTCGGCGCTCTTTGGGTCGCTCCGATCATGGGCCTGGGCAGCCTGCACCTCGTGCTGCCGGCGCAGCTTGCGAAACGGATCTCGATCGTCACCGCCGTCGCCTTGCTCCTGGCGTCGGTGCCGCTTTTTACGGCCGAGATTGACCAGGCGGCTCTCGCCGGGCTCGCAGGGTCGTCCGGTCAAGGAGTATTTCACCGTGGCCCGTGGCTCGTCGGCATGATTGTCCTCAACCTGTTTGGCACAGTGGCCGTGGCCGGCGTCGCCCTCTACTCCGCATGGCGGGCCTTTCGGCGCCGCAGCGAGCTCGGGTTTATGTGGGGCAATCTGGTGATCGGACTTGGGTTCCTCACGGTAGCCATGGCCGGCAGCGTCGCCCGCTGGTGGCCACAGTGGGAAGGTGCCTTTTGGCTGACGATGGCCCTGGGGTGGATCATCGCGTATGTGGGCTTTCGCATCGTCACCGCGGCCGGTGAGGCCAGGCGGCGGGCGGCCCAGAGCGCTTCGGCGGTCCGGGGCGGTGGAGCTTAAAAAAACGCAGCCCAGGGGCTTTACAAAAATGCTTGGGCCATGCTATAATTCACCTTGGTGCCGCACTCAAGCCCCCATCGTCTAGCGGCCTAGGATACATGGTTCTCAGCCATGGGACAGGGGTTCAAATCCCCTTGGGGGTACCACGTGAAAGCCCGCTCGTCAGAGCGGGCTTTCGGTTTTCTTGGGCTTAGCGGTTCGGGGCAAGGCCGCAAGGCCTATAGAAGCCGGTGTGACGCGTGATCGCCATCGGCGGACCGCAGGCTTCCGGCGAGCTTACGTGCGGCGGCATCGGATGAGTTTGGAGCATGATGGGGAAGAAGAGAAGCGATCAAGGCGCGGGCCGCATCGTGCGGCCCGCG
>NICF_comb_assmDRAFT_10000180_pt1 | contig 50264 bp, 44 predicted proteins | sample NewIslPassag4_SG_FD_11279 | JGI IMG/M metagenome (IMG submission 11279)
CCTGCGCCTGCCGCGAGCTGGATGGCCTTCGGGATTCGCGACGGGACATCGGCAGCCGCCTCGGCCGGCGGGCCGATGCGGCGGAGGTTCGGCAACGTGAGCAGCGTCGCCGCGCCCACGAGCGGCAGGATCCCGATGAACACCAGCCGCCAGGTGAGGTACTCGGCCGCGGCGCCGGCGAGCCCCGGTCCCACCAGCCCGGGCACCACCCACGCCGTCGCGAACAGCGCCAGCAACCGGGGACGCTCCTCCTCGGGGTAGGCGCGCCCGACGGTTACGTAGGCCACCGGCGGGATGACCCCCGCGCCGAGCCCCTGCACGGTTCGGCCGATGACGAGCACCCACATCGCCGGCGCCAGCCCGGCGATCACGAGCCCGGTCGCGAACAGCAGCAGGCCTACGGCGTACGGCCGGCCCGGTCCATGCCGGTCGGCCTGTTCGCCGGCGAACGCGATGCCCACCAGCGACGCGAGCATGTAGGCGCTGAAGGCGAAGCCGTAGAGCGCGACGCCGCCGAGGTCGTCCTTCACGGCAGGCATAACGGTCGCCGTCCCCAGCGCTTCGAACGCCGCGACGGTGATCATCATCACAAGCCCAACGGTCAGCGGGCGCCGGGCACGGCTGTCCGCAAGGAACGACGGCTGCCCCATTCTCTCCAGCATGGCGGGGCGCGCCGGAGAAAGAAACCAGCGTTTGCCCGGGACAACTCCCCGGCAAACGGTCAGGGCGCGCACAGATCGGATCCAGATCTATAGAATGCGCACATTCCGCGAATTCACAGCGCGCAGGCTTTCGGTGGCCGCTGTGAGCGCGAACTGGGAGAGACCCGCATGGACTGGAGAGACAGCCCTTCGGTGGCAGCCTGGCGCGCGGAGGTTCGCGCGTTTCTGAAGGAATACCTCACCGACGAACTCCGCGTCACCGGCTGGCGGCAGCGCCCAACGCCCGGGCCCGCGCTCGACCGCTACCGGAAGGCGCTGGCCGAACGCGGCTGGATCGCCCCCGCGTGGCCAAAGGAGTATGGCGGCGCCGGGCTCACGCCCATTGAGCAGTTCGTCCTCAACGAAGAGTTCGCCGAAGCATCGGCGCCGTCGCTGGGCGGGCTGGGCGTGATGATGCTCGGGCCGACGCTCATCGCCCACGGCACCGAAGAGCAGAAGCGCCAGCACCTGCCCCGCATCCTCGATGGCAGCGTGCAGTGGTGCCAGGGGTACAGCGAACCCGGTTCCGGCAGTGACCTCGCCAGCCTCCAGACCCGCGCGGTCCGCGATGGCGACGAGTTCGTCATCAACGGCCAGAAGATCTGGACCAGCGGCGCGCACCAGGCCGACTGGATGTTCTGCCTCGTGCGGACCGACCCCGACGCGCCGAAGCACCGGGGCATCACCTACCTCCTGATCGATATGAAGACGCCCGGCATCACGGTTCGCCCGCTGGTGAACATGGCCGGCAGCCACGACTTCAACGAAGTCTTCTTCGAAGACGTGCGGGTGCCGGTGACGAACGCGGTCGGCGAGATCAACCGCGGCTGGTATGTCGGCACCACCACGCTCGACTTCGAGCGTTCGTCGATCGGGAACGCGGTGGGGCAGCAGCAGGCGGTCGAGCGCGGCGTGCGGTGGCTCCGCGAACACCGGGACGAGATCGCGCCGGTCGACTACGAATCGGTGCGCCTCCAGTGGGCCGACCGCTCGATTGAAACGACGGTCGCCCGGCAGCTCGCCTATCGCATCATCTCCATGCAGGCGGCCGGCCAGATCCCGAACTCCGAGGCGTCGATCGCGAAGCTGTTCAACACCGAACTCAGCCAGCGAATCGCCCGCACCGAGCTCAAGATGCTCGGCCTGTGGGGCGGCATCACCGACGAGCGCGCCCCGTTGCACGGCTTCGCCGCCACCAACTACCTGTTCAGCGTCTCGATGACGATCGCCGGCGGCACGAGCGAAATCCAGCGGAACATCATCGCGACGCGCGGCCTCGGCCTCCCGCGCGCCTGACCCCGCCCTTCGTACTGGAGTCATTGGCGCTCTTCCCCGGATAGTCACCAGCTTTCCCCTTCTCCCGCGTCGGCGGGGGAAGGGGATGGGGATGAGGGCCGCTGACGGCGGCTCCCCGGTCACGTACCCTTTCCTTTCAAGTGGCACAGGCGACGACACCACCTGTTCCGCCGCCTTCGGCGCCCCCGGGCCCCGGCCTCACGCAGGCCGAGGCGCAACGCCGTGCCGAAGCCGGCCTCGCAAACGTCGATACCTCCCGCCAGCGGACCGATGGCGACGTCATTCGGTCGAACGTCTTTACGTTCTTCAACGTCGTGCTGGCGTCGCTCATCATCGCGCTCTTCGCGATCGGCCAGTTCCGGGATGCCTTCTTCGTCGGCATCGTCGTGGCAGCGAACGTGCTCGTGGCCACCCTGCAGGAGCTCAAGGCCACCCGAACTCTCCGCGAACTCGTGGCGCTCACCGCACCACAGGTCACCGTGGTTCGCGACGGCGTCGAACAGCCGATCCTCGCCGAGCATGTCGTCCAGGGCGACCTGCTTCATCTCAAACAGGGCGACCAGGTAGTCGCCGACGGCCGCGTGGTGGCGCGGAGCTGCGAGGTGGACGAGGCGCTGCTCACCGGCGAGTCCGACTCAGTGCGCAAGGACCCGGGCGCCGAACTCCGATCCGGCAGCTTCTGCACGGCGGGCGACTGCTACTACGTCGCCGAGCGGGTGGGTACCGAAGCCTACGTCGTGAAGCTGAACGCCGAGGCGCGCGAACTGGTGAAGCGCAGTTCGCCGCTCACCATCCGGTTCAACCGCATCCTGCGGGTGCTCCTCACTGCCACCGGCATCCTCGGCGTCCTCCTGATGATCCAGTACACGAACGCCGACCGCGGGTTCGGCAACGCCGTTCGCGACACCGCCGCCACCATCACCACCGTCGTTCCCACCGGCCTGCTGCTCGGCATGACCGTTGCGTTCGCCGTGGGCGCCGTTCGCGTGTCGCGCGCGGGCGCCATCGTGCAGGACATCAACGCTGTCGAAGCCCTGAATTATGTCGATGTCATCTGCCTCGACAAGACGGGCACCATCACCGCGAACAAGCTGAAGCTGGCGGACATCCACTGGGTGCCGGGCGCTGAAGCCTCGCGAGGCTGGCTGGCCGCGTTCGCCGCAGCCACCGCGGGCGACAGCAAGACGGCGGGCGCGCTCGCCGAGGCGCTCGCCGCCGAATCGAACGGAGCCCGGCCCGATGGCGCCGTTCCATTCAACTCGGAGCGCCGGTGGAGCGCCCTGCGGCTCGAACGCATGGGCGAACGCAGGACGTTCATCCTCGGCGCCCCCGAAACCGTGCTCCCGCTCTCGCCCGACCGCGCCGTGGCCGACGAGCTGATGCAGCGCTACCGCGAAGCGAGCGACAAGGGCCTCCGCGGCGTCGTCTTCTCGGAGACCGATCGCCTGCCCGAGGTGGATGGGCCGATGCCGAAGGCGAAGCCGCTTGCGCTGCTCCTTATCGGCGACGAACTCCGCCCCGAGGTTCGCGAAGCCTTCGCGATGATGGACCGGCTGGGCATCGAACCGAAGATCATCTCCGGCGACAACCCGCACACCGTCGCGGCGCTCCTCGCGCAGCTCGACATCAAGGTCAAGGGCGGCGTCATCTCCGGCGCCGAGCTCGAGGCGATGAACGAGGAGCAGTTCCGCGAAGCGGTAAACGCGAACAGCGTGTTCGGCCGCATCGACCCGCACCAGAAGGCCCGCATCGTGCAGGCCCTGCGCGACGCCGGCCACTTCGTCGCCATGGTCGGCGACGGCGCGAACGACGTGCGCGCGCTGCGGGCCGCCGATGTCGCGGTCGCGATGGCCTCGGGCACCGCGATGACCCGCGCGGTCGCCGGCGTGGTGCTGCTGCACGACTCGTTCGCCGCGCTCATCCGGGGCGCGAAGGAAGCCACCGCGGTCCTCGGCAATGCCGCCCGGCTGAGCAAGCTCTTCATCGTGAAGAGCATCTACGCCTACCTGCTCATCGTTGCGACGAACATGCTCGGACTCGATTTCCCGTTCCTGCCGCGGCAGGGTTCGGTGACCGCGCTGCTGACGCTCGGCATCCCGGCGGTGTTCATCTCCATCAGCGTGCCCCCGCCAGAAGCAGGCCGCGACTTCACCCGGAACGTGCTCCGGTTCGCGCTGCCGGCCGGGCTGGCGCTGGCGGCCTCGGCGGTCATCGTCCACCTCTTCACCGAAGGGCTGCTCGGCCGCGACATCGAAGAGGCGCGAACCCTGGTGTCCCTAACCGTGGGCATTACGGGCCTGTTCTTCATGGTCGAAGTGCTCGGGTTCGAAGGAGCCTCCTGGCGGAGCCTGACCCGCCCGGTGCTCACCACCGTGTTCGGCGTGCTCCTGGTGGCGGGCTTCATCCTCACCATGTACACGCCGTCGCTGCGCGAGTTCTTCGACTTCGTCGAAGTGACGCCGGACGACTGGGTGATCGTCGGGATCGCGGTGGCGGCCGCGCTCGCGGGCCAGTACCTGCTGAGCCGCTACTGGCAGAACTTCCTGGACATCCTCACGGCGAAGCCGCCTCCACACGAGCGCCTTCGCGGCCGCGCCGTCTGACGGCCGGGCCGGCCTACAGGAACGGGTTCGGCGATGCCTCGAAGCCAAACGCCTCGGCGACCGGGCCGCGAACCAGCTTGCCGTGGTAGGTGCTCAGCCCCTGCGCCAGCGCCCGGTCGGTGGTCAGCGCCTGTTCCACGCCAGGGTCGGCGATCTTGAGGATGTAGGGCAGCGTAGCGTTCGTGAGCGCCTGCGTACTCGTCACCGGGACCGCCCCGGGCATGTTCGTTACGCAGTAGTGGACCACGCCTTCTTCGACATAGATCGGGTCGCTGTGCGTCGTCGGGCGGCTGGTCTCGGATGCGCCACCCTGGTCGATTGACACATCCACAAGCACGGCGCCGGGCCCCATGGAGCGCACCATCTCGCGGGTGACGACCTTCGGCGCGCGGGCGCCGGGCACCAGCACCGAGAGAATCGCGAGGTCGGCGCCCCGGAGCTCCTCGGCGATGGCCTGCGGCGTGGCGTAGCGCGTGGCGATGCGCGGCCCGAAGAGCTCCTGCAGGTGCGCCAGCCGCGGCAAATCGATCGACATCACGGTGACGCGCGCGCCGATGCCCGTGAGCACGTGCGCGGCCGCCGTGCCGACACTCCCCGAGCCGATGAGCACCGCGCGCCCGGGCGGCACGCCTGCCACACCGGCGATGAGCTTCCCGCGGCCGGGCCCCGGGTGCTTCAACAGGTGCAGGCCCATCTCCGCCGCCATCCGCCCGGCCACCTGCGACATCGGCACCAGGAGCGGCAGCGAGTTGTCGGGCAGCCGTACCAGTTCGTACGCGATCGAGGTGCAGCCAGAGGCGACCAGGTGCTCGGTCAGCGGGCGGTCGGCCGCCAGGTGGAGATAGGCAAAGGGTGCGAGCCCCTCGCGGAGGTAGCCGTACTCGCTTGCGACCGGCTCCTTCACCTTCACCACGAGGTCGCAGGAGGACCAGACCTCCGCCGCATCGGCCACCACGCGGGCGCCCGCGGCTTCGTAGGCGGCGTCGGTGTGCCCGGAGCCCAGGCCAGCGCCCGCTTCAACCAGCACCTCGTGCCCCGCACCGGCGAGCGCCGAGACCCCTTCCGGCGTCAACCCGACGCGAAGCTCGCCATCCTTTCGCTCCCGGACCGTCCCGACTCGCATTCCACCCTCCACCTTCATGACCGCAGGACACAGCACTGCCGTCCAGCTTCCCATCGTACTCCCGGCCAGGTTCACCGAGGCATCGCAACGGCGAATCAACAACCTGATGACGTGATCGCATCACATCAAGTGCTTGAAGCTCGCACGCGGAGCAATTACCGTACGTAAAGCCAAGGGAAAACGAGTTATGAACTCGAACTACTCGAAAACGGGAGGCAGAGCTTGAAACGTCTACTCTTGCTCCTCCCCGCTCTCGCCATGGCGATCTTCGCCATCACGGGAACGGGAGGGAGCCGACCGGTCAACGCACAGGACGGCACCATCGTCCTGCTCGCGGGCGACGGCGAACCTGGCTATTCCGTCAACCAGTTCCTTCCGCGCGAAGTGACCATCGCCGAAGGCACGACCATCACCTGGGAATTCCCGTGGTACGAACCGCACCTCGTGGTCTTCGTCGAAGGGGCGCCTCCCCAGGATCCCCAGGTCACCGAGAACGCCGTCTGGCCGAACGACCAGGGCTACGTCTACTCCGGCGAAGTCTTCGGTGACCCGAACAACCCGCCGACCTTCTCGGTCACCTTCCCCGAGGCCGGCACGTACGAATACTTCTGCCCGATCCACCCGCTCATGACCGCCACCGTGAACGTCGTCGCCGAGGGCGGCGACGTCGACACGCAGGCGGATGTCGACGCGCGGGCCGCTGCCGAATACGACGCGAACATTACGTCCATCAAGGCCGTCTCCGCCGCTGTGGCTGCCCGCGGTGGCGCTGTGACCCCGCGCCCGGACGGCACGAAGCTCCTGGAAGTCATCGTCGGCTCCATCGACGACGCCGGTAACGACGGCATGCAGTTCTACCCCGACGCGGCGAACATCAACGTCGGCGACACCATCCGCTGGATCACCGAAGTCCCGACGCCGCACACCGTCACGTTCAACATCCAGGACGCGCCGCCGTTCGACGATCCCTTCGCGCTGCCGCGCACGCCCGAAGAAACCTTCGGCGGCCAGGGCTTCCGGAACAGCGGCATCATGTGGACGAGCGACCCGTCCACCGTCGAGTACAGCCTCACCTTCACTACTGAGGGCACCTACCAGTACATGTGCATCCTGCACGCGAACCAGGGCATGGTGGGCGTCGTGAACGTCTCGGCCGCTCCCGAAACGCCGACCGCCACGGCAACGGCCACCGCCACCGCGACGCCGAAGAGCCCGAGCACGGGTACCGGCACCGCCACGGGCGGCGACAACCTGCTGCTCCTGGCGGCGGTGGGTGCGGCACTCGTGATTGCGGGCGGCGCCACGGGCTGCGCGACGCTGCGCCGCCGCTAACCGTTCGCGCAAATGATGCATGAAGGGGTGGGCCCGGGCGGCCCACCCCTTTCCCATGCCAACGAACACTGGAGAGCCAACGTGCGCACGTTCATCCTGGCCGCGGCAGGTGTCGTAGCCCTCGCGTTCGCCGCCTGCGGGGGCGGGGGCGGCGAGGAGCCCGCGGCAACCATCGACGCCGCCAGCCCGGCGCCGAGGCAGAGCTCGGCGACCGCCACCACCCGGACCGCATCGCCCACAGCGAACCCATCCACCACGGCAACGGCAACCGAAACGGCGGCCACAGCCACCGAATCGCCAGCAGCGACAGCCACGCCAACGCCAACGCAGCCACCTGCGACAACCGGCGCAGCCACACCACCACCGCAGAGTGGCGGCCCGGCGGCCACCGAACCGCCCGCCACCGAACCGCCGCCAGAGCCGACGCCAACCCCCACACCTCCGCCTCCGCCGCCCCGCGCGACGAGCGCAGTAGTGACGGCAGTCGGCACAGCCTGGTCGCCGAACTATGTGGAGATCGCGGTCGGCGGGAGCGTCACGTTCACCTGGGCCGGTATGCACGACCTGCAGGTCGCCGGCTACGTGGCAGCACCGGCAACAAGCGGAAATCACACCGTTTCGTTCCCGGCCCCGGGCACGTACACGTACTCGTGCAGCATTCATCCGGGGATGGTGGGAACGGTCGACGTGCAGTAGCGCTCTCATCCTCCTGCCCCCTTCTCCCGCACCACGCGGGAGAAGGGGGGTTCGTTTTGCGTGGCCTCTGCGTTTGTGCCCTGCCCCCGGGAATGCGGGCGGAACTTCGACGTTCGCCCTGTCCCTTTCCACCGGGGGGGCGACACCTGATGACGACTTTGTGACAGCGTGGCGCAGCCGGATTGATCGATTAGAACAAACGTTCTACCCTCGTTCCCTGCCACCCCAGCCTGGTAGGAGCGAGGTTAACCATAATGGAGAGCACCAACGTTGTCGCCGCTCCGCCGCGCCGGCCGCGGATCGACGCCCTCCCCGAAAACACCGACTACGCCGACACCGGCTGTGACCTCTACCCGTCCTGCCTGAAGTGCCCCCTGCCGCGCTGCCGTTACGACGAAGCCGGGGGTGCGGCGGCCATGCTGCGCGTCGGCCGCGACGCGAGCATCGCCCGCCTGGCCGAAAAGGGCCGCTTCAACGCAAACGAGCTCGCCGCGATGTTCGGCGTCTCCCGCCGAACCGTCTTTCGCGTGCTCCGGCGGGCGCGCGAAGGGCGGCTGCGCTAGCCATCAGCCGTCATCCCATCCGGTCCCCCTTCCCCCTGGCCCCCGCCTCCGCCCCTCCCGGAGGCGGGGGCAAACTTGTCCGCGGGGAAGACGGAGTGCCGGGTGTTAAGTGCTGAGTGCTGAGTGCTTGGTGCTAAGTGGTTCGCGGGAAGCAGCTTCGAACAAGGGGGAAGCGACGGGGGTCTACGCGGGCGCGTCTTCCGGCTGGCCCGGGCCCCGACGCCAGTACATCGGCCGGCCGGTGCCGCCGCGCCGCAGCATGATGATCTCGGCGACGATGCTGATGGCGATCTCTTCCGGCGTCTCGGCGCCGATATCGAGCCCGATGGGCGTGCGCACGCGGTCGAGCTCCGCGGGGTCGAAGCCTTCGTCGCGCAGGTGCTGGAGGACGGTGCTCGTGCGGCGCTTCGAACCGATCATCCCGAGGTAGGCGGCCCCGCGCCCGAGGCAGCAGCGCAGCGAGAGCTCGTCCTGCTTGTGGCCGCGAGTTACCAGCACCACATACGTGTTCGAGCCGATGGGATACCGCTTCAGCGCCTCTTCGAAGTCGTCGCAGATGACCTCGTGGGCGTCGGGGACGCGCTCCGGGTCGGCGTACTCCTCCCGGTCGTCGATCACCGCGACGTGGAACCCGAGGAAGCTGCCGAGCTTCGCGAGCGCGCGGCCGATGTGGCCTGCCCCCACCACAAGGAACCGGGGCTTCGCCTCGACCACTTCGGTATAGATGCTGGTCGCGCCTTCCGTGAAGCGGTTCGTCAGCCTGCCATCGACCACGTAGAGCGTCTCGGCGCCGTGGCGGCGAAACGCATCGGGAGCGTACCCGGCGACAAGGTCGTCGAGGGCCGGGTCCCCGAGCGTGCCAAGCCGTTCGCCCGAGGCTTCGACCAGCAGGCGGTTGCCGGGCACGAGCGGCGCGGGCCCGGGCTCGAGCACCGACGCCAGCAGGACGGGGTCCCCGCCTTCCGCCGCCTGGAGCAGCCGTTTGGTCAGTTCCAGCATATCGACAGTGTAGCCCGGCGGCTGTTCGGTTCGGCCACCGGGCTATCGAATTCGGTTACACCAGCGCCTGCTTCAGCGCGGTGACGGCTTCGGCCACACCCTTCGCGCCGTCGTCCACCATCGCGGAGAGCTGCATGAAGATGTGCGGCATGTCCTCGTAGATGCTGATCTGCGTGGGTACGCCCGCCGCCTTCAGCTTCTCGGCGAACAGCTTCGAGTCGTCGAGCAGGGGGTCGAGCGTGCCGACGATGAGGTGCGCCGGGGGCAGGCCCGCGAGGTCGGCCTTGAGCGGCGAAACCAGCGGGTCATCCGGCGAGGCGCCGCCCGAGAGGTAGTGCTGCCGGAACCACTGCATCGCCTGCTTCTCGAGGATGTAGCCCGTGCCGTTCGCTTCGTACGACGGCTTTTCGAACTCCATGTCGTACACGCCGTAGAGCAAAAGCAGCAGCTTCGCCTTCGGGCCGCCCGAATCGCGCAGCGCAATGGCCGAAGCGGCGGTCAGGTTCGCGCCCGCCGAATCGCCGCCGATCGCGAAGTTCGAGCCATCGGCGTTGAACTCGCCGGCGTTCGCGGTGATCCACCGGACCGCAGCAACGCAGTCCTCGAGCGGCGCCGGGGCCGGGTGCTCGGGCGCGAGCCGGTAGTGCACGCTGACGACGACGACGCCCGCACCTTCCGCCAGCTCGGCGCAGAGCTTGCGGTGCGTGTTCGGGCTGCCGATAACCCAGCCGCCGCCATGGAAGTACACGAGCAGCGGGAACGGCCCGTCGCCGCGCGGCGTGAACACCTTCACCGGGATATCGCCCGCGGGGCCCGGGATGGTGCGGTCGGTGACCGTGACGGACTCGGGCATGGGCTGGTTGAACGCCTCGAACGACACCTCTGCGCCCGCCCGCGCGACGTCGGCCGGCAGCTCCCACATCGGGGGAGCACCCGCAGCTTCAGCCTGGGCCTTCATCGCCTGGAGCAGCGTCTCGACCTGCTGATTCACTCACGACCTCCCAGCATGTGTGTGAGGCCGGAGTCTACAGATGTTGTGCTCAGTGCGCAGTGCCCGGTGAAGGTTCCCGGTTCCCGGTTCCCGGTGGCGAAGGCACCGCTCGCCCGGGCGGGACCGATGCTCCTCCAGGGGAGGCCTCATTAACAGCTAAGAGCTAACGCCAATGGCAGGCCGATGGCCGATGGCGGGCAGCGAAGGCCCTACCCCTGCGGCGAACCCCACTTATGCGTCCACTCGTCGAGGGCGTGGACGATGGCCTTCAGTTCGCGGCCCTTTTCCGTGAGTTCGTATTCGATTCGCACCGGGGTTTCGGGGTACACGGTGCGCTTCACGATGCCCGAGGCTTCCAGTTCCCGCAGGCGCTCGCTCAGGAGCCGGTCGGAAAGGCCGGGGACGTTGGCGAGGATTTCGCTGAAGCGAACGGAGCCGGCGAGCATCGAGCGGATGATGGCACCCGTCCAGCGGCGGCCGATGAGCTCGACCGTCTGCTGGAACATCGGGCAGTAGCCCGAGACCTCGGCGGGCGTCGCCTGTTCCTGCATATCACCCATAGCGTACCACAACGGGATCGAGCGTCGTACTTGACGTGGCTTACTTACGCTCCGTAAGGTAGGTGCAAGAGGTAATTTACCAACGAATCATTACCCAAGGAGAATTTGCTTATGACAGCCTGGAAGCTTGACCCCGCACACACCCGGATCGAGTTCACTGCCCGCCACATGATGGTCGCGAAGGTTCGCGGCTCCTTTAGCCGCTACAACCTCACGGCACAGATCGACGAAAACAACCTTGCCAACTCGAAGGGTCGGCTCGAGATCGAGGTCGCCTCGATCGATACAGGCGTAGCGGACCGCGACGCCCACTTGAAGAGCCCCGACTTCTTCGATGTCGAGAAGTTCCCGAAGATGGTCTTCGAAACGAAGAGCATCGAGCACAAGGGCGGCAACGAGTACCGGCTCGTCGGCGACCTGACCATCCGCGACCAGACGCGCGAGGTGGTGTTCGAAGGCGAAGCCTACGGCCCGTTCACCGATGCGTTCGGCGGCCGCCGCATCGGAGTGAGCGCCGAAGCGAAGGTGAACCGCAAGGACTGGGGCCTTACCTGGAACATGCCGTTCGGCACCGATGGTGTGGCCGTCAGCGACAAGATCACGCTCAACTTCGAGGCCGAGCTCGTCCCCGCGGAATAAGCTCTCCGGCTCTTTTGAATGCGAAGCCCGCTCTCCGCTGGAGCGGGCTTTTCCTTTGCAGCTTCGTACTCCCTGCGCAACACGGATGCTTGTGCCCCGGGCGTATCATGACAGGACGGAATCCATCGCCCCATCACGGACGGATTCCGACGCGCCAAGGAGCAGCGATATGCCTAACCCGGTCGTCCACTTTGAGATCAACGGTCGCGATTCGGAGCGGCTGCGGGAGTTTTATAGCGGCCTGTTCGGCTGGCAGATGGACCCGATGCCCGACCTGAGCTACACGAACGTGATGCCCGGCGAAGGCATCAACGGCGGCATCGGGCAGGTCGACAAGCCCGAGCAGTCCTACGTCACCTTCTATATCCAGGTCGACGACCCGCAGAAGTACCTGGACGACGCGGTCGCCCGGGGCGGGAGGGTGCTCGAGCCCGTTATGGAAATCCCGGGCGTCGTCACGCTCGCCGTGTTCGCCGACCCGGAAGGGCACCCGGTCGGGCTGGTAAAGGCAAATCAGCAATAGTCAGCGGAGCTCGACGTTATCGAGCAGCCGCGTCTGGCCGAACCGCACCACGAGCGAGAGCAGCGCGGGCCGCTCGACGCGCCCTTCGAGCTCTTCGAGCGTGACATCGTCGGCGAGCGACACGTAGTCGATCTCGGCCAGGGGTTCGGCGGCAATAGTGCCGCGAACGAGTTCGCGAAGAGTGTCGGCGTCGCGCTCGCCGTCGTCGTACGCCTGCTTTGCCTTCGTGAGCGCCCGGTAGAGGACGGTCGCCGCGGAGCGCTGTTCGGGCGAAAGGTAGACGTTGCGGCTGCTCATGGCGAGGCCGTCGGGTTCGCGAACAATGTCGCACGGCACGATCTCGACGGGGAGATCGAGGTCGCGAACCATCGCCTGCAGCACACGAAGTTGCTGCGCGTCCTTGCGCCCAAAATAGGCGCGGGTTGGCTGCGTCGCGTTGAACAGCTTGAGCACCACAGTGGCGACGCCGCGGAAGTGGCCCGGGCGCCGTTCGCCTTCGAGGCGCTGGCTGACGCGCTCAACGGTCACGTAGGTCTCGTAGCCCGGCGGGTACATGACCGCCGGCGTGGGCAGGTACACAGCATCGACGCCCGCTTCGCGAAGGAGCGCAAGGTCGCGCTCTTCGTCGCGGGGGTAGCGCTCGTAGTCCTCGTTCGGACCGAACTGCGTGGGGTTGACGAAGATACTGACGGCCACGAGGTCGTTCTCCTCGCGCGCACGGCGAACGAGCGAGAGGTGGCCGTCGTGCAGGTAGCCCATCGTGGGCACGAAGCCGAGCGTGGCCGGGTGGGCCCGGCGCCACTCCTGCATTTCAGCGGGCGTCTTGAGGATGTCCACTACTGATCGAGCACCGCAAAGAGGTCGTGCAGCTTGAGCCGGAACCCGGGCAGCGCCGCCGATTCGAGGACGTCGTCGACGGTAAGCCGTTCGCCATCCCGGTCGCCTTCGAACACCTCGACGGTGCGGCTCTCGGGGTCGACCAGCCAGCAAACGTCCACGCCGTAGCGACGGTAGTACCGGCACTTCTCGCGCTGGTCGGCCATCGGCTCTTCCGGCGAGCGAACCTCAACCGCGAGCGTCGGTGGGAGTTGGTCGCGGCCCTCCTGGATGGGCCGGCCCGTTCGCCAGTAGGCGTAGTCGGGCAAGCGATACTCGGGACCGCGCTCGGTGTCGAAGCGAATGCGCACTTCCGGTCCCCCACGTCCGCCGAGCGTCTTTCGAACTGGAATCATCGCCTCGGCGATCGCCTGGACCAGCTCACCATGCTCGAGGTTGGGCATCGCTTTGGGCACGACCTCCCCACAGACGTACTCGCGGTACGGCTTCTCCTCGGGGAGGGCGAGGTACTGCTCCACCGTCATCCGGAGACCGACAGCCATGCCCACAGGATACAGGAAGTGCTTTGCGCAGTGCCCGGTGCTCAGTGCCCGGTGCTCAGTAACGCGCCCTCCCGAAACGGGAGGGCGCGCCCTTGACGGCCGTTAGACGACTTCGGCTAAGCACTTAGCACTAAGAACTCAGCACTCTTCCCCTACGCGCCCGCCAGTTCGGCGAGCGTCGATTCGTCCATGTCGAAGCTGTGTTCGGCTGTGGGGAACTTCCGCTCCTCAACCTCGGCGATGTACTGGCGCACGGCCTCGCGGATGGTGCCGCCGAGGTTCGCGTACACCTTCGCGTGGCGCAGCACCCGGCGGTCGTCGTAGATGCCGAGCAGGTCGTGGAACACCTGCACCTGCCCGTCGCAATCCGGGCCTGCGCCGATGCCGATCGTCGGGATCGAAATGCGCTCGGTGACCATCTTCGCCAGCGGCGCGGGGATGGTTTCGAGCACGATGGCGAAGGCGCCCGCTTCTTCGAGCGCGCGGGCATCGTTGAGCAGCTTCGCGGCGGCTGCAGGCGTCTTGCCCTGGACCTTGTGGCCGCCGAACTGGTTCACCGANTGCGGCGTGAGCCCGAGGTGGCCCATCACCGGGATGCCGCATTCGACCATGCGCCGCACGAGGGGCGCCATGTGGCTGCCGCCTTCGAGCTTCACCGCGGTCGCGCCACCTTCCTGGAGCAGCCGCCCGGCGTTCTTCATCGCCTCGTCGGGGCTGGCCTGGTAGCTCATGAACGGCATGTCGGCTACAACGATCGCCTTTTCCGTCGCGCGAACCACCGCCCGCGTGTGGTAGACGATGTCGTCCATTGTCACAGGCACTGTGGAGTCGTAGCCGAGCACCACGCTGCCGAGCGAGTCACCGACAAGAATGATGGGGATGCCAGCCTGTTCTACCAGGCGAGCGGAGGGGTAGTCGTAGGCGGTGATCATGGCGAAGCGCTGACCCTTCGCCTTCCATTCGCGCAGTTTGTGGATCGAGAGCCGTGCCATCGGAAGGCCTCCTTAGGCGACGCCGACAGCCTCGCGCGGGTTGGGCGAGAGACCGTCGCCGCGGGAAATGCGGACGATGCGGTTGTGCTCGTCGACGAACACCTCGCGGGGGGCGAGGTTGCGCGCTTCTTCGTCGGTGAGCTGCTGATAGGCGACGATGATCACAAGGTCGCCCTTGTGGACCAGGTGCGCGGCCGCACCGTTGATGCAGATTTCGCCGCTCCCCGGTTCACCCTTCAGGGTGTAGGTTTCGAGCCGGGCGCCATTGGTGACATCGAGCACGTGCACCAGCTCGTACGGCAGAATCCCGGCGGCCTCCATCAGCACCGGGTCGATGGTGATCGAGCCCACATAATGGAGGTTCGCATCCGTGACGGTGGCGCGATGAATCTTCCCCGTCATCATTGTGCGCACGCTGTGCATCCCCCTTCCCTGACACGAAACAAGCCCGCTACTGCGGGCTCGACAACTTCGAACAGACAGGGGCGCCAATACGCCGCGAATCGTGCTCTCCGTACCGGCCACGCAGGGTCCAGGCGGATGTTTCGGCAGGGTACTTGTTCGAATTGTTCGTAGTAGGCTCGCCGTCCCCGTTGCTGGAGGATCGACGGCACCCAGATCGTTCACGAGGCGATAAGCATTGTCAATAGCCTCGAAGCGCCCTTCCAGGTGCCAATTTTGTCCTTTTTACACGACCTGCTCAGTCGCGCAGGAGGCGNAACCCGGCCCGTTCTCGAAGGGCGTTGACCGCGCGCAGAAGCTCCGGTTCGGACGTAATGAAGCGGGAGAGCTGGCCCGTGCTCACCCCGAGCCGCGCCGCCGTTTCCGATACGGAGCACCCGGTCGCGACGAACAGGTCGAGCAATGCCCGGACGCCGGGCCAGAAGTCACGGTGGCGCGAACCGATCCGGTTCGCCTGCCCGAGCGGGAGGATGCGCTGCAACTCCGGCGGCGGCGCGTACCCCTCCAGGTCAACCGGCTGCCGCAGCTCGAGCGCGATGGTCGCGCGCAGCCGCCGCAACGCCAGGTCGCGGTTCTCGTGCTGGGACCGGCTTTCGAACGCCTGCGACTGCAGGCCCGTCGGGTGGTGGCGAAGGCGCACCGCACTCTCGGTCTTGTTCCGCTTCTGCCCGCCCGGCCCCGAAGCCCGGAACGTATCGACCGAGCACTGGCTCAGCAGTTCGTCGTCCGAGAGCGCCAGGTAGTCCACGGCTAGACGGGCGCGCGCGGGCAGCCGAGCAGTACCCGCCCGGCGTCGGCATCGGGGCCGGGCAGCGGGCCTTCGAGGTCCGGCACAAACCCGGCGACGTGGATTGTCTTCGCGAACACCACCTCCCCGGTGCCCGGGTCGGTGAACGCGAGGGTGAGCGCCAGCGGNCCCTCGCCCAGCGGCATCACCGCGCCATCTTCTTCGAGGCGAACCTGGAAGCAGACGACGCCGTTGTACTCGCGCGCGGAGCCGCCGGACCACTGCCACACAGGGCCATCGGGCCCGGAGAGCCACAGCTCCAGCCCGGGGCCGGGGCTCGATTTCACCTGCGTCACCACCTGGATGGTGGGCGCGCCGTTCTCGAGCTTTTCGAAGCGGGCGTTCCCAACGTCCACGCTCCAGCCCGGGGCGGCGGGGGTGTCCGGGGGCGGCTGCGTGAACGACTCGTAGCGAACGTTCCCCTCGGTCGTGCCCAGCAGCGCGCGGACAGAAGGCGAGGTGACGTGGGCGGCATCGGGCTTGCTGCACGCGGCGGCAACGAACGCGGCCCCGAGCATCACGCACAGCAAAACGGCCCTGGACATCACCCGTGCCATGGGGCTGCTCCCGCCGAGGAGGTGGAGGTGTGGGTCACACGCGGCGTCATACGGTCACCGGGGCCGGGCGCCCGCCGCTCTTACCGTGGCGGGACACAGGCCGTCATGCCTAGCTTCCTCCCACCGGCAGGCGGAGCCCAGCACCGGCACCGGCCGCGCGCGCGAACCGGCCGCCCCGATCGGGGCGGCCCGGCTCGAAGAGCGGTCGAATCCCTACCGTTCGACGCCCAAGTCCTCCGCGGTTCGCTGTTCGAGGTCGCTCAGCGGGCGGTCGGCTGGCAGGTCGCGGTCCTGCACCTCGACGAGCGGCTCCGCCTGCTTCGACGCCGACCGCGCGCCAACCGGGCGCTTCGGCCGCTCAGGTTCGATGCGCGAGGAGATGTTGTCCCAAGCGCTGCGAAGGAACGCAGGGAACCGTTCGCTGGCGTCTTCACCCTCTTCGCCGCTCCGGTGCATCGCCCGGTCCACGATGTCGCGAAACATTGCGAGCAGTTCGCCGCGGAGCCCCGAGACCATGCTGTCGATGCTGCGGTCCAGGCGGCCGGGCTGGCCTGGCGCGAACGCCGCCCGGCGCGTCTCGTAGTTGCGGAACCAGGCCGGCGGCTCCTCGGGCTCCTCGCGCGGGACATCGCGGCCACCGCCGCCTCCAGTCGCCATACCGATCGCGATACCCGCGGCGAACGAACCCGCGAGCAGCAGGTTCGGGTGCTGGCCGATGGGCGATTCTTCGACCCGGTCGTTCAGCGAGGCCACACGCCCCCGCACGCCCGACGCGCGGTCCTTCGCCTTCCCGGCCTGGTCTTTCGCGCGGCCGGTCATCGATTGCAGCTGGTTTTGCGCCTCGCTGCGGGTCTTTTCGATGTCCTCGCGGACGCGGCGGTCCAGCTCTTCGATGCGCCGGCTCAGGGCGTCTCGGTGGCGCTCAATGTCGCGCTGGATCTGAGCTGATCCTTTGCCCATCGAACATCCTCCTTCACGGAGCTCATCGTCTTCTGCGGGACGACACTGATCTGTTTCGCCCGGCGATAGGCGACCCACCCCACGATCGCGGCAAGGACGAGCGCCACAGCGGTCGTGATGAGCGACGCCGTCCACGTCGGCATCCACAGGTCGAACAGGTCGCGCAGGGTGAGGAACAGGAACCCGAGCATCAGGAGCGCGAGCACGGCGGCGATGGCGCCGTAGATGGCCACGCGCGTGACGAGCTGAATCTGCTCGCGCATCTCGGCCTTTGCGAGCTCCACTTCCATACGGGCGAGCCGCCGCATGTCGTCGGCGATGCCCGCGAACTCCTCACCCAGGGCGCGCGCTTCGTCCCGCCCCCGGCGGAACTGGTCGCCAGGGCCCGGTTGTTCTGCTGCGTGCGACATGGCCGGCTACCGCAGGATCCGGCCGAGGATGAACCCGGCGAACAGTGCGCCCGCAGCGGCCTGCATCGGGTTCTCCTTCACGAAGCGCTCGACGTCTTCCCAGAGCTGCTGCGTATCGTGCTCGCGCAGGTACGAAGAGCCCCGGTCGAGCTGGTCGGCGAACTTCGACGCCATCTCGCCCTGCCGGCCGGGGCGCTGCCCGGCGCGCTGGCGCAGCTGCTCGGCCGCGCTGTGCAGACCCTCCGACGCTTTCTCGCGGCCCTGTTCCGTGCGCTCCCGGGCCATCGTGGCCACGTTGCTCGCCTGCTGCTGAGCCTTCTCGGCCATGTCGCCGGACTGCCCTTCCTGGCTCGCGGCCATGTCCGGGACGCTCGTTCCCGTCTGGCCGTGTGGGACTTCGCCACCCTCGTTGATGGGCTGGGGGTCCATCGGTTCGTAGTAGTCCCTCTGCATGGTGTGACTCCCTTCAGCGTGTTGCTGGTGGCCACCGGCCACTGGATTGCTCAAGCTGCGGAGTCCGCAGCGGTAAGCCGGTCAGGGGCGGGCATAGCGGCGCAAGGCCAGTGCCGCCAGGGCCACACCTGCAAGCGCCATCAACGAGCCCGCAACCCCCCGCGCGGGCTCTCGTTCGGCCGGCACCGAAACGGTCGGGGGCGCTGCCTGCGCCCGGCGTGCGCCAACGCCGCTCGCGATGGCCGGGACCAGGGAAGCAGCTGTTCGCGGCCCCACCGCCGGTCCCGCAGCGCCGGCGGCTGCAGCTTCCGGGCTCTGCGGTTGCTCGCGTGCCTTCTTCGCCAGCGCCTCGGCCGCCTTCTGGCGGCGTTCTTCGAGCGCCGGCCCGATGAGCTGTTCGTCGAGCACCGCGTTTATCTCGGCCCCGAGCAACAGGATGATGTTCGTGATGTAGAACCAGAGCAGCAGCACCACCACGCCGCCGAGCGCGCCGTAGGTGGCGTTGTAGGATGCGAAGTTCGCCACATAGAAGCTGAGCCCCACCGTGGCCGCCAGCCACCCGATCACGAAAAACACCGCCCCGGGGCTCACCCACCGGAACGGCAGGCCGGCGTTCGGCGCGGCCCAGTAGACGAAGGCCATCCCGGCCGTGAGCACCACGACCATCAGCGGGAGCGTGCCCCAGCGCATCGCGACCTCGAAGGCGGCGCCGAGACCAACTTTGTCGGCGATGTCGCCGCCGTAGACCTGGGTCGCGATGAACGCCGAAAGCGACAGCAGGATTGCCAGCGTGGCCGACATCATCAGGCCGAACGCCAGCAGCTTCTGCTTCCAGAACGGGCGCGTTTCGGGGATGTCGTAGGCGCGGTTCAGCCCCTTGATGAGCGCCGAAGCGCCGCCGGTGGCCGCCCACACGGTCCCGACGATCCCGAGGGAGAGCAGGGTAAGGTTCCGGCTTTCGATGACATCCGACGTTTGCCGTTCGAGCACGCTCGCCGCGTCGTCCGGCAGCCGGTCGCCGAAGAGGTCGACGAACTCCTGTGCGGGGTTCGCGACATCGAGCGCACTCGCGAGAAACCCGCCCAGCGCCGTGAGGAAGATGATGAACGGGAAGATCGCGAGGAAAAAGCGGTACGTCAGCTCCGCAGCGAGACCGCTGAGGTCGTCGTCTTTGAACTCACGGAACACGTGCCTGCCGAGTTGCACGACGTCCACGTTCCCCAGGCGCATACCAACAATCCCTCGAGACACGGCAGGAGCCGTCACCCGAGCGTAGGCGGCCGGGGTTACTGGCGTCATAACAACAGGGCTGCCTGCGGTAACAGTCCCTAACGCGCAATCAAGGTTCGGGAAGGCTCAGGGAAAAGGAACGCCGGAACGGCCGGGGCCGCCTAGCAGAGGGTGCCCTGTGCGGCAGCGTCGCGGATCGCCTGCAGCAGGCGAGTGCTCGTTTCGCACTTGCTCACGAAGGCCCACGCGCCGGCGCGTTCGGCCTGGGCGCGCGTCTGCTCGTCGTCGTGAAGGCTGAGCATGATGACGGGGATCCGCGGGACGACCCGCTTGAGGTGCTCAACAGCGGCGATGCCGTCCATGCCGCGCATACGAATATCCATCAGGATCACATCGGGGTTAAGCCGTGGCGCCAGTTCCACGGCTGCGGCGCCGTCCCCTGCTTCGCCCACCACGCGTACATCTGGTTCAAGTTCGAGTTGCATCCGCAACCCCCGCCGTACCGCCGCCTCATCATCCACCAGCAACAAGCGGATCAACGCAACCCCTCCATCACCTCGTTGTACTCCGGGGGCGAGCCGATTCTTATCCAGCAATGGGTACCACCTGTCCTCCGACTTTCGGCGGAGAGCCACGATGCCCTCTGCCAGCCGGGGGTCATTCGAAACGGCCGTTTCGGCCCTCTGCTATAGTCTTGTTCCGGAACCGACGTCCGCGAATCGAGCATGCGTCTGTCTCCGGTCGCAGCCTTTCGCGGGAACGCGAACTCCTACCGGAGTCGGAGATTCGATGGCCATCCGTATCCTCCTCGTCGATGACCACAGCGTGGTTCGGCAGGGCCTCAAGATGTTCTTGAGCCTCGACCCCGAGCTCGAGGTCGTAGGCGAGGCCGCGAACGGCGAGGAAGCGGTGCGCATGGCGCGCGAACTCCACCCGGATGTGGTCCTCATGGACCTCCTGATGCCCGTGATGGACGGCATCACCGCCATCGGCATCATCCGGAAGGAGATGCCCGACGTCGAGGTCATCGCCCTCACGAGCGTGCTCGAAGACCAGTCCGTCGTCGGGGCGGTGCGCGCCGGCGCGATCGGCTACCTGCTGAAAGACACCCAGGACGAAGAACTGCGGCGCGCCATCAAGGCTGCGGCACAGGGGCAGGTGCAGCTTTCGCCGCAGGCCGCCGCCCGGCTCATGCGCGAAATGCGCCAGCCGGAAACCCCCGAACCGCTCACCGACCGCGAGCAGGAAGTGCTGGTGCTGCTCGCGAAAGGCCGCGCGAACAAGGAAATCGCCCGCGATCTGCAGATCGGCGAAAAGACGGTAAAGACCCACGTCTCGAATATCCTGAGCAAACTCGGCGTGCAGAGCCGCACCCAGGCTGCCCTCTATGCTGTGCGCCAGGGCCTCGTGCCGGCCGACCAGCTCAGCGAGCGCGTGTAGCTCCGGGGCCCCGCCGCCCCGCGGAGAATTCCGGTGAACCCTCTCAAGGCCCGTTCTCTCCGCGCCAGGATGTATTGGGGGATGGCACTGGTCGTCGTCATCTTTGGCGGCGCCGTGGCAGCCCTGCTCCTCATCGGGTTCGACCGCTCCCAGAGCAACGCCACCGAACGCAGCCGCGAAGGCCTCGAAGAACAGAGCCGGGAAACCCTCGACATCCTCACGAGCGTGCAGGCGCTCGTCGGGCAGCTCGAACTCCAATCGACCGGCGAACTGAGCGCCGTCGTCGCCCGTTACCTCGCCACCACTCCCGCTTCCACCGATCCCAACCTCGCGGACTCGCTCGCCGAATCGGGCGGCATCGTCTACGACCCGCGCCCCGACCGGCAGATCGAAACGTGGTACGCGGGCTCGTTACCGCTCACCGGGCAGGCGCTGCGCGACCTGCAACTTTCGGAGTCACTCGGGCCGCTCTTCCGGACGCTGCTCGAACAGCAGAGCTCCGTCAGCGCGAACTTCGAAGCCGTCGCCATCTACTACGTCGGCACCAGCGAACTCGTTCGCTACTACCCGCTGCGGACGATGCAACAGCGCCCTGCCGACCGCATCGAGCACGCCAAGGACATCGCGTTCCTCGAAGCGGCCCCGTTGCGCAACCCCGACCGGGAGATCGTCTGGACCGCGCCCTATTCCGACCCGCTGGGCCGTGGCCTCATCATCACGGCCGCCGCGCCGGTCTACATCGATAACGAGTTCCGCGGCGTCGTCGGCGTCGACCTCTCGATGCGGCGCATCATCTCGCAGCTCGACAGCATCTCGGTCGGCGAAACCGGCTTCGCCTTCTACGTCGACTCTGCGGGCGGCCTGCTGCCGAACCAGGGTTCGGCGGTCATCGCCACCGCCATCGGGCAGGACCCGGACGGCACCGGCATCAGGCGCATCATGGAAGAGATGCGCCGCGGCCGGCCGGGCAGCGAACGCATGATCCTGAACGGGCGCGACGCGTTCATCAGCTGGGCGCCGATCGAGGGGCCGGGCGGCAGCATCGGCCTTGTCGCCTGGGTCGACGAAATGACCATGGGCGCCGACAACGTCGCCTCGGCCATCGAGCGCGAAGGAAACCGCACGATGGGCGCGGCGCTGGTGGTGCTCGCGGCGCTCTTCGTTGGCGGCACGCTGTTCGCCGGCTACATCAACCGGCGGTGGCTCATCGAACCGATCGAGGCGCTCGCCGAGGGCACCCAGGCGGTGGCGGCGGGCGACCTGACCACCACCATTCCCGTTCGCTCCCGCGACGAGCTCGGCGCGCTCGCCGACTCCTTCAACCGCATGACGGCCCAGCTCAGGCGCAGCCGGCGGGAACTCGAAGAGCGGCAGGCCCAGTTCCGCGGCATCTTCGAAAACACGAGCGACGGCGTCATCATCAACGACCCCGAAACGGGCCGCGTGGTCGAAGCGAACCCCGCCGCCTGCGCGATGCATGGCTACACCTACGAGGAGTTCATCGGCCTCGACCCCACCGCGTTCGTCCACCCCGACTACATGGACGTCTTCGGCGAGTACCTGCGCTCCTTTCGCACGGGCCAGGACTTCCGCGCCACCGCAATGGACGTCCGCAAGGACGGCACCAGCTTCCACGTGGAGGTGGCCGGTTCGCGGATCGAGTTCGGCGGCAAGACACACCTCGTGGCCATCGTCCGCGACGTGACCGAACGGGTTCGCGCCTACGAGCTCCTCGAAGAGCGGGTCAGCGAACGGACCCGCGAACTTTCGACGCTCCTTCGGGTCTCCCGTTCGGTGGGCTCCACCCTCGACCTGGATGCTCTGCTCGAGCAGATCGTCGAGCAACTCCACGAGGTCATCGACTACAACGGCTCGTCGCTGGTCATCGAAGAGGATGGCGTGCTGCGGGTGGTGCTTTCGCGCGCCGAGGGCGACCGGGTCCACCGGGAGGCCGTGGCGCAGTCGGTGGGGCTCGCCTTCCCGATCGATGCCGCCCCGGCGATCTGGGGCCCGCTGAGCCACGGCGAAACGGTCATCATCGACGACATCCGCGGCGATTCCGAACTGGCGCGCGCCTTCCGGGCCGTGACGGCGGGGGCCGACCCGGTCATCTTCGAGCACGTTCGTGCGTGGATGGCGGTGCCGCTCGTTTCCCGTGGGCGGACCATCGGCTTCCTGAGCGCCTCCCGCCCGGAGCCGGGCTCGCTCACCCAGCGGCACGGCGCGCTCGCCATCGCCTTTGCGAACCAGGCATCGGCTGCGTACGAGAACGCCAAGCTCTTCGCGCAAACCCAGCGGCGCCTCCGCGAAAATGCCGCGCTGGCGCACATCGCCTCGCTCTTCACCCTCACCGAACCGCTGCAGGTCACGCTGAACTCGGTCGCGGCCTCGGTGGCCGATGCCACGGGCGCGGCGGCCGCCGCCGTCATCCTCAACGACGAGGACGGCGTGCCCGTGGCGGCAGGCCAGGCCGAGCTCCCGGTGGGGTTCGTCGAAACGGTCATGGCCGCTGTTCGCGGCGGCGCCCCTCTCGAGAACCTGTTCCCCAGCCGCCAGGGCGTCACGAAACTCGTGGCCGAAGGCCGCCGCATCCTCCAGGAGGACCCGGGCTGGGACCTGATGCGGCCGTTCGCCGACATCGCCCGGTGGGAATCGTTTGCGGTGACCGGCCTCTTCTACCGCGGCCGGGTCGTCGGTTCGCTGACCACGTTCTACACGAGCCCCGACCAGCTCCCGGCCGAGGCCGACCAGCGCTTCCTCCAGGCCCTCGCCGACCAGGTCGCCATCGGCGCGGCGAACGCGAACCTGTTCGCCGAGGCCCGCCGCCGCGCCGAGGAGAACCAGGCCCTCGCCGCCATCGCTTCCCGCTTCACCCTCGGCGGCGACCTCGGCGAAACCCTTTCCGCCGTCTCGGAGATCGCCCTGCATGCGACGGGCGCGAAGGCCGCAGCGGCCGCGGTGATCGACAACCACGGCCACATCCAGGTGTTCGGTACGGCCGGGCTCCCCGAAGGGTTCGTCGAAGCGTACGACGAAGCGGTGGCCAACGGCGCCCGCAGCGACATCCAGACCGCCGCGCAACTCGGTGAAATTGCCGTTATCCCCTATGCGCGCAGCAACGCGCTTGGCGACCCGGCATGGAAGCCGCTCCACCCGAAGATCACCGGCGCCACCTGGGAAGGTGTCGTCGCGCTCCCGCTGCGCTACCGCGGCGGCACGCTCGGCCTGCTGACGCTCTACTACGCGCCCGAAGACCTCCCGGAGCGGAACAAGCTCTCGTTCGCCCAGGCGGTGGCCGACCAGGTGGCGACCGGCGTCGCGAACGCGGGCCTCTTCGCGCAGACCGAACAGCGCGCCCGCGAAAACAAGGCGCTCGCCGAGATCGCCGCCCGCTTCACCCTCGAAGAACCGGTCGCAGCGACGCTCGACGGCGTGGCCGCGACAGTTGTCGAAGCCACGAACGCCGTGGCGGCCAGCATCATCATCGCCGAGGACGGGCGGCCCGTGGCCTGGGGCTCGTATGGCCTGCCCGAAGGCTACATGGACACCATCGTCGAGCACGCCACGCCCTATAACTCGATCCTCCTCGCCGCCACCGCTTCCGGTTCGACGATCCGCATCCCCGACGTGCGCGAACGCACGATGCGCAGCGAGGACTTCCCGGGCGCGAACCAGATGCTGGCCGACGCCGAATGGCAGGGGGTGGCCGCGACGCCGCTCATGTACCGCGGTCGCGTCATCGGCGCGATCGGCACCTACTACCGCGAGGGCGAAATGCCCGAGCGTGAGGAACTCGCGTTCCTGCAGGCCCTCGCCGACCAGGCTGCCATCGGCGTCGAAAACGCGAACCTGTTCGCGCAGACCGAACGCCGGCGCCGCCAGCTCGACGTCCTCTATCGCGCCGACGAAGCGCTCCACCGTTCGCTGCGGCTGGAGGAAGTCATCCAGGCGCTGAACGACGTCGCGGTCGAGGTGCTCCAGTGCGACCGGAGCCTCTTCGCAAGCTGGCCCGACGACGCCCCGGCGCCCATCACCTGGAGCTCCAGCGGCATCCCCGAGGACATGTTCGAGCGGCTGACCGACCACTTCCGCCGCTACTCGACGCCCGAGGGCTTCCGCATCCGCGACCCCTACATCATCGCCGAACGCAGCCAGGTGACCGGCATCGCCCGCGAACGGATGGAGATGTCGAACGTCCAGACGGTGGTGCAGCTCCCCATCGTCCTGAGCGACGACGAGATCTTCGGCATCTTCTTCCTCGGCTGGGAGCAGAAGCAGGAGTTCACGAACGAAGACCGGCGGCTCTTCCTCGCGCTCGCCCAGCGGGCCGCAGCCGCCATCCAGAACGCCCGGCTCTACGAGCAGGCACAGAACCTCGCGGCGGTCGAAGAGCGGCAGCGCCTCGCCCGCGAGCTGCACGACTCGGTCTCGCAGGCGCTCTACGGCATCGCGCTCGGCGCACGCACCGCCCGCACGCTGCTCGACCGCGACCCGGCCCGTGCCACCGAACCAATGGACTACGTCCTCTCGCTGGCTGAAGCGGGCCTCGCCGAGATGCGGGCGCTCATCTTCGAACTGCGGCCCGAGTCGCTCGCGAACGAAGGCATCGTCCGCGCCATCGAAAAGCACGTCGCGAGTACGGAGGCGCGGTATGGCATCAAGGTGAACGCCGAACTCGACGCCGAACCGGACGTGCCGCTCCCGGTGAAGGAAGCGCTCTACCGCATCATGCAGGAGGCGCTGCACAACACGGTGAAGCACGCCCGCGCGACAAACGTCGACATCCGCCTGCGCGACCTNCCNGNCGCGGTCGANCTGGAACTCCGCGACGACGGCGCCGGCTTCGACACCTCGCAGGACTTCCCGGGCCAGCTCGGCCTCAAGTCGATGCGCGAACGCGCGGTCCGCCTCGGCGGCGAATTCGAACTCGAAAGCAGCCCCGGCAAGGGGACACGCATCTGCGCGAGGATACCGAAGAGATAGTTCTTAGTTCTTAGTTCTTAGTTCTTGGTGGCGCTAGGGGGCCTCGTTCGCGCTGCCCGAGACTAGTGCTCAGAGCACTAAGAACTCAGCACTTAGCACTCAGCACTCACGTCCTTCGCAGGTTCTCGCGGACGACGTTCCGGCGGACCTTGCCGGAGGCGGTGACGGGGAGCGATTCGACGAGGCGCAGGACGCGGGGCACTTTGTAGCCCGCGAGCCGGGTTCGCAGGTACGCATCGAGAGCGGCGGCATCGAACCCTTCGCCTGCGACGATGGCCGCGGCGACCACCTGCCCCCACTGCTCATCAGGCAGTCCGACGACTGCCACGTCGACCACGCCGGCGAAGCCTTTGATGACGCCTTCGACCTCGGCCGGGTAGACATTTTCGCCGCCCGACACGATGAGGTCGTCGCGGCGGTCGAGCACGTAGAGGAAGCCGTCCTCGTCGAGGCGGCCGATGTCGCCGGTGTGGAGCCAGCCGTCGCGCAGCGCCTTTGCCGTGGCCTCGGGACGGTTCCAGTAGCCGCTCGTCACCGTCGGGCCCTGAACGAGGATTTCGCCGGGTTCGCCGGGCGGCGCGTCGACGCGGATGCGCGTGCCGAGCAGCGGCTTGCCCGCCGAACCAAGGTGCGACAGCGCGTCGGCAGGCGCGAGCGTCGTAACCTGGCTCGTCGCCTCGGTGAGGCCGTAGGTCTGGAGCACCGGCAGCCCGCGATCGGCGGCGCGTTCGAGCAGTTCCTTCGTGACCGGCCCGCCGCCCACCAGCACCCCGCGAACCGACGCGGGATATCCAAGGTCGTCGGCGTCGAGCATCCGCTGCAGCATGGTCGGCACGACCGACAGCAGCGTCGCGCCCCGTTCGCGCAGTTCGGCGTTCACTTCGTGTTCGTCGAACGCGGGGTGGACGACGACGGTCGTGCCGTAGATGGCGCTCCGGGTAACGATGGACAGCCCGCCGATGTGGAACATGGGCAGGCACGCGACCCAGCGGTCGCCCGGCAACACGCCCATGTTGAACGCCGAAGCGGCCGCGCTCGCGAAGAAGTTCTCGAACGAAAGCACCGCTCCCTTCGGCGCGCCCGTCGTGCCGGAGGTGTAGATGATTGCGAACGGACCGGAGGAACGTAGTGCTGAGTGCTGAGTGGCCGGTGCTGAGTGCCCGGCACCGGGCACTGAGCACTGAGCACTGAGCACTCCTGAAATGTCGAAGAGCTTCCCGACGTGCGCGACGCGGGCGGCATCGGCGGCCTGTGCAGCGGTGCGCTCGTGGTAGAGCAGGACCTTCGCGCCGGCGTCATTCAACTGGTAGGCAAGCTCGGGCACGGTCAGCCGCGCGTTCAGCGGCAGGAGGATGGCGCCGGCGCGGGGCACCGCATGCACCGCTACGACGAACTCGAGCGAGTTCAGCGCGAGCAGCGCAACGCGGTCGCCGGGCTGCACGCCGAGATCGATGAGCTGGTGGGCGAGCGCCGTGGCGGCCGCGTCGAGTTCGCTGTACGTCAGTGTTCGGTCGCCGAGCACCGCGGCGGGGTGCCGGGGCAGCACGTCGGCCCGGTGCGCCAGCCATTCCGTCACAGCAGCACCTCCCGCCAGGGGCCGGTCGCGTACCGTTCGAGCGCGTCTTCGTCGAGCTGCACGCCGAGGCCCGGCCGGTTCGACACCGCCACGACACCGTCGGCGATCTCCGGCACGCCGGTCACGATGTCGCCTTCGAGGAAGCGCAGCGTATCGAGCCCGCAGGCCGGGCGTGGCTCGGGGATGAGCGCGGCAAGGTGCGCCGCGAGCGCTGTCCCGATGCCGGTGTCGAACGTGGTGGTGACCACCGCCTTCCTGCCCGCCCGAACGGCAGCCCGCATGAAGTCGTGCGTCGCCGCAACCCCATGGATCGCGGGCTTGAGCACCACCACGTCCACGTGCGGCAGGACTGCTTCGATATCCACCCCCGCCGCCAGCGATTCGTCTGCAGCCACGGGAACGCCTGTCGCCTGCCGGATGCGGTCCATCGCGGCGAGGGCGCCGTCGCCGGGTGGGATGGGCTGTTCGACGAACTCGACGCCATAGTCGCGGAGCGCGGTGAGTTGTCGCACGGCCTCATCCTCGTCCCATGCGCCGTTCGCGTCGAGGCGAATGGCCGCCTCGGGGCCGGCCGCGTCGCGAACGGCGCGCACCGCAGCCAAGTTCGCGTCCAGGTCGGGCCCTGCCTTGAGCTTGAACGTGCGGAAGCCTTCGCCGTGGAGGTCCTTCGCGGCTGCCGCCACCGCGTCCGGTTCGCCGATCGGCAGCACCGCGTTCACCGGGACCGGCGAACGGGCCGGTCCGGGGGTCTCGGTGCCGCGCGAGATGTAGCGGGCGAGCATCCGCCCCGACCGGTTGGCGGCAATGTCGAGCACGGCGCACTCAATCGCGGCGGCCGCCGAAGGGGGTACTGCGTCCCAGCCGGTGGGCGGTGTCCCCGAACGGAACTGTTCGAGCCACGCGTCGAGGTAGCGCGCAGTATCGTCCAGCGTTTCGCCCGTGAAGGCGGTCAGCGGCGACGCCTCGCCGAGGCCGGCGTTCCCCTCCGTGTCTTCGACCTGCACGACGAACCCTTCGCGCGCCGCCATCACGCCATGCGACGCGCGGAACTCCTCACGAAACGGGATGCGAAACGGCCGCCAGGCGACGCGCCGCGCCTTCGGCATCGCTCAGGGCCGCCAGGGGAACTTCGCGGTATCCCCGAACGCGGGTTCGCGCTTCTCGAGGAAGGCGTTCTTCCCCTCGCTCGCCTCGTCGGACATGTAGAAGAGCATGTTCGCGCTGTGGGCGAGGTCGGTCAGGCCGGTCATGCCGTCGAGCTCGGCGTTGAACGACTGCTTCAGGAGGCGGATAGCGAGCGGGCTCTTCTTCAGGATCTCCTTCGCCCAGCGGATGCCTTCCTCTTCGAGCTCCTCGAGCGGGACGACCTTGTTCACGAGGCCCATCTCGAGCGCCTCTTTCGCGTCGTACTGGCGGCAGAGGTACCAGATTTCGCGCGCCTTCTTCTGGCCGACGTTCCGCGCGAGCTGGATTGCGCCGAACCCACCATCGAAGCTGCCGACCTTCGGGCCCGTCTGGCCGAAGCGGGCGTTTTCGGCGGCGATGGTGAGGTCGCAGACGACGTGGAGCACATGCCCGCCGCCGATCGCGTAGCCCGCCACCAGCGCGATCACCGGCTTCGGCATCGAACGAATCAGCTTGTGCAGGTCGGTGACGTGGAAGCGCGGGACCTCGCCTTCGCCGACATAGCCACCGTGGCCGCGAACGCGCTGGTCGCCGCCCGAGCAGAACGCCCGGCCACCCTCGCCCGTGAACAACACGACGCCGATGTGCGGGTCCTCGCGAGCGTCGGTGAAGGCCTTCAGGAGCTCGACGACCGTCGTCGGCCGGAAGGCGTTGTGGACCTCGGGCCGGTTGATGCTGATGCGGGCAATGCCTTCGGCCTTGTGGTAAAGGATGTCCTGGAACTCGCCGGCGGGCTGCCAGTTGAGTGGCATGGTGTCTCCTTCGTCAGGTGGTGGTGTCGAAGAAACGGAAGATGGCGGCCGCGGTCTCCTCGGGCCGCTCGAGCTGCGCCGCATGACCAGCGCCCGGGATGGCTTCGAAGCGCGCGTTCGGCACCAGGGCGGCGAGCTGTTCGCCGATCTGCACGTACTTTACGTCGAGTTCGCCGGCAAGCACGAGCGTGGGCATCGTGAGTTCGCCGAGCCGGTGGTGCAGCGGCTCCTGTGCGCCCGTGCCCATGCCGCGAAGGCTGTTCGCCAGGCCCTTCGCGCGGTTGCGAAGCCGCCCTTCACGCACGCGCCTGCGAACTTCCTCGGGCAGCGCTTTCTGGGTCGCGAACAGCGGGATGTTCTCCCAGTAGTCGACGAACGCCTCGACCCCTTCGCGTTCGATGCGCGCGGCCAGCGCCTCGTCGGACGAGCGCCGGGCGAGCCGGTCCTCCACACAATCGAGCCCGGCGGATGCGCCGATGAGCACCAGCGCCGAGACCGCATCGGGTTCGGCGTTCGCCACGTGGAGCGCAGTCCGGCCGCCCATCGAATACCCGAGCCACGCCGCCCGCTCGAACCCGAGCTTCGCCACAGCGGCCACCGTGTCTTCGACGCAGCGCTCCATCATGTAGTGCTCGAGGTCGTCGGGGGCGTCGCTTTCGCCGTGCCCCACGAGGTCGACCGCGACGGTGGTGAAGCGCCGTGCGAGCAGCTCGCCGAACGGCCCCCACGATCGCGCGGAGCCGGTGAAACCGTGGAGCAGCACGAGCGGCGGACCCTCACCCGCAATCTCGAGGTTCAGCCCGAAGCCATTGGCGAGTTCGACGCGTGTCATGGCGCGGTCACCCTCTGCGGCCGCCAGCCCGCCTCCATCGCCGCTGCCCACGCCTGGCGGTGCATCTCGACGTTGCGGGCGCGATCGGTGCGCACTTCGATGATGTGCAGGCCGCCCTCGCGCGCGGCTTCCAGCGCCTTCCCGAACGTGTCCCAGCCATCGGCGAGGGTGTAGCGCGCGCCGTACAGATCGGCGGCGTGACGGAAGTCGAGACTCGGCGGCGTCCCGAACCATTCTTCGAAGAGCGCATCGTGGGCGGACTGCGGCAGGTAGTGGAAGATGCCGCCGCCGTTGTTGTTCACCAGCACGACGGTCAGGTCGAGGCCGTGGCGGCGCGCGGCCCAGAGGCCGTTCATGTCGTGGTAGAAGGCAATGTCACCGATGACCAGCGCGGTCGGGCCGGGGCTCCCGGCGGCGTGCCCCAGCGCGCTCGAAACCACGCCATCGATGCCGTTCGCGCCGCGGTTGCTCACCGCCGTGAGCGGTTTCGCGTCGCTGACGAGGAAGGAGTCGAGGTCGCGGACGGGCATCGAGTTGCTGGCGAAGATGGACGCACCGGCAGGCAGCGCCCGCTGGAGTTCGACGAACACCCGGCCCTCGAACAGTTCGGCGAACGAGGCCGATGCGGACTGCATCGCGTCCCGGGCACGGGCATCGGCGGCCAGCCACGCCGCGCACCAGCCTTCCTCGGACGCGAACGAGCCGATCTCGTCGAGCAGCGCCGCTGTGACAAGGTCCGCATCGCCGTCGATGCGGTGCGTGGCCAGCGCGGACGGGTCGCGATAGCCGCCCGGCAGGTCAACGAGCACCTGCACGGCGCCCGGGAACTTCGCGAGGAACTGGTTCAGCGGCTTCGACGTCGGCGGCGCGCCGAACCGGATGATAGCGTCGGGCGCGAGGCCGGTCGCGGCGGGGTCGCGGAGCAGCGCGTCGTACGAATCGCAGACGCGGGAGCGGTCGTGCGGGCCGGTTCGCAGCCCCGACAGCGGGTCAGCAAAGATGGGCGCGTCCAGCCGTTCGGCCAGCGCGGCGATCCCCTGCGCGGGGAGTCCACCGGTCTCGGGACCCGCGACGATGAGCGGGCGGCGGGCGCTCGCCAGCGCCTGCGCGGCGCTCCGGACGTCGCCCGGGGATGGCGGCACCTTCGCGCGTTCGAACGAAGCGGTTTCCGGCTGCCACCGGCCGGGGTGCGCGTCCGGCGGTTCGAGCAGCGGTTCGTCGAACGGCAGGTTCACGTGGACCGGCCCGGGCAGCGCCCCGAGCGCGCTTCGCACCGCCCGTTCGCCGTAGGCGGCGAACCGGCGATCGTCAGCCGTCGTGTTCGAAGGAAGCGGGAGGTCGGCGGCCCAGCGCACGTGCGTGCCGTAGAGCCGCACCTGGTCCATGGTCTGTGGCGCGCCCGAATCACGGAGATGTGGGGGCCGGTCGGTGGTGCAGACCACCAGCGGGATCCGGCTCAGGTTCGCTTCGGCCACGGCAGGCAGGAAGTTCGCGGCCGCCGTTCCGGAGGTGCAAACGAGCGCCACGGCGCGGCCGGTCGCGCGGGCCAGCCCCAGCGCAAAGAACGCCGACGATCGTTCGTCGAGGTGGAGCCACGGCCGGATCGCGTCCTGCTCGGCAAACGCGACGGTGAGGGGCGTGGACCGCGAACCCGGCGAGATGCAGACGTCGGTGACGCCGGCGCGGGCAAGCCCCTGGACAAAGGCGCGGGCAGCGCGGGTGTTCGCGGCGGCGATGTCCATCAGGCCTGCTCCAGTGCGCCCCGCAGCGGCCGGAGCTTCAGTTCGGTCTCGGCGAGCTCCTCCGCCGGGTCAGAACCTTCGACGATGCCGGCGCCCGCGTAGAGCACCGCACGCCCGCCGGTCAGCAGCGCCGACCGCAGCGCGACCGCGAATTCGCCGTCGCCCGCGAAGTCGAGCCAGCCGATGGGCGCCGCATACCAGCCGCGGTCCATGCCTTCGAGTTCGCGGATAGCGGCGAGCGCGTCGCAGCGCGGCCAGCCCCCCACGGCGGGCGTCGGATGGATGCGTTCGACCAGGTCGAGGACGTCGACGCCTTCGCGGACGTGACCGGTCACCGGGGTGTACAGGTGCTGGATGTTTGCCATGCGCATGAGCTGCGGTTCGCCGGGGACCGTGAGTTCGTCGCAGGCGGGTTCGAGCGCCTGCCGAACCGCTTCGACCACCACGGCGTGTTCGGCGCGCTCCTTGGCGCTTTCGAACAGTTCGCGGGCCAACTGTTCGTCGTGAGCGGGCGTTTCGCCGCGTGGCCGCGAACCGGCAAGGCTCGCGACCCGCACCACGCCGTCGCTCAGCGCGACCAGCCGTTCGGGGCTGGCGCCGAGCCACGTCGCGTCGCCCGCGGTGAAGCTGAACACGAACGTCGTGGGGTAGCGTTCGGCGAGCGCTCCCAGGACGCCCTCTTTGGGTGCGTGCCGCGGCACATCGACCGAACGGGCGAGCACCACCTTCTCGTACGCGCCGCAGCGTATCCGCCGAACGGCCTCGGCGACGGCGAGCTGCCACGCCCCGGGCGCCAGCCCGCGGTCGCGCGGCTCGGTCTCTGCGGCAGGCGCCGGTGCGGGGCAAAGCGCCCGTTCGAGCACAGCTTCGAACTCGTCCGCGCCGGTAGGATCACCGGGGACAACGACGGCGCTCCCCGTCCACTCCTCGCCGTCCTGTTCGAGCAGGATGCGCGGCAGGAGGAGCTGGTACCCACCGAACGTGTCCCACGTGGGGTCGTGGTGTCGATTCGCGGGGTCGAAGGCGAAGCCGGCGAAAATGCGCGGCCTCCCCGGCACGACCGGTACGTTCACGGCGTCGCGAAGCTCGGCGACGACATGGCGCGCATCGGCGATAGGAGCGCCCCGTTCGCCGCGCAGGCGCAGCGCCTCGCCGAACCCGAAGATGCGCGACGCGCCCGCGCGCGTCTCCCACGTGACGACGGCGCGGCGGCGCAGTTCGGGAAGCCCGAGCGCGGCGAGCTCGCTCGCCAGTTCGCCCGGCAATGGGACCGCACACACCCGCTCACATACACGCTCGGCGAGTTCGACCGCGAGCGCACGCAGGGCCGGGAGAGCAAGGCGAGCCGGGCTTTGGGTCATGGGCGTCGGTAGTCCAGGAACGCGGCGCACATCGCGGAGCGGCGGGCGGCCGCGGGAATGGTGCAACGAGTTGCGCGGGAGTACCCCTGATTACGGTACCGCGTCCCGCCCTTACAGGATGTGCGGAGGCTCACCGGGAGGGGCTGTTGGAGCTTAGCTATTGGCTATTAGCGCTCAGGCATCACGCCCCCGGACACCGGGAACCGGAACCAAGAACCTCACTGAGCACCGGGCACTGAAGACTGAGCACTTCCCATAGGCCACACGGAGGCCAGCAGTTCGAGCGAACGGAGGCGGAACTCGAGGTTCTTGCCCTGGTGCACCACCATCAGTTCGTCGGCGTCGGCAATCTCGCGGAACTCTTCGAGGTAGGCCTTCACCTGCTCGGGCGTGCCCATCGCCGTGTAGGTCATCATGTGGTCGACCTGCGCGGCCTGCGGCGACTGCAGCACGTATTCGAGCTCCTCGTCGCTGAGCGACCGGCCGCCGCGGCTGAAGATGTTCCGGGCGAACGCCCGCCGGCGCCATTCGCGCTGCTCGATCGCCTCCTCCTCGGTCGGCGCGGCGATGACGTTCACACCCGCGATGACGTACGGCTTGTCGAGCTGCTCCGAAGGTTCGAACTTCTCACGGTAGATGCGGACCGCGTCCTTCAGCGCAGCGGGTGCGAAGTGCGAGGCGAACGCGTAGGGCAGCCCGAGAATCGCCGCCAGCTGCGCCCCGAAGAGCGACGACCCGAGGATGTAGATCGGCACGTTCGTGCCCCGGCCCGGGGTCGCGTGCACCCCCGGCACCGGCGACTCGCCCTTGAGGAACGCCTGCAGTTCGAGCACGTCCTGCGGGAAGCGCTCGGCGGCCTGTGGGCTGCGGCGCAGGGCCACGAGCGTGTTCTGGTCGGTGCCCGGGGCGCGCCCGAGCCCCAGGTCGATGCGGCCCGGGTGCAACTCGGCGAGCGTGCCGAACTGTTCGGCGATTACGAGCGGCGAATGGTTCGGCAGCATCACGCCGCCCGACCCGAGCCGGATGCGCTTCGTGTTCGCCGCCACATGTGCGATCAGCACCGAGGTGGCCGACGACGCGATCGTGGCCATGTTGTGGTGCTCGGCGTACCAGATGCGGTAGTAGCCGAGCTCCTCCGCCCGCTGTGCGTACCGCACACAGCCCTGGAGGCTATCCCGGACGGATTCCCCCTCGCCCACAACGGCGAGGTCGAGCAGCGACAGCGGGACAGGGGTCATCGGCTCACCTTTCGTTAGTGCCGAACGCACGATCTGGCATCAAACGTAGCCAGCCGCGACCGGCGGTGTAAACAGTGCCGGGTGCACAGTGCGCAGTGAGGTTCCCGGTTCCCCGTTCCCGGAGGCGCGGGCAACGCGATCCGGTCTCCCGGGCGGCGGTGAGGCAGTCGCACGCTCACCCTCACTGCGGCCCTCTGCCGCCCTCGCGGGAGAGGGAGAACAGGCACAACGCCAGTACCGCCGCCGTCAGGGAGCGCCTCCCCCACTCCTATCGCGATCCCCGACCCGAGTCCCCGCACTCCCACTAACAGCTAACAGCCAACAGTTAAGAGCCCGATGGCCGATGGCCGATGGCCGACCGCCAACACCCCATCCGATCTACTATTCGCCAAACACGGAGGGGCCCCATGTTCGACATCGAGCCAGCATGGCAAACCGCTGAAGCCGTTCGGCGGCGGGAACGATCCGCGCGCGAGGTCACCGAGGAGGCGCTGCGCCGCCTCGAAGCCGGGAACGCGCGCATCAACGCCTTCATTCACATCAACCCCGAGCTCGCACTGAAGCAGGCCCGCGAGGTCGACGCGCGCATCGCGCGCGGCGAAGACCCGGGGCCGCTCGCAGGCGTGCCCATCGGCGTGAAGGACCTCGAGCCGGTAGCTGGCATGCCCTTCACCCAGGGTTCGCGCGCCTTCAAGGACGTCATCGCCGACCAGGATTCGGTGCAGGTGACGCGGCTCAAGGCCGCGGGCGCCGTGCCCCTCGGCAAGACGAACACACCCGAGTTCGGCTACAAGGGCTTCACCGAAAACCGGCTCTTCGGGCCGACGCGCAACCCGTGGAACCCCGAGCTCACGCCGGGCGGTTCGAGCGGCGGCAGCGCAGCCGCGGTGACCGCCGGGCTCGTGCCGCTCGCGACGGCGAGCGACGGCGGCGGGTCGATTCGCATCCCGGCCGGGTTCTGCGGCTGCTACGGCATCAAGCCCACCGGCGGCCGCATCCCGCTCGCCGGTGCGGTCTATCCCTCGTGGGCGACGCACAGCACGCTCGGGCCGGTATCGCGCACNGTNCGCGACGCCGCTCGCTACCTTGACGCCGCCGCCGGTCCGCACCCGGACGACGTTCATTCGCTCGACGCGCCGCCCGGCGGCTACGAAGCGGCCGTGCTGGCTGGCCCGCCGAAACTTCGCCGCATCGCCTGGAGCCGTGACCTCGGCTATGCCGCGGTCGACCCCGAGATCGCGGAAATTGCCGAAAGGGCCGCGGTCGCCTTCGCCAGGACGCTCGGGGCCGAACTGGTCGAAGCGCACCCCGGGTTCGACGACCCGATGCCCGCATGGCTGGCCATCGGCGCGCCGGGCGACGCACTCCGCCTCCAGCAGCTCGCCGACCGTATCGACGACCTCGAGCCGGGCTACGTCCGGTTCGCGCAGGCAGCGCTCGAAGTGACCGGGCTCCAGGTCGCCGAGGCGCTGCAGCAACGCCACGCAATCAACCGCCAGGTGAACCGCTTCTTCGAGGAGTACGACCTGCTGCTGACGCCGACGCTGGCAGCGCCGCCCTTCAAGGCCGAGGGCCCGCCGCCGAACGTCATTGCCGGCCGCGAAGTAGGGCCCGCCGGGTTCCTGCCGTTCACCTACCCGTTCAACCTCACGGGCCACCCGGCGGCGTCGATTCCGGCCGGGCTGAACAAGGATGGGCTGCCGGTGGGCCTGCAGGTGGTGGCTCCACGCTTCGCCGACAGGCTGCTCCTCGCGGTCAGCGCCGCGTTCGAAGCGGAACACCCGTGGCCCTGGCCAAAGGCCTGAGGCGTCACGCCGGCCGGTAGAGCCGCCGCGGCCGCACGCGGCTCCGCCGGCCGTAGTGATAGAGCAACTGCCGGAACGCCGTCTGCCGCGCCCGGCCCCACGACGCGTACCGATCGGAGACCCTGTCGTCGGTCGCCAGCCGGTCGGCGCTGGATACTGACTGTTCGAGCGCCGCGTAGGCCCCGGCGCCCATCGCCACAAGGTCGGCCTGTTCGGCGGTCAGCGAGGTGCCGTTCGCGTCGAGCGTGTGCCGCGCCGTGTAGTAGACCCGCGCCGGCGAACCATCGGGCTCCTTGGGCGTGTGGAGCAGCAGCGAGTTGGCCCAGGCCGCGAACCCCACGTACTCCGGCGGGAACCGGTCGACCGGGTACTCGACCGCCTCGACTTCGATCAGCCCGGGCAGCGACGCGAGCGACAGTTCGCGGCTCCCCGGGGTGGTCGGGAGCGTGGCGGTGAGCTCGCGCGGCATGGCCAGGCTGAGTTCGGTGAGCGCCCGTTCGATGTGGTGGTCGAGCGCGGCGTCGCTCCAGCGGTAGTTCGCGGGGTCGGTGTCGCCCAGGTCGTGGCGGACACGCGTTCGGACAGCGTCGAGGGTATCCATGACCGGACCATGGCAGGCCTCGCGCACGAACGCGAAGGTGCCGCTGACACCCCGCCGGGGCTTGTCGTGTGGCACGAAAGGCGTAGACTCGCGCCCGAACCTTACGTGAACGTCAGGGAGATAGCGATGGGCAAGCTCGATGGGAAGGTTGTAATCGTGACCGGCGCGAGCCGCGGCATCGGCAAGGCGATCGCCGAGCTCTTCGCCTCTGAAGGTGGCAAGGTCGTCTGCGCCGCCCGCACACTCAAGGAAGGCGACCACCCGCTCGAAGGTTCGCTCGAACACACCGTCAACGGCATCCGCGAGAAGGGCGGCGAAGCCACCGCCGTGGCCGTCGACATCAGCAACTACGACGATTGCGTTCGCCTCGTCGACGAAACCCACAAGATTTACGGGCCGGTCGACGTGCTCGTGAACAACGCGGCGCTCACCTACTTCATCCCGGTCGCCGACTTCCCCATCAACAAGTGGCACCGGTCGTTCCAGGTGAACTTCCACGCGGCCTTCTACCTGAGCCAGCTCGTGCTCAAGGACATGCTGCCGCGCAAGTCGGGGAGCATCGTGAACATCTCGAGCGGCGCCGCCATCGGCCCGGGCCGCGGCCCCTACAAGGATGAGCAGATCCGGATGGGCGGCACCCTCTACGGCGCCGAGAAGGCCGCGCTCGAACGGTTCACCCAGGGCCTGGCGTCCGAGGTCTACCGCGACGGCATTAGCGTCACCTGTGTGTCGCCGTCGCAGGTGGTCCCCACCCCCGGGACGCTCTTCCACCACCTGGTCGAAAGCATGGATGACCCGCGCGGCGAACCGCCCGAGTACATGGCAAAGGCCGCGTTGCTGCTGGCCACCGAACCACTGGATAAGGTCACCGGCCGCGTGACCTACAGCCAGGAGATCCTCAAGGAGTTCGGCTGGATCGAGAAGGCCCAGGGGCTCGGCATCGACCGCCCGGGCTCGGGCTACAGCCAGATCTAGCCGCCGGCCATCGGCTGTCGGCCTTCGGGTTCCCCTCCCTCTGGCCGCCGGCCATCGGCTGTCGGCCTTCGGGTTCCCCCCCCGACCCGGCCCCTTCTCCCGCGGAAGGCGGGAGAAGGGGCGTGGGTTCGCGCCTGCGGGGCGGTGGTACTGGTGGCCGAGGCGCTGCTCCTCGGGCTGCGCACAAGCGCTCCCTTACGGTCGCGGTACTGACTGACGCGGCTGCCGTTCGCGTTACGAAAGCGCCCGGCCCTCTTCGAGCACCTTCGCCCACTCCGCATCGGGGTCGTCGGTGCCGAGTTGCGCTGCGGCGGTTCGGCGAGAGAGGATGCCCGCCTCCACCAGCGCCCGTGCGTCCGACACCTCGCGGCCGCGGTCGATCGGGAGCACCGGCCCCCACTGCATCACGGGCCGCAGCCCTTCGATGTCCAGCCCCGTGTACTGCGCGAGCAGCCGCAGGATCATCATCGCCCGCCGTTCGTACACCGCCGACCGGATGAGCCGCTTCCGTGCCACCTTCCGGGCCAGCGGGTCGAGCTCCGTGTTCAGCGCAACGCCGCTGAGCCCCTGCGGGTTGTGCCCGAACGCCGTCCGCGGCGACTCACCGAGGTCGTGCAGCGTCCGGTAGAGCAGGTCGATGTAGTCGCGGTGGAGTTGTACGCCGCCGCCCTGCAGCAGGTCGAGCAGGTAGGCCCGCGCCCGCTCGGGCACCTCCCACACGGCGCCGGGTTCGATGGCAATGTCCTGCGAACCGGTTACGCCTTCGAGCACCGCCACCGGGTTCCCTGAAAGCTCCAGGATCTGGCTGAGCTGGCTGAACGCGCGGTTCAGCTCACGGTTCGATTCCACGAGTTGCGCCAGGTCGCTCGAACCCCAGGCCTGCTTCGGTTCGCGAAGGTTCGGGAAGAGCACGAACGGGATGAAGCCATACGGGTTCGGGTCGCGGCGAACGAGCTCCTCCCCGTGCCAGGTCTCGAAGAACTTCGGCGTCCAGTACTCGGTGACGGTGGTGCGCTTTGGTTCGCCCGAGGGCCCGGCCTCTTCGACCGTGTACTGCGACGCGAGCGCGACCAGCCGCGAAGGGTCGTCGGGCACGCGCCAGGCGTAGATGCCCTGCACATCGGGCGCCGTCACGCGAACCTGGCGCTCGGCCGGGTCCCACGTCACCTTGTACGCGGCGTCGCCGAGGACCGCGCAATCGAGCTCCGTCTCGAAGTCGAGCTGGGCGAGGCCGTTCGCCGCTTCGACCTCCCGGAGCGCCTGTTCGGCAGCGCGAGCACGGGCGCGGCCTTCCGGCGTGTCGCCGTCGCGCGCCTCGATCTGCACCGAGGCCCCGGTCAGCAGGTAGCTCGTGACCTTGTCGGCGAAGGCCTTGGCGTAGTTGAAGGTCAGCCGCCGTTCGCCGCGCCGGGGCCGGCCGAGCCATTGCCGCCCTTCGTAGAAGTCCAGGTTCTCGCGGTAGCGGCGCATCCGCTCCTGGTCCATGTGACGAAGGCGGGCAGGCAGCGTGAGTTCGGTCGTTCGGCGCGGTGGCCAGCGAACCGGGAGCACAGACATACGCGAACCTCCGGGCAGATGGGTGTGCTCCCAACCGTGGTCGCGTGGTTCGCGAATACCGAACGGGGAAATGGCGCGCTGCTGCGGGACGANGGCAGCGGCGCACCGCGAAACGGGGTACACTCCCGCGAATTCGTGGCGCCCGGCCGGGCGATCAGCGAAAACGTGGGAGGTGCGCAGTGCGGACAACGTTCCTGTTTATGGTCACGACGATCGACGGTTACTACGAGGCTCCCGGCCACGACATCTCGTGGCACCCGGGCAGCATCGAGTTCGATGAGTTCGTGCTCGAACAGAACAGCACGGTTGGAACGCTGCTCTTCGGCCGCCGAACGTACGAACTCATGGCCGGCTACTGGGGCAGCGACGAGTCCTTCTCGGAAAACCCGCCCGAGGTCGTCGACTTCATGCGCAACACCGAGAAGGTGGTCTTTTCGCGAACGCTCGAGCGCGCTGACTGGGAGAACACCCGCCTCGTGCGCGACGACGCCGCGGGCGAAGTTCGCCGCCTGAAGGAGAGCGGCCAGGGCGACATCGCCATCTTCGGCAGCGGGACCCTTGCGACCGGCCTGCTGAAGGACGGCGTCATCGACGAGCTTCGCATCATGGTCGCGCCCGTGGTGCTGGGCGCCGGTACGTCACTGTTCGCGGGCCTCGGCGAACGGCGCACCTTCGAACTCGTGCGCACCCGCACCTTCGAGAACGGCGCCATCCTGAACGTGTACCGGTGACGTAACGGCCTCCGCGTCGCGGGGCTCCAACTCGAACGAAGGTTCTTTTGGGATGGGGCGAACAGGGGCCAAAACGGCGGTTCCTGACGATTTCTTATCGCCCCTTTCACGTTCATTGCATACCTTACGTTCCTAACCCCGCCCCCCGAAGGATTGGCCTGTGGCCAACATCGGCCGTGTCCTGACTGAAGCACGACTCGAGCGGAACCTGTCCATCGAACAGGTGGCGGAATACACGCGTATTTCGCCGCGGTTCCTGGTGGCGTTGGAAAGAGAGGAGTTCTACGAACTCCCGGCGCCCGTCTACGTGCGCGGGTTCCTCCGTTCTTACGCGAACTTCCTGGGGCTCGACCCCCAGCCCCTGCTCGAAGAACTGGCGGCCATTGACCCCGAGTTAGCGCCGCCCGAAAGCCATCCCCCGGCGCGGCCCGTCGTGCGTGCCGGGGCCTCGCGCGACCCCTTCGCGCCCGAGGCGCCTGCACGGCGCCCGCCCCAGGGCGACTACTACGACGAGGACCCGCGCGCCCGGAACGCGCCGCCGCGCATCATCGACGACTTCGACCCGTCGCACGGCCGCGAACACCAGGCCGCGCCCATCGCGTCCGGGCGGCCAACGCGCCGATACGAGCAGCCGCTCGATGACGAGGACTACGAAATCGCGCCCGGCCGCACGGCCAGCGGCATCCTGCTCGCCCGCGAGGGCCATGTTGGTAGCCGCCCGGCCGTGGACCGCTCGGTGATGACCATCGCCGGCGTCGCCGCCGTGCTCGTCGCGATCGTGATCGCCGTGGCGCTGTTCCTCCGTGGCGGTGGCGATGGCGACAGCGGAGGCGCGACCGTCAGCCTGCCCACCGAATCCACACCGACGGAGCGTTCGGCCGGCGGATCCAGCGACACAGAGCAACCCGCTGCGTCGCCCACCGCCGGGGAAGTGACCGCGACGCCCACACCGGCACAATTCGTGATGCCCTCGTACCCGAGCTGGGAGTGCGACGCGAACGGCGGTAGCTGCGGCGACCCGATCATCGTCGTCTGCCCGCCCGCATCGGCCGGCGCACCCGACGGCTTCTTCGTCGACATCCCCGGCATCAACGACGGCTACCCCGCCGAATGGCCACGCCAAACCGCGGCCAGCTGGGATGAAGCGCTCCAGGTGTGCAGATAGGCGGCCGAAGGCCGCCGGCGCCCGGTGCACCCTCACCCCCTGCCCCCCTCTCCCACCCCGCGGGCGAGGGGGTTCTCGTTTGCGGCTCCGCCTCCAGTTAGGTGCCCTGATGCGCACCTGCAGATCAGGGCACTGAGATGCGGTCGCCCGCGCCTCCGGGAACCGGGAACCGGGAACTCTCACTGCGCACTGAGCACTGAGCACCTGGCGCTTAGCACTCCGGTCCCCTCCCCATTCGTCCACCCTCCTGCCTGCCCGATCGGGTGATGTGGCGCTGCCGGGCCGCTGCCATGCTCGAACTACACCTTCGAGCCCAAGGAGCACCCGATGACATCCCCCTCGACCAACCCGCTCGTTCAGCTCTCCGATGGCCTCGCCGACGCCGTAGCAAAGGCTGGCGAATCGACCGTTCGCGTCAGCGCCCGCCGCCGGTTCCCCGCTTCGGGTATCGCCTGGAGCGCCGACGTCGTCGTTACCGCCGACCACGTCATCGAAGACGAAGAGAACATCCGCATCGGCCTGCCGAACGGCACCGAGACCACCGCCACCCTCGCCGGCCGCGACCCGGGCACCGACCTCGCCGTGCTTCGCGTCGCGGGCGGCGGCCTTACCCCCATCGANCACGCCGATCCCGTCCGGCCGGGGCACCTCGTGCTTGCCGTCGGCCGCCCGGCCGGCGAACCGATGGCCTCGTTCGGCGTGGTGAGCGCGGTGGGCGGACCGTGGCGCAGCTTTCGCGGTGTCCAGGTCGATGGCTACATCCGCAGCGACACCACGTTCTTCCCCGGCTTCTCGGGCGGTCCGCTGGTGACCGCCGACGGCCGCGTCGCCGGTATCAACAGTTCGCGGCTCTGGCGCGGGTCCGGGCTGACGCTCCCGATTGCTGCCATCGAACCGATCGTCGAGGCGCTGCTCTCCGGCGGGCGCCTGCGCCGCGGCTATCTCGGCATCGGGAGCCAGGCCATCCGCCTGCCCGAAAACCTGGCGACGAAGGCCAGCGGGCAGGAGAGCGGCCTGCTCATCGTTGGCGTCGAACCCGGCAGCCCCGCCGACCAGGCCGGCGTGCTCGTTGGCGACATCCTGGTTCGCATGGCCGGCACGCCAACGCTCGATACCGACGACCTCCAGGGCCTGCTCGGGCCGCAGTCGGTCGGCAAGCCCACACCCGCGACCGTCCTTCGAGGCGGCGAACCGGTGAACCTCACCATCACCGTCGGCGAACGGCGCTAGGAGCACCACCATGACCGCGACAATCCCCTTCGCCACAAAGCCCGTCGCCGAGGCGGCCGAAGAGCTGGCCGCCTACCTGCGGTCGATCACCGTCGCGATCCGAACCCGCACCGGGAGCGGCTCCGGGACCACCTGGAGCGCCGACGGGCTCATCGTCACCAACTACCACGTGGCGCCCGGCGAAGCCGCCGAGGTGCTGCTGCCCGATGGACGTGTGTTCGCCGGCCGGGTCGTCTCGCGCGACCCTGGCCGCGACCTCGCCGCCCTCCGCATCGACGCCAGCGGCCTGCCCTCCGCCAAGCCCGCCGATTCCGATACCGTCCGCCCCGGGCAGCTCCTCTTCGCTGCCGGGAACCCGTGGGGCGAACGCGGCGTGGTGACCGCGGGCGTCGCGCTCTCCCGGGGGCCGGCGACCCTCGAGAATTTCACGCCGCTCGACGAGGCCATCCAGGCCGACGTTCGGCTGGCGCCGGGGAACTCCGGTGGTCCGCTGGCCGATGCCAGCGGCCGTGTGGTCGGCATCAACAGCATGATCGCCGGCGGTATCGCGGTGGCGGTGCCCTCGAACGCGGTCGAGCGGTTCCTCGCGGGCGAGGTGCCGGGGCGCGCGTTTCTCGGCATCGAAGGGCGCGGCATCCCGCTTCCCCCGGCGCTCGCCGCCTCGTTCGAAGCGGAGGACGGCGCGGGCCTGCTCATTACCGAGGTGTTGCCCGCCAGTCCCGCCGAACGCGCCGGTCTCCTGCCGGGCGACATCATCCTGCGCGTCGATGGTGGCGGCGGGTTCCGGCGCACCACGCGGCGGCTCGAACGGCTGCGCCCGGGGAGGCCGGCGCGCCTCGAATTCCTCCGCGGCTGGACGGTCCGCGAAACCGAGGCCACGCCCATCGAACGCGCATGAGGGAGAGAGGTCACCGTGAGCGCCACCGAGCTTCGCCACCATGCGCCCCGCGCCGGCCGCTCCCGGCGCCGTAGCGCCGCCCGTGAACACACGCCAGGGGCTTCCCGCGCGCCCGAGCGCCCCGCACGATTGGAACGGGAGGAGCGCGTGACCGTTCCATTGGAACCGACCGAGCCCGCAGCGCCGGTGTTGCGCGTGGCTGTCACCGCGCCCTACCCGGCGCTGCGGGCCGGCCTGCGCGCACTGCTCCTCGACGTCCCCGGCATCGAAATCGTTCGCGAAGCCAGCGACCCCGGCGCCCTCGCCGAAGGCCCGCCCATCGACCTCCTGGTCGCAGACCTCGGAGACGAGCCCGACGTCGCGCTCGAAGCGCTCGAAGCGGCGCTGCCCGCGCAGCCGGCCGTGCTCCTCGCCGACTGGTCCGGGGAACTCGATGGGGTTCAGCTACAGGCGGCGCCGCGGGCGCTGCTCCGCCGCACCGCCACCGAACGGGAGCTCCGGGCAGCGATCGCCGCTGTGGCCGCGGGGCTTTCGGCCTTCGCGCCCGAACTGGCGCCGTCACTCCAGTGGCCGTCGCCCCAGCACACGGTCGANCCGGGCGAGGCCCCGCTGACNGAACGAGAGCGCGAGGTACTCGAACTCCTCGCGCTCGGCCTTCCGAATAAACAGATCGCGCGGCGGCTCGGGATCAGCGAACACACCGCAAAGTTCCACGTCGGCGCCATCCTCGCGAAGCTGGGCGCCGCGAGCCGCACCGAAGCGGTCACCCTGGCCGCCCGGCGCGGCCTTCTCGCGCTGTAGCGTCCCGAACGCAGTGCCCGGGTTGGGTACCCGGTTCCCGGTGCAGAGCCGGCGGAGGGGGGATGCTCGCACCGGGGGGCGCAAACCGGGCCCCGATCACCGGGCACTGCGCGCTGCCTCAGGACGCCGTCGCGGGCGCCCCTTCGGCCTGCTCCGCTCCCTCCACCACCGGCGCCATCGAAGCGGCCGCGTCGCGGTCGCGGACCAGGAAGGCCACGGGCACCGCGAGCAGCGTCATCGCACCCGCCACGATGAACGCCTCCTGGTAGGCCTCGATCGCTGCCGGGGTGGCTGTCCCCTGGATGGCATCGTGGTTCGAAAGGAACGCCGTCAGCGCGGTGGCGACGATAGCGACACCAAGGCTCTGCGACACCATTCGCCCGGAACTGAACACCGAGCTCGCGCGGCCCGTCATCTCGTGCGAAATGGTTGCGAAGGTGGCCGCCTGCAACGGGATGAAGAAGAAGCCGAACCCGATGCCCCGCAGGAACATCAGCAGCCGGACGATCCAGATGTCCGTGTCGAGGTCGACCCACGCGAACGCCACACCCATCGCGCCGGTTAGCGCAACGCCGAAGAGCAGGAGCCGCCGGGGCCCAACCTTCGGGTAGAGCCGCGTCGACGGTGCGGCTGCAGCCATCACACCGAGCGCCGTCGGGAAGGTCGCGAGGCCCGATTCGAACGCGTTGAGGCCCCGTTCGGCCTGCAGGAAGAGCGGGAGCACAAAGAGCACCGCCGCGAAGCCCGTCATACCCACGAACTGCACCGCGTTCGATGCGGCGAACAGGCGGTTCGCCAGCAGGCGGACATCGATCATCGGCTCCTTCGTGCGAAGCTCGACCACCGCGAAGACAACGAGCAGCAGCACGCCGAGCGTGCCGAACAGGATGACGCGCGAGTCGTCGAGGTTGTGCGACCCGGCGCGAGCCAGCGCGTAGAGCAGGGCGCCCATGCCCGAAGAAGCCAGCATGAACCCGGACACATCGAACGTGCCGGGATCACCTTCCTTCTGCTCCTTCAGCCAGCGCGCGCACACGATCAGCCCGATAACGCCGACCGGCACGTTCGCGAGAAAAATCCACTCCCACGACACGTATTCGACGAGGAAGCCGCCCAGCACCGGGCCCGCCGCCGGCGCGACGGTCGTCGGGATGGCGATCATGCCCGAGGCCTTCGACCGCTCCGCCACCGGGAACGCGCGGAAGACCATGGTGCCACCGACGGGTGTGAGCATGCCGCCGCCAACGCCCTGCAGAAGGCGGAACACGATGAGCGCCCCGATGTTCCAGGCGAACGCACATGCCAGCGACGCCGCCCGTGAAGATTGCGAGCGCAAGCATGAACGTTCGCTTCGTGCCGAATCGGTCGCCAGCCCAGCCGCTCACCGGGATAAACACGGCCAGGCTCACGAGGTAGCCCGTCACCACCCATTCGATGGTCGTCGTTTCGGCCGCAAATTCACGCTGCAGCGTGGGAATGGCGACGTTGACGATCGTCATGTCGAGGTACTCCATGAAGAGCCCGAACGTCGCGACGATCGCCACGATCCACTTGTATTCAAGACCCTTTGCCATGCCTGGTTCCCCGGGGTGTTATGACCCCTCAGGTTTTAGGCCGCCCTTACGTTACTGTCGTACGCACTTCTACGTATTTGTTCCGAATTGGCTGGCCTGGTNTTGATCGCCTAAGGGTTTCTGCGCGCGGTTCGGCTCCCGACCGGGCCGGCGCTCGTCACCCGGGCCCGGCGCGCTGGCCGCCCCTAACCGCCGCGCTTCCCGCGACGGAAAGGCCCCGGGAACTGTGGACCGTGTCACATAACACGAAGCTGCCCGATCCTAAAGTAGAAACAGGCAGGCGAATGGCCGCCTGCTGCGTCAGCTAGTCCGCACGAAGCAGTCGCACCGGAGGTGTACAAGCCTTCCGCGCCCCGGTTTCGCGGGCACGGTGGGCCGGTGGAGTGTGCACCCGGCCTCCCGGCATCCGATGCGCTGCTCAAATCCCAGGGGAACGGCATGGCAAAAGGACTGGAGTACAAGTGGATCGTGGCGATCGTCGCGGTCTTCGGGCTCTTTATGGAGCTGCTCGACGCGACCATCGTGAACGTGGCCATCCCGACACTCCAACAGGAGTTCGAAGCGCGCACCACCACCATCGAATGGGTCGTCACCGGCTACCTGCTCAGCCTCGCGGTGTTTATCCCGGTGAGCGGTTGGGCCGGCGACCGGTTCGGCACCAAGAAGACCTTCATCTTCGCCCTCGCGGTGTTCACCGGCGCCTCGCTCGCGTGTGCGTTCGCGTGGAACATCGGCTCGCTCATCGTGTTCCGCCTGTTGCAGGGCGTCGGCGGCGGCATGCTGACCCCCGTCGGAACCACCATGGTGTTCCGTGCCTTCCCGCCGTCCGAACGCTCGAAGGCCTCGGGCGTGATGGTCATCCCGACGACGGTGGCGCCGGCGAGCGGCCCGGTGCTCGGCGGCTTCCTGGTCGAGCACGTCTCGTGGGAGTGGATCTTCCTCGTGAACGTGCCCGTCGGCCTCCTCGGCCTGGTCGTTTCGGCGCGCTGGCTGAAGGAGCACAAGGAAGGTGACCCCGGCACGTTCGATGTGCCCGGGTTCCTGCTTGCGGCGACCGGCATGGGTTCGCTGCTCTACGCGCTGGCCGAAGCGGGCTCCTATGGCTTCGACGACTCCCGCGTCATCCTGTTCGGCACCCTCGGCCTCGTCCTGCTGGCCGCCTTCGTCGTGGTCGAACTCCGCACGAAGGAGCCGATGATCGACATCCGGCTGCTGGCGAACCGGCTCTTCGCCGCATCGAATGGCGTCCAGTTCGTCGCGATGACCGGGTTCTCGGCCTCGCTCTTCATCCTTCCGATCTTCCTGCAGGCCGAACGGCACCTCGACGCGTTCGAATCCGGCCTCGCAACCTTCCCGATGGCGCTGGGTGTGATGACCGCGGCGCAGCCGACAGCGCGAATCTACCCGCGAGTCGGCCCCCGGCGGCTCATGCTCCTGGGCGTCACGGTGAGTTCGGTGGTTGGGTTCGCGTTCGCGTGGATGGACCTCGACACGAACCTCTGGATTGTGCGCCTGCTCATGTACATCCGCGGCCTCGGGTTCGGCGTCATGCTGATCCCGCTCCAGGCGGCCACCTTCGCGACCATTTCGCCGCAGATGACGGGCCGCGCGAGCTCCCTGTTCAGCTCGGGGCGAATGGTGGCGCAGAGCCTCGGCGTCGCGATCGTGGCGACCGCCCTGACGACGCTGCTTTCGAACCACGACGCCATCCAGGGCAGCGCAACGCCCGCCGCCGTCGATGCCTACCAGGAGGCGTTCATCGTCGCCGGTGTGATGACGCTGCTCGCGCTCCCCGTGACGTTCTTCATCCGCGACCGCGACGCGGCCGCTTCGATGGCCCCGGCGGCAGTGGCCGGCGCCGAGGAGGCCGAGCAGGCCGCCGCCCCGGTCCACTAACACCCGGAGCTACCGGCACGCGAACGGCGCAGGGTCCCGGCCCTGCGCCGTTTTTCACGCGTGGCCTCGCCGGCCAGTCTGCGAACCCCGTGCACCGGCGCCACAGCGACGGCCAGCACGGCGCTTGGGGCACTGTGCACCGGGCACTCGATCATTCACACACGACATCGCCGACCGCGACCACTTTCGACCCCGTCACCCTGACAGGACCGGGGAACGTCGCGGTAACCGAGACCGTGTGACAGCCCGCCTCCGGGAACGTGACATACGCGGAGTCGGTGTCCTCCTCGCCGGTGCTCCACACATACCTGACCGGGCCGCTCTCGTCCGGCGACTCGAACGCAACGGAAAACGTGCCCGGCTCCCCAACGAGCAGGCTGTCGGGTCCGATGATGGTCACCGCGTACCCGGGCGGGATGACGGTTTCGGTCGGCTCGGGCTCCTCGGTGGCCGTCTCTTCGGGCGTCGGCGTGTCTTCCGGCGTCTCCTCCGGCTCCGGCGTCTCAACCAGCACCGTCTCTTCGACCGGCACCTCGGTGGGTGTGGGCGTGGCGGTCGGCGTGGGGGTCTCGGTGGGCGTGGCCGTGGCGGTCGCCGTGGGCGTTCGCGTTCGAAGCGAACCGCCCGCGCGTGCGGCAGCCACGTCGCTCACCGGTGTGCGTTCGAGATCGAGGGCCACGTGCATCGGGTCCTTCACATCGTCGACGAAGAACGAGGCGCCGATAAGCGCCGCACCCAGCGCGATAAGGCCGGCGCCCGCGATCACCATCCACGGGCTCGATTCCCCGCTATCGAGCGGCAGGTAGCCAATATCGATGGCGAACTCGCGCAGCGCCGCGTTGAACGCCTCGGGCTGTTCGAGGTTCGCGGCATGGCCGGCGCCTTCGAGCGTCACCGACCGCGCAATCTCGGGGTCCATCGCCACCATGAACCCGGTCACGTTGCGGACGAACTCGGTGTCGCGGTCGCCGATAACCACGAGCGTGGGGACCACAAGGCGCGGCAACTGCTCGAACGCATTCACCTGCGCGACGAGCCCCTCGGCGGTGCCTGCCACGCCTTCGGGGGTCAGCCGTTCGAAGTCCTCGGTCAGCGCGCGCCGCGCATCCTCGGGAAGGCGGCTGCCGCGCGCCGGGTAGAGGCGCGTCTGCTTCAGGAAGCCGAGGCCTTCGCGGCGAACACGCGCCGCCAGCTGCTCGAGGCCCGGCTGCACCTCGTCGCGCCAGCCGGGAGGCCCTGCCGCCGAGTTCGAATTGATGATGACAAGGCCGGCAACCCGGTTCGGATGCGCCAGCGCCACCCGCAGGGCCAGCGCGCCGCCCAGCGAATGCCCGCACAACAGCGCCCGGTCGTACCCCAGGTGGTCGAGCAGCCGGACGATGCGGGCGACCGCGTGTTCCGGGCTGTAGGGCGCCGGGCTGGCAGGCGCGTCGGACTCGCCGTGCCCGAGGAGATCAACCGTTACGACCGTGAAGTGCTTGCGAAGTTCGGGCAGGTTCGCGGAAAACGACGCCGCGCTCGCAGTGAACCCGTGGAGAAGGATGAGTGGCGGCGCATTCCGCCGATGCGCGTAGACCTTATAACCAATTCGCTCGCCGTTAACACCGAACAGCGGCATACGCGGACTGTAGGGTGACTGGTCCGTACGGGCCAGTGGGTAAATGCCGCTTTCGCACATCAGCGATTGCGGACCGTGGCGCGAACGAGATGGAGCCGCGCCACCCGGCTCCACGTTCGCTACCGCCAACGGCAGCGCTCCGTATGCTTTGGTCCACCACACCACAGGAGCAGAGCATGGACCTTGCGTCAGTCGACCATCTCCTGACGACCACCCGTTCGGTTCGCAAGCGGCTCGACTTCGACCGCCCGGTGCCGCGCGAAGTCATCGAAGAGTGCCTGCGGATCGCGCTCCAGGCGCCGTCGGGCTCCAACACGCAGGGATGGCACTTCGTCGTCGTGACCGACGAGGCGAAGCGAAAGGCGATCGCCGACCTCTACCGGAAGCACTTCCAGGCGTACCTGGCCTCGCCGCAGCGCGAATACCCCGAAGGCGACCCGCGCCGCGAGAAGCAGGCGAAGGTGCGCGAATCGGCCACCTACCTCGCGGACAACATGCACCGCGCGCCGGTGTTCATCATCCCGTGCATCAACGGGCGGCCCGAAGGCCTGTCGGCGGGCCAGCAGGCCGGGCTCTGGGGCTCGATCCTTCCGGCCGCGTGGTCGCTGATGCTGGCGCTCCGCTCGCGCGGCCTCGGCACCGCCTGGACAACCATTCACCTCGCCGCCGAAAAGGAAGTCGCCGAACTCCTCGGCATCCCCGAACACGTCACCCAGGCCGCACTCTTCCCTGTCGCCTACTTCAAGGGCGACGACTTCAAGCCCGCCGCGCGCCTGCCACTGGAACGGGTGACGCACTGGGACCAGTGGTAGGGCACTGGCCACCGTGCGCAGTGCTCAGTGCGCAGGAGGGGTTCCCGGTTCCCAGGGGTGAACGCCACGGGTCCATATGACTGGGCCCCTCCCGCAGGGTCTGAAGCCGATGGCCGGCGGCCGACAGCCGATGGCCCTACCAGTACCGCGATCGTGAGGGAGCGTCCCCGCGCTCCCCTCGCGTTGAAGGCACGGGCTCAGCAGGGGCGACTCGAACGGGAAGCCCCGGCACCCTC
>NICF_comb_assmDRAFT_10000184_pt1 | contig 50061 bp, 50 predicted proteins | sample NewIslPassag4_SG_FD_11279 | JGI IMG/M metagenome (IMG submission 11279)
TTTTTATTGGCACATCCCCCTTATCTAGTACTTATCTCCTATTATTTATCTGAATAGAGGAAATTTTCTGTTTTTATAGAAATACTTAATAGATTTCTAAGCTCATTGTTTCCCTGTGTTCCAGAAAAATGATGGAGGTGTAAGGGGGATGAAGAATTTTAGACGCAGGGTTCTTCCGGTGTTTCTAAGTTTGCTTCTGATATTTTCCACTCTTTTTCCCATCGAAGGACTAGCCCAAACCCAACCCACTTTTACAAAAGAACCTGTTTCAGGTAGGGAAATCTCCGAAAAAGAAAGGGAAAAGCTTTTTTCGGAGGAAACCGTCCCGTCTAAGGAAGACACAAATGATGAATTTTACTCTCTCGTGTCTGGTCTAGGGTTTGTACCGAGAGGAATCGAAGACAAGGAACCCGCTAAAAAAATTGATCCATCCATCTATGAAGAGCTTGAGAATAAAGAGCGGGTCCGTGTTTTGATTAAAATGAAGGATCAAATTAACTACTCCAAGATGTTCCAAGATACAAGGAAAATCCGGAATCGCGCAAATCGGATCCTTACTGTAAAAAATCAACTGGAGCGAAAGGCCAAGGAATCTCAAGCAAAAATTCTATCGGATTTAGCCCCTCTAGAATCAAAGGGACAAATTGAAATCCTCCGATCCTTTTGGATCAATAACAGCATTTTGGCAGAAGTGGATAAAGAGACCATAAAAAAACTAAATAACAGGGATGATGTTAAAGAGGTTATTCTTGATAAAATCATTTCTCTACCCGATATCACCGTCATGGATACCGGACCGAACCTGCCAACCTGGGGTCTAGAGAAAATTAATGCAACCAAGGTATGGGGCGACTATGGAATAAAAGGTGAAGGTATCGTTGTTGGTATTATGGATACGGGGGTCGACTGGACCCATGAAGCATTGAAAGATAACTACCGGGGTAGAGACGGTAATCATCAATATTCTTGGAAGGACTTTACCCGCCATAATTACCAAACACCCACCGATGGTCACGGTCATGGTACCCATGTCGCCGGCACGGCTGTTGGAGGAGGAAATGGACTCCCGATCGGTGTAGCTCCAAAAGCGGAGTGGATTGCTGCCAAAATTTTTGATGATAGCGGCAGTGCAACGACTTCCGGTATTCACGCAGCCTTCGAATGGTTTTTAGCTCCTGGAGGGGATCCATCCAAAGCTCCCCATGTGGTCAACAATTCTTGGGGAAACAGCAATACCTATACGACCGAATACTTTGAAGATGTGGCTGCGTGGATCAGCGCAGGAATCTTCCCATTATTTGCAGCAGGAAATAACGGTCCGTTAACAAGCTCCATCAGTGCCCCTGCCAGTTACACAAATGCTTTTGCCGTTGGAGCCACCGACCAATATAACTACGTTACGGATTTTTCCTCCCGGGGACCGGTTTACTGGGAAAATGACGATGGTCAAAGAGAGTTAATTATTAAACCGGATATAATGGCTCCGGGTTACCAAATCTATTCCGCCTATCCGGAATCCTTGGGGAAAGGAAAATATGTTTATTTGAGTGGCACTTCCATGGCAACCCCCCATGTTGCTGGGGCAATCGCATTATTATTAAGTGCCGACCCTAGTCTTTCCATTCCCGATATTCAAAAAATCCTGGTCGAGACCGCCCAGAAGGACCATCATATGGGGGAATTGCCCAACAATATTTATGGTAACGGAGTGATCGACATATATCGCGCCGTTACTGAAACGGTTTTTAGCGGAATCCTAAGTGGGTCTGTTGTCAACGAACAAGGAAACCCGATTGAAGCAACCATATCCATTGCCAGTGAAAATATGACCATCCAAACAGACGAAAAGGGGAATTTTGAAAGGAAGATCCGGGAAGGGACCTATCAGGTCAAGGTCAGCTCCTTTGGATACCAAACCTTGGAAACTACCGTCACCTTAGTAAAAGGGGAAAAGACGGAGGTCAAATGGACGTTAGCATCATCACCAACCTATGAACTGTCAGGTCAGGTTATGAGTGAAGATGGCCCTATCTCCTTTGGCTACGTTCGAATTAAAAATACCCCTTTAAAACCGATTTACACCGACCATAAAGGAAATTTCACTTTTCCATCGGTACCTAGCGGTAGCTATGAAGTGCAAGTAAATGGTGAAAATGTTAAAGGCAAAACAATAAAAGTGGAGCTTTCCGAAAACAAGCATGTGACGATCCATGTGGAAGCTTCCCACCCTACAGAAACCTATTGGAAAACCGTAAATAACAATTATCATCGGAATCCCATCTCTCCTAATATCATTGCCGATGAAGAATTGCTTTTTGATTGGGATTATCGCCTCGGCTCCAAAGGCTCCATCGTATTTTCAACACCGGCGGTCGACAAGGACCGGATCATCCTGATCACCGAAAAAGGTTGGGTCATTTCCCTCGATGCGGACAACGGTGAAGAACAATGGAGCATTCGTTTCGGGGAAAGCAATCGGTCCTCCCCGACGGTTGAAAATGGGGTAGTGTTCGTTTCCGGTGGTGACAACCAACATATTTATGCCATCGATGCATCAAGAGGTACCATTCTTTGGGAGTTGAATATTGGTCAATATGCAATCTATGAATCTCCTATCTATAAAGATGGACGTTTATATGTAACTAGTGGAGTTATGCCAACGAATAGCACCCAATATCCAAAGGTCTATGCCCTTCATGCGGAAACCGGAGAGGTAATTTGGTCCTACACTCTTGATGGTTCCTCCTATGCAAGTTCTGTCCTCGGTGATGATTATTTATATGTTGGAACCTATGAAAGCCGGACAATGCGAGCATTACATCCTGAAACCGGGGAAATGGTATGGTCTTTAACCCTTGAAGGGGAAGGTTTCTCCGCAAGACCCGCTTATCAAAACGGTATTTTATACGCCATCAGCAATAACTTTAATACCCAATCGGGAACCCTCCATGCCATTGACGGTAAAACCGGAAAAATCCTCTGGAGCGTTCGGGATATTGGGACAACACAAATGGCCTCACCGATAATCTTTGAGGATATCGTTATTGCCGGTTCTGCGGTCTATCCGGTCCTTCGCGCCTTCGATGCCAAAACCGGCACAGAGCTTTGGAGAAATGAAGAAGTTGGGATTATCCTCAATAACGGATCGGTCAGCGCCAATGGAACTCTATATGTTGCCGGAATCAATGGCTATCTGTATTCCATCGATATTTATTCCGGGAATATTATAAATCGCATTCCCTTAGATGATGTCGTATATTCCGGAATTCCCTTGGTTCCGGGAAAAGTCTACCTCCCCTATTCTTCGGGAGTGAAAACCTATTCCGCTCCAGGAACGATAAAAGGGCAAGTGCTCGATGAAAATGGAGTAGGTCTTTCTGCCAAAATTACTGTCCTTGAAACCGGAAAATCTGTAGATACGGATGAAGCCGGGAATTTCCTTCTGACCCATACTCCCGGACATTACACCCTTCAAATAGCCAGTTACGGTTATAAGCAAGAAAATGATCCGGTAACCATATTATCCGGTCATATCATGGACAAATCTTATCGGCTGAATCCAGGAGATACCGGCAGCTTAACAATTACCGTCAAAAACAAACGGACTGGAGAGCCTCTTGAAGGAGCAACCGTAACTCTATTGGGTACTCCTTTTCAAGAAAAAACGGGAGATAGCGGAACCATCCGGCTACCGGATGTAACGGAAGGAACGTATCTGTTACAAACTGATATGGAAGGCTTTGTGACCAATCAAGAACAAATTACGGTGTTCGCCAATCAGGAAACTGCAGTCAATGTTTTTCTCCAACCTTACGATATTGCTGTGTTAAATGATTACAATGGAGAAGTCACAAAGTTTTTAAACAACAATGGCTACTTTGCCGTTGAAAAGGGCTGGGATGTCATTGACACCATTGATCGTTATAAAATCATTTATTTAAATGGATCCTATACAACCAGCGGTGTCAAACCTGATAAGGAGACCATTCATTCGTTGGTCCAGGCCGCCAAGGAAAAGGATGTAAGTTTGGTATTTGTGGATACATGGGGCTCCAGTTACGGTACCATTCAACATTTGGTGGATTATTATGGGGATCCTAAAGAGCTATCCCATGAATACAACAGCGGAAAACTTTTCCTGAGGGTGGATCAGGAACATCCCATTTTAAAAGGGTATTCTAAAGGGGATTTTGTCAATCTATCCCAAGGGGTTGCCGGAGATTTTGCCTGGTTCCATGGATATTCCGGAATCTCCTTAGCGACCATTGGTTCAGATCGGACATACCTGCAAGGGACCGGGATTGCCTTTAAAGGGGTAACCGAACATAGCGCCCATTTATTGCTTTCAAGTCATGCAGCCTCCCCATGGATCTCCCCTTACCAAGGGTGGACCAAAGATATGGCGCAAATCTTGCTTAACGGAATTGATTATTTATTGGATGCAAAATATACGAAGATCGATCTCCAGATCGTTGATGAAAATAACGAACCGATAGATGGCAATATTGAGATTTTGAATGTCAACCGGTTCGAAGGTTCTTCCCGATTGGAGTACTTCCTTGAGCCGGGAGAATACCAAATTCTTGTCCGTGCCCCAGGCTATGAAACGGAAGAACGGAAAATTGAACTTGAATATGGAAAACCGTACAAAGCAACCATTTCCTTACAATCCTCCGATGGTTCAAGCCTAATCGGAACAGTGACGGATTCTCGGAATGGAAATCCCCTTGAAGCTGTAACCGTCTCCCTCTTTAAGGGAAATGAGGAAATGGATAAAACGACCACCGGACCATCAGGGTTTTATGAATTTAGAGAGCTAAATCTTGGAGAATACATGATTAAATACGAAAAAGATGGTTATGTGTTGCATAAGGAAAACGTCGAACTCAAATCTGGTGCTAACGAACTGAATGTCAGCATGATTCCTACACCAAAGATTGCCGTGTTCCAAGATTACTCTTCAACAGGAAGAAATTTTGTCAAGATATTTGACGATATCGGGGTAAAGGTAACCCAATTGAACACCACCAACCTTTTGGATAGGGTAGGAGAATTTGACGTCGTCTTCCTTAACGATCTGCCTACCTCCCTTCGTGGGGAAAGGATCGATGAACTATTCAGGATCGCTGATCAGGCAAAAACGAGCCTGATTTTCGGAGATACCCATTATGATAGCGCACCCATCAATCAACTATCGATCTATCGTCAAGATCCGGAAGTTCGGGATCGGAGAAATGATAATGGACAAGCTGCCATCTATATAGTCGAAAAGGAACACCCCATTTTCCAAAACCATCAAGTGGGCGACGAGATTGAGATCCGCATTCCTACCCGGGGAAGAATTGCCTTTTTTGACGGATATAGCGGATATGTCCTTGCCAAAGCCGGTCAAAAAGGAAGCAGTCCTTATGGGTTAGGGGTGGCCTACAAGCCAAGGACAAAAGATAGTGTTGAATTATTGATGAGTGGTCATGGATTTGACATTAGCTACTACTATGACCATTATACGGAGGAAGGAAAACAGCTGCTGATCAATGCCGTACTTTGGGCTGCCTATGCCCAATTCCCTACCATAAGCGGGATTGTCACCGATTCGGAAGGAAATCCTTTAGCAGCCCACATTCAGGTGGTTGGCGAAGCCTTTAGCGGAGATACGAATCCGGAAACCGGGGAATTCTCCATTGCTATCGAAGGTGGAGAATATGAAATTGAAATATCCTCCTTCGGTTATGAAACTCTTCGGATTCCGGTTACGGCCACTCTTAACGGCGAACCTTTAAATATCGTTTTGGAAGAACATAGGGATATTGGCAAAATATCCGGTAAAGTCGTCAATGGAAAAGATGGGTTTGCCATCGATAAAGTCGACATAGAAATCATCGGATATCCAAGGAAAGCAACAACCAACTTGCAAGGGAACTTTACCTTTGAACAGATTTTACCTGGAACATACACAATCAGGATGGTTCGGGAAGGGTTTGCCGAGCGTTTTGCGGAAGTTGAAGTAAAAGCGGGTGAAACTACGGAGGTTATCTTAAACCTGTTACCATCTCCGAAGGTTGGAATCCTTGGAGATTACACCCAAGCCGGATCCACATTAAAAGAATATTTGGCATCTAAAGGGTATTTGCCGGAGGATGTCCATTTTAGAGAATTGGATCGGATCAAAGAATTCGACATTATTATCGCAAACTTTGATTACGTATCCGATAAAAATCTCGAACCGAAGCAGGATGAATTTGAAGAACTTTTGAAGGCAATCGATCAAGCCCGTATTCCGGTTATTTGGACAGGGCATGTTAATGACCGGGGTGGAATCCGGTTCTTAAATAAATATGAAAATAATCCATCCGAGGTCATTAACGGTAGCAGTTCAAATACTCCCTATTTCGGGATGGCAACTCTAGAACATCCGATTACCCAAGGGGTACCGCTAGATGAACCTTTCCCTATTAAGGCAAGCTTTAACTATCATTACGCCTTTCTCGGATATGACGGAGAGACCATCCTGGATGTTGTGGATGAGAAATCCCAACGAGTTGGCAGCATGATTGCCTACAAAGCGCGCACCATTGATAGTGTGGAAATTTTAATGGCCAATTTCACCTTCAGTTATTACTATCATCCGGCATTAAAAGAGTTTGATCCTTACCGGGAACGGCTGTTAAGCAATGCCCTCCACTGGGCTTTGGAATACGATGAGATTCTAGCCGGTGAACTGTACGGTCAAGTGGTCAATCAGTTAGGAGTCAACGTTCAAGCGACCGTCACCGTGCTCGAAACCGGAAAAAATGTTACATCCGATGAAAATGGCCGGTTTTTCCTTGGGCTCCAGGAAGGAACCTATACATTGCGGTTCGAAGCCTTTGGACATGAACCACAGGAGTTTACCCTGTCAATCGGAAATGGCGAAAGAAGAACCGAAACCTTTACCTTAACAGCCCACGATAGCGGATTAATAAAAGGATACATTACCGATCAGGAGGGACAACCTTTAAAGGGAGCCAACCTGTATGCGATTGATACACCCATTACAACCAAGACAGATGACCGGGGCTATTTTGAAATGCTCCTCCCTGTTGGCACCTATCATGTTGAGGTAAGTTATCCTGGATATATGGTTCAAATCCGTGAGAGGGTTCCAGTTTCCTCCACAGAAGATACAGAACTATACTTTGTAATGCAACCTGTCGGAAAAATCATTGTCATTACCAACACCACAACCAATGTTACAAGGTTTTCCAACTTCCTCGGTAATGTCGGATATGATGCCGATTACCATACAAGTGCCGACTTGACACCGATCATAGAAAACATTCATTCCTATTCGGTCATCATTTACAACGATAAATCCTCTTCCACAACGGATGCCCAATTCAGGCAACTGATTGATGCGGCCCGAGAACATAATGTCAGCATCATCTTCAGTTCCCAATTTAGTGGAGGAACGATACGGGAGTTAAACAGAATTTATGGGGATCCAGAGTCGGTTTCCTGGGGATATAAAGCAAACCATATAAACATCAAAGTCGTTCATGACCATCCTTTATATGCCGGAATTGACGGCGAAGAATTCCGGATCTTCCAAAGGGAAGGAACCCAAAATCAGCAGTATGCCATCTATCAAGGATATAGCGGAACAACCATCGGTCAGTTATCCCATGATAGCGATGGAGTTTTAGGAGATGGAATCGGCTATACCTTTACAAGTGGATCAAGCGTTCATCTTCTTTTATCTGGTTTCCAATTTGGAAGCTATTCTGACCCGCAAGTAAACTGGACAGAAGAAGGAAAACGATTCTATCTCAATGCGATCAACTGGGCGATACTAGCAAGCCTAGGGGAGATTAAAGGTACCGTAACAAACCATGATGGAGAACCGATTAGCGGTGCTATCGTTTCAGTTCCGGCTTTAGGGTATACAACGGCAACCGATAACAATGGAGAATATCGCTTATCCCTTGGAACCGGAACCTATGAAGTCAAGGTCAGCGCCTTTGGATACTATGATCAAATGAAAACCATCGAAATCACCGAAACAGGTCAAACTGTCCAATTGGATTTCGTCCTTGAAAAAGTGCCTGGCAAATCCATTAGCGGAATCGTTCGGGATGCTAACCATGAAAGTGTAATTTCAGGAGCCGAAATTACCCTTACGGTCTTGGAAGGTAATAAAGAAGTCGGAAAAACCTTCACCGATTCTGAGGGGCGGTTTACCTTTAATGATTTGATGGAAGGAGATTATCGCTTAACCATCGTAAAAGACGGGTACCGTTCTGAAGAATTAACCGTTACCCTTGGAAATGAATCTATCGAACTCGCTTTGTATTTAAAAAGGTTTGAAATCGGGGTCCTCGGGGATTTCAATGGGGAACTTTCCAGTTTCCTTAATCGGAATGGCTATTTGGCAGAGCCGATAGGTTGGGATATTCTTGGCTCAGCGGACGACTATAAGTTGATCATTGTCAATGAAAATAATGGAACCAAGTTGCAAATGTTGCAATTGATCCACGAAACCGACCTGCGAGGGATTAGCCTCCTATTCCTTGGTACATGGGGAATCAGGGATGGTTCCGTCCATCTTTTGAAAGAGGCCCTTGGTTATCCTGATTTGGATCAGCATGGATATAACGAAGGTCCCGTTACCCTTCATCGTGCAGAAAATCACCCGTTGTTCAAAGATTTGCCGGACGTTTTCACCATCCATAGTGAAAATAGTCCTTACGCAACTTTCAAGAACTACCCGGGCGTAAATCTTGCTACCCTGTATACAGATGAAGGAATGAAAGGAACAGCCATTACCTATCAATTCCGTTCCGCAAATTCCATCCATCTAATCCTTTCATCCTTTGCCGTCACCAATATCATCGGACCGGATCATGGCTGGACCGAAGATGGGGAAAAACTGTTCTTGAATGCGATAGATTTTGCAATGGACGCCAAACAAGAAAAACCGGTTGTCCCCACCTTTGAGCAGTCAACCATTCAATCAAAGGACGGAAAGGTTGTCATTACCGGAAGAGCGGCGGAAGGAGATATCGTCAAGATTTATAGCCTGAATCGAAATCAACCAACAGAACTTGGCAGGGTAGTCGCACAGGCAGGTGGATACTTCACCTTTGAATATACCTTTAATCCCGGAAACTATACCTTGTTTGCCGATTCGGAAAATTATACCGGAAAATCCAGCATCAGCCGAAGCGTACGTGTGACCGTCACTGGTTCACCGTAAAAAAGGAAGGGAAGCTTATGTGGCTTCCCTTCCTTTTTTTATCATTCCTTATCCAAATCTTTCGTATAAGTCCATCCATCCTTTTGATAAACTTTCCCTTCCTTCATGAGCCGACCAAGGGCTCTTTTGAAGGCCCCCTTGGACATGGAAAACCTCTTTTCGATTTCCCCAGGCAGGCTTTTATCACTATAGGGCATCTTTCCTCCCCTTTTTTCCAGATAGGCATATATACTTTGGGCATCTTCATCCAGCGCTTCATGACCACGCTTCAATAAAGACACATTCACGGATCCGTCGGTCTTCACATCAATGATTCTCCCATCAACCCGTTCGCCGATGGAGGGTTCCTTTTCCCGTTGACTTTCATGGATAAAGCCACGATATCCTTCATCGGTAATGATAAAAGTCCCGGTCTTTAACGTCCGGTAAACAATTCCCGAAACATTTTTGTTAAAGCTTTTCCGATCAGCCGGCTTAAACAGCCTTTCCATCACTGGTTCAGTCGCCAGTTTTCCTAACAAGCGACCGTTTTGGTCAGTCTTCAAAGTGCAATATACTTTCCCCCCTGGCTTTGGCCAAACCCGCTCCAGCTTCGGCAAATCATCTTTATGGATTAAAATATCTTTGCCGATTCCTATATCCACAAAAACTCCAAGATCTGGAATGGAGTTGACTACTTCACACCAGGCATAACTCCCAATTCGGAGTTCGGGAATTCTCATCGTTGCCGCAAGTCGTCCTTGCTTATCCGAATATAGAAATACTTCAACCTCATCACCAATGTTTACTGGAGATACGCATTCACTTTTATGCAGAAGCACATCGGTTTTTCCATCGGATAAAAAATAACCAAAGTCCGCCTCCCGGACTGCTTCCAATTTTACTACTGTTCCCGCTGTTAATTCTTCCACTGTGCACCGTTCCTTTCTTAAGACCTAGTTTCTTGATTCTATCAATCCTGAGGGAATAAGGCAATGGGAAAGGAAATTTTTTGAAACCGACTTTTAGATCGGTGTATGAAAGTTGATTTTCATTTATATTTAGCCCAAAATGATAATAGATATTTCCAATCCTTTGACAATTACATCTCATGTAAGGAGGTATTTTTGTGCTCGCAACTGAACAAACAAATCCCCGGGTGGCTAATTACGATATTGATGAACAGTTCCTTGCCCGCTGGTCCCCTCGTTCCTTTTTAAGGAAGGACATTCCTGAAGATGTCCTTTGGAGTGTTTTTGAAGCAGCTCGATGGGCTCCCTCCGCCAATAATTTGCAACCTTGGCGTTTTATCGTTGCCCGGACGAAGGAAGATCGGGAACGTTTTTACCAATTCATAAATGAATTTAACTTAACTTGGTGCAAAAACGCCCCTGTCTTAGCGTTAATTATCGCAAAAACCGTGGAAGGGGATCGGGAAATCCGGTCGCATGCCTTTGATAGCGGTGCAGCTTGGGCCTTCCTTTCCCTCCAAGCTATAAAGAAGGGGCTTGTAACCCATCCAATGACCGGTTTTGACTTTGAAAAGGCGAGAAAGCTACTGCAAATTCCCGATGAATACGCCATCCAAGCATTGGTAGCCATTGGATATCAGGGAAGCCCGGAAGATTTGCCGGAAAACTTACAAAAACGCGAACAGCCTAATGATAGAAGACCTTTGAAAGAATCATTATTTGAAGGAACCTTTGGGAAACCGGCCATCAAATAATATCCCAACCCCCGCACTTGAAATACGAACAAAAGTTCGCTATACTAGGATTAGAAAACTGGTGCGGGGGATTCCTATGCATAAATTCCTGTTAAAAAGTTCCTTGAAAAAAACACCTATTCGGATTATTTATGAATCCAAAAATGGCACGTTTTCCAAACGGACCATACTAGTAAAAAAATTAAACAACACGCATATTTTCGCTTTTGATTTGGAAAAGCAAGAATATCGAACCTTTATTAAAGAACAGATTTTAGCCGTTGAACCGATCCGTAAAAATCAAAGGACGTCTTCTGCATAATAATGCGAATTTGCGAAGAACGTCCTTTTTTGTTACCGGGCTTCTTTTATGAAAAAAAAGATTAGGATCGTTGTTTTGCAATTCATCCACAGCTACAACTTTATGAATAATCGGAGAATATTTTGGAAACTTTCATGAAAACAATCTTTAATCACTATTTTTTAACTTCTAAATTTTGCTATAATAAAAAGAACCTATGAAAATCCATTGCGTCAAAGGAGGTTGAAACATGAAAGTTGGAGTTGCGATTTTTCCCTCTAAAAAGCTGCAGGATCTTGCAAATTCATTCAGAAAAAGGTATGATTCTCATTATTCGCTCATACCTCCCCATATCACCTTAAAAGCAGCTTTTGATTCAGATGAGCAGGAGCTACCGGTGATCGCCCAGGAGTTGGGGAAAATAGCTGCAAAACACGCCCCCTTCACCATTGAAATAAAAAAAATCAGCTCCTTTTATCCTGTTAACAACGTCATCTATTTAAAAATCGAACCAATCCCCGAACTCGAGACGCTGTTTGATGAAATTAACTCTACCCCCTTTGGCAATCCTCCTGAGTACGCATTTGTTCCCCATGTAACCATTGGGCGGGACTTGTCAAATAGCGAACATACCGATGTTTATAGTCAGCTAAGACTGCAAAGATTTGACCATCGAGAAACCATCGATCGGTTCCATCTCCTTTATCAATTGGAGAATGGAATTTGGACTGTATACGAGACCTTTTTGCTTGGGAAGTGAATTGAGAACCTATGAAAATTGTTATTGCGAATGACCAAAAAACATTGGAGGATGCCTTCCATATCAGAAATATCGTATTTGTGGAGGAACAAAAGGTCCCTCCGGAAGAGGAAATCGATCAATTTGAAGAAGAGTCCATCCATTTCGTTGTATATAATGACAGCGGGGAACCGATCGGGGCAGGAAGATTCCGGGATTTGGAAGGAATCGGCAAAATCGAACGGATTTGTGTTCTTTCCAATTACAGGAAATATGGGATTGGGAAAAAGTTGATGGAATCCATCATCCAATATGCAAAGGAGCATGGATACGAAAAGGTAAAATTAAACTCCCAGACCCATGCGATCCCCTTTTATGAAAAGCTAGGTTTTTCCGTTATTTCCGAAGAATTTTTGGATGCGGGTATTCCTCACCGAACAATGGAGAAATCCTTGCAATAACCGAACATCTTTAAAAATTAGCTCACCTATAAAATCTTGCCGCAGGGCAAGATTTTTATTTTTGTAAAAATCGAAGCAGAAGTTTAATTTTCCCAAATTTGGCGATGATGGACGTAGAGGAGGGAAAAAACAATGGAATATATTCAAAATGGTATTGAGCTATTGATCGGATTTATTGCATTGCTTTTTATGACAAAAGTGTTGGGAAAGAACCAATTATCCCAGGTTACTGCTTTTGACTTTATTTCTGCCCTTATTTTAGGAGAGCTGGTGGGCAACACTTTGTATAACGATGAAGTCAACATAAAACATATTCTCTTTTCCGTTCTTCTCTGGGGCTCTTTCATGTATGTAACCGAGTGGCTCACACAAAAATTCCGCAGAACAAGACCTTTTCTGGAAGGTGGTCCCTCCATTGTCATTAACAAAGGACTGATTGATTACGATGCCCTAAAAAAAAATCACCTTGACATTAATCAACTGCAACTTCTTTTAAGGCAAAAGGGAGTATTTTCCATCCGGGAATGTCATTATGCCATTTTGGAAACGAATGGGACGGTTAGCGTGATGAAAAAATCTCCCTATGACTATGTAACCAAAAAAGATGCAGGGATTACTGCCTCGTCGCCAACCTTACCCTATTCCATCATTTTGGATGGAGAAATCGTGAAAGATAACCTTCATATCATTGGCTGGAATGATCAAATACTTATGAATGAGCTAAAAAAACAGGGGATATCAAAGGTTGAAGACATATTGTATGCTGAATGGAACGAAAATGAAGGTCTGTACATTCAACCATATAAGGATCAAAAAAAATAAACCGCTCCTTGCTTAGCGGTATACATCAATAAAGTTTCCCTTCTCACCGTCCTTTTTCCCCTCTCTTAACAGATCATCATGACCAATCTTTCCCTTGGGGTTATAAAAGGGATATTTTTGTCCCCTTTCCCCTCCTAAAAGAGGATGAATGGCTCTGATGCGATGAATATTCGGTACTCCAGATAGGGGGTGGACCTGGATTTTTTTCGTTTTTAACCGATCCCTTTCGGCATACTCCTTACTCTGTAACGTTTGAATCGGCAGGATATAACCCATGGATTCCTCCTTTTAAAAATATTCTGTATTCTATTTCCATTATACCTTAAACAACAAAAGCAGGCCAATTTAGCCTACTTTTTATTGTTCATCATATTTGCAATGGTACTAAAATCTAACTTGCTGCCGTCATTGATAATGGTGTGCACAATTTTATCTTCTAATTCTTTTGATATTTTCCGATTAGCAATTTGGGAAACTTGCCGAACAACATTGCGGACCGTTTTTTCATCTTTAAAATTGGCATTTTGCAAAGAGTTCGCCAGTTGGAATATATCTCCCATATTCACACCTGTTTTTTTCTCGACATTTTTAAAAAAATGATTTTCCAAACCTACCTTCACGCTCCCTTCCATATTTTATAGTATGCAGAAACGAAGAGGGGGTGCTTTCCGAAAAATCTATAGAAAAAGAAAAAAGGACAGGCTTCTCACCTATCCTTCCAAAAATCATCAATCAATGTTTATTAAATAAAGCTAGCACCAACGATAATCAACAAGATAAACAGGACGACGATTAATACGAAAGTAGAGCCATAACCGCCGCCATATCCATAGCCGTAGCCGCCATAGCCGCCGCAGCCGCCAAAACCCCAAGACATACACATTCACCTCACTTTTATTTTTTTCATTGTAGAATATGTTAGTTTGAGGGAATGCGTATGGGCATAAAGAAAAATTCCTCGTTATCCCTTGGATTTAAAAAATAATGCACCTAAAAAGGCAAAAATGATGGCTGCAGAAATCCCTGAACTGGTCACCTCAAACATGCCCGTTATGATCCCAATAATTCCATGGGCTTCAGCTTCTTGAAGCGCACCATGAACCAAAGAATTGCCGAAGCTGGTAATCGGAACCGTTGCCCCTGCCCCGGCAAAATCCATTAACGGTTCATACCATCCAAGCCCATCCAATATCGCCCCAATAACCACCAATAAACTTAGTGTATGACCGGGAGTGAGTTTGGCAACATCAAATAACAACTGACCTATCACACAAATAAGCCCACCGACCACAAATGCCCAAAAAAACATGGCCAGCATCCTTGATTCCTCCTTTTATGCAGAAATGGTCTTCCTGTACTCAAATTTCGATGGAAACAGCATGGGCGATACATGGAATTGACTCATTTTGCTGGATGGAAAGGGGAGAATGTAAGGCACCGGTGGCAACACACAGAATCCGGTTGTATGTCCCCCTTTTCATCTCTTGTAGGATATGACCATACAGGACCGTGGCTGAAGCAGCCGCACCCGAAGCCCCTGCTTGAACCTCCTGTTCTTTCCGGTAGATTTTCAATCCGCAGTCTTGGAATGTCTCATCGGGAATATGAATCCCCTGTTGGCGAAGCAAATCAAGGCAGCTCGCCCGACCAATTTCCCCTAAATCCCCGGTAATAATCAGATCATAATAGGAGTGGTCCCTTCCGGTATCTTTCAGATGGGCCATAATCGTATCGGCAGCTGCCGGAGCCATCGCCCCTCCCATATTGAAGGGATCCTTCAGTCCCATATCCACGATTTTTCCAATGGTTGCTGATTCCACCTTTGGAACCTTTTCCCCTTCATCAGAAATAGAAGAAACGATCGCAAATCCTGCTCCTGTCACTGTCCATTGTGCCGTAGGAGGTTTTTGTCCACCGTATTCCGTCGGATATCGGAACTGTCTTTCCGCAGCGGCATTATGGCTGCTGGCTCCCGTGAGGACATATTTGGCACCTTCTTTATCGACAATAAAGGCGGCCAAAGCAAGTCCTTCCATGGAGGTGGAACAGGCTCCAAATAATCCAAAATACGGAATCTTTAGGGTTCTTGCAGCAAAACTCGTTGGGGTAATCTGATTAATTAAATCCCCGGCGATGAAAAATTGGATATCTTTTTCTTCAATATTGGCCTTTCTTAAGGCAATGGTGGTAGCTTCGTCAATCAATTTCCGATGAGCTTTCTCATAGGAGTCCTCCCCCATCCATAAATCATCGAAAAAATAATCAAAGGCTTCANCNAGAAGTCCTTCCCGTTCAAAAGGTCCTCCAGTAACCCCGGTTGCGATAATCTTCGGTTTAGATNGAAACGACCAAGTCTGTTTTCCCAATAACATCTATAAGCCCACCCATTCAACAAGGATAAATTTCACTAATGCAACAATGAAAGCGGAAAACACTCCAAATAGAATCACGGAGCCAGCCAATTTGAACATATTTGAGCCAACTCCCAATACAAAGCCTTCGGTCCGATGCTCGATGGCTGCCGATATAACCGCATTCCCGAAACCCGTTACCGGAACAGCACTACCGGCTCCAGCAAATTGACCTAACCGATCATAAACACCGAAACCCGTCAGCAACATCGAGAAAAAAATCATCGTCGCCACGGTAGGGTTCCCTGCCGTTTGCTCGGTAAAATTGAAAAAATAAATATAAAAATATGTAACTGCCTGTCCGACGGCACAAATTGTCCCTCCGACGAAAAAGGCCACGATACAATTCCGCAGGACGGGACGTTTCATTTCATGTTTCTTTTCGATTTTTTCATAAGCCTTCTGTTCTGGAGTTTTCTTTTCCTTTGGCACGCTCTTCCTCTCCTTTACGTTTTCTCCTGACTGAGTTTGATAATCTCCTGTAATCGTTTTTCTGCTTCCTCTTTCGTTATTTCCTCATTCCTTGCCCGCTTTTGCAGACGATAGGCTTCCAAAAAAATTTTATAGTCACTGGAGACCGTCAACTTCTCATTCCCAAAGTGGTCTTTTAGTTCTTCCAATAGATCCTTTTCAATCTTTTTCATTTGAAACCGGTACATATGCCGAACTTTATACGCGACTAACACGTCCTTTTTCCCTTTGATCACGATGCAATCATATATTTTTTTATTTTCCTCCACCTTTTCCTTAATATTTTTAGCGATTTCCCTGTCCGCATCTTTGTCTTCGAGGGAATAAGGAGGAGGATTGGTTGTTTTCAGTAAGGAGATTCCTTCTCCCTCAACACCTCCTTCTGTTTGGCAACCCGAAAGAATGATTGTTGAACTGATTAAAATTGAACAAATCCAGTTTGTTTTCATCTCGTTTCCCTTTCCGTATCTCCAAAGTAAAGTTGGTATTTCTCCGCTTATTTTTTTCATTAACCTCATTTTTTAATCGAAAAAATAAAAACCGCCTATTTCGTGGCGGTCTTTATGTTCTTATCGGTCTTTTGTCGATTTTCTCCTTGAGGCACAGCTACAGCCTTTCCGGCGCTTCGGTGTTTCCTTAATTCGTCTTTCCGGAACCATCGTCCGATTGGTCATTTTTGCCAAAAAAATCCCCCCAAATATTTTTCTAATAATATATGAGAAAAATAAAAAATTGCTTATTTTTCATGTCCGGTCATATAACCAATTATGGTTTCTATAATGGCGGCAATTCCGGCCACGGCCAAAATTAATATGAATGGCTCCGCAATGAAGGGATATAGATACAAAAATCCGAACAAAAAGGCGCTGACCCAAATCCCTGTACACCAGTGACAACTCAACAATTCCCCCATCCATTTCCGAAATCCCCTTTTTTTCGGTATTAAGTAGACGATCTCCTCTCCGTTTTCATCCGGTTCGGTCACTTCATCGAAAAAGGGTTTCCGCAGAAATTCCGTTATTTTGTCATAAACGATTAGTCTTGTTAAACGAAAAGAAGCGATGGCAAGAGCAAAAAGCTCCATTCCATTCATAAAGAACATTTTTCCCGCTCCCCTCCCTTAAATAGGCTGTACTAACGATAAAAAACCCCAAAATAGGCAAATGGCTGATTCCACCTTTAGTCATTTTACATAGTCTGATAATGAAATTAATATTGGGATACAAGGAGGAAATAGAATGGGCTGCGATTCCGAAAAAATGAGCAGTTGTGTTTGTGATACATTGCTTTCCATCGTCGAAGCACAAGACCAAGTGGAAAACGATTGCCAATATAGTTGCAGTTCTGCAATCCAAGAGCTGGTCGAAGGCATTAATAGCCGATACAACACTATTCCGGTGATGTTGACAACAAAAAGTGACAGCGAACCCTTTGTCGGCCATGGGGTTCAAAGGGTAGGAGGTCATGGCACTAACTTTGATGTCATTCACTCCATTGTTTTTAGGGTTAATGATGTCGATCCGGAAACATGCTGTGCAACTCTAGAACTACTTCAGTTCGGCAAGGATAAAAGCAAAAGCCATTTGATGAAAGCCATTGAAACAACACCGCTTGTTGCTACGAATGTATGCATTACCGTCGATTTACGTTGCTTCTGTGCCGTTACATGCCTGCCTCCAGTTACTTTATAATATTATTGACACCGGTAAGTTATCACAAACCAATATGACTAGGGGGTGACTCAAGGGATTGGCATCAATCCAAAGGAGTCACCTTTTTGTCGTTGAAAAATAAAAGCAACCGGTTATTCCGATTGCTTGCTTCTGGTGTTTTTTCAGTTTTCGCCGACAAGAATTTTTACATCCTCAATATCGTTAATGTCGTAAGTTTCTATTTTATTGTTCCTATATTTTATCCGAACTTTATCTCCACGTTTGCTTAGGATCTGAGCTATCCGCTTCTGGCCTAAAATGGTTACTTCACAGTATGGCCGCTCCAATACCCTGGGGAAAACCGCCAGTCTCCGGATCAGATTTTTCAGTTCTAATCTTCTTTGCTCTTCCTCCGATAACGGCTCCTCTTCCTCATCAACACTTTCCAAAGCCATGTTCGTCGACATTTCCGTTGTTTCTTCCAATATCGGTTCAGTTTTTTCTGTTTCTACCGGATTTGTTAGATCGGACGGTTCCTTTGTCAGAATCGCTCCGTCTCCAATAGCTTCTGAAGCAACTTGCTTTAGGGCTTCTCCGTTCTTTTCTTCTATACTTCTCCTTTGTTCCGAGAGACGGTTGTCTATTGCTAGTCCACTCTCTTTTTTTTCCACCTTATCTTCGGTAGCGTTAGCCCAAGGATTTTCGTACTCCGGTTCGACCAAAATCCGGATTTTATCCTGAAAGGTAGCGGATACAACCGGGGGTTTCGCGGGAATGAGCAATAAAGGTTTTGATGCTATTTTTCTTTGTGAACTACGCATATATCCTCCCCTCCTTTACTGTCTTTATATAAGTATGCAAAAATCGAGGTTTTGTTCAAAATGCCTATCTCTAGAAAAAGGAAAAAGCCACAGAAAGTTTCTGCGGCATGAAGAATCCTATATAGAAATAATATGAAAACCGGAATCTACATGAATATTTTCTCCCGTAATCCCCCTCGAAAGGTCACTTAACAAGAATAAAGCTGTATCCCCAACTTCCTCAGCGGTGGTTGTCCTTCTTAAGGGTGATCTCTGTTCAATTTCGTTTAGAACCGAGTTGAAATCTTTAACGCCTTTTGCCGATAGGGTACGAATTGGTCCGGCAGAAATGGCATTGACACGAATTCCGTATTTGCCCAGATCATTTGCCAAATATCGCACACTTGCTTCAAGGGAGGCTTTTGCGACACCCATCACATTATAGTTACGGACGACCCTTTCCCCTCCCAAGTAAGTCAATGTGACAATGGATCCCCCTTCTTTCATTAAATCTTTGGCAGCACGACTGACCGCAGTCAATGAATAGGAGCTTATATTATGAGCCAATAAAAACCCTTCCCGGCTCGTGTTGACAAATTCTCCATCCAATTCTTCCCGGTTGGCAAAGGCAATGGAATGGGCAAGACCATGAATAACCCCCACCTTTTCGCGGATGGTAGCAAAACAGGCTTCAATGGATTCATCCTCCGCCACATTGCAACGGACAATCAAAGGTTCCGAACCTTCTAAGGACGCTGCCAATTCCCGGACATTTTTTTCCATGCGTTCCTGATTATATGTTAATACAAGATCGGCCCCGGCATTATGCAAAGAGCGGGCGATTCCCCAGCCAATGCTCCTGCGGTTGGCAATGCCCATGACGACAAAAGTTTTTCCCTCAAGTAGATTTGCCATATGGTTCCCTCCGATTATTACAAGTTATTAATACCTGATACTAATTTTACAAGATTTCTTATGAAATGGGAAGTGTGAAACTCATCAGGAAAATTTATCCGATATGTCCCAAATCCCGTTTCAGTTCATCGACATATTCTTGGGAACCAGTAAAAATTAGCCGGTCTCCTAATTTTAATTCCGTATCGCCATGGGGAACAATAGAATCTCTACCTCTAAAAATCCGGACAAAAATGACATCTCCGGTAAAAGGAAAATGCCTAACCTGGATACCCGCATATTCCGGATTTCGAATTTCCACTTCGTAAAGGGATGTTTCCCGGTCCGATAAAAGGGTAACCATCGCAGGCGACTCGATCGCAGAACGGAGCAATAAATGTTGGGACTCAAGGGAAGAATAAAGTTCAATGTCATGTCCTTTCAGTCGTTGCCGGATTGCCGGAACTTCCACCCTGGCAATGACCCTTTCAACCCCATTCCTTTTTAAGATCATGGATAGCTTTGCATTAATTTCATCATCCGATGTAGCGCAAACGGCAATATCAAACTGGAATAGTTCTTCCTTGTCCATGGATACTTCATCATATTGCTCCAGTTCCCGGAAAGGAAAAATGGTTTCCCCTCCATTGGATTCACCCTCTTCCTGCTTTTTCCGGAACAGGACAGGGGTAAAATAGGTTTTGTTCAGTTCCTTATAAACCCCTAATGTTGTATGGTTCATCCCGATAAGGGCTACCTTGAGGGGTACGAGTTCTGGTTCCACTTTGGGCATCCACTGTTTAAATAACATAGGGGCAAAAATACAGGTAATGATCGCCGACAAGATTAAAACCCCCCGCATTTCCGGGGTAAGGATACCGAGCCGTTCACCAATGGTAGCTGCGGCAATAACGAGGGACAAGGTAGAAGTAAGGAGAATACCGGATGAAAAGATTACTCTCCAATCAAACCATTTTTTCAGAAGGAAAGCCGGTATTATTTTGGAGACGAAGAAAGCCACAATCAACAATGGAATCAATAGCAACAATTGGGGATTGCCAAATAATTCCCAAATATTCAAGTTAACACCGACCATGACAAAAAAGATGGGAATAAAAAAACCATAACCGAAGGAATCAAGACGGTGTACCAGTTCTTGGCTAGGCATCAGCAGGGAGACAAGAACCCCGGCTAAAAATGCTCCTAAAATGTTTTCGGCACCGACCGATTCGGATAAGGCAACAAGAAAAATAATTAAGGCAAAAACAGCCCTGGTCCCAATTTGAACCGTACCTTCCGAAAGAATTTTGATCAAACTTCCGCTTTTGAACCGTTTGCCGATAAAATACAAAAGGATGCCGGCCCCAAAAAGGACCAATAAAAGCCAAGTATTTCCACCTTCCTCGTAAAAAGAGACAAACACCGCCAATAAGATCATTGTCACCAAATCGGCAATAACGGCGACCAAAAGGATGATTTGTCCGATCCCGGTCTTCATCAATTCCGCTTCTTTTAATGTCGGAACCACTACCCCTAGGGAGATGGTGGAAATGATTATCGTCATTAAAAAGGTATTGTCAACAAATCCGGTCAGTTTAAACAAGCAGGATAATCCGTAGGAAAGGAGAAATATACCAAGGAAAACAAGGACTGAGGTACCTAGAGGATGAGCTTCTCCAGCTTTCTTTCCCTTTTTCTTCCTAAAGGCGGTAAAATCTATTTCAAGTCCGCTCAAAAACATGAGAAAAATAAAACCGAGGGATGAAAGGATTTCCAGCCAGGCCCCCTCTTGAACCAGGTTAAAACCGGAATGTCCAATGATCAGACCTACAATAATTTCTGCCACCACAACAGGGATGACGGTTAATTTTAATCGATGCAAAAGAATCGGAGTAAGTAGTGCTGCAAGAATGACAATGACCAACGACGTTAATGAATGGGCATGGTCCATTACCTTTCCCCCTTTTCGAATAGTTTTTACCTGGAATTTAAAAAATTCCAAAGGTATGGTTGCTATTGTAATATAGATTTTTATTTTCTGTCAAAAAATCGGCGGTAAAAAACCGGGCTTTACATGCTATCCTTAACGAACAAGGAGGGAACGTATTCATGAAAGTCGATATTATTGGCGATATTCACGGTTGTTACAAAGAGTTTCATACCCTTACGGAAAAACTGGGTTACGAATGGACCGATGGGATTCCCAAACATCCGGGAAACCGGAAATTAGCCTTTTTGGGTGATATTACCGACCGTGGTCCCAACTCCATCCAGATGATCCGGGTTGTTTATCGGCTCGTTACCGAAAAATTGGCTTATTACGTTCCTGGTAACCATTGCAATAAATTATACCGTTTTTTTCTCGGGAATCGGGTGCAAATCTCCCATGGCTTGGAGACAACCGTGGAAGAATTTGGACAATTAAAGGAAAAGGAACAAAAAGAAATCCGGAACATGTTTATCGATTTATACGAATCCAGCCCCCTCTATCTTGTCCTCGATAATGGGAAACTCATTATAGCCCATGCCGGCATCAAGGAATCCATGATTGGAAAAAACAACAATCAAGTTAAGACCTTTGTTCTATACGGAGACATTACCGGGGAAAAACATCCCGATGGCTCACCAGTACGGAGGGATTGGGCGAAATATTATCACGGAAAAGGAATCATTGTTTACGGTCATACCCCTGTCAAAGAAGTCCGAATCGTAAACAATACCTACAATATTGACACTGGAGCGGTCTTTGGCGGAAAGCTTACGGCTCTCCGCTATCCCGAGCTTGAAATTATCCAGGTTGACTCCTCCATGCCCTTAGTTGAGGAAAAGTTCGCATCTTTTACAGAATAAAATTCCAGTTCCCATTAATAGGGAACTTTTTTATTTGTTACGAATATCATGCCTATTTGTTCCATCTTTATTTTTCTTTAGGTAGGGGCCCTAACCTTTATCCCTATTCCTGCTTATTAATAAGAAGAGAGAATGATAAGGGAGAAGAGAAGGCTATGGATATAAAGACGCTCGAAAGTTATGCAAGAAAAATCCAAGTGATCCCAAAACCAAATCAGGACGTGGAAGTACACAATCACTCCCCCTTACAGATGATTGGAAAAGGCAGGCAAGGGGCGGTTTTTTTACTTTCTGAAGATCAGTGCATGAAGGTTTACGGAACTTCCGAGGACTGTGAAAGGGAGTATTATGCTCTCAAACTTGGGCAACATACAAATCTCGTGCCAAAGGTATATGTAAAAGGGAACAATTTCATCGTAATGGAATTGGTAAAAGGGGTAGATTTAAGGGAGTACTTGCAATCCCAACCTCTTACGGAAGAATTATCAAAAAAGTTGATCGACATGCTCATTACCTTTAAAAAGATCGGTTATGAACGGATTGACCATCATAAAAGGCAGATATACCTTCAGGAAAACGGTGAACTGAAAGTGATCGATGTAGGTCGTACCGTTTGGAGAGACCGGGTATACCCTTATCCACGGAAATTAATCAATTCACTTGGAAATGAGTATAAGGAAACCTTTCTTTCCCATGTGAAAAAATTGGCTCCGGAACTTTATGAAGAATGGAAACATTATATGGAAATGGAAAAATGGTCCTCCCAAGTGACCCAAACCCTTCTTAAAAGAAAGGAACAACCGAAAAAAATAAAAAAGGAAGTGAAAAAACTCCTCACTTCCAATGTTGAAACGAAATATGAAAAAGCCCTGGAAGATATTGTTTATAAAGTTTTTAAGGAAGAATGGGTTAAGGTTTTAATTGCCCAAGGGAAGGACCCCGAAGCCGTGAAAAAACATCTTAAGGAACAGTATGGGAAAGAAATCGGAAAGGCTTGGGGCAAACCATCCATCGAATCAACAAAATTGCGCTATGGAAGGAAAAAGAATAGAAGAAAATAAAAAATTCTTTTACTCATTTGATCTGTGAGGAGATTGCTATGAAAATACTTGTAATTTGGCGACTGTTAACCGTGGGAGGGGTAAATGCCGGATGGAGAAACCGGGCTATCCATTTCAAGAAACATGGAATTGAAATGGAATTTCTGTATACGAAGGACCTGGGCGGAAGGCATATTATGGAAGATGTTGCGAAAGTCTACCTTACCAAGGATAGTGAGGAAATTATTCACATTATCCGCACCAATCAATATGATGCCATCATCGTCGTTGACACAAACCAAGCGTACTCGTGGATCCACAGGGCGAATTTTCAAGGTCCCATTTTTATTGAGGCCCGGACCCCGGAACTGAAGAAACTCTCCAAACATCTCATCTCCTATGAAGAGGTAAAACCACGGGCAATCATCGTTCCCTCAGAATATCAAAAAAGGCTTGTATCCATCCTCACCGACGACATCCCCATCCATATCATATATAACGGTATTGATACTTCCTTTTACCACGCTTTAGAACATAAGGATATTCATTATGATCAAGAACCCTTTTTAACAAAGAACAAAAAAATCGTCGGCTGGATCGGAAGGCTGGATGGGCGGAAAAATTGGCAATTTCTCCTCGATGTTGCCAAAGAGGTAAAAGGGAAACGGGATGACATTGAATTTTGGGTCGTAGGAGGTGCCCAAAGCATTCAAAGGGAAGAATTCAGGCGAAGATGGCAAGAAGAAAAACTGGAAGACATCGTCAAGTGGTTTCCGGTTATTCCCTACCAGGAAATGCCCCATATGTATGCAAAAATCCGGGAATCGGGCGGGTGTACGTTAGCTACCACAAAGACGGAATCCTTCGGCAACACCTTTATTGAATCGATGATTTGTGGGGTTCCGGTCATTGCTCCGAAAATGATGCCAATGTCGGAGATTATTTTGGATGGCAAAACAGGATTATTGTATAACCAAAATAAAAAAGATGATTTGCTAAAAAAATTATTTGCAATAATAGACCAACCTGGACTCCATCATGAAATGTCCCAGGCAGGCATTAGACACGTTCAGGAAAACTTTTCCATCGAAAAGGTAGCCAAGGATTATATTGAACTATTAAACTCCCATTTAGTGAGAGGCCCAAAAAAGAGTGGTGAATATCGTGATTGAACCACGACAATATAAAAAGAAACTTCCAGGTAAATCAAATGCCCATTTGATTGAATTCGATGATGGCAATGATTATGTCGTGAAATTTTTGCAGCCAGGTTTTGAAAAAAGTCTTGCCAATGAATGGATTGGCTATTGTCTTGGCCGCTATATGGGAGTTTCCGTGCCCTTTTCCCTTCTCGTCGAAATACCGCCTAGTTTCCTCCAATCGATCCCTGAGCTTGGAAATATCATACCTACCAAATATCAATTTGCATCAAAATTTGTCCCTGACTGTGTGGACGCCCATGAAGCAAAGGTCATCCGGGATATCATCAATAAAGAAACCCTTGCCAGCCTGATTGTCGTTGATTATTGGCTCATGAATCGGGACCGTACCCGAAAAAATATTTTGCTGAAGGAAGTCGGACATAACCAATATCAATTATGGGCTATCGATCATTCAGAAATCATCCGATCCTACAATTGGAAGATCCAAGATTTGCAGCAGACAAATCCTCGATTGATAAAAAGCATGGCTCACCAAATCGTCGCCTCCTTCATCGAAAATGAAGAAGAATTTTGGCACCAGGTAGATCTATTACAAAAAATGCCTGCCCTCCTGATCGAAGAAACCATCGATTTAATACCGGAGGATTGGATGGTGACCAAGGAAGAACGGAAAGCCCTAACCGGCATTTTGGTTAACAGGAGAAAACGGATCGTTCCGAAACTAATCCATCAATTTATCAAAAAGATATATCTTCCCGAAAAAAAGCAACACGAATCTTTTTTCCGTTGGAATTTAGTTAAAAATTGGTTGGATAGGCATAGGAAAAAGCAATGATGGAGGACAATCCGCCGTGGAAACTTTTCCCGGCATGTTCTGATAAAGGTGGGAGAATGAAAATTGAAAGTGGCAATCATTGGTACCGGATATGTTGGACTTTCCACGGGAGTGGGTCTTGCGGAATTTGGGCATGATGTAACCTGTATCGATATGGATAAAGATAAAATTGACCTATTAAAAAAGGGGATCTCCCCCATTTATGAACCTGGTATCGAAGAATATTTAAGGAAAAATATCAACTTGAAAAGATTACAATTTACCACTTCAACCCCGGATGGATTGAAAGAGGCAGAGATTATTATTTTAGCAGTAGGAACACCTGCCATGCAGGACGGAAGGACAGACTTATCCTATTTGGAAAAGGCTAGTCTTGAGATTAGCCAGTACGTTGAACAGGAAACCGTTATTGCCATTAAAAGTACCGTCCCTGTCGGAACCAATGCAAGAATCAAAAGAATCATCGAAAACAATAAGATAACATTAAATCCAATCCATATGGTGGCGAATCCGGAATTCCTGAAGGAAGGTTCCGCCCTTTCAGATACGTTGCATCCGGACCGGATTGTCATCGGTTGTGAAACGGACTTTGCCCGTAAAAAGATGGAAGAATTGTATAAAGACTTTCCATGTCCATTGTTATTTACAAGCATTGAAAGTGCAGAAATGATAAAATATGCGTCCAATGCCTTTCTTGCAATGAAAATCAGCTTTATTAATGCGATTGGCCAACTATGCGAAAAAACAGGCGGAGATATTCAGGAAGTGGCCAAAGGGATGGGGATGGATCAACGAATAGGAGAACATTTTTTGCGGGCAGGAATCGGTTTCGGCGGATCCTGCTTCCCTAAGGATGTTCAGTCTTTAATGAAAACCTTTGAAGATTATCATCTCGATTATAGTCTTTTTGAGGCAACCATGAACATTAATCAAAAACAACATCTCCTTCTAGTGGAAAAGGCCCTTGAAAGATTTGGAAGTTTCGCAGAAAAAACTTTTGCCCTATGGGGTCTTTCCTTTAAACCTAACACCGATGATTTAAGGGAAGCCCCTTCTCTCAAGATCATCGAAGCCCTTCTCTCTCGGGGAGCGAAAGTAAAAGCGTACGACCCCGTTGCAAGGAAAAAGGCCAAGGAAATTCTCGAGGACAAAGTTACGCTTACCGACTCCCCTGAGAAAGCTGCTGAAAATGCGGATGCTGTTTTTCTCGTAACTGAATGGGAAGAATTTCTCAACCTTCCGTTACAAGACATTTTACAAGCGATGAATCATCCGATTCTTTTTGACGGGAGAAATTGCCTTTCTGAGGAAAAAGTCCTTGAGTGCGAGCGAATTGAATATTATCCTGTCGGTCGAAAGCCAATCATGAAAGGACAGGAATAGAAAAAAGGGAACAGTCGGACCTGCACCCTTTCGGTTAAAAAATCGAACCTTCAGGGTCGCTGCCTAACGGTTCCCTTTTTCTTTTTTATTAAGAAGGGGACCATATCTTTCCATACTTCACTGGTCACCTCGATTGGATTTTTATGAATCGGATGGATCAANCTGATTTTCCGGCAATGAAGAGCATGACGGCGAATGGGACAAAGNGTTGCCCCATACAAGTCATCCCCCAAAAGNGGATGTCCAATATAAGCCATATGGACGCGAATTTGATGGGTCCTCCCCGTTTCTGTCGTTATATGTACCAGGGCATACTCCTCGTATTGCTGTAANACTTCATAGTGGGTAATGGCTTTTTTGCCCAAAGGCGTTACAGCCCTTTCGATAATGCTCCCTTCTTTTCTGCCGATCGGAGCATCAATCGTACCTTTTTTATTGGCCAAAACCCCTTCCACCAATGCGGCATATTGTTTCTGTACCGGAAATGAACCTGTTGTCGTAAATAAATGATGGATATGTTTATGTTTCGCAATCAGAACGAGTCCGGAAGTATTCCGGTCAAGCCTTGTTACAATATGTGGACTCCGGTTCAGACCAATCTTTTCATAATAGCCAACCAATCCATTGGCTAGGCTACCCGTTTTTCGTTCCCTGGAAGGAATCGTATCCATAAAAGGAGGTTTATTTACAACGAGTAAATAAGGGTCCTCATATAAAATCGACAAAGGAACATTTTCAGCCACCAATTTTTCACTAGGTTCTTCCGGAGGAAAGATCAGGGTAAGGGTTTCGTACTCCTTCAATTGATGGGTTACCGTAACCGGTTTCCCATCAACGAGAATCTCCCCTCCCTGGAACTTAATATCCTTTAAAGATGTCCTAGAAATGTTTTCCTTTCGTAAAAATTCCTTTACCGACAATCCTCCCTGCTCTTGGGATATTTTCCATTCCAGTTTAAAAACATCGCTCGCCTTCATGTTCAGTCTCCGCTTCTAATCTGCAATAAAGGATGCCCGAACCCGGTTCCAGAAGGGAAAGGGTTTAAAACGAGCAAACCGGATTTTTTGGTTGGCGACCTTCAGTTGGATACATTGGACATTCCTTTTCAACGAGGTCAAATGATCGATTCCAATTAAAAAATCAGCCTTTGTTATCGGTTTTAGCTCACAAGTATGGTGGCTCGGCAAAATAAGGGGAGAGCCGATGGTGCGGAAAACCCGATTGTTGATGGAAGCCATTTCCGCAATTTGAATCGCTTCAAGGGAAGGATGGATAATAGCTCCACCTAATGCCTTATTGTAAGCTGTACTTCCTGATGGTGTCGAAATGCACAGACCATCCCCACGGAAACGTTCAAAATGTTCCCCATTGATAATGACATCAATAACAAAGGTCCCTTCCATACTTTTTATCGTTGCTTCATTTAATGCTAAAAACTGTTCGGTTTCTTTCCCATCACTATAGGAAATTTCACAGGAAAGGAGTGGATATTCGACAATCGAATAATTTTCCTTTGCAATGGCAATGACCAATTTTTCCAGGTCCTCTGGCACCCAATCGGCATAAAACCCCAAATGCCCCGTATGAATGCCGACAAAGGCTGTATCCTTCAGACGGTCATTATACTTATGGAAGGCATTTAACAGGGTACCGTCCCCACCGACTGATATAACGATATCCGGTTCTAGATCGTCATAAATAAGATCAAAATCAAAGAGATAGTTTTTCACCTTTTCCGCTAGTGCCGTTGATTTTATATCGTCCTTTGTTATGACTGAAAATTTCATTCTGAATCCCCGTTTCCATTTATTGTTCTTTTTTGCTCGTAAACATTTTTTGCGCTTCACGGATTTCTTCCCTGATCTCCGACATTTCTTCATCCAATAAAAAGGCGGCTTCAGCAGCCCGCTGGAGACGGTAATTAATCTCCTTCGGAAACACTCCATTATATTTGTAGTTTAAGGAATGTTCGATAGTAGCCCAAAAATTCATGGCCAATGTTCGTATTTGGATTTCTGCCAACACCTTTTTTTCTCCGTGAATCGTTTGTACCGGATAATCAATAATGACATGATAGGAGCGATACCCGCTCGGCTTTTTATTTGTTATGTAATCTTTTTCTTCCACAATGGTAAAGTCTTTACGGCTTCGTAATAACTGGACCACTTTATTTATATCGTCAACAAATTGGCACATAATTCGGAGTCCTGCAATGTCTTCCATTTTTGATTCGAGTTCGTTTAGCGGGATGTTCCGTTTTGCGGCTTTATCCAAAATGCTCTGGATTGGCTTTACCCTGCCGGTGACAAATTCAATGGAAGAATGGGTCCCTTCCAATTCGAATTGTCTTCGGATCCCTTTCAGTTTCACTTTCAACTCTTCCACTGCTTGTCTATAAGGTTCCAAAAATTCTTCCCAAACCATCGAAAAATTCACCCCAAACAATAATTATGATTTCCTAAGGATTCTCGGATGCAACGGAACATTCGATTGCTTGTATGAATGGTTGCGATAGAGAAACCATCGCAATTCTGTTATCATTTTATCATAAGACAAGCCAAGTTAAGGAATAAAACTTCTTTCAAGGAGGCCGTTTCTTTGGAACAACAGATTGAAATCGAATATAAAAATCTCTTGACGGAACAGGAGTTTTGGCTTTTGGTCAAGGCATTCCAGATTGAGGAAAAAAATTTTAAAGAACAAAAAAATCATTATTTTGATACACGGGATTTTGCATTAAAAAAGTTTGGCTGTGCCCTCCGCATACGGGAGAAAGGGAATGAATTTACCTTCACAATGAAAGAACCCCATGCAGAAGGGCTTTTGGAAACAAATGAAGCAATAGATGGTAAATTAACCCAACGGGCGATCGAAGCTGGGGAGCTACCTGAAGGAGAAATCAAAAACCGTATAAAAAAATATGGGATTGATCCTAGGGACATCAAGTACTTTGGAACCTTATCCACCTATCGGGCCGAAATTCCCTATAAAGGTGGTCTCCTCGTTTTTGATAAAAGTTTTTATTTCAAAAAAACCGATTTTGAATTAGAATATGAAGTGGAGAATGCCGAGCAAGGAAAAAAGGCATTTTTTGAATTATTGGCTCAATACGATATTCCGTTCAGAAAGACGGAAAACAAGATTTTACGATTTTATAGGGAAATGAAACGACAATCATAGATGTAAAGAGGTTTTGGCAATGAATGTAGAGCAACTGAGAATGTTAATGGAAATCCAAACCTTAAAAAATATACGGACCTCCTCCAACGGAACCTCTTCAGATGGGACAAGTTTCACTGACCTGTTACAGCTTCTAATACTTGATCAGGAGACCAATCAAGGGGTAAACCAAGAGGAGCCGAAAAGGAATGGAAACACCCCTTTCCTTTTCTCGATGAACCAGCCGTCTTTATCCATACCAAATACGGTAAAAACCGAGGCTCCCGCAGTCTTGAAGGACATTATTAAAGAAGCAAGTGAGCGGTATGGAATCCCTGAATCCGTTATTTCTGCTGTCATAAAGCAAGAGTCCAATTTCCGTACAGATGCCGTTAGCTCTCAAGGCGCTCGCGGGTTAATGCAACTTATGCCCCAAACAGCCAAATCTCTAGGCGTAAAGAATATTGAAGATCCTCGGGAAAATATCATGGGTGGAACGAAATATTTACGGCAAATGCTCGATAAATACGGAACCCTTGAATTGGCTTTGGCTGCCTATAACGCCGGTCCCGGCAATGTAGATCGCTATGGAGGGATCCCGCCTTTTAAGGAAACCCAAAGTTATGTTGCAAAAATCATGGGGCAATTAAATGCTTAACCGCTTGAATTTCCAAGCGGTTTTTCCTTTTCCTGTTCATTCCGTATCTTTCTCTCAAGGATTTTTCCGTGATACTCAAAACAAATCAATTTCTCTTTTGGTGCGGTGTTAATAGTGTAAAATTGAAATTATCATGATTCCAAAGAGCGATTTATTTGAGAATCCCTCCTTAGCTTGATAAAATAAATTCCAAAGCAAAGGGGGGATTCTAGTTGTCCCATCACAATTTAACCCTTTATCAAGTTATTGGAGCAGATAAATTACATGCGCTTGTCGATGAATTTTATTCCCGGGTCAAACAGGATCCGCTCCTTGCGCCCATCTTTCCTGAAGATTTGACGGAAACCGCCCGGAAGCAGAAACAATTTTTAACCCAATTTTTAGGCGGTCCAAATCTGTATACCCAGGAACATGGACATCCCCAATTAAGATTTCGCCATTTACGCTTTCCGATCACAAGGAAACATGCAGAAGCTTGGCTACACAATATGTATAATGCCATGAAGGCCACAGGACTGGATGAAGAGATTCGTGAACAGATCTTCACCCGATTAACCTTAACTGCCTACCATATGGTAAATACGGAATCAAATGAACAAGAATTAGATGAAAAGGTGAATTTCAGTGATAAATCAAAATATGTGCAATGACGGTTGTGCCACTCGTTGCACTGATAATAAACCGTTAGAACTTTATTTGTTCATTGATCCTCTGTGCCATGATTGCTGGTCATTGGATCCTGTTATTAAGAAACTGCAATTTGAATATGGTCATTATTTCTCTCTGATTTATGTATTAAGCGGTAAGCTAACCCGTTTAAACAAGACGCCAAAAATCCCAAATTTCAAAGATTTGGCGACCTTCCATTTAAGCAAGACCATTCGGAAACATTGTGTGGATTGCAGCGATATTCAGCCCAATGTAAACCTCACCTCCCCCTATCTGGCATCCATTGCGATAAAAGCAGCGGAACTCCAGGGCAGGAAATCCGGAGTTCGTTTCTTAAGAAAAATACAGGAATATTTATATTTAAAAAATCAGGACATTACCAACTTGAATATCCTTCTTTCCTGTGCTAAAGAAGCGGATTTGGATGTAGAAGAATTTAAAAAAGATATCCATTCTACAAGTACCGCTCATGCCTTCCAATGCGATTTAAAAATCACCAACGAAATGAATGTATCTGAAATTCCAACAGTGGTTTTTTTCAATAATAAAGTAGAGGAAGAAGGCTTAAAATTATCAGGGGTTCATGCTTATGAAGTATATGTGGAAGTAATCACGGAAATCCTTGGTGAAAAGCCCATCCCCCAACAATTGCCGAATCTATTGGACTTTATAAAGCATTTCCAATTCGTTACAACAAAGGAAATTTCAATCATTTATGGCAGACCTTTATTACAGGTAGAGACAGAACTGAAAAAACTCATGTTGCAACAAGAAGTTCTTCTGATTGAAACTCCCAGAGGATCCTACTGGAAGTATGTGGGAAGGAATGGATGAAAAGGGCTGCGTATATTCGCAGCTTTTTCCATAAACCGATACATAACGAAAGAGGACCCAGCAGTTACCTGCCAGGCCCTCTTTCTACGAACAAAGGGGATGGGAGAAATTTTCACGGTCAAACAAAGGGGTATATGTTTGCTTGTGAATAACTTCACACCAATATAATAGCACCCTTTGTAGAGGAATTCAACTGCATATGAAACATTTCACAAATCCGTCACAAATATATGATTTTCCGAGCATATCCACCCTACCGAAAGAATACATTGGTAGAAATCGCTCCTTTGTCCATTCCGTTTGCAAGGGGGGACGCCCGTTGAAGAACTATGCTTTTCCGTTATTGCTCATTTTCCTCGTTTTTTCATTTATTTTTCAACTATTTGGGATCCTTCGTATTTACCCCATTTATATGACGAGTCTGATCCTTTACTTATCGATATTTTTTCTCCTAATGTATATAAACAACCGAAATCGCTTTACCGGTTTTAAAAAGTAAAAAGCCCATACAGACGAATCTGCATGGGCTTTTTAGATCCTTGTTTAAAGGGTTTCAAGCAATTGTTCCATTTCATTTAGGCGTTGTTCAAATACTTTGCATGCCTCTTCAATCGGTTTTTCGCTTGTCATGTCCACACCAGCTTTTTTGAGGACTTCAATCGGATAATCGCTGCTACCTGCTTTTAGGAATCCGAGATAACGTTCAACCGCTACAGGTCCTTCTTCCAGGATTTGCTTGCTCAATGCGGTTGCAGCACTGAAGCCTGTGGCATATTGATATACATAATAGTTGTAGTAGAAGTGAGGGATTCTTGCCCATTCCCTTGCAATTTCTTCATCTACCACGATATCCTCTCCAAAGTATTTCTTGTTCAAATCATAGTACAATTTGTTCAATAGATCAGCCGTCAATGCTTCACCATTTTGAGCCCGGACATGAATCTCATGTTCAAACTCCGCAAACATCGTTTGACGGAAGACGGTTCCCCGGAAAGTTTCGAGATAATGATTTAGCAAATATAATTGTTGCCTTTTATCATCAAGATTTTTCAGCAAATAATCATTCAACAGATTTTCATTGGTGGTGGAAGCAACTTCAGCTACAAAAATGGAGTAGTCCCCATATGGATAAGGCTGATGTTTCCGGGTGAAGTAGCTATGAACGGAGTGACCAAATTCATGGGCCAAGGTAAACATATTGTCCACATTATTTTGCCAATTCATTAGGATATACGGATTCGTTCCATAGGCACCGGAAGAATAGGCACCACTTCGTTTACCTTTGTTTTCATGAACGTCAACCCATCGGTTTTCAAATCCTTCTTTGAGAACGGCCAAATACTCTTCTCCCAGAGGCGCAAGCCCTTTTAAAATATACTCTTTCGCTTCTTCATAAGTGACTTCCATCTGGATATCCTTAACTAGCGGAGTATAAAGATCATACATATGCAGTTCATCCAGACCAAGCACTTTTTTCCGCAAACGTACATATCGATGAAGCAGATGAAGGTTCTTATTGATGGTTGATACGAGATTATCGTATACACTTTCAGGGATATTGTTATTGGAAAGGGCCGCATGACGGGCGGAATTGTACTTTCTTACCTTTGCAAAAAAGTTGTTTCTCTTTACTTGCCCACTCAAGGTGCTGGCGAAGGTATTTAAAAACTTGCCGTAAGTTTCATACAATGCATGGAAGGCATCCCGGCGAACTCGACGGTCGGAACTTTCCAGGAAGCGAACATACCTTCCATGGGTCACTTCCACTTCATCCCCATTTTCATCTTTTATTGTCGGGAAACGCAAATCCGCATTGTTCAGCATCCCAAAGGTATTGCTGGAAGCATTGGTAACTTCACTGACTTGCGCCAGCAATTCTTCATATTCGGCACTCAAAACATGGGGCCGTTGAAGATTGATGGCATCCAAAGCGTGTTCATAAAGCTTTAGTTCCGGCTTTTCCTCAAGAAAACCTTTTAATTTTTCCTCATCCATAGCCAAAATTTCCGGGACGATAAAAGCTAGGCTTGCGGCAACTTCCGCATATAAACTCTTTGCCCGGTCATTCAATCCTTGATAGAAGGAATTTGTGGTATCCTGATCGTAACGCATATGGGCATATGTATACAATTTTCCAAGTCTTTCAAGAATATGATCTTCGAATTGTAGGGTTTCATAAAGTTGATCTGCACTTTCCCCCACTCTTCCCTGATATTCTTTGGCTTTCGGAATCAACGCTTTAATGGCAGCATATTCCTTTTCCCAAAGTTCATCGCTTTCAAAGATATCTTCCAACCTCCATGTATCTTCAACAGGCACTTCGCTGCGGAGGGGAAGGGTTTTTGCTTTTGATGCATTGGACATATCCATATCCTCCCTTTCTTTTTCCAATAGTTTTCCCAATATTTTCCCAAAAAAAGCCTTTATAGAAACTAACATACTCGTATTCAAATGATTCGTCAACCGAAATTATTTAAGATCACCCGTTTGTTTTGATAAAAAAATTCCTTACGACACTTCCAGCGATTCCGATTCGGATTGGAAATTGGTTTCAGTGGTTTTTCCACGATAAACGTATTCTTCCTCTTAGTAACAATGGAAAGTTCCTCCAGCAGACGGAAATAAGCATGAATCGGTTTCATCCTAGATATGGATATCAAGTCGTTCGAGCGATAGTGGATGAAGGATTTCAGATGATCAAATATTAAACGACCTACCTCATTTTCCGAAAAATGATCCCCCTTTCTTTTGCGATAAAGCAAATGGAGCCAAAGAAGGGCTTGCCATATTATGGGTGGGGTTTCGATGATATCCATATCCGGTACCATCACACCTACTTCCACTGGTAGGTTAAGGGGATGAAGACCGTAAGTATGCAAGTGTCGCAAAAATCTTTCTTTTCCCGCAGCTTTTCCTAAACTAAAGAAGGCTAGCCATCTTTCGACGGAAAGAAACCAATGATCATATAATGCTTTGGACAATGGTTGGGATGTAAAAACATCTGATATAGGAGTTTCTAGGCTAATGAATTCTTTTTCACCTACGATTTTCCTCTGTGAAACCGGCAAGAGATTTATATATCGTATGAATTGTTCCTTCTCTACATTTAGGCTGAGAATTTGGGCTTGCTTCGAAAAACCATTTCGGATAAAACCGGATAAGAAATCTCCATATTCAATTTCATAGGGATGAGGACTTTTAAGTATATCGTCATGAATAATCCATAAAGGCTCAATATTCCCTTGGCGATAATGGTTTGTCCGTACCCAGATTTCTCCGGGGGGAATGTAGGAACATTGAAATTCCATTGCCACCCGTTTTCCATCCCAATCAAACAACACATCTGCCCTCTGACCAATTTCCGGAAAATATACTTCCATTTGGGGATGGAAACCTTGATTCTTTAACCATTGATATAACAAAACTTTCCCCTTCCGATGGACATCCGATTCTCCCTTTGGTTTCATCAGACAAGACCTTTTATGGGCGAAATAGCAACGCTCCTTCCGGTTTCTTAATACCACTTCCATTCCGCAGGACAGACAATAGAATGGAGCTTTGGCTTTTACTTCTTTCAACACATCGCCCTTCGCATATAATAAATTGATGATCTCTCCGGATTTTGATTTCGCAACAAACATGGGATTCACCTGCTTTTTTCCCTTATTATCCTTAGGTAGAAAAAAGCAGTCAAAGGCGTATAATCGAATTTTTCCGTGGTGAAATCAACAAAAAAGACGGTTTCTTTTGTAAAGAATCCGTCAAAATGAGGGCAAAAACAAAAATTATTTGAAATGCTTTTTCATAACAGAAAAAACATCATCGGCAATGATTAATTTCCCATATTCATCCAAATAGTGGACGGTGCGCTGAGACTCATGTCCGTATTCAAGGGCGATACTAATGGCATCATCAATATCATCTTCGGTGAAATCATCAAAGGGGAATTCCATATATAAATAATATTTATTGTCCAAAGTATAGAGTCTTGTTAAGATTGAATCCGAAATTCCTCTTTTTGCAAGATGAATCAGGTCTTCAAAATCCTGGAAATAGATTAAGAAGGAAAGGGAGTTTTCATTATATTGTTCGTCGGTTTCCATTTCCCGATAATGAAAATGGTGGTCCAAGAGCTCTTCAAACTGTTCATCAAGGGAAATATCCTTCATTTTATCATCTGGGAACGGAAACTCGTATTTTGCACCATCTTTGGAGAGCTGTGCCTTGGTAACCAGCACTTCCAGCCCTTTCTCCAGCGCCTGTACCTGAATCCATAGCGGGCCGTCAAAGGAAAAGTTTTCTTCCTCGTGGACTTCATCCATCATTTCCCAAAAAAGCTCTTCACTTTTTTCCCGGTTATACCAGATTTCATCCCGATCAAATCCCCGTTCTTCCACATCCACATAGGATATGAAGAATTTGACCGTATTTTCGTTAATCCGTTCAATTTCCATTTGGCAACTCTCCCTTCTATTGAGGAATTTGAAGGGATTCCTCCCTTAGGCGCATCAAAACTCTGATTCCGAAAAATGTAAAATATATTGTATGCCTCTTACCTTTATTTTATGACATTCTCGATGATAAGGGAAACAATAATCATCAACTGTTTTCAAAATAAGCAATGTACCTATGGGGATAAAACCATGTTTCCCAATATACCCATGATTAGAAAAAAACCTTCACGCTTGCGGTGCATGAAGGCAGCTGGTTGAACTCTATTATATAACGAATTTTTTCCACAGTAAAGAAAGAACTCACTTTTAATTCACAAGTTTTTGGGCTTCCCGCAATTGATAGGTGCGAACTTTTCTTGGTAGGAAACGGCGAATCTCATCATCNTTATAGCCTACTTGNAGCCGTTTTTCATCAAGGATAATCGGTCTGCGTAAAAGTCCAGGGTTTTCTTGGATCAATTTAAAAAGTTCTTGCAATGGCAGTGATTCCAGGTTGACATTCAAATTTTGGAAAGTTTTGGACCGGGTAGATATAATTTCGTCCGTACCATCTTCGGTCATCCTAAAAATTTCCTTAATTTCTTCCATCGTCAAAGGTTCCGAAAAAATATTCCGTTCTTTGTAGGGAATTTCATGCTTTTCCAGCCAAGCCTTTGCTTTCCGACACGAAGTGCAACTTGGGGCGGTATAAAGTGTGACCATATCCATTATCACTCCTTAAATTTATATAAAAACTTATATGTTTAATTCTCATTTTAAAATTAATATAATGTAGGAATTTCTATCCATATTATACATTATTTTTGGCTCCCGTGGATATATTTTTTAAAATAATTTTTTCATTTTTTTTAAGTAAAAAAAACCCTTTGTTTACGATAAAATGAAGGTTACATTTTGCACATTAACATTTTACTACACTAAACTTTTTAGAATATTCTTTATAATAAAATTGGTAATTATTTCCTTTTTTATTGAAAATGGTTTCATATGTTCCCTCTACTTTTTTTCAATTACGGATATTTTATTGATAATACTACATATACTGTGGTAAAGGTGTTAATTACTACAAAATAAAGGGGACAGGATTATGGATAAAGGGATGGAGTTTTTTTTCGAGCTGCTCCTGTTTGCGATTCTTACAATCGGAATCACTGCTTTTTTAGGTGTTTTTGTTCATGCGATAGGAAAAGGGATCTTTGGAGGAAAAAGGAAAAACGAATATCGGGAATTTTTTCAACGTATCCAACAGGGTTTTAGGCAAGTCGGAGGACGGGAGGAACATTGATACAAAAGGGTTGATTTTTCAAAAACCATTCTTTATAATGAATCTAAAATTTATTAGGACAAAGCGATGAGAAAGAAGAGTACATGCCCTCACCGTCTTCAGAGAGTTTGTGGTTGGTGCGAACAAACGGCGGCAGGTATGGAATGGGCTTTCGAGTCTGAACCGAACGGCTCATTGCCTAGTAGGCTTTAGCGTTACCTTGCGTTAAAAGGTAAAGTGGCCGTTTTTCGGCAACTAGGGTGGTACCGCGGATCTAAACCATTCGTCCCTTACCGGGATGGATGGTTTTTTGTTTTGCCGTTTTCAATTTCTTTCCCGAAAAAGCTACCCGTCCGTTCATTTCCTTACTTTGTTGTAAAAAAATCTGGGCAGAAAAATTTCCCAAATCTTGAAATATTTTTCAGAAAGGATGAAAAAAATCATGAAAACCATATTTTCAGGCATTCAACCTTCCGGAGTCATTACAATCGGAAACTACATCGGGGCATTGAAACAATTTGTTCTTCTACAGGATGAATACAAATGCTTTTTTTGCATCGTAGACCAGCATGCCATCACCGTTCCCCAAGATCCACAAACTTTACGGAAAAATATCCGCAGTCTTGCAGCCCTTTATATTGCATGCGGTATCGATCCCGAAAAGGCAACCCTCTTTATTCAATCAGAGGTTCCAGCCCATGCCCAAGCAGGATGGATCATGCAATGCCTTTCTTATATCGGGGAACTGGAAAGAATGACCCAATTTAAAGAAAAATCTGCCGGAAAAGAAGCGGTTTCCGCCGGGTTGTTAACTTATCCACCCCTTATGGCAGCTGATATTTTGCTGTACAATGCAGACTATGTTCCTGTAGGCGAAGATCAAAAACAGCATCTGGAATTGACAAGGGATTTGGCCGAACGTTTCAATAAAAAGTATGCCAATATTTTTACAATCCCGGAAATTAAGTTGCAAAAAGTCGGTGCAAGAATTATGTCTTTGCAGGACCCTACAAAAAAAATGAGCAAATCTGATTCGAACCAAAAAGCTTTCATTTCCATGCTGGATGAGCCAAAACAGATCGAGAAAAAAATCAAGAGTGCCGTCACCGATTCCGAAGGCATCGTAAAATACGATAAGGAAAATAAGCCTGGCATTTCAAACCTTCTTTCAATATATTCCATCTTCAATAATGAATCGGTGGAAGAAATCGAAAGAAGATACGAAGGAAAAGGTTACGGTGCCTTTAAGGCCGATCTAGCAGAAATCGTCATCCGGGAATTAAAACCGATTCAAGACCGTTACCATGAACTGATCGAGTCAAAAGAATTGGATGATATTCTTGACCGCGGTCGGGAAAAGGCCAATACCGTTGCCAGTGAAATGTTACGGAAAATCGAAAACGCCATGGGTCTTGGCCGGGGCTAATCAAATATGCCTAATGCGGCTTATTGATTGCTGATTATGAATGAAAATCCCAAGAATGTTGAAATGAAAACATGACAACATTCTTGGGATTTTTTCATTGGCTTGGGAAGGGCTTTTGGTTTATCCCCATTCTTCTCCTTCTTTAACCTTATTGGCGCTTTTTTGTCTTTTTATTATTCAACTTTTCCTTTTCCGTAAGAGGTTCATTGGCAAATTCATGATCGAAGTCTCTCGATTCTTTATCTCGAACTGCCTGTTTATCACTAAAGTCTTTCGAAAGTTGCTCAGCCATTTTCTTATTCTCGGACAAATGATCCACCTCCGCTTGTAGTTTAACCTTTTGGAAAGAAACTATGAAACCCTCCAATTCCCAAAGAAAATCAGGGCAAACCGGAAATAAGAAACGCCCTTTCCTCATACTATCTCATCTGTTATTATTTTCCTGTATGAATTTGAATAGTTTATTGAAAAATGTTTACAACCATTGGTTTTAAGGGAGGTCTTCCTATTGACAAAGGAAATAAAAGGGGCACTGATCATTTTCCTATTCATCTTAATATCCATTTTTGTCCCATTCACTTTTCTAAGTAATCTTCCATCCTTTTTCGGCAGTTTTTTATTTTGGGTGTTCACATCAATCATTGTCATTTCTGCCAATTTTTTAATCATTAAAGATTGGGGTAAATAACTATGTCGACACAATTTGTTTATTCAGGTATTGCCATTTATATCATCATTTCGTTATTTGTTGCCTTTTTGTCCAAAAGGGGCGAAAAGCAAAATAACATGGTATCCTATTTTTTGGGTAACCGGAAACTTGGAGGGTTTGTCTCCGCGTTAAGTTACAGTGCCACCACCTACAGCGCCTTCATGCTTGTAGGTTTGGCCGGGTTGACATATAAAGGTGGAGTCGGTGCCCTTGGATTTGAGCTCATTTATCTAATGGGGGTGTCCCTAGTAACGTTTTTCGGACCGAGATTTTGGTTTGCCGGAAAAAAATATGGCTATATTACACCGACGGAGATGCTCGGTGACCGTTATGACAATCGTTCCGTAGCTGTTGTAAGCGCCATAGCTTCTTGTTTGTTTTTAATCCCATATAGCGCAGTGCAATTATCAGGGATCGGATATTTGCTCCAAGGGATTACAAACAACAACATCTCCTACACAACGGGGGTCATGATTGCGACCGTTATGGCTATCGTATTTTCCTATATCGCCGGAATCCGTTCCGTTGCTTGGACCGACTCCTTACAAGCGTTATTCATGATCATTTCATCTACCCTTGTTGTCTTCATTGCGGTTCAATATTTTGGTGGTTTCGGTTCCTTTTTTGGGAAGCTGGCAGAGAAGAAACCAGAACTGTTGACAGTACCGGGCAATGGGTATTTTTCCTTTGCCAACTTTATCGGGATGACATTACCCTGGTTTTTCTTTTCCTTATCCAATCCACAAGTTAGCCAGCGGATGTATATGCCCAAATCCTTAAAAAGCATGCGGACGATGATCATGGGCTTTATGCTTTTTGGACTGGTATATACGATCGTTGCCGTAATTTGGGGCTTTACAGCAGCTTTGCAATTTCCGGACTTAGAAAAAGCCGATTTGGCAACACCAATGATCCTTTCCTCAGGAATGATTCATCCGGTATTAGCCGTTATTGTTATGGTTGGCATTTTGGCTGCAGCCATTTCCACCATCGATTCGATCCTTTTAACCTTATCATCCCTTTTTGCCCGGGATGTTTATGGGAATATGAAAAAGGAAGCAAAGGATTCCGCCCAACTTCTAGCCGGGAAAATTGTGATTCCCATCATTGCCCTCCTTGCCTATTTGTTTGCCTTAAGTGAAATCGACTTAATTGCGATGTTATCCGTTGCTTCTTCAGCTGGACTCCTCGTAATGGTTCCTGCCATTATCGGAACTTTTTTCTGGAGGAGGGGGACATCCAAAGGAGTGTTGGCTAGCATTATTGGTGGAGGAATGATAGTAATCTTCTTAGAGTTTTGGCCGGAATTCCGCCCCTTTGGTCTTGCATCCGGCATTTGGGGATTAACAAGCTCTACTTTGCTTTTTGTCCTGGTCAGCCTATTTACCAAGGCACCGATAGATAAAGCAGATGAGTTTCTTGGTTTTGTTAATGGTGAAATAAAACAACTTTACAAACCATAAAAGACTATAAAAATCGGATCCTCCTTCCGGTAAAAAAAGGTTAGCACAGTACCAGTTTTTTCAAGTTTTGGTCTTTTGACGGAAAAAACCGCTAGCAAAGATTGGCTAGCGGCTTTTTTCTGTGAAAATGAACATCACATGACCATATTGAAAGCGGAAATCAGGGTGTTTTAATATGAATCTTCTAGTTAACTTTGGAGCCCCATTCCAAATCCCAAAGCTTTTCAAAAAAAGGTTGACCTTTAATTAAGCCTTCACAAAAGGTTTCATGCTTTTTCGACCAGCCGTGCTTCACTTCTCCGAAAAGGCCGTTCCACAAATCTTCAAAGGACTTTGTCCGGATTTCTTCATATTTTTCCGGCGCCCATTCTGTATACCAGTAGCGGAGTTGCGCGGTATTTTTCGAGGTGTATAAATGGTCCAATGCCATAAACAATAATTTTTTTAACTGCCGTTCTTTCCTCGTAAGACCAATCATCAATTCCGGTTCAGGGGATAAAATATGATACTCCTTTTTTGGGATCGGTGTAAAAGCATAATGAAGGGTCTTTTCTTTGGCTGCCATCTCATAAACCAGCTGTTCTTGTCTTGGGATAATCCGGCTTTTCCGAATCGGGATTTGATATCCGAGGGTATCGACAGCGAGGATTCCCTCTCCATCGGTCACGATGAAGCAATAATCCAATTGGATCCGTTCATGGTTTTTCCGTAAGTATGCTTTTTGGTAAACATCATTCAGCAAAGCTTCCGGTAAATCCGCCAATCCGTTTTCAATATAATTGTATAAGTCCTTGGTGATTTTGAGTACCGGAACCTGATCCAATAGTTCAATTGGGTCATCCTTGCGCCACTCATGAAAATGGCATATATTATACCCATTTTCTTCGCCTTCAAACCAATTTACCCATACATCGTGCAAATACATCATTTGAAACCCCTCGCTTAAAGACTGTTTGAGTACAGTATTGTCCCGAGAGAGTTAAATTATTCCTAAAAAACCACCAATTTCATTTCTTTTCTTCCCAAGGTTCTGTAAGGAAATACTTTGCCTGTTTTATCAATGTATCTCCTATGACAAAGGGATTTCTCTCCCGATAAGACTCGACGATTGCATAACCGATTGCATAGCCTAACTTCGGCTTTCCGAATTGGCTGCCAAACAAGAAGCGATCATGGTTTGGATTCGTTATTTTTATGTCCAGTTGATGCAAATAATATCTTCGCCAATATTTCAGTAGATCCATTGGATGGTATTTTCGGACAAAATGATCAACATACTCTTCGCCGCAATATTCCCGGACTGCCTGTTCGGCCAATCCTTCCATCAGCAGTGAATCTAGAAGGGTATAATCCTGAAGATTTTTATTGATTTTGGATAAGCGGGCAATATGATGGTACTCGTGGACAAACAATGCCTCGCACATGTTAGTATTTTGGGCATCATCGAGAAACAAAAAGATTTTATCTGGAAAAGTAAAGCCGTTTTTTTTAAATTTCCGTTCAAAAGGCAAATTCCTACCAGGGAAAACATATATGGGTACCTCTGGTCCTTGCCACTTCCTCTTATACTTTCTTTCAATGACTGATAATTTTCCCCAGATCTCTTCATCCATCATTTCCTTGAATAAGCTCTCCGTTTGCCGATTTGGCCGATACATCCCCAGTTGTTGCAATACGTCATATATACCTTTTGGGGTTAATGATGGAAACACTGATGTTAAGTTTTCGCACACTTTTTCAGGGAAATAAAAGTCGTCTTTTAACCACTGATCTGTACGGACAATTCCCATTCCCTTTCCCTTTCATTTTTAAACTTTTAGTCTCTCACATTTTATTCTTCAAATTTTATTTTGCGAATAAAAAAAAACCGGACAAATGCCGGTTTCTTGTAAAAATAGAGAATATGGAATCATTCATATTTTTTAAATGCCAAAACGGCATTATGTCCGCCAAATCCCAAGGATATGCTTAAAGCGGCCCGAATATCTTTTGCCCTTGATTCATTGGGAACATAATCAAGGTCACATTCAGGGTCCGGCGTCTCATAATTAATAGTTGGAGGCAACATCGAATCCCGGATGGCCAAGGCTGTAATAATTGCTTCGACCGCACCGGCCGCACCTAACAAGTGCCCCGTCATGGATTTCGTTGAACTGATGGCAAGGCGGTACGCATGATCTCCAAAAACCGTTTTCACCGCTGCTGTTTCAAATTTGTCATTATACTCGGTACTCGTACCGTGGGCATTAATATAATCCACTTCCGTCTTGTCAAGTCCGGCATCATCCAGGGCCATTTGGATCGCCCGGACAGCCCCTTCACCTTCCGGTGCCGGTGCGGTAATATGATAGGCGTCTCCGGTAGCACCATATCCAACAACTTCCGCATAGATTTTTGCCCCACGTTTCAGGGCGTGTTCCAGTTCTTCCAATACGACAATACCCGCTCCTTCACCGATGACAAAGCCATCACGGTTTTTATCAAAGGGACGGCTTGCGGTATTCGGATCCGGGTTTGTTGATAAAGCCGTCATTGATGCAAATCCTGCTACAGCAAGATTGGTGATGGGGGCTTCCGCTCCTCCAGTGATCATGACATCCGCATCTCCCCGCTGGATGACCTTAAAGGCATCACCAATGGAGTTTGTTCCGGTTGCACAGGCGGTGACCGTGCAAGAATTGATTCCCTTTGCGCCAAGCATAATGGAAACTTGCCCCGCGGCCATATCCGGTATCATCATGGGTACAAAAAACGGACTTACCCTACGATAACCTCTTTCCAGAAATACGAGATGCTGTTTCTCCAATGTTTCAATGCCGCCAATCCCCGAGCCGATCCATACTCCGACCCGTTCGCTATTTTCTTCGGTTATTTTTAGATCCGCATCCTTTACTGCCATAAGACTTGCTGCAATCGCATAATGGGTAAAACGATCCATTTTCCTGACTTCTTTTCTATCCAAAAAATCTTCTGGATTAAAGTCCTTCAGTTCACCAGCTACCTTCACAGGAAAATCAACGGCATTAATCCTGGTCAATGGACCGATTCCGGATTTCCCTGCCAAAATGTTTTTCCACATTGTATCTGTATCGTTGCCAACCGGTGTTACTGCACCAATGCCAGTTATGACAACCCTCTTTTTGTCCATGTTTTCATCTCCTTTTTCAACCCAAGTTTCCATTGATTCTTCCCACGATTCTTAGTTAAAAGAGCGGTAGGTATTAGGCAAAATAGCAGCAACCAAATTCATCTTCCCCACTTCATCAGGATGGCTCCCCAAGTCAGTCCTCCTCCAAAGCCAACCATTACGACAATATCATCCTCCCGAATTTTCCCCTCTTTCAGATCATCATAAATGGAAATCGGAATGGAAGCGGCGGATGTATTCCCATATTTGGCAATGGTATTGCTCACCTTTTCAACGGGAAGCTCCAGACGTTCTCGTGCCGATTCCATAATGCGAATATTCGCTTGATGGGGGATCAGATAATCCACCTGATCCTTCGTTAGCCCCGCTTTTTCAATAACCCGAATGGCAGATTCCCCCATTTGCCGGACCGCAAATTTAAAGACTTCCCTACCATTCATAAAAACGTATTGATCCTGATACAGGTGTTTTCCTCCGCTTCCATCTGCCCCCAATTCAAAGGAAAGGATGCCCCGATCTTCCCTGACCGGACCCATTACCACCGCACCTGCACCGTCCCCGAAAAGAACCGCTGTATTTCGGTCTTCCCAATTCACGATTTTCGAAAGCTTTTCTGCACCTACCACCAAAATATATTTGTAGGCTCCGCTTTCGATGAAAGTCTTGGCCGTTACCATTCCGTAAATAAAGCCGGAGCAGGCAGCGGAGACATCCATGGCCGCGGCATTTTTCGCCCCAAGTTGCTCCTGAAGCATGCAGGATACCGATGGAAAAGGTCGATCCGGTGTAACGGTAGCCGTAATGATCATATCGAGATCATCGGGGAATATACCTGCTTCCTTCAACGCTTCCAAAGAGGCTTGGTAGGCCATATGGGACGTATCGGTATGTTCGTCTGCAATCCTTCGTTCGCAAATCCCTGTTCTTGTACGAATCCATTCATCGGATGTATCCATCCGTTTTTCTAAATCAAAGTTGGTTACAATGTTTTCGGGAACATATTTCCCTACCCCGATGATTCCAGCCTTCATGCAGTTCACTCCTTATTAAGCAATTGATTTCCAGAAAAATATCTTCCTAAGCATTACTAGTTAATGTTATGACTTGGTACTAATTTTATCCTAAAAAAAAAGATTTCGCAATAATTACCCTTTGAAAATCAGAAACCCCAGATAACCTATTCGGACGGTTTCCCCTGCTTATCCCGCATTTCGCTGTTCTCTTGTTTTTCAAGAGTGGAAACGACTTCCCTTTTTTCCTCCTTATCCTTTAATTCATAATTCCCTTCCCCCATTTCAACAATAATGTCGAAAATCCGACGGATCTGGTCCGGATTTTCGGAGAAGCCCTTGTCCATCCTTTTTTCTTCTAAATGAAAGGATTGGGGATAAGTTATGATTTGCTTTGCAAAATCCCCATTCTTAAAAAAATCAGAGACCCTTTTTGTAAAGGGATCGTCCTGAGCCGCAATAAAAGAAACCGTCATTTCTTTTGGGTTAGCTTCCACAACTTTTTCCAGAAACTTGGAAACCTGTTCCATTAAAAGGGCTTGTTCCTCCTCAGGGAAACTGGACCAGTCGGAACAGGGAAGAATGATTTTACATCTCTTTTCAGGTAGGCTGGAAAAACCAGAAAAGGGTTCAAAGTTGCTGTTTCTTTCTACCCACATCCGGCGTTCATCCTTCACTTTTTCCATCCACCCGTCCACAATATCTGCATGTTCAATCGAATAACCTTCTTCCAAAAATTGCTGACATATCTGAAATCCTAAGTCCCCAAAAGTACCAATCAGAACAAAATCCATAGGGCCTCCTCCACTTTAAAATTACAGATGACATTCCGCCTTGGCAAAAAGGGATTTTGCCAAGTTTGCAATATCCCCTCTTTTCTCCGGTAAAAGGACATGGATGTGATCCTCCGCCCCGGGTAGATCGGTTCGGTATAATTTCAAACGTAATGCATTTTGGGGTCCATGTTCTAGTATATGAACGATTTTGAAAGGTAATGAAATGAAAAACGGACCTTTCGGGCTTTTATTGATAAATCCTTCACATTTTTCCTCAGGAATTTCAAAGGCTTCAGATACGTCCATTAAAAATTTTTTATAAAAGAATGGTTGTCCCTGGACCATGTCCTTCACCCAGACAAGGGAAAAAATGGGATTGATGAATAAAGCGGAGCGGAACATTCCCGGATGTTTTTTCATAAGATTGATGGCTATGATCGCTCCAAATCCTTCAGCGATGACATGGACTTTATCATTTAGGATCTCAGACCTTTTGACATATTCGTATAAATGTCTCACTTGCTCAATCGCTTTGGGGTTACCCATATGGTTTCCGCCCAAATTGGTATAATAAATGGTATATCCACATTCTACCAGTTCCCTTAAAATCGCAAACCTTGTTTGATTCAATAGCCATTTGCTTTCATTTTGATCGGTAAATTTGTCGTCATTGGAGATAATTAAAATGCCAAAACCATTCGGTTGTTTTGGATAATGGATAAGGCAAGTTTCCCGATTCAGGAAAAAAATCCGGTATTCCATAAAATCCCCTCTTTTTTGGTCTAGGCATATGGTCCTTGATAAACCATCCTTCGACACGCAGAAAATTGCTAATACACTTTATTCCGATTGCAGTTTAGCTGACTGTATAAACGCCCAAGTTCCTAACCTTTTTGCAAGGAAAGGAATCCATGATTTTTTGGGAATCGAACGGCTACCTTTGGAAGTCTGAATTTGACTGTATTAACAAAAAATTTTACGAAAATCTTTCAATATGTTATTATTTGGATATACATTGATGAACGAAGAAGGGGATAAAGATGAGATTCTTTTGGACATTCTTCTGGTGCTTTGGGCTAGCCCATATGTTTACTTATGTAGTTGGTTCGATTAAAACAACCCCATACAATTTTACGACTGGGAATATATTGGCAGTAGGAATCACATTATTTGTCCTATTAATTTCCCTGATCCTTCCTAAGGAACCGGAAGAAAAAATGTTGTAAAAGCATGAAAAGGAAAATGGAGCCTTATTCGGTTGGCTCCATTTTTTCTTTTTTTGCAATACATTACCGTTTGTGTGTCCATACCCGGTTATGATTGGAAGTTTCCGGGAACCGGTCTCCCGCTTTTAATTTTATTTGATTGGGATTCATCACGGAGCTTCCGCTTTCGCCAATTTCGATGTAGATGCCATCGTTTGGAGCCTCATCCCCAGGTCGAAAATGGTTTTTTTGCCCCATTCTATCCATCCCCTTTCTTTTTGATATAGCTTATCATTTGCAAAACCAAACTTTTTATGACCTTCATAAAATGAACTGGCTGCCAAAAAGATAGAAGGGGTCCGAGAGACAGGGATTTATCCGGATCAGGGGGACAAAATAAAAAAGAGCGGCAACTTCCGCTCCTCAATCTGGAATGCCCAAGGCAATTTTGGCGTATCTGCTCATCCGATCTTTACTCCAAGGTGGGTTCCAAACTATATTGACCTCTGTATCCTTTACTTCAGGAATATCGGCGAGGGCAATTCGTACTTGGTCAGAAATGATCCCACCCAGCGGGCATCCCATCGTTGTCAAGGTCATAGTAACCGTACATTTTCCATTCTCATCCAAATCCACATCATATACTAAACCTAAATTGACTATATCAATACCTAATTCAGGGTCAATCACTTGTTCGAGGGCTCCCATTAAATTTTCTTTCATTTCTGCATCCAACACAATCGCCTCCTTACATTTATCTTCTACATCATACCAGACATGCAAGGAAAAATGAAACAATATTACGCATTCTTGAGGTGGGTTTCAAACCAAGAAACCGTTCTTAGCAAACCTTCCCGGCTAACGTGATGTTCAGCCTGTTCATCCAATAAAAAGTATAATCGATCTGGAAAATCCACATATAGATCTCGTGCCTTTTCATAAAAACGATAGGCAAATTCATAAGGTACTACCGGATCTTTCTTTCCATGCCAGAAGAAGAGTGGACGTTGGTTTAATTTTTCAGGTTGCCGGCTTAAATCAAAAGGTTCCAATTGTTTATACACCGCTTCCAATTGTTCGGAAGTATAAGGAATTTCTACCCCCCTATCTCCCGCCCCTTTAACCAAATAGCGGGCAAAACTTTCATAACAAGGGTTTCCCATAAGACTTGCGGCACATTGAATCCATTCATATTTAGATAATGCTCCGAGAGTAATAATGGCGCCCATAGAGGTGCCGGCAAGACCGATCTTATCCTCATCAATTTTTCCGGACTCTACATAATATTGTTTAAGTCCTTCCAATTCATGGATAGTGGAAAGGATCATATTCCAGAATTGAAGGGTCATCTCTTCAACCGATTTCCCATCATTTCGTTCACCATGATCGATCACTTCCGGCAAAATAACCCGGAATCCCTTTTCCGCTAGTAAATATCCGTAATGAAGATTATGTTCTTTGGCACTTGTAAAACCATGGATAAAAAAAACCGCCGGTAACCTTTTTTCCGCATCGTTTTCTTGGCAAACTTCCAATAAAGGGATATCATTTATCCGCCTTTTTTCGATCAAGACACCCATAACCCCGACTCCTTTTATCATTGATTCATCCAAATGGGAATTTTTATATAGTGATGCCAATCCTTTAATTTTAGTGTATCATTAATCTTAGAATTTTTAAAAAGAAATGAGAGTGGATACGCATATGAAAAATCAGCATTTGATTGCCCTAGATTTGGATGGAACTTTGCTACGGGATGACAAAACCATCTCGGAGAAAACAAAAAATGTCCTAAAGCAAGTCCGGAAGGAAGGTCATATTGTCATGATTTCAACCGGCAGACCTTTCCGTTCCAGTTCCAAATATTATGAGGAATTGGAACTGGATACTCCTATTGTGAACTTTAATGGTGCCTTTGTTCACCATCCACTGGATAAAGACTGGGGAACTTTCCACGAACCGTTACCGATTGGGACAGCGCGGGAAGTTATCGACATTTGCTTTGCCCATTCCTTTACCAACATTGTCGCGGAAGTATTGGATCACGTGTTCATCCACTACCATGACGAAAAACTTTTGGAAATCTTTATGATGGGGAATCCTACGATTACCTCAGGGGATCTTAGGAATTTCCTGAAGGCGGATCCCACTTCCCTTTTGATTCAAGTGAATCCTGAAAGCTCAAAAAAAATCATGGAAATTACTCAAGATACGGATGCAAATGTGATCGAGCACCGGAACTGGGCCATGGACTATCGGTTCTTGGAAGTCGTCAAACAAGGAATCAACAAAGCCACCGGAATTGATCGGGTAGCCAAGTATTATAACATCCCCCAAGAACGGATCATTGCCTTTGGTGATGAAAATAACGATCTGGAAATGCTCCAATATGCCAAATACGGAATCGCCATGGGAAATGGGATTAAGGACGTCAAGGAAATCGCCTATGATGTGACGAAGACGAACGAAGAAGACGGTGTGGCGTACTACCTAGAAAAACTTTTGTTATCATAAATAAAGGAACTAATTTTCGTCTTTATTTTTACGT
>NICF_comb_assmDRAFT_10000185_pt1 | contig 49941 bp, 54 predicted proteins | sample NewIslPassag4_SG_FD_11279 | JGI IMG/M metagenome (IMG submission 11279)
GACACGCTCGATTATACAGTGACGGTCATTAATAACGGTTCTTCCATCAAAAATATGTCTTTTGTATTCGAAAATTTGCCGAAAGGATGGAAGGCTGACATAACCGCAGGAGGAAGGGAAATCCGCCAGCTTTCGGTCCGAGGGGATAGTGAGGAAAAAATTAATGTGGATGTTACTGTTCCCCTTGATGCGGACATGGATGATTACCGTTTTACATTGGTTGCAACAGACGGATCCAGTCGTACGACCTTGCCCTTTTTGGTTTCGGTGACGGAACAAGGTTCCTTTGAAACCGAATTAACAACGGAACAGGCAAATCTTCAAGGGCATGCGGATTCTACCTTTACCTATACGGTTACATTAAGAAACCGGACAGCAAACACCCAAAACTATGCTTTAAGCACCAATGTTGACCAAGGATGGAAAGTGGTCTTTACCAGTGGATCTGATAATGTGACATCGGTTTCCTTGGAGTCGATGGAATCAACGGATATTACAGTGAAGGTAACCCCTCCGGAGAATGTGGAAGCCGGCAGCTATGAAATCCCGATTCGGGCATCCACGAATTCAACCAGTGCGGATCTTACCCTTGAGGCGGTCATAACCGGAAGCTATGATGTTGAACTAAGCACACCGAAGGGTCTGTTAAGTACTGATATTGTAGCGGGAAAAGATAGAACGATCGATCTTGTTGTAACGAACACCGGAACGGCACCCCTTTCAAATCTAAGCATTCGGGCAAATACGCCAATTAACTGGGAATCGGAATTTGATACAAGCACCATTGACTATCTGGAACCGAATGAATCGAAAACGATCAAGGCAACGATAAAAGCAAGCAAAGACGCCATCGCCGGGGACTATAGTGTATCCTTCACAGTTTCCTCCGCTGAAGCTTCCAGTAGCGCAGTGTTCCGGGTATCTGTGGAAACATCCACCCTTTGGGGGATTGTAGCCATCCTTATCATCCTGGGTGTGCTTGGAGGTTTATATTATATCTTTAGAAAATATGGGAGGAGATAACGGTGGCTGAACCGATTATCAAATTAGAAAGCATCACGAAAACCTACGATGATCAATACGCCGTTGACCACTTATCTCTTTCCATCAATAAAGGGGAAATTTTTGGTCTTCTTGGACCAAATGGTGCCGGGAAGACAACAACCATCCTAATGATGTTAGGATTAACAGAACCGACTTCAGGTGAGGTTCGGGTTTGCGGGATTGATCCATCAAGATACCCGATAGAGGTAAAAAAGCGGGTGGGGTATTTGCCGGATAATGTCGGGTTTTACTCCCATATGACGGGAATGGAAAATCTCCTATATACCGGAGCGCTTAATGGGCTTTCAAGGGAAGAAGCCAAAAAGCGAGCCGAAAAACTTTTGGAAGTAGTGAAACTAACGGAAGCTGCCCATAAAAAAACCGGGAAGTATTCCCGAGGAATGCGCCAGCGTTTAGGTCTTGCCGATGTCCTCATGAAAAAACCGGAGGTCATCATTCTTGATGAGCCGACCTTAGGGATTGACCCGGAAGGTGTAAGGGACTTCCTTCAGTTAATTCGGGATCTAAATGAACAGGAAAAGATTACGGTTTTGCTTTCATCTCACCATTTGCATCAAGTACAACAAATATGTGATCGGGTAGGCATTTTCGTAAAAGGAAAATTACTGGCCATCGGTGGGTTGGAAGACTTGGTTAAGCAACTCTTTTTAAGGGACACCTTTGTCATTTATGCCGAAGTTTCTCCAGTGACGGATCAATTGCTTGATGAATTAGGTAAGATCCCCAATGTAAATAAAGTGGAAAGGAGAGACGAAACATCGCTGGATATATACGCCCAGGCGGATGTTTCCTCCATCATAAGTAAAAAGATCATCGAGTCGGGGGCTTCCTTATATCAAATCAGCAAAAAGGATTTTGGTCTGGATGAAATTTATCACCGTTATTTTGAAGGAGGTGGATCAGGTGAACTGGACTGACATAAAAGGGAAAATGACCTCCTTTTTCAAGGCGGAAAAAGAAGAGATTCAAGTCCCGAGATCAGTTTTTGGGGCGATTGTCCGAAAGGAATTTACCGATGCAATCACAAGCTGGCGGATTATCATTTTATTGGCGATTCTTTTGGTAACCTGTGTTTCCTCCCTATATACAGCGGTAACGACCATTCAGGATGCCTTCATCTCTTCGGAGGATGCCCAGGCAATTGCCAGGGATTCCTATTTGTTCTTGCAGATTTTTACGGTGTCTGATGGGACATTACCTTCCTTTATCACTTTTGTTAGTTTCCTAGGTCCATTATTGGGGATTGCTCTCGGGTTTGATGCAATCAATTCGGAACGCAATAAAGGAACCTTAAGCCGATTAATGGCACAACCGATTCCAAGGGATTATGTCATTATCGGAAAGTTTATTGCTTCCTTATTGTTGTGCTTATTGTTGTTCTTTTCTTTAGGATTTTTGGTAATGGCTCTTGGGATTCTGATTTTAGGTATTCCGCCTACGGTGGAAGAATTTTTCCGTGTTTTTACCTTTCTTTTCCTATGTATTGTCTATATCGCCTTTTGGTTAAATTTAGGTATTTTGTTTTCCGTCGTTTTCAGAAACTCAGCAACATCGGCTCTGTCCAGTTTAGCTATCTGGATCTTTTATAACGTGTTTTATGATATCATCGTTAACATGCTTTCAAAATCAATATTATCCTCCGAATCGATCCAAAGTATGGAACAATACTTGGACCGGTCGAATTTTGTGCTCTTTTTATACCGGTTATCCCCGGACTATCTCTTTAGCGAATCCACCCAAGTATTGTTATCGCCAAATATCCGGACATTAGGGGTATATACGATGGAACAGCTGGATCAGGCAGTCGCTGCTCCTTTACCCTTTGATCAAAGCCTTTTGCTAATCTGGCCCCAATTTACAGGGCTAATTGCCGCAACGTTAATCTGTTATGGGATTGCCTATGTCGTTTTTATGAGGCAGGAAATAAGGGCAAATTGATGTTTCACGTTAGGTCTCTTCGGTTTAAAAAATCCCGGAGGGACCCGTTTTATTCAGGTTTGATAAGGTTTCCTTTTTGACAGAATATCATTTTTTTAGTATGATAAAGAAAATTTCGGGGTGCCTTCTCAGGATGGATCGGGAGATTACTTGGAAAAAGCATCCTCTTGGACAAAAATTTAGAATATTATAAAATGTTTCGGGATAAAATTTAAGTAAATTCGATTTTATGCGAATAGCAAAGGATGATCGTTCATGGATAACTTTTTGCCAAATAGTTTTCCAGAAAACATAAAAAAGGAACTTGATGCCATCAATAAATTGGTCATGCCCTTGGCCAAAAAAACGACCAGGTACATGTTCTGGACTTTCCCCTTAATTGGTGTTTCTGTCATTAACACTATTTATCTACTGTTTATGGGAACCAAGGGAACCGAAATGTATGTGTTGCTTTTTATCTATGCATTGCTCGGTTCAATTGGTCTAGCTTTGTTGAAAGAAACTAAAATAAATAAGAAGGAAATCGAACGGATTGGTGTACGCTATATACTTGAACGGATTCGGAGAAGTTCCATCATAAGTGACGAACGGAAAAACTATTACATCTATTCCGTAAAAGAGCAACCTCTTCATGCCATGGAAAACTTTGTGAAATTCCTGCAGGAAGAGGACCGGATGAATCGTTGGAAAAATTATGAGCGCAAAGAAGAAAAGAATTCCGAGGAAAATGAAACTTTATAGAACTTGAACATGAAATAGCCCTGGAAAGGCTAACCCAAAAGGGGAAACCTTTTTCCAGGGCTACTCTTTTGCATATACAAAGTACAATTCCCACTTTTTGAATCCCACCTCCACAAGAAACAGTGGCGGGGATTTTCTTGATCAACGTAATTTTTTCGTCAGGCGAAGCATGTCCCTACATCGGATCCCATTTTCATAAATTTCCTCAGGATAATTTCTTGTGAAAAAATCAAAATCGATCCCGGTAATGCGGAAACCACATTTTTGATAAAGGGCTAATTGTCCGATACTGGAATTCCCTGTGCCGACTTCGATGGTTTCATACCCCTTATTACGGGCGGACTGAATCGCATCCATCACCAATTGTTTGCCAATTCCTTTTCCTTGCCAGTTCTCTTTGACAGCAATATTTTTCAGTTCAATAGTGTCTTTGTTTAAGGGAACCAAAACGTAAACCCCTATCGTCTCTGCCCCCATTTTGGCAATATAACATTCACCTTCATGTAAATAGGAATCAACCATTTCCTTGGAGGGATCCGCCANNAGGAGCAAATCATAGGGGGGTTCTTCTCCTTTTTTTAGTCTATGAATAACCATCAACTTTTCCTCCTGGACTAGAAATTCTCTGTTTTTTATAAACAAAGGTCTTCGATAGGAAAATACGGTTCAAATCCAATTATATGTAGAAAAGTTTCTGTTCGGAAGCCTTTTGCCGGAAAAAGAGCGCATGATTGAAAGAAACCTTTTACTAAAGGGGAATGGATAAAGGCGTATGGGATGGGAAAAATATAGTAGATAGGAGGGAAAGGGATGAAAAAAATCCTTTATTTATTCATTTTATCTGTGGCTTTTTTTATGGTAGGATGCGATTCGGATGATGAGGTTGCAGTGAATCCTGGACCGGATATAAAGGATGATCAAGTGACTGAAAATCAGGAGGGAAATCCGGGTACGGAAGGGAAATCGGAAGAAAATCAAGGTACCGGTACCGGACAAACCTTCTTTCTCTTTACCAGTTTTGATTTAGATGTCAAATATGATGTAAACAAAGAGTATGAAATTGAATATGAACAGGACCGGGATGGTCTGGAGGCTGAACTTAAGGATGATCTTAACAATGAGGTTCTTCGCGGGGAAGCAGCCTTTGAACGCCTACGTCCGATCTTCGAAAGTTTTACCTTCACAAAGGATACTGAAAGGGATGAAGTGATTCGGGAAGTGTTGGAAGCCTTTAGTTTAACGGCTGATTATCGTGAATTCGATTTGGAAATTGACTTTTCCGATGGTACGAAAAAGGAATATCATGATGTAAAATAGGTNTGATATTTTAGTCCCCCCTTCGATAGGAAGAGGGGGATGTTTTTTTCAGTGTGCCTGACAAGTTTGATGTAAAACTTTCGGTTTTTTAATTTAAACCGTCTCCTTTAATTTTTCCAACAAATCTTGGGGATCCTTTCCTTCCATGAAATGATTGTTGACCAATACATAAGGGGTGCATTCGCACTCGTCGCAATAACTGAGACAATCCATTTCCCTCACATTTACCTCATTTTCATCAAAAAATTTTTCCAAAGCATCGAGCTCCTCATCACTGTAAAAACGATCCAAATTATTCGCACAAAATAAAAGTTTTTTGGTTTTCGTTTTTTTGGAAAAAAGTTTCATGGTCTCTCCCTCGCCTTATCTGCTATGTATGGGAAAAATTTTCTATATTGCTTTACTGAAGTTTTCTTTTCTTCATTATATAAAGTTTTCAAAAGACATCCTAATGTTTTGTTTGCAAAAAAATTCCCGCCGACTCTCCAGCGGGAACTAAAAGATTATTTGTTATTCGGGTTTCGGATCCGGTGGGACTTCATTTTTATGTTGACGGTATAGTCGAACTAAACGGACAACATTCAGAACAAAGGTTTTAGTTACGGCATAAATGGGCACTGCCAAGATCATGCCGATGACACCGGCAAGATTTCCCGCCACAAGCAAGATGATAATGATGGTGACCGGGTGGGTGTCGAGCTGTTTCCCAATCACTAACGGCGAGATTAAATTGCTTTCAATTTGCTGTGCAACTACCGCGACGATGATGGTAAAAAGGACGGTCATCGGTGAATCAAACATCGCCACAATAACCGCCGGAGCAGCTCCCAAGAATGGTCCTAGATAAGGAATGATATTGGTGACGGCAACTACCAATGCCAAGATGAGGGCATAGGGCAGGTCAATGATCAAATAACCGATATAGGACAAAGTTCCGACACAAAGGGAAACAATCATTTGACCCTGAATATAGGCCGATAATGTTTTGGTTGTGTCGTTTAAGATAACCCTTCCTTCTTCCCGGAAAGAAGAGGGAAGAAAGCGTAGGATAGCGTTGGGTAATTTATGTCCGTCTTTTAGCATGTAGAAAAGCAGGAACGGAACTGTAGCGATGGTAAGGGCTACGTTGGCGATAACCCCTACAATGCTGGACAAACTATTTGAGATGGCACCTGGAAGTCCCGATAAAAATTCCGCAATCTTTTGCCCCAACTGATCCAGCTTTATGTATTCCTGGTTTACAACCCATTCGAAAAAGGGCGATTTGGAAAAATCATTAAAGTAATTTTGGATATCCCTGACATAGCGAGGAATATTGTTGACCAATTCAGTGACTTGTTTTGTAAGAATCGGACCGACAACGACAATCAGCAATGTTACAAGGCCAATGAAAATCACATACAGAAGAAGGATCCCCAGAGTACGGGGGATTTTATATTTTTCCGCCAAAGAAACGAGCGGATTGAATATGAAGAATAGGAAACCACTAATTAAAATCGGAAAAAATAAGGTGGAGAAAAATATGATTACCGGCTCAAATAAAAAGTTAATTTTGGTGAGCAGATAGAGGATAGCTGATATCATTAATAATTGTAATGTCCAATATTGAAATTTTGACTTCTGCAAGGGGAAATCACCTTTCTTTCCAAATCTAATACTGGGACGATTCTGATGCACCACATTGGAATTTTTCTACATATTTTCTTAAAGTATAGCATTTCCACATAGGAAAATGCGATAGGAATATAAGATCGGAGAGATTTTTTAGGACGTTTTCCGATGAAAAAAGGACATCCAAAAAACTATTCCGAAACGGGCTTGGTTTAGTATAATGGAATCTGTAACTAACAAAGAGAAAGGCGTATAACATGGACAAACGAGTATATTTTTTAATGGTAATTTCCTTTGTAATCGGTATGGTGGAATTGATTATTAATGGCATCATCGACTTGATTGCCGAAGATTTCAATGTTCCCCTTTCTTGGGTAGGCCTTTTGATCACGGTGTTCTCCCTGATTTTTGCTGTAGCTTCACCGATTTTGCTTGTAGTGACAGGGCATATCGAACGGAAAAGGTTGATTTTAAGTTCCTTATATATCTTTTTGTTTGGATCCTTATTAACGGTATTCAGTCCTACTTTTTTCATTTTATTTTTAGCAAGAATAATTCTTGCCTTAAGTGGGGCATTATTGATCATTCTTTGTATTGTTCTCGCTCCCACTTTAGTGGATGAAACCCATAAAGGCCGGGCAATCGGGATTGTCTCCATGGGAGTCAGTGCGTCCCTGGTATTAGGGGTACCAATTGGACTCGTCTTGGGAGATTCCTTCGGCTGGAGGGCGCCTTTTGTACTGATTACCCTTTTGACGATTCTGTCGATCCTTGGGGTTCATTTGTTTATGGAACGCTCGAAACCCAGACCTCCTGTCCCTCTTAAGGAACTTTGGGGAGGTTTGAAAAGCAAAAAAATCTTGCTGGCCCATGGAGCAACCCTCCTATATATGACGGGTCATACCGCCATGTATGCTTATTTTAAGCCATATCTGGAAGAGATGACTTCGTTAAGTCCAACTTGGATTAATATTGTCTACTTCTTGTTTGGGGCCTTTGCCGTTTTCGGTGGAGGATTTGGGGGAACAATGGCGGATAAATTTGGATCAAAAAAGACGATTTTGCTATTGATCGGAATATTTAGTGGTGTTTTCTTTATTTTGCCAGCCACCATTCCCTTCTTACCTATCTTCCTTTTGACCGTAATGGGTTGGGCAATGCTTAGCTGGGCAATATCTCCTGCAATGCAAAGCTATCTAATTGAAACAGATCCAAAATCTGGAGATATCCAGCAAAGTTTAAGCAATTCTTCTTTACATTTGGGGGTGGCTCTCGGTTCTTTAATAGGTGGTTATGTCGTGGATCACTTTTCAGTGGCATCCAATTCTTGGGTAGGGGGAATATTGATCGGAGTCAGCTTTTTGTTTGCTTTCTTATCTTCCCGGCTGAAATACGAAAAATGGGGAAAAGTAATGGAAAGAACGGCACCTTAATTTACCGATAAAACAATATCATTTCAAAAATGAAAATCCCGGTACAAGCTACCGGGATTTCTGTATTGCCTATCTATCCTTTTATTTGGGAGAAAGTGGCTTATGAAAAGCCGAGAGTCATGAACCTAAGGGAACCGATGGACTTTCAGTTTTGATAATTCTGACCATTGTAAGGGAATTGATTGCTATATCCTTGAAATTGTTGGTAGGATTGTTGCAGCGACTGGGGATCCGCCGCTTCAAAAGAATACCAGCCTTTTTTAAACATTAAATTAAAGAGTTCTCGCTGGCAATTTTGCGTTTCTGTATAAATCGATAATAGTTCTTGATATAAGCTGAAATGGCTTGCTTCATTTAATGCCGTATCATATCCGCTTGTCATATATTTTTCTGTTGCCAGCATGTCGTTGATAAAATCCCGATCATTCATTTGCGGGGTTTTTTCAATTTGCACCTCAGGATTTTGGATTTTGTTTTGTTGCAAAGCCTGTTCCCCTCCTTTCTTTTTGGAAAAGCATGAAATTCAATCCGATTGGCTGTTACATGGTAACTCGGCCTTGGGTTTGGGTGTTCAAATGTTTTAAAATACGCTGATAATGGTTTTGATGCATCTTTCCGCATCGGTCTAAAGCATTTTTGATTTCCGGATCTTGGCATTGGGAAGAAAAAAAGTGTGCCTTTTTCATTGCCAACAGGTTCCAACTAAGCATATCGGTGATATAGAGGGAGTCTTTCACTGTCACCTGCTGGGGAGGTTGGGGCATGACAGGTTGGGTCCCTTGATTTTGTTGTGTTTGTCCCTGCAAGAAAAATCCTCCTTTCTAATTTTCTGGAAGCTCCAATCCATAATGTTCCACAATTTCCGGTTTATATGTAAAGGCTTTAAATAAATTTAGTATAATAATTTTAGTGAAAGCTTTGATGAAAATTTCTGGTATAGGAAAAAGGTGATTACAGCTAATGAGACTATTAACCCTGAATTGCCATTCGTGGCAGGAGGAAGACCAAGACGAAAAGCTTCGTCATCTAGCGGAGACAATTAAAGAAAACTCCTATGATGTTATCGCACTGCAGGAAGTCAATCAGTCCATAGATGAAAAAGTAGGTTATGCTTTTCAAAGGGTAAAAAAGGATAACTATGCCTATTGCTTGCTAATAGAGCTAAAAAAGCTGGGTGTGGAAGATTACTCCCTTGTTTGGGATTTTTCCCACTACTTTCAGGAGTTTGAAGAAGGACTGGCCATCCTGACGAAATTCCCGATTGAAGAAGTACATACCTTTTATACTTCCATAAGCCACGATCCGAGCAATTGGAAATCTCGGAAAATTGTTGGGGTAACCGTTTCTTATAAAGGAAAGCTTTATACCTTTTATTCTTGTCATATGGGTTGGTGGCATGATTCGGAAGAACCCTTTAAAGTTCAAATCGACCATTTACTGAAAAATATTCCTTCGGATAGGACTGTCTTTTTGCTCGGGGATTTTAATAACGATGCCTTTATTAAAGGGGAGGGTTACGATTATTTATTGAGCTGCGGTTTTTTGGATACCTTTCATCTGGCAGAAATGAAAGATTCCGGAGTAACTGTGGAAGGTGAGATTGGCGGTTGGGAAGGGAACAAAAGGGATAAAAGGATTGATCTGATTTTGACAAATAAAACAATTCCAGTGCTCTTTTCACGGGTCATTTTCAATGGAAAAAACAGATCCATTGTTTCAGATCATTTCGGTGTTGAAATAGAGATCAATCTTGACTGAAGCGAAGACTTAAATTCCCTTATACCTCCTTTCTATACGCAAGTTGTCGAAGCATGCTAAAATATAGTAGGAACCAACGATGGGAATCAATTTTCACATTCAGGGGGAAGAAATATGGAGAAGCTGCTGAAGAACTTCTTTTTATTTTTATCAAAAAATAAAGCGCTAACAAAGTGGGCGAAAAAATACGGTCTCCGGATGGGAGCAAGAAGATTCGTTGCAGGGGAAACGATCGAAGAAACGGTAAAAATCATTAAGGAACTAAATGGAAAGGGACTGGCTGTTACCGTTGATTATTTGGGAGAATTCGTAGATAAAGAAGAGGATGCAATTGCGATGGCAGACCATTGCCTGAATACGGTTGAAGCGATTGCAAGGGAAAAACTCGATGCGGAAGTATCCTTGAAATTAACCTCCATGGGAATGGATATTTCCCGCGATCTACTTATGGAAAATCTCCGTCGTATCCTGAATAAAGCAAAGGAATATGGGATTTTCGTCACCATTGATATGGAAGATTATAAGAGATGCGAGGATACGATCCATATATTCAAAGAATTAAAGCGGGAATTCGATAATGTCGGTACGGTCTTGCAGGCCTATTTATACCGTACAGAGCAAGATTTGCAGGATTTAAAGGAATTTGCACCGAAATTACGCTTAGTAAAAGGTGCCTACAAAGAATCAGAGGAAGTAGCATATCCCGATAAAAAAGATGTGGATGAAAACTTCAAAAAAATCATCAGAATCCATCTGGAGAATGGTCATTATACGGCCATTGCCACTCATGACGAAGCAATCATCAGTTATACAAAACAGCTGGTCGAAGATTTGGGGATTCCGAAGGACCAATATGAGTTTCAAATGCTGTACGGGATTCGCCCGGAGCGGCAATTGGAACTGGCAAGGGAAGGACATAAAACTAGGGTTTATGTTCCATATGGTACCGATTGGTTCGGCTTTTATATGCGCCGCCTGGCTGAACGGCCTGCCAATGTTGCCTTTGTTTTGAAAAACTTATTTGCTAAATAATAGGAAAGCGATTCGTACCCAAGGATGGAAGATTCGATCCTTGGGTTTTTTAGTAGGAAAATAGATTAGAAAATGAACAGGGTTTTCCCGGAAAATTCCAAATTCTAATGGTTGCGAAGTTGAAAAATCTTTTATATATTTAAATTAAGCGAAAAATTCGTTTATTTTTTTCATATGAAAATGAATGAGTATTCATTCAAGGTAAGTAATAAAGGCAAAGGGGGATTTTGCGTAATATGGCGAGACAAATCAAAAAGGCAGCTGTCATAGGATCAGGGGTTATGGGTTCCGGCATTGCAGCCCACTTGGCCAATGTCGGGATACCGGTGCTCCTCCTCGACATTGTACCAAAGGAATTGACGGAGGAGGAAAAGGCGAAGGGACTCACCCTCAACGACCGGTCAGTACGGAATCGAATTGCCGAATCAAATAAGCAAAAATTGCTTAAGCAAAAACCTGCACCGCTTGCTTCAAAGGACAACCTGGCTCTCATTGAAACCGGGAACCTGGAGGATGACGGTAATCGGCTCAAGGAAGCAGACTGGATTATTGAAGTTGTCGTTGAAAAATTATCGGTCAAACAGCAAGTGCTGGAGTGGGTGGATCAACATCGAAAACCAGGCTCCATCGTCAGCTCCAACACTTCCGGAATATCCATCCATAAAATGGCAGAAGGCCGCTCGGAAGATTTCCAAAGAAATTTCTTGGGTACACACTTTTTCAACCCGCCACGGTATTTGAAACTGCTCGAGGTAATCCCGACAAAACATACCGATCATTCCGTTCTTGAATTCATGAAAAAATTCGGTGAAGATACCTTAGGAAAAGGGGTCGTCATTGCCAAGGATACTCCGAACTTTATCGCCAACCGGATCGGAACGTATGGATTATTGATTACCCTAAGGGAAATGACAAAAGGAGGATACACCGTCGGTGAAGTGGACTCCATCACCGGTCCCATGATCGGAAGACCGAAAAGTGCCACCTTCCGTACTCTTGACGTTGTTGGTTTAGACACCTTCGTCCATGTTGCGAATAATGTAAAGGAACAAGTTGAAGGGGAAGAACGGGAAATTTTCACCGTTCCGGAGTTTCTGGAAAAAATGCTTGAGAAAGGCTGGCTTGGGGCAAAAAGCGGCCAAGGATTTTATTTAAAACAAGGTCAGGACATTTTGGAAATAAATCCGGATACTTTAGAGTATTCTCCACGGAAAAAATTAAAAACCGCAGCAACAGAAATGGCAAAACAACAAAAGGGTACGAAAGCCAAAATGAAAACCCTTATTTATGCCGAAGACCGTGCTGGGAAACTTCTCTGGAACATTTTCGCCCCTACCTTAACATATACTGCCCAGCTTGCCTATGAGATTGCAGATGACATTGTGGCGATTGATCAGGCAATGAAATGGGGCTTCGGTTGGGAATTGGGTCCCTTTGAATCATGGGATGCCATCGGTCTTACCAAATCGGTAGAAAAAATGGAAGCCGAGGGAATTCAAGTTCCGGACTGGGTAAAGGAAATGCTTGATAGAGGCTTCGAATCCTTCTACAAAGAGGAAAATGGAACGGTCCTTTACTACCATAAAGGGGAATATAAACCCTTATTGCAAAATGAAAAGTTTATCAATCTGAGGATCCTGAAAAAGGAAAACAAGGTGATTAAGAAAAATGCCGGCGCCAGTTTAATTGACATCGGTGATGATGTGGCACTCCTCGAATTCCATTCCCAAAACAACGCCATTGGTCTTGATATCATCCAAATGATCAATCAGTCCATCGATGAGGTGGAAAAAAATTATAAAGGTCTTGTCATCGGAAATCAAGGAAAGAACTTCTGTGTTGGGGCGAATATTGCTTTAATGCTGATGGAGGCCCAAGATCAAAATTTCTTTGAATTGGATATTGTCGTACGCCAATTCCAGCAGGCGATGCTAAAAATCAAATACAGTCCCAGACCGGTTGTTGTTGCCCCCCACCAGATGACNTTAGGTGGAGGAGCGGAAGTATCATTACCTGCCGCCAAAATCCAGGCAGCACCAGAAACCTATATTGGTCTTGTTGAAGTGGGTGTGGGCCTGATTCCAGGAGGTGGAGGTACAAAGGAACTTTATTCGAAAGTTTTAAACAGCATGCCTAAAGGGGTGAAGTTCGACCTGCAGGATGTGGCGAATAAAGTATTTGAAACGATCGCAATGGCTAAAGTATCCACTTCCGCCCAAGAGGCGAAGGAACTTGGCTTCCTCAATGCCACAGATGGAATCAGCAAAAATGGCGACCATCATTTGTATGATGCGAAACAGGCGGTTATCGATCTCTATGACAAAGGCTATCATCCGCCGGTGAAAAAGAAAATCCCGGTGGTCGGGGAAGCTGGATATGCAGTCATGCTGATGGGAGCTCAAAATATGTACTTGTCCGGATACATCACCGATCACGATATGAAAATTGCGAAAAAGCTTGCTTACGTGCTAGCTGGAGGGAAGGTGCCCTTCGGAACAGAAGTTGATGAGCAATACTTGCTCGATATCGAAAGGGAGGCCTTCTTAAGCTTGATCGGCGAACCGAAAACGCAAATGCGGATGCAGCACATGTTATTAAAAGGAAAACCGTTAAGAAACTAACTTGAGAGCATTAATAGAATAAATGTTTCCTATTTTCGCAAACAAAGGGGGAGTTTTCATGAGAGAAGCGGTTATTGTCGCTGGTGCCCGGACACCGGTGGGCAAAGCAAAAAAAGGATCTCTCGCAGGCGTGCGCCCCGATGATTTGGGAGCGATCGTTGTAAAAGAGACTTTGAAGAGAGCTGGCAATTATGATGGCCCAATTGATGATTTGATCATCGGCTGTGCGATGCCAGAGGCCGAACAAGGCCTTAATATTGCAAGAAATATCGGTGCCCTAGCGGGTCTTCCATATACCGTTCCGGCGATAACCATTAACCGGTACTGTTCTTCCGGTCTTCAATCCATAGCTTACGGTGCCGAAAGAATCATGCTCGGTTATGCGGAGACAATCATTGCCGGTGGGGTTGAGTCCATGAGCATGGTACCGATGATGGGACATGTGGTCAGACCTAACATCAAACTGGCTGAAACCGCACCAGAATATTATATGAGCATGGGTCATACCGCCGAGCAAGTAGCGGAAAAGTATGGAGTAACCCGGGAAGATCAGGATGCTTTTGCGGTCCGAAGTCATCAAAGGGCGGCCAAAGCGATTGCGGAAGGGAAATTCAAGGATGAAATCGTTCCTGTGGAAGTGACAAAGCGTTTTATAGACGAAAAGAATAAAATTCAGGAGCGGACCGTTCTGTTTGATACGGATGAGGGGGTTCGTCCGAACACCAATATGGAAGTTTTGGCGACATTGAAACCGGCATTCCGGGTAAATGGGACGGTAACAGCCGGGAACTCTTCCCAAACGAGTGACGGAGCAGCTGCGGTTCTACTCATGGATCGGGAAAAAGCCGAAGCGGAAGGGTTAAAACCTCTTGCCAAATTCCGTTCCTTTGCCGTTGGGGGCGTACCACCGGAAGTAATGGGAATCGGACCGGTTGAAGCAGTTCCGAAAGCGTTGAAACTCGCTGGACTTGAATTATCCGATATTGGTTTGATTGAACTGAATGAAGCCTTTGCTTCCCAATCCATTCAAGTCATTCGGGCATTGGGCCTTAACGAGGAAATTGTCAATGTAAATGGCGGTGCCATCGCTTTAGGACATCCGCTAGGCTGCACCGGTACAAAATTGACCCTATCCCTCATCCATGAAATGAAACGAAGAAATGTCCAATTTGGACTGGTGACCATGTGCATTGGCGGAGGAATGGGTGCCGCAGGTATCTTTGAATTAATAGATTGATGGAATTCGAAAAAGGGAGGAATTTACATGGCCAATACCTTGGAAAGTGTAGTAAAGGGCGGAAGTTTTCTCATTGATGAAATTCGTCCGGATCAAGTTTTTACACCGGAAGATTTTACGGAAGAACACCATATGATTGCCAAAACGACCGAAGAATTTGTGGAAAAAGAAGTTTTACCTTTAGTCGAAAAGTTGGAGAACCATGAATTCGAACATTCGGTAAAGCTGTTGAAAAAAGCAGGGGAACTCGGTCTATTAGGTACCGACGTCCCTGAAGAATACGGTGGGCTCGGTCTTGATAAAATCAGTTCCGCTTTAATCGGCGAAAAAATGGCTAAAGCCGGTGGTTTTTCCATTACCCATGGTGCCCATGTCGGGATCGGTTCCTTGCCCATTGTTTTATTCGGCAACGAAGAGCAAAAGCAAAAATACCTTCCGAGCCTTGCTACCGGTGAAAAAATCGCAGCCTATGCCTTAACGGANCCTGGTTCCGGATCGGATGCTTTAGGAGCCAAAACTGTGGCAAAATTAAATGAAGCGGGAACCCATTACATNTTAAATGGGGANAAGCAATGGATTACGAATGCNGGTTTTGCGGATGTCTTCATTGTGTATGCAAANGTAGATGGGGAAAAATTTACCGCTTTTATCGTNGAACGGGAGTTTCCGGGAGTTTCCACCGGTGCTGAAGAAAAGAAAATGGGGATCAAAAGTTCCTCCACAAGAACATTGATTTTGCAAGATGCCGAAGTGCCTGTGGAAAACGTGCTTGGCGAAATTGGCAGAGGGCATGTTATCGCCTTTAACATTTTGAATATCGGTCGCTATAAGCTTGGGGTTGGTGCTGTAGGTGGGGCCAAAACCGCCTTTGAAATTACGGTGAAATATGCGAATCAACGCCAACAATTTAAACGCCCGATATCCAGTTTTAATTTGACAAAGGAAAAATTGGGTACGTTGGCTGCCAAAATTTATGCTACCGAAAGCTCAGTCTATCGGACAGTCGGACTCTTTGATGCCCGGATGGGCCAATTAAGCGAAGAACAGGCAAAGGATGGAAAAGAAATTGCCAAATCCATTGCCGAATATGCCATTGAATGTTCTTTAAACAAAGTCTTTGCCACAGAAACTTTGGATCATGTGGTGGATGAAGGCGTCCAAATCCATGGTGGTTATGGTTTCATGCAGGAGTATGAAATCGAACGGGCTTACCGTGATTCCCGGATTAACCGGATTTTTGAAGGTACCAACGAAATCAACCGACTCCTTGTTCCAAATACCTTTGTTCGAAAAGCTTTCAAAGGAGAATTGCCGCTCCTTGAAGTTACCCAAGGATTGCAGGAAGAACTGATGATGTTCATGCCGGAGATCCCTGGAGATGAACCGCTAGCTTTGCAAAAATATTTAGTGAAAAATGCGAAAAAGATTGCGTTAATGACTGCCGGTCTTGCCTTGCAAAAATATGGAACTGAACTGGAGCATGAACAGGAAATTCTTGTTAACTTTGCCGATATTGTCGCCAATGTCTATGCAATGGAATCTGCCGTGTTAAGGACGGAAAAGGCAATTAGCAGGGACGGACTTGAAAAGAGCAAGCAAAAGCTCTTATATACGGAAATCTTCTGTCAGGAAGCCTTCAATAAAATTGAACAGGATGCAAAAGAAACCTTGGTTGCCGTCAGCGAGGGCGACAATCTCATGATGATGTTGTCGACCTTGAGAAAACTTACCCGTCATAACCCGATTAATGTCATTGCGAAAAAACGGGAAGCTGCAGATCAAATCATTGCCAGCGAAAGATATGTTGTATAAAAATTCCGGTCAAGAAGCCTGAAGCCAGCTGTGCTTCAGGCTTTTGGCATTATGGATCCTTTAAGTTATAGTATTGTGTTTTGACCAACCAAAGAAGTAGCAATTATGAGCGTTGATGGTATAATATTAACAGAACTGGTTTTGTTGAAAAACTGTAACATGAATCTCCTGTTTTTCCAAAGTCTGGCATTTCAATTTTTGGGATGCCTGGCCTTTCCGGTAGCATAATAAACTTGGGAAAAATCAACCGTTTGAATATAGATCGGAGGGGAGACCTTGCTTACCTTTTATTGTTACCCGAGCTGCAGCACCTGTAAAAAGGCAAAAAAATGGCTGGATGAGCATCAAATCTCCTATGAAGAAATACATATTAAAGAAAATCCGCCATCAAGGGAAAAATTGGCTGAACTTTATAAACTCAGCGGATTGGAACTGAAAAAATTTTTTAATACGAGCGGCGAGAAATATCGGGCTCTTGGTTTAAAGGATAAAATGAAAACCGCTACAGAAGAAGAATTGTTGGATATTTTGGCCAGTGATGGAATGCTTCTGAAACGTCCAATCGTGACCGATGGTAAAAATGTTACGGTTGGTTTCCGGGAGGAAGTATTTGAAAATACTTGGCTTATGAATAATTGAATTTCATTACGGAGGGATAAAAATGGCAGTACCAAAGGAATTGCGCTATACAGAAGAACATGAATGGGTTCGGGTAGATGGAAATCGGGTAACAGTTGGTATCACTGATTTTGCCCAACAAGAATTAGGGGATGTCGTATTTGTAGAGCTTCCGGAAATTGGAACTACCGTTCATGCCGGGGAACCTTTTGGCAGCGTTGAATCGGTAAAAACCGTGTCCGAGTTGTACGCTCCAATTAGCGGTACCGTGGTTGAAGTAAATGAAGAATTGGCAGATAGTCCGGAAATGGTGAATGAATCCCCCTATGAAAAAGCATGGATGATTGTGGTGGAAACGTCCAACGGGGATGAAGTTGAAAAATTATTAACTGCCGATCAGTATGAAAAACTCATCCAAGTAGACTAAAAACTACGCCTGCATCCTTGAATTGATGCAGGCGTTTATTCAACAAGTGGAGTAGCCCCTTTATACCCTTATGTTTTGGACGTTACGATAAAATCTCCTGTGGAAACGGAGAGAATTTTCATATATAAGAACGAGATATAAGGTGATGGATGTGGACAAGGAAAATCAGAAAGTGATTATTGTTGAAGGGGCTTCAGATAAAAAGAAAGTATTGAAAGTAGTAAAAGAGCCGGTTCATATAATCTGTACGAATGGGACAATCAGCATCAGCAGACTGGACGAATTGATTGAATCCCTGTTCGATAAGGAAGTCTATATACTTGTAGATGCGGATGAATCTGGAGAAAAATTAAGGAAGCTCTTCAAACAGGAATTTCCAGAAGCAAGGCATTTATATATTGATAAGACGTATAGGGAAGTAGCGGCAGCCCCGGAATTCCATGTCGCATCGGTTCTCCTTCAGGCCAACATTGAAGTGTATCCGAAATTTTTAATTTAAAGGTTGGTTTCTATGGAATTATGGACTAAGGATCAGATTCTGAAAAAATATGAAAGTGGTGAAAGGGGTGTTCTTTTTTTACACACCCCTTTTTGTGGCACCTGTCAATTGGCGGAAAAGATGATCCGGGTTGTTGAACAGTTGTTGCCCGATATGGTAATAGGTAAGGCAGATATTAATTATTTGCCGGATTTGGCGGAGCGGTTTCGGATTTCCAGTGTTCCCTGCCTCCTGATCTTTGAACACCAGGAAATTCAAAACAAAATTTACGCATTTCCCTCCGTCCTTGATATATATGAGCAATTAAAATCGTAGGTTTTTATCCTCAAGGGTTTTCCTTGAGTTTTTTTGTGAAAAGGATGTTTTTCGTTCTTTGGATGCAATTACTCGAGTACAATCGTTTTTTAAGATCATCGTAGACATTTCTATTTACGAACGGAAGAAATTTGCTAATATATTTAGAGAGTCGAAATATTGAAAGTGAGGATTTCTCCGTGTCGTTTCTTCAGGAATGGAAATTTCATTATAAATCGTTCAACAACAATATTAAGCTGGCACTGTTGGCCAATATTCTATCCCAAGTTGGCATGGGCTTTTTTACGGTCATCTATAATTTTTATGTCCGTGAACTTGGTTATGAACAAGATGTCATCGGTACAATTATTTCCATTACATCTTTAGCAACAGCCATTGTTCTCGTTCCGGCAGGGATTATGAGTGACCGGATCGGCCGAAGGAAAATGATGCTTATTGGCACNGGATTTGCGAGTATCATGCTGTTTTTGCGAAGTGTGTTAGAATCCCAGCTATTGCTCATCGTAACTGGCTTTTCTTCGGGGATTTTCCTATCCTTTTTGCAGGTCAGTTCCATTCCGTACTTGGCGGAAAACTCGGTTCCGTCCCAACGGGTGCATTTATTCAGCCTACATTCGTCCCTTATGACGGCTTCCAACGTGTTGGGGAGCATGTTAGGCGGAATCTTTACGGACCTATTTTCCCTTTTTCTTGGTGGGCTCGAAAGTATCCGATTCACCTTAATTATAGGTAGCCTTTTTTATCTTCTGGCTTTTATACCGATCTATAAAATGGACGAAAAGCCACGGATCCGCCATATAAAAGAACCTTTTCATGTAAGAGCCTTTCTCCAAGAAAATAAAATGGGTCTTAAGATTATTTTTCTCTTTGCCCTTTCCCAATTAATTATTGGGATCGGAAGCGGACTCGTCATTCCTTATTTGAATTTATATTTCGCCGACCGTTTCCTTATTTCCAATGCGATGATTGGTTTTATTATTTCATTAGGTCAGGCGGCAACCGCCCTTGCCATGTTTATCGGACCTCTTGTGGTAAAAAAAGTTGGCGAGGTTCATGCAGTAGTATATTTGCAACTGGCATCTTTGCCCTTTTTAATCCTAACGGCCTTTTCGGAAAATCTCTTTTTGGCCACCTCCGGCTTCCTGTTCCGCCAAGCCTTGATGAATGCGGGTAATCCGATTCAAAACTCGTTAATCATGTCAAAGGTGAACAGTTCCGTTAGAGGGCTGGCAAATTCCGTGAACCAGATGGTATTTAATCTAGGTTGGGCTTTTATGGGACCGGTATCCACCGGAATTGTTATTAGGTTTGGCGTTTACTGGGGATATGCGACTGTCTTTTCGATAACGGCTGTTCTCTATCTGATAGCTTCTCTCTATTTTCTTATCGTTTTTAAAAAGTTTGATCAAAGCAAAAATCAACCTTTGAGCCAAAAAAGTGAATTCCAATGATAAAACAAATTTTGCGGTTGACACTTGTATAGGCTGGTGTTAAAATCATTTCATAATTTTAAAACTTAATAGTTACGAATTTCTCTTATCAAGAGAGGTGGAGGGATGTGCCCTATGAAACCCGGCAACCGTCAACTTAGGTTGAAATGGTGCCAATTCACACAAAGTGTTCTGCACTTTGAGAGATGAGGGAAAGGTCGATATTACAAAATACAATTCGTGCCTTTCTGTTTCTCATGCAGAAAGGCATTTTTATGTTCCCGAAACCTAATTCATTGATAAGGAATGAGAACAAGTACGGGAGGTGGAGAGTTGATTACAGTTCAAAATGTAACAAAGATCTTCCAGACAAAAACAGGCCCGGTTACGGCAGTGGACAATGTGAGTCTGGAGATTCAGGAAGGCGAAATATTTGGGGTCATTGGCTATAGCGGGGCAGGAAAGAGCACCCTAATCCGGATGTTTAACGGATTGGAAAAACCGACAACGGGGAGGATCAATGTTTTCGGCAAAGATTTGACCAAGATAAAGGAATCCGAACTGAGAAAAACCCGCCAAGAAATCGGAATGATTTTTCAACATTTTAACCTTTTATGGTCCCGGAATGTAAGGGAGAATATTTCCTTTCCGCTAGAAGTAGCTAAAGTCCCTAAAGAAGAAAGAAAAAAACGGGTAGATGAGTTAATTCGTCTTGTTGGGCTTGAGGGAAAGGAGGAAAATTATCCATCCCAGCTTTCCGGTGGCCAAAAACAACGGGTTGGAATTGCCCGGGCATTGGCAAACAATCCGAAGCTCCTTCTTTGCGATGAAGCGACATCGGCTCTGGATCCAGAAACGACAGATTCCATCCTTGATTTGCTTATGGAAATCAATCAGAAATTGGGGCTGACGATCATTATGATAACTCATGAGATGCACGTCATCCGGAAGATTTGCCATCGGGTAGCGGTTATGGAGGATGGGAAGATTGTCGAGTCGGGTCCAGTCCTCGAAGTTTTCAAATCGCCAAAACAGCCGATTACGAAAAGGTTTGTGCGGCAAGTGACCGAGAAGGAAGACACCCAAGAAGCGATCAATCAGCTTCTGGAAAAATATCCGAGCGGGAAAATTGTCCGTCTCTCCTTTATTGGTGAGGCTGCCGAACAGCCCATTATTTCCAAATTGATCAAGCAATCGCAGGCAACCATCAATATCATCCAAGGAAATATTTCCCAAACCCGTTTAGGCGCATACGGGAATTTATATTTGCACATAAAGGGAAAAGAAGAAGAAATCTGCGAAGCCATCCGGTTCCTTAAAGGGGAACAAGTGGAAGTCGAGGTGATCGAACATGCTTAATTGGCTATTTCCAAATGTCGTCTGGGAAAGGGCTTGGGAAAAAACGAACGAAACGTTATACATGACGGGCGTGTCATTGATCTTCATATTTTTGATTGGACTTGGTCTTGGCTTGTTATTGTTTTTAACTTCCAAGGGCAATTTATGGGAAAACCGGCTAATTAATACATTGATAGCCTCGGTGGTAAATATTTTCCGCTCGATTCCCTTCGTCATTTTGATTGTTTTACTGCTACCTTTTACCAAATTGATTATCGGAAAGATCATTGGGGAGGAGGCTGCCCTACCTGCCCTGATTATAGGGACCGCTCCTTTTTATGCCAGGATGGTCGAAATCGGACTACGGGAAATCGACAAAGGGGTCATTGAGGCGGCAAAAGCGATGGGGGCAAAAACTAGCACAATCATTTGGAAAGTGTTGCTTCCGGAATCCATGCCAGCCATCATTTCAGGCCTGACGGTTACGGCGATCGCTTTAGTCGGTTATACGGCCATCGCCGGAGTCATTGGTGCCGGAGGTCTTGGAGATTATGCATATTTGGATGGCTTTTCCCGAAATAAAAATGACGTCACATTCTTCGCGACGATTTCCATTCTGATGATTGTTTTTATCATCCAAGCTTTGGGTGATTATATAGTTAAAAAAATTGATAAAAGATAGGGGAGTGGGAGTAATGAAAAAATGGCTATTCATTGTATTGGTAAGTGCTATTGTTCTAGCTGGCTGTGGAATGAGCGGTGCGAAAGAAGGAAAACTGGTGGTAGGTGCAACAAATGAACCTCATGCCATGATCTTGGAAAAGGCAAAGCCACTATTGGAAAAGGAAGGAATTGAGCTGGAAATTGAAGTGTTTTCCAAATATGAGCTGATCAATCCGGCTTTAAATGATAAGAGCCTAGATGCCAACTATTTCCAGCATATTCCCTATTTCAACAATCAAGTCAAAGAATTTAATTATGATTTTGTCAATGCAGGTGGAATCCATATTGAACCGATGGGAATCTATTCTCAAAAATACAAAAGCCTGGATGAGGTTCCGGATGGGGCTAAGGTTATCATGAGCAACAGCAACTCTGACCATGGTCGGGTTTTGGCTCTCCTGGAAAAGGGCGGACTGATAAAATTAAAGGATGGCATCGATAAAACGACAGCAACTGTGGACGATATCGCAGAAAATCCGAAAAATCTCGTGTTCGATTATGAATATGGTCCGGAATTGCTTCCAACCATTTATCAAAATGGCGAAGGCGATCTCGTTGCCATCAACTCCAACTATGCCCTTGATGCAGGATTGAATCCTGTGGAAGACAGCATTATTATTGAAGAATCGGATTCTCCTTACGTTAATATTATCGCTGTCCGAAAGGGAGATGAAAATCGGAAGGAAATCCAAAAATTGATTGAAGTGCTCCGTTCAGAGGAAATCCAACAATATATTCTGGAAGAATGGGGCGGCGCTGTTGTCCCAGTGGATGGGAAGTAAAAAAACCGGGGTAAACCCGGTTTTTTTCATTATCCAAATTTTATTTGAGAATGCTCATTGAATCTTTCTAGTCAAATAAGCTATGATATTTTCGGAATATCCATAAAGAAGTTTGATAATCATATTAAACTCAAGAAATAATGGAGAAAACAATTTTTTTCAAAAAAGGAAGTGCTTTTTGACTGGTTTTTCCTTTATTTGGTGTAAAATAGGTAGTGTGAAAAACCATGTTCAACCTAGCAGCTAAAAGTTGCCAGGAAATTTTATTTGATATAATATTGTAATGAGAATTAAATGATAATTAATTTAATTATAACCATAAATGATGGAGGTATTTATATGACCAAGTCAACACTCACCATTAAAGATCTTCATGTCCGAATTGAGGATAAGGAAATTTTAAAAGGTGTTAATCTCGAAGTTAAGGCTGGAGAGTTTCATGCGGTAATGGGTCCGAACGGCGCCGGTAAATCTACCCTTGCTTCTGCAATCATGGGTCATCCGAAATATGAAGTGACCAAAGGTTCCATCACGATGGATGGACAAGACGTTCTGGAAATGGAAGTGGATGAGCGGGCACGGGCGGGACTATTCCTTGCTATGCAATATCCAAGTGAAATTAGTGGAGTAACCAATTCTGATTTTCTCCGTTCTGCCATTAACGCCCATCGGGGTGAAGGAAATGAAATTCCTTTAATGCAATTTATTAAAAAATTGGATAAAACGATGGAATTCTTGGATATGGATTTGAATATGGCTCAACGCTATGTCAATGAAGGATTCTCCGGTGGTGAGAAAAAACGGAATGAAATTCTTCAATTGATGATGATCGAGCCGAAAATTGCCATCCTTGATGAAATTGACTCCGGTCTTGATATTGACGCGTTAAAAGTTGTTGCTAAGGGTATCAATTCCATGCGTTCCGAAAATTTTGGATGCTTAATCATTACCCACTATCAACGTTTGCTCAACTACATTACACCGGATTATGTCCACGTCATGATGCAAGGAAGAATCGTAAAATCCGGCGGTCCGGAATTGGCATTGCGTCTTGAAGCTGAAGGTTATGACTGGATTCGGAAAGAATTGGGCATTGAAGAAGACGAAACGGTTGAAGTCGAATAAGAGAAGGAGTTTGGGGCTCCATGGCAATTCCGTTCAGTTAATAAGTTAGGAGGGTAAAAATGACAACTCAAACACCTGCAAAAATTGATCAGGCATTCATTGACGCTTTTTCCACAAAAGCAAATGAACCTGATTGGTTCCATAAATTCCGCCTTGATGCATTGGAAAAGTATAATACTTTGCCGATGCCAAAACCTGATAAAACAAAAATTGACCGTTGGGATTTTGTCAGTTTCCAAAAATATACCGCTGAAGAAAAGGCATTCTCAAGCTTAAATGAGTTGCCTGAAGAAGTAAAAAGCCTTGTTGAAGTGGAACATGGAGTAAAGAACGTCTACATTCAACATAATCAAACCCCCGCTTTTCTTCAAATTTCCGATGAATTAAAGGAAAAGGGAGTAATTTTTACAGATTTATTTACCGCCGTTAAAGAACATGGGGAATTGGTTCAGAAATATTTCATGACGAAGGCTGTCAAGGTGGATGAACATAAGCTTACCGCTTTCCACGCAGCTTTGGTCAATGGCGGTGCATTCCTATATGTACCGAAAAATGTCGAGATCAAGGAACCGATCCAATCCATCTTCATCCATACAGATGCCGATGCCCCTCTTATCAATCATGTTTTGATTGTAGCGGACGATCACAGTTCTGTCACTTACGTGGAGAATTATATTTCCATTGGGGTTGAAGGAAAAGGGGTTGCCAATGTCATCGCTGAAGTGGTAGCAAATACCAATGCAACCATCAACTTTGGAGCTGTGGATACATTATCGGAAGGATTGACAACTTATGTGAATCGCCGCGGGTATGTTGGACGGGATTCCCGAGTTGAATGGGCTTTAGGTATGATGAACAGCGGAGATACCATTTTCGATAACACAACATTGCTCATCGGCGATGGCTCCATCGGAAATACAAAAACTGTAGCCATCGGAACCGGTAATCAAACCCAAAACTTCACCACAAAAGTTGTCCATTTTGGTAAAGCATCTGAAGGATTCATCTTGAACCATGGTGTCGTAAAGGATAAAGCAACCACCATCTTTAATGGGATCGGAAAAATTGAGCATAAAGCATCAAAGGCAAATGCCCAACAGGAATCCCGTTTATTGATGCTTAATAAAGACGCCCGTGGGGATGCGAACCCGATTTTGCTCATCGATGAAGACGATGTTATGGCAGGCCATGCCGCATCCGTTGGTCGGGTAGATCCATTGCAGCTTTATTACCTAATGAGCCGGGGAATCTCTAGAGAAGAAGCGGAAAGACTTGTCATTCATGGCTTCCTTGCACCGGTGGTAACTCAATTGCCGATTGAAGGGGTTAAAAGTCAGTTGAAAGCTGTTATCGAAAGGAAAATTATGTGATGGTTCTTCACCTTATCCGCGATCAGTTTCCAATTTTGAATCAAGAGGTCAACGGACATCCCCTTGTTTATTTGGATAGTGCGGCTACCTCCCAAAAACCATTATCGGTTTTACAAGTGTTGGATGACTATTATAAAAGCTACAATTCCAATGTTCATCGGGGAGTCCACACTTTGGGTACAAAAGCGACCGATGCCTATGAATTAGCCCGGGAAAAGGTCCGGAAATTCATAAATGCCCGTTCCACAGAAGAAGTGGTGTTTACCCGTGGCACAACCACATCATTGAACATGATAGCCTACGGTTATGCCCGGATTTTTCTGAAACCCGGCGATGAAATCGTGATTTCCATTATGGAGCACCATAGCAATTTGATTCCTTGGCAACAGGCTGCAAAGGCTACCGGTGCCACATTAAAATATTTCCCGTTGCAAAGTGACGGTACTTTGTCGCTAGAGGATATTAAACAGACGATTACGGAAAAAACAAAAATCGTGGCGATCACCCATGTATCCAATGTCCTTGGTACTGTAAACCCGATAAAGGACATTGTCCGTATTGCCCATGAAAAGGGTGCGATTGTCGTCGTGGATGGGGCCCAAGCTGCTCCGCACTTTGCTGTGGATGTTCAGGATCTGGATTGTGACTTCTATGCTTTCTCGGGGCATAAAATGTTAGGTCCCACTGGAATCGGTGTCCTTTACGGAAAGAAGGCCCTTTTTGAAAAGATGGAACCGGTGGAGTTTGGTGGAGAAATGATTGATTTTGTCGAACTATATGACTCCACATGGAAGGAATTACCCTGGAAGTTTGAGGCCGGGACACCGATTATCGCTGGAGCCATCGGTCTTGCCAAAGCCATCGACTTTTTGCAATCGGTCGGTTTCGATACAATCCAGAAACATGAACAGCAATTAATGGAATATGCTTTAAATAAGCTTGGGGAAATTAAAGGGGTTACGATTTATGGTCCCAGGGAAGCATCCAGGCGTTCAGGGGTCATCACCTTCAATATTGACGGCGTTCATCCGCATGATGTCGCAACGGTACTAGATACGGAGGGAATTGCCATAAGGGCTGGACACCATTGCGCACAGCCCCTTATGAAATGGTTAAAGGTAACAGCAACTGCCAGGGCCAGTTTTCATATTTACAATACGATGGAAGATATTGACCGGTTGGCAGAGGGACTCTTAAAATCAAAGGAGTTTTTCACCCATGCCTTCTAATAACTTAGAAACCTTATATCGCCAAGTAATTATGGATCATTATAAAAAGCCGAGAAACAAAGGTATTTTGGAAGACGGAAATGTCACCATCGACATGAATAATCCGACTTGTGGAGACCGAATCCGTCTGACAATGAAAGAAGAGAACGGAAAAATTGCAGATGTCAAATTCGAAGGAGAAGGTTGCTCGATTTCGATGGCATCCGCCTCAATGATGACGGATGTGATCAAAGGGAAAGATACGGAAACAGCCTTAAGACTCGCTCATATTTTCTCTGAAATGATTCAGGGAAAGGAATACGAAACATCGGAAGACTTGGGCGATATCGAGGCACTTTCCGGAGTTTCTAAATTCCCGGCAAGAATCAAATGTGCAACCTTAGCCTGGAAAGCGATGGAAAAGGGACTGCTTAAGAATCAGTCTGAATCATGATATGCCTTTTCCGAGTAGTATAAACTAGATGGGAGGAAGTAAAATGGCGAAAAATATGCCGGAAATCGGTGAATATAAATACGGTTTCCATGATAAAGACGTGTCCATTTTCCGCTCCGAACGCGGTCTTACGCCGGAAATTGTTAAGGAAATTTCCAGGATGAAAGAAGAACCGCAGTGGATGTTGGATTTTCGCTTGAAAGCATTAGAACATTTCTATAAACGTCCGATGCCTCAATGGGGCGGGGATTTATCTGAACTTGATTTTGACGAAATCGTTTATTATGTCAAACCAACGGAACAACCGGGTCGAAGCTGGGATGAAGTCCCTGAAGAAATTAAACGCACTTTTGACAAATTGGGAATCCCTGAAGCAGAGCAAAAGTATTTGGCTGGTGTATCAGCCCAATACGAATCGGAAGTTGTCTACCATAATATCAAAGAAGATCTCGAAAAAATGGGCATCATCTTCAAGGACACCGACTCCGCTTTAAAGGAAAACGAAGATCTGTTCAAAGAATATTTCGGTACCGTTGTTCCTTATACTGACAATAAATTTGCCGCGTTGAACTCTGCCGTTTGGTCGGGTGGTTCCTTTATCTATGTTCCGAAAGGTGTGCAAGTGGAAACACCCCTTCAAGCTTACTTCCGAATCAACTCGGAAAATATGGGACAATTTGAGCGGACATTGATCATCGTTGATGAAGGGGCAAAGGTTCATTATGTCGAAGGATGTACTGCCCCGATTTATACAACAAATTCCTTACATGCGGCGGTTGTTGAAATTATTGTTAAAAAAGATGCATATTGCCGTTACACAACAATCCAAAACTGGGCAAACAACGTATACAATCTTGTTACCAAACGGGCGGTTTGCGAAGAACGGGCAACGATGGAATGGATCGACGGAAATATCGGTTCCAAATTAACAATGAAATATCCTTCCGTCATCCTTAAAGGGGAAGGCGCCAGAGGAAATACGTTATCCATTGCCTTTGCCAGCCGGGGACAACATCAGGACGCCGGGGCAAAGATGTACCATTTGGCACCCAATACTTCTTCCACCATCGTATCCAAATCCATTTCCCGTCTCGGAGGAAAGGTCAGTTACCGGGGAATCGTCCACTTCGGTAGAAAAGCTGATGGGGCCCGCGCCAATATAGAATGCGATACGTTAATTATGGATAATCAGTCTACTTCCGATACGATTCCTTATAATGAGATCCTAAACGACAATATCTCTTTGGAACATGAAGCAAAGGTTTCTAAAGTGTCTGAAGAACAATTATTCTACTTGATGAGCCGCGGACTTTCTGAAGAAGAGGCTACGGAAATGATTGTCATGGGCTTCATCGAGCCGTTTACCAAAGAATTACCGATGGAATATGCGGTTGAGATGAATCGATTGATCAAATTCGAAATGGAAGGATCCATCGGTTAATCTCCCATTAATTCATTATTTGAAGGCCTTTATGGAAGTGATTTTCCCTTCTATAAAGGTCTTCTTTTTACGGTTTTAGGGAATGGAAGATTTTCTTAACGGGACGGCTGTCTATTGCTATACTAATACATATATTCGAAAATTTATCCCACGTCTGTTTGATGGGACTAGCTTTTTATTTCAAGCATAGAAAATGGGCATTCTTTATAAGCAATTAAGAGAATGGGGTTTAATGGGATGATTTATATCGGACTCACCGGCTGGGGAGATCATGATTCACTATATGAATCCAAAAACATGAGAAACAAACTGGAAGCTTATTCCGGACATTTTCCAATTGTTGAAGTGGATGCCAGTTTTTATGCGATTCAACCGGAAGCTACGGTTTTAAAATGGATTAAGGAAACACCTGAGAAATTCCAATTTATTGTCAAGGCTTATCAAGGAATGACAGGACATCAGAGGGAACCGCTTCCCTTTCCATCAAAGGAAGCGATGTTCGATACTTACATACATTCATTGGAACCTTATAGGTCAGCAGGAAAGCTGGCAATGGTCCTATTCCAATTTCCCCCTTGGTTTGATTGCAAAAGGGAACATGTACAGTATTTGCGCTGGGTAAGAAAAAAGATGAAGGACATTCCTTGTGCGTTGGAATTCAGGCATCAATCATGGTACTGGTCGGAATGGAAAAATAAAACCCTATCCTTCATGAGAGCGGAAGGGTGGATCCATAGCATCTGTGATGAGCCCCAAGCAGGTCTGGAATCGATTCCGCTCATCCCGGAAGCAACAGACCGGGAGAAAACGTTAATTCGTATGCATGGCCGGAATGTAAAGGGCTGGAATAAAGGTCGCGAGGAAAACTGGAGGGTAGTTCGGTATTTATATGATTATAGTGATGAGGAACTTAGCCAATGGATCCCTCTTTTGGAACATCTTCAAGGACAATCAAAGGATCTTTATATGGTTTTCAACAACAATTCCGGGGGTCATGCAGCTTCGAATGCAAAGCGGATGATCCACTTGCTGGGAATTGATTATGAAGGGCTTGCCCCTAGGCAACTGGATTTATTTTGAAAAAGAGGGACTTTTATGTTGGAAAAAATTTGGATTTATCATACAAACGACATTCATAGCCATTTTGAATATTGGCCAAGGATCCATTCTTTTTTCACCTCGGAAAAGATGAAATTGAAAGGCCAAATGTTTTTATTTGACATAGGTGACCACGTGGATCGTTTTCATCCTTTTACAGAAGGAACGTTAGGTCAAGGAAATGTTGAGCTGTTAAACGAAGCGGGATATCAAGGTGTGACAATCGGAAATAATGAAGGCATTACATTACCCCACGACGGTCTGGATCAACTATACCGGAAAGCGAACTTTCCATGCATTTTGGCAAACTTGTACAAAAAAGATGGAACAAGGCCGCATTGGGCATTGCCGTGGCGTCTGTATGAAACTCCGGGGGGAACGAAACTAGGAGTAGTTGGTCTTACGGTCGACTTCAGTAACTTTTATAACCCGTTAGATTGGATGATTACAGACCCCTTTGCGGAATTAGCCCGCATACTTCCGAACCTTCGTCGGAATTGTGATATAGTGGTTGTCCTTTCCCATTTAGGCTTGAGTGATGATGAACGGATTGCGGAATTATATCCGGAAGTGGATATCATTCTTGGGGCCCATACCCACCATATTCTTGAAAAAGGTGCCCTTGTCCGTAATAGCCTTCTTTGCGGGGCGGGAAAATATGGACAATATATCGGAAAAGTTGAAATTCATTATGACAGGGAAAAAAGGGAGATTTTATCGAAAAGGGCAGAATTAATCGCCACCGAGGATCTGCCCGAGGAACCAGAAGAAAAAGAGATAACCTTAAAGCTATTTGCAACGGGGAAAGAATTGTTGATGAAACCGGTGGCTTATTTAGAGAAGGATATGCCTGGAGATAGTTTTGAAGAAACGGAACTTTCCCGATTGCTTTGCTCAGCACTTACGGAGTGGTGTAAAGCCGATTGTGCTTTTTTAAATGCAGGGGTTCTACTTGATGGGTTAAAAGCAGGAATTGTCACTGAATTTGATGTCCATCAGATCTGTCCCCATCCAATCAATCCGATGGTTGTTTTTTTAAGGGGTCAGGAATTGAAAGAGGTTCTTGCCGCAAACATGAATGATCCCTTTGCCGGCTTGGAGGTTAGGGGCTTTGGCTTCCGGGGGAAAATCTTCGGAAAGATTATTTATGATCGTATTGAAGTGATCGGAAAAGGATCGGGAATGGAAGTCCAAATTGGTGGGGATGCCCTTGATCCGGATCGGATCTATCGGGTTGCAACATTGGATATGTTTGCCATTGCCCGTTTTTATCCAACCATATTAAGAAGTGAAAAACAATTTTACTTGCCGGAATTTTTAAGGGACTTGCTAAAATGGAAACTGGCCGAAAAATATCCGTTGAATGAAATGAAGGAGTAACATTTATCAGGCACAGGTTCATGCCCCTTCCCATACAATAGGGTGAAGGGGGCGTCGGTGAATGGTTGAACTCAAACCTGTAAAAATCCACGACCGTCTTTTTACAGCGGTTACGGTCCATTTGCCCAAAACAAAGCTAATGGCCATCAGCAGTGATAAAGGTTATATTATGTGTGGGGCTTTAGATGTCGGATTATTGAATGAAAGGCTCCGAGAAAGGGAAATTATTGCTGCAAGGGCGGTTGGTGTTAAATCGATCGAGGAATTGCTTGAAGCTCCTTTAGAATCGGTGACAGAAATGGCAAGGAAACATGGCATTGTTCCTGGTATGAAGGGTAGAGACGCATTATTATTGATGTAGCGATAAGGAACCCTAGAGCGTTTTTTTCATATAATGGCTTTAAATCCCTCCTTCAAGCATACATTGGCTTGTAAGGGGGGATTTTTTTGTGGAAAAATTGGCGTTTCCGGAGATATAGATTGATCCGGTATCGGAATAGAAATGTGAAACCACTACCATTTCGATACATCCTGATTTTATCCTTTGCTTTCTTTATCCTATCAACCGTTATCGGATTATATATAGTGAATATTGGAATAAAACCTACCTTGGAAGCCTATGCTCGTTCAAAATCAATTAATATTGCTACCTCGGTCATTAACCATGCAATCAAAGAACAAATCGGTGAAGGACTTGGACTGGAAAGTGTAACCCGGATTACGAACTATGATAATGTAACGGTTTTAGCCGTGGAAACAGATAAAATCTTAAAAATTTCAACGGAAATTGCCGGTGCGGTCATTCAGCATATAAACGCCATTGAACAGGGAGAGGAGATTAATAAGATCATAGTTTCTGATGGGGAGGCAGAAAAAATAAAATATTCCAATGGTAAAGGGATAGTTTTTGAGGTTCCCTTTGGCCGTATTACAAACAATGTCCTCCTCGGGAATTTAGGACCGAATATTCCAATCCGGATTCAAACGATAGGGGATATTCAATACGACACGAATATCGTTAGAGAGAACCACCATATTAATAGTACTTGGTATGAAATCTGGCTTGAATTTGATATTGGAATCCAGATTGTCGTTCCCTTTTTTACCGACGTTACCACCGTGTCACAAAAAGTTCTGCTTGCTGCCGGGGAAGCTAGGGGAGATATACCTTTATATTACTCAAATGGAGGTTATATGACCCCAGGGATTATTCTTCCGACTGATGAAACGAAGGACAAAAAATAAAGGAAGGGATCTCCCTTCCAATTTTTCTTTTATACTCCCCCCAAATAGGCTTCACGAACTTGATCGCTTTGCCGAAGTTCTTGGGCCAATCCGGAAATGACCACCTTACCGGTTTCAATAACATAGGCTCGATCGGCAATTGCAAGGGCCATGTGGGCATTTTGCTCCACCAACAAAATCGTTGTTCCTTCGGCACTAATTTCCTCGATCACCTTAAAAATCGTTTTTACAAGAAGCGGGGCTAGTCCCATTGATGGCTCATCCAAAAGGAGCAGTTTCGGTTTTGCCATTAATCCCCGTCCGATGGCGAGCATCTGCTGTTCACCACCCGATAAGGTTCCTGCTTGTTGTTTCCTTCGTTCATAAAGCCGAGGGAACAGTTCATAAACACGTTTTAAATCTTGTTGGATCCCCAATTTGTCCTTCCTAAGAAAAGCTCCCAGTTCCAAATTTTCAAGTACGGTCATATTGCTGAAAACCCTACGCCCCTCAGGGACATGGACAATCCCTGTTTTGGCGATATATTGAGGTTTTTTAGCAACCAAATTCTCCCCGTTGTACAGAATCGTTCCCTTTTTTGGTTTCAGCAATCCGGAAATGGATTTTAGTAGGGTGGTTTTCCCGGCTCCATTGGCACCAATTAAGGTAACGATTTCTCCTTCTTCTACATCTAGGTGGACTCCTTTTAAAGCATGAATATTCCCGTAATATACATCTAAATCTTCTATTTTAAACATCCTTTGCTTCCTCCCCTAGATAAGCTTCGATGACCTTTGGATTCTTTTGAATTTGTTCTGGAGTCCCTTCAGCAATTAACTGTCCATGATCCAAGACGTAGATTCGTTCGCAAATTCCCATAACGACTTTCATATCATGTTCAATTAAGATGATGGTCAATTGGAACCTATCCCGAATAAGGGCAATCAGATCCATTAATTCTCTTGTCTCTTGTGGGTTCATTCCTGCTGCGGGCTCGTCCAATAGGAGCAGTATTGGATTGCAGGCAAGGGCCCTGGCGATTTCCAGCCTTCTTTGAAGCCCGTAAGGCAAATTTTTCGCCTTTTCATGCCGCAGATGACTCAGTTCAAATATGTCCATAAACTCCAGTGCCTGTTTTTCCATTTCTAGTTCCCCACGGAAATGGGAAGGCAAACGGAGGACAGAACTTAAAATGGAATGTTTGGCGTTGTTGTGATAAGCAATTTTTACATTATCCAACACCGTCAATTCCCGGAAAAGACGTATATTTTGAAAGGTGCGGCTAATCCCTTGTTTTGTGACTTCATATGGGGGAAGATTATTGATCCTTTTCCCATCAAAGAAAATGTCCCCAACCTTAGGTGGATATACACCGGTTAAAATATTAAACACCGTCGTCTTACCGGCTCCATTCGGACCGATTAACCCGACAAGTTCTCCTTTTTTAAGGGTTAGATTAAATTTATCAACCGCTTTCAATCCACCGAATTGTATACCCACTCCCTTTACTTCAAGGAGAGTATCGGTGTTACGCTCCAAGTCCTTCGCCTCCTTTCGACCGGGACCGTTTAAATAAGTCTGTGATTTCAATATTCCCCATTAAACCTTGTGGACGATATAGCATTACGAGAATTAAAACAAGGCTATAAAGGATCATCCGAATATCGGTAAAAGCTTGAAGGAAAGCATTGACAATGGTTAAAAAGGCTGCGGCGATAATAGACCCGGACAAGCTTCCAAGTCCACCCAACACAACGAAAATGAGGACATCAAAAGATTTTAAAAAGCTAAAATCCTTTGGGGCAAGCCAATAAAAGTTGTGGGCATAAAGGGCACCTGCTACTCCGGCAAAAAAGGAGCCAATCGCAAAGGCAATAACCTTATAATAAGTGGAATTAATCCCCATTGATTCGGCTGCGATTTCATCTTCACGTACAGAAATGCAAGCTCTACCATGGCGGGAATTGGTAAAATTTTGGATTACCACAATAGTCAGGATCAAACAAATAAAGCAATAAGTCCAGGTAGTCATATGGGTAACGGGCATTCCCCGGGCTCCCCCTACATAGTCGATATTCAGCAATACAATCCGGACAATTTCTCCAAAGCCAAGGGTCGCAATCGCCAAGTAATCCCCTTTAAGGCGAAGGGTCGGAATGCCTACGATAAGACCGGCGATGGCAGCCGCAAGCCCTCCAACAAGAATGGCAAGAGGGAAAGGAAAAGAAAAGTTCATGGTGAAAACGGCTGATACATAGGCACCAATGGCTAAAAAACCCGCATGACCGATGGAAAATTGCCCGGTAATTCCAATGATCAAGTGCAGGCTAACAGCAAAAATAATATTAATCACAATCGTAATCAGTATATTCGTGTAGTAAATGTTAAAAATCCCGGTCATAATGAGAATCTGAAAAAGACCGTATATCGCTAAGGAACCGACTCCATAGATCAAGAGCGATCGTGCATTTTTCATCCTTGTCACCTACACTTTCTCCCTAATGTTTTTGCCAAAAATGCCGGTGGGTTTAAAGATTAAAATGAGAATGAGGATCAGGAATGCAGCCGCATCCCGCCAGTCGGAAAAACCGATAGCACTGACGAAGGTTTCAGCCATACCTAGGATGAGTCCACCTACCATTGCTCCAGGAATAATGCCGATTCCCCCTAAAACAGCCGCAACAAAAGCTTTCAGACCGGGGATTAATCCCATCAGAGGTTCGATTCTTGTAAAATAAACACCAAAAATTACACCCGCTGCTCCGGCAAGGGCCGAACCGATGGCAAAGGTTGCAGAGATTGTCCGATCTACGTTAATCCCCATTAACATAGATGTTTCTTGATCGATGGAAACGGCCCGCATGGCTTTTCCGATTTTTGTACGGTGAACGACGATTTGCAGTAAAATCATCAGAATCAGGGAAATGAAGAGAATCATTATGGCTTGGCTACTGACCTTTGCCCCAAAGAAATCAAATGAGACATTTGGAAGCAAAATCTTTGGATAACTTTCCGGTTGGGCACCCCGGAACCGAATGACGGTATACTCAATAAACAAGGAGACTCCGATTGCCGTAATCAATGCAGTAATGCGACTGGAATTGCGGAGCCGTCGATAGGCAACCCTTTCAATGACGATACCTAATAAGGAACATACTGCCATGGAGATTAGAAGGGCAGGGAAGATGCCTAGGTTGAAACCGACTATGGCATAAAAACCGGTAAAGGCTCCGATCATGAATACATCTCCATGGGCAAAATTAATCAATTTAATAATTCCATAAACCATCGTATAACCAAGGGCAATGAGGGCATAAATACTGCCAAGGGAAATGCCGTTGATCAATTGCTGTATCCATTCCATGGAAGCCACTCCTTTCAACTTTTCTGTAATTTGAAAATGGGAGGTGCAACCTCCCATTTTCATTGACATATTTTTACGGATCAACCTTTGCACGGAAGACTTGCTCTCCATCTTTGTATTCAAGGATCGTGGCAGATTTAATCGGGTCATGGGTCTCATTGATGGTCACTTTTCCGGTTACTAACTGTAAATCCTTCGTGCTTGCCAAAGCGTCTTTAATTTTTTTGGAATCTAGGCTTCCTGCCCGTTTGATCGCATCAGCTAAAAGATAGACAGAATCATATCCAAGGGCATTAAAGGCGTCCGGAGATTTTCCATTATATTTATCTTGGAATTTCTTTACGAAATCTTGAATGGTCTTGTCAGGGTCACCAGAGGAGTAGTGGTTGGTAATATAGGTGTTATTCAAAGCATCGGCTCCGGCAAGTTCAACAAGTTTCGGAGAATCCCATCCGTCCGCACCCATAAGCGGAACATCTATACCAATTTCCCGGGCTTGGTCAATGATTAGGCCGACATCGCCATAGTAACCTGGGATGAATACGAATTCGGGATTAGCGGATTGAATCCGTGTCAAGGTTGAACGGAAGTCTGTATCGTTTTGCATGTAGGATTCTTGGGCAACGATCTTTCCTCCTCCGGCTTCAAAGTCCTTAATGAAGGCTTCGGCTAAACCTTTGGAATAGTCACTGGCACTGTCGATATAAACTGCGGCGGTTTTGACGCCAAGCTCTTTTAAGGCGAAGTTAGCTGCAACCGTTCCTTGGAAAGGATCGATATAGGAAGTACGGAATATATATTCGTTTACGGAACCATCTTTGTTAACGGTTAATGTGGGGCTTGTTCCTGAAGGTGTTAGGACGATTACCTTGTTCTCGTTGGCTATTTTGATTTGGGAAGCGGTGTTTCCGGTTGTTGCTGAACCGATAATGGCGATGACCTTATCTTGGCTGATTAGACGGGTTGCAACGTTAACGGCTTCGGAGCTGTCGGATTTATTATCCATATCCACAATTTCGATCTTTTTGCCATTAATTCCACCGGAGGCGTTGATCTCTTCTACAGCAAGATTAATTCCTTCTAAAACAGATTGTCCGTAGGAGGCAACGTTACCGGATAATTCGAGATTGGCACCGATTTTAATGACATCCCCACCACTACCGGAAGTGCCACCAGAACAAGCTGCAAGCATTCCTACCGACAGAAGACCGGCAGCAATGGCTTTTAATAATCGTTTTTTCATGTCAAATACATCCCCCCAAAATATTTAATAGTAAAGATGTGATAATGGCAGAAATCAGCAATATGACCCTTCGAATTAGTTAATATTTTAAAACAAAAAATATTCAAAGTCTACTATATTTTAAAATAATTTAAAAAATAAAGAAAAGGAAGCAATACTACCTTTGCTTCCGCCTCGCAATCTTTATTTCTTTCTCAACTTTTGCCTTGTTTCTCTTTCCCATCTTTTTAGGTGGGGATATGGATCGAAAGACCATTCCGTTTTTCCGTTGTCCTTATACATGCCATAATGAAGATGGGGAGGAAATTTCCCCGATGTCCCTTTTGGTCCGTATCCGGAGCTTCCCACGTAACCAATCAGCTGTCCGGGTTCGACAATATCGCCGATGTTCACGTCTTTCGCATAGCCATTTAAATGGGCATAGTAATGATATGTATTGTTGACATCCCTAATGCCGATCCTCCATCCTCCATAACGATTCCAGCCTTTCATTTCCACAATCCCGTAACAGGTCGAGTACACATTTACTCCGTATCCGGCAAAAATGTCTGTTCCTTCGTGAATCCTAAGTCCGCCCCAACCTCTCCGATCCCCCCATGTATCCCGGTAGCTGTAATTGCTGTAGATAGGAAGCGGAAAATGCCGTTCATCTAAATCTAAAATCCCGTATTTTTTATATAATTTCGCAATACCTGTAATAATGCCCACGGTTTTATCCCGGCGATAATAATCCCAAAGGGCAATTCTAATATTGTTTTCATCGGTGCCGTATTTTAATAATAGCTGGGAAAAGGTATAGAGTACATCAAAATCATCCTTTGAATTTGCCAAGCCATCCCCGTTCCCATCCAGACCGATCCCGCCAAACACTTGGATACTGAAAGGATTTGTATCTTCCGGGTTGGGATTGGCTACACCGCTCCATATTTCCGGAGAAAAATAAATTCCGCTTAGTCCGGTAGGTTTTGGCAAATCCTTCCTTATCGTACGGATATTTCTTTCGTATTGATCGGTCGCTGCAATATAATACCAAGGAATATGGGTTACAGATTCCATTTTCTTATATAAATCCAACCGTTGTTGATAGATATCGGTTTCCTTAACATTTACTGTTTCCGCATGACTTGAATTTGGTATAATGAAGAAAAGCATGATGAGAGACAAAATGAATGGATATTTTGGACGCAAGGTCAATCCCTCCTTTCCAATAACTAGCATTAGTTTATGAGGTTCCTTCCATTTCATAAATGATATTTTTTGGAAGTCTCCCTTTGTTATAATCTCCACTACATTGAACAATTGGATATAGAGAGGAAAGGTGGTCATCTATGGTATGTATTCATAATACTTGTTATGAATTGATTGAGGAACGGAAAAATGGATTTAACGAGCAGGCTTTCCGTGAACGTTTCAGCGATATTCTTCTTCGCTATGACTATATTGTGGGAGATTGGGGATATGGCCAATTAAGGCTAAAAGGTTTTTTTGATGACTTTAACCAAAAGGCAACCCATGATACGAAAATAAGTACACTAACCGAGTATTTGTATGAGTATTGCAATTTTGGCTGTTCTTACTTTGTATTGAAAAAGGTAGAAAAATAAAAGGAATAGACGGATAAATGGCAAAAACGGCAACCGGTTTGCCGTTTTTTTTCATAAAATTTCTCTTAAAAATTCTTCCAATTCCTTCGCTTCATTTTGTGAAAGCTGGAAGACTTCTTCAAGGTAATGATCTTCTTCCAAGTCGTCATGGCCAATGATGGCAAAGCGATTTTGCTGCATATCCAGGACAAGAAGTTTACCGAAAAACTGGTCGGTCATAACAATCCCCAGATCAAATCGACGGATCGCTTTTGCAAAACCTATAAAGCGGATATTTGCTGGGCTTGTAAAATCATATAGCTGGATATCTTCCACTGACCGGATCCCCTCCCAAGTTTATAGCGTTTTTCTCCTTGCTTTATGATATTATTTGTATAGGACAGGAATGCATAATTTCAAACTCATTGGAGGGTGGACCATGTATTTTGTTGATCGGGAGAAATTAAATGGAACCCTGCAATTTATCGAAGAACAAACAAGGGTTTTTCGGGAAATTGAAAAAGTCGATAGCAGGTTGAAACAAGCTGCTTTGGAGCGGGTTTGCCACACCTTGCTCGATGCCGTTCTAACCGCAGGGAATGCAATGATTGATGGATTTATTATGAGGGATCCCGGTAGTTATGAAGATATTATTGACATATTGACCGATGAAAAGGTCATTACCGAGAAAATGGGTGAGCAATTAAAAACATTGCTTCCTTATCAGAAGTTGCTGGTTCACGATTATCTCTCCGTGGATCATCAAAAACTTCTTGAAGATTTTAATGAAAATCTTGATGCACTGATTCAGTTCCCAGATAAAATAAGAATATATTTGGAACGGGAATTAGGTGGGGTTACCGCCTTTAAATAATAACAGCATAGAGGAGACAAAGATGAAATACAAAGGTTATTTAATTGATTTAGATGGAACAATGTACAAAGGAAATGAAAAAATCGAGGCAGCCGAGTTTTTCGTCAAGACATTAAAAGAAAAAAACATCCCTTATTTATTCGTCACGAACAATTCGACCAGGACACCGGAACAAGTGGCTGAAAAACTGGTATCCTTCGGCATACCGGCTGAGCCGGATCAAGTTTTTACGACAAGTATGGCAACCGCCAACTACATATATGAAAGAAAACCGGATGCATCCGTTTATTTTACCGGCGAAGAGGGACTTAGGGTGGCCTTGGAAGAAAAGGGCTTCCGCTTTGCCGGGGAAGACGCCGAATTTGTCGTCATCGGGCTTGATCGTTCCATTAATTATGAAAAGTTTGCCATAGCATGCCTTGCGGTTCGTAATGGTGCAACCTTTATTTCCACCAATGCCGATATCGCCCTTCCGACCGAACGGGGATTTTTGCCTGGCAATGGATCGTTGACAGCCCTTGTCCAAGTTTCAACTCAAGTGCAACCGATTTTTATCGGCAAACCGGAGCCGATCATTGTGGAACAGGCCTTACAAAAATTGGGGACGAAGGAAGAAGAAACGTTGATGGTCGGAGATTTTTATGAAACGGATATTATGGCAGGTTTAAGGGCAGGGATTGATACCCTCCTCGTGCATACGGGTGTAACGACAAAGGAACAATTGGAAAAATATGAGAAGAAGCCGACCTATTCGGTTGATTCATTGGCGGAATGGAAATTTATTTAAATCGGACATGAAAAATCCTCCCTATCGTGGCTATCCTTAACCATATGGATGGAAAGTCACCAGGGAGGATTTTCTTTTTTCGGATTTTATTCCACATTGGCGGCACGGTGGGCAAGCCGGCTTGAGGCTGCAGCCGCGATCGCACCGACAATATCATCCAAAAACGTATTACATAATCCTGTAGACTTATCGTTTAAATATTTCAAAATACCCGGTTTCAATTTATCGATATATCCGTAATTGGTAAAGCCGATGGAACCATACACATTGACGATCGAAAAAGCAAGAATTTCATCTACACCATATAGTCCTTCATCGGTAGCAATGATGGATTGGAGGGGTTCCTCCAGTTGTTTCTTTTCAGCCAATATATCCAATTGGATGCCCGTCAGTACAGCATTTTGAACTTCCCGCTTGGACAGGACAGCATTCACATTTTCCACACATTCCTCCATCGTTAAATGGGGATGATATTTTTTTTGCAAAAAATAGACAAGTTCCGCAATATCCTGGATCGTAACTCCTCGGGAGTTCAATAATTCCAAGGCCTTTGCTTTGGTATTTGGAAAGGAATTTTGGTAGCTGTTCATTACTTTTCACACCTTTATTCGATGATGGTTTATTTAAGGTTTTGTTACCTTATTGGCCGGAAAAAAGAAAATATATGAAGAAACAGAAACATAAAGTTATTATAGCACCTATTATACCCCGATTGAAAATTTTGATAAAGTAAAAGGCTAATCCACAAAGGGTGAGGGAAAATGGCAAAGGAATTTTTACAAATGCTCTTTGGCCTAGAACCCGACTATTTTTTTAAGTTGGGGGATTACTCGGCCTATCGGGTGAAAAACTTCATTTATATTATGGTTCCGGTCCATCGGGAGGAACAAAGGGAAATTGAGGAACGTTATGAATTGACCAGGTTTTTAAGGGAAAGGGGGGAATTATATGTTCCTTCCTTTGTCCCATCCCAAAAGGGGATGTATGTCAACCGTTGGGAACATCGTTATTATATTTTGCTCCGATTGGAACGGTGGCAGGAAATTCCTGTTCTTTATCCCGCAACAAACCTGGCGGGTTTCCATCAACGAAGTATGGGGGATTTTACGAAAATCCGCGCTTTGCAAAGATTTGGAAAATGGCAGGATTTATGGGAGCAGCGGCTTCAGCAACTGGAAAGGGTCTGGCAAAGCATTGTTATGAACGGTCCGGGAAATGAATTTGAAACGCTTTTTGCTGATTCCTTTCCATATTACGCAGGGCTTGGGGAAAATGCCATTCAATATTTTCGGGATACATTGATTGATGCTCCTGTTGATGGTATGGACGCTCCGGTGGTTTGCCATGAGCATTTTACGGAGAAAACTTGGGGTGGACCGATTGTTTGGAAAAATCCCTTTGATTGGGTAGTGGATCATCCTTCAAGGGATCTGGCAGAATTTTCACGAAGTCTCTATTTTCGGGGGACCAAAGTGTATATGAAACCCCTTCGACAGTTTTTTTCCGAGTATCAATCGGTGTATCCTCTTTCCAGCTTTGGCATAAGATTGATGTATTCCCGTTTGCTTTTGCCTCTCCATTATTTTCAATGTGTCGAGACCTATTATTCCAACCCCCAAGACCGGTCAAATGTTCAATTATCGGTCCAATTGAAAAATTATATGGACCGAAGTGATGAATACGAAGCCTTTTTGCGGGAGTTTTTCGATTTATTGGAAGTGCCACATAGAAAAATGCAAATTCCAAAACCCGATTGGCTGTCCCTATAAAGGACGGTCTTCCTAAAATGTGGTAGAATGTTGATAAATAACGGAAACTTGGACGATGGAGAATTTGTAATAGGAAATGGGAGGAGCAAACATGACCAAAAGACCTTATGTTTATATTACGAGGCGCCTACCGGAAGAAATATTGGAGCGGTTTCAAAAATTTGCCGATGTTGGCTTTTGGGATTCGGAACTGGAGCCGGTTCCACGGGATGTTTTGCTGGAGGAAGCGAAGAAAGCAGATGGTTTATTTGTCATGCTTTCTGATCGGATTGATAAAGAGCTATTAAACCAGGCCATAAATTTAAAAGTGGTCGCCAACTTGGCGGTAGGGTATGACAATATTGATGTGGAAGAAGCTACGAAAAGAGGGGTGGCTGTTTGCAATACCCCTGACATCTTAACCGATACAACGGCTGATCTTACCTTTTCTCTAATATTGATGACCGCCAGGAAACTGATCAAAGCAGCAGATGTAGTTAGAAAAGGAGAATGGAGTGGATGGAGTCCATTGTATTTGGCTGGAAGCGATGTCCATCATAAAACGATTGGGATCGTCGTCGGTATGGGGAAAATTGGTGAGGCAGTGGCTAAAAGGGCTAGAGGATTTGACATGAAAATTTTATATCATAATCGAAATCGGAAACCGGAAGCGGAAAAAAATCTTGGAGCCATTTACTGCTCCTTTGAAAAATTGGTGGAAGAGAGCGATTTTGTCGTATCTTTGCTTCCGTTAACAAAAGAAACAAAGGGAATGTTTACAAATGATGTATTTAAACGGATGAAGAAAACCGCCTACTTCATTAATGCCGGAAGAGGAGCGGTGGTTGATGAAAAGGCATTGATTGAGGCTTTGAAGGAAGGGGAAATCGCCGGTTGTGGTCTTGATGTTTTTGAGCGGGAACCGATTGGGGCAGATCATCCGCTTTTGGAAATGGAACAAGTAGTTGCCCTTCCTCATATCGGAAGCAGTTCGGTTGAAACGAGGATGAAAATGATGGTCCGCTGCTGTGAAAATATGGAGGCCATTTTGACAGGAAAAAATCCGATCAATCTTTTGAATCCGCAAGTCCTGAAATAATTTGCCTGGGATGAACGGGACTTGTGGATAAGTCTTAAAAGCTTCCTATCTTAAAGTGAAATTTGGAAACCGTGAATAAATCGGTGAAAAAAAGTGGAACTTCCGCTTTGGAAGTCCCATTTTGGAATTGGCTTTATTTAAAAAACTTGTTCTACCTCAACTACGCCGGGTACTTCTTCAAATAAGGCCCGTTCAATTCCTGCTTTTAAAGTAATGGTAGAGCTCGGACAAGTTCCGCAAGCTCCCAGGAGCCGTAATTTTACAACTCCATCTTCCACATCAACTAGCTCACAGTCACCACCGTCACGAAGGAGGAAGGGGCGCAATTTATCGAGCACTTCCTGAACTTGGTTAAACATATCATTTCCAGACATGTTACGCACTCCTTTCTAACATAATTTCATTATAATAGGTGAGAAGAAAAAAATCTATTTGTTAAATTCCGGTTTTTATTATGTTTATTTTATATTTTTCAAATTGTTTTGTAAAATTATATGACAGGGGGGTATAATATGCTTAAACCAGTGGAAATTACCGTATATGGGGCGGAAGAAATATGTGCCAGTTGTGTCAACCTACCTTCTTCCAAGGAAACCTATGAATGGATTGAAGCCGCCGTTAAAAGAAAGTTCCCGAATCAGCCCTTTTCCATTACCTATGTGGATATTTTCAATCCGCCCGAGGATGATCATAAAAAATCCTTTGCGAAACGGGTGATTGAAGAAGATCTATTTTATCCGGTAGTCCTAGTCGAAGATTGTATCATTGGGGAGGGGAATCCCAGGTTAAAGAACATATTTGCCGAAATGGAAAAGTATGGCTATAAGGCGGAGCCTAGTCCTTGAAATATTTCGGATGATTTGCTATCGGGAAAACCGATAGTTTTTTTATGCAAAACATATAGCTTGAAAAAGTAATATCATGGGTGTTCATTTTTTCCTGATCATGATTAACCATCCATATTGCATGTTTGTCCGATGCCGTCTATTTGACCTGGAAGAAAAATAAAGGTAGGATGAAGTACACGAGGTGATTTACTTGTACAATGCCATAGTCGAATTTTGCATCAACAATCTATCCAGGGGATCCTATGAAGCGATGTTGATTTTGGAGGAAGACCCAAACTTGGACATTGTGGAATACAGCTGCTTAAGCCATTGTACCCTCTGTGAAGAATCAATTTATGCCCTTGTTAACGGGGAAGTGGTCCGTGGAGAGACACCGGAAGAACTTGTGAAAAATGTGTATAAGTATTTGGAAGAAAACCCATTTTAATTTGAATGATCCACTGGAATTGTCTAAAGGATAAAAACCTTTTATACTAATAAAAATAAGAGGATTTTTTGAAAGGGGGAGTTACCGATGCTTGATCCGGTGATTCACTTGACAGAAGCTGCAGCATTGCAAATCAAGGATATGATGAAGGAAAATGATGAACTGGATGCGTTTTTGAGGGTGTCCGTCAAGGGCGGAGGCTGTACTGGATTAACTTATGGAATGGGCTTGGATCATGAGGTTCAAGAGGACGATATTCAATTTGAACAATTCGGGATTAAAGTTCTTGTGGACAAAATCAGTGCCCCAATCCTGAAGGGGACGAAGATTGATTATAAACAATCCCTTCTCGGGGGCGGTTTTACCATCGATAATCCCAATGCCATTGCCTCCTGCGGGTGTGGCGCTTCCTTCCGTACGGCTACCGCCCAAGGCACACCTGAAAAATGTTAAATGCATAGGATAAATGGAATTTCCTTTAATGGCTTTTCCTTTATTCCAAGGGAAAGGCCGTTTTCCTTTGAAAAAACCCTCCCCTTAGTAAAGGGAGGGTCTAAATCCAAGTTTGAGAGGTAAAGGGAACTTGGAATTATGTAAAACAAGTTACGGTGTTATCTCGACGAAGCACATTCGGACATGCTAGAATGGCACCCGTTTTTGGACAGTAAGGGTAAGGGTTAAAGGTGCGAAGGTTGATCTCGCAAAAGACCTTTGGGTGGACTAAACCTGGCAATAGAAAGCGATTGCCTGTGAAATGTCAGGAATGGTCGTCAAGGGAATTTTCCGCTTATCTATTTGGCGTTTTCCCACTTATCATTTTCGTAGATTAGTTGTCAAACATAGACGTGCTATGTAACGGCTGAACCCTTGCTTTCGGATCGATATAGGTTTTTGCATTGTTAACCGCAATCGGACCTTCCCCAAATCCCGTGGCAATTAGCTTTACCTTTCCTTCATAAGTACAGATATCCCCAGCTGCATAAACTCCCGGGATATTCGTTTCCATTTTGGAGTTAACGACAATGGAATTCTTCTCGATTGCAAGTCCCCAGTCTTTAATTGGACCAAGGGAAGATATAAAGCCATAACTGACAACCACTTCATCCACATCAATCGTTTTTCGGTTTTCCCCTGCGGCATCCGTTAAAACCACTTGTTGAATTCTTTCTCCGTCCCCAACTAATTTTTCCGGTACAAAAGGTGTCAAAATTTCAACGGAGGAATTTTTCAATGTATTCACACTATGTTCATGGGCACGGAAACGATCCCTACGATGAACGATCGATACCTTCTTCGCGATTGGTTCAAGCATTAAGGCCCAATCTACAGCCGAATCCCCGCCTCCGAAAACAACAACATTTTTATTGGTGAAATAGGATAAATCTTCAATAAAATAGTGGAGGTTTTTCCCTTCGTATTGTCTAGCTTCTTCCAGCTCCAAACGTCTCGGTTGGAAAGCCCCATTTCCTGCTGTAATGATGACGGTTTTTGTATAATGGATTTCTTTATTGGTGGTCAGCCGGATAGTTCCGTCCTCGAGTTTTTCCAGCTTTTCTACGGATTGTTCCAGACAAATGGTCGGGTTAAACAATTTGATCTGTTCTTTTAAATTATCCACCAGTTCCTTTGCCCGGATTTTAGGAAACCCTGCGACATCATAAATAAATTTTTCAGGATATAGGGCTGTTAATTGTCCGCCCAACTGAGGTAAACTTTCGATTATTTTAACGGTGGCACTCCTCATACCTCCATAAAAAGCAGTAAACAAACCGGTCGGTCCACCGCCAATGACGGTAATATCATATATGGTTTGATCTTCTTTCAAAGAAATCCCTCCAAAACTCATAGTTATTTTATTTTATCATAAATGCTACCGCCCCAAAAGAATCAACCTCTTTGTAAAAGGCAAATCCCAGCTTCATGAATAGGTACGGATGTTTCCACGTACAGAATTGTAAGGCACTATTCAATCCCTTCGCAAGAAATTGGACTTGCCTATATGAATGGATTAATTGACATCTATAAAAGAATATATGGGACAAAAACCAATATATTGTAGTAAGAAAAAAACAAAGGGTGAAAAGTGTGAAGAGACCACAGATTGTTATTCTAGGGGCTGGTTATGGGGGACTAAGGGCAGTCCGCATACTCCAAAGACATATTTTTGTACATGAGGCTGATATTTATTTGATTAACAAGCATGAATATCATCATGAAACCATTTGGCTCCATGAGGCAAGTGCCGGAACCCTTGGACACGAACAGGCACGCTATCTTATCCCCGATTTAATTGACAAATTGAAGGTGCATTTTATTCCAGGAACAGTTGAAAAAATAGATGTAGAAAACAAGAAAGTTCATTTGCAAGATCGGAAAATTTCCTTTGACTATGCCATCATCGCCCTCGGTGGAGAAGTGGAAACCTTCGGGATTGAAGGTCTGAAGGAATTTGCATTATCCATCACCAATATTGACACCGCAAGACAAATAAAAGAGCATATTGAATATCAATTCGCTACCTATCGCGCGGAAGGAAAAGCAGATGACACAAGATTAACCATTGTCGTCGGTGGAGCAGGATTTACGGGAATTGAATTTTTAGGGGAATTAACCGAACGGATTCCAAAGTTGTGTCAAGAATATGATATCCCCCAAGAGAAAATCAAAGTCATTTGCATTGAAGCGATGCCGAGCATTCTGCCAGGTTTTGACCGGGACTTGGTAGCCTATGCCCGTTCCTTTCTGGAACAAAGGGGAGTAGAATTTCTGTTGGGAACGGCAATCAAGAAATGTACCGAAAATGGTGTGATTGTTTCTAAAGGGGATATCCAGCGGGAAATTAAAGCAAAAACGGTTCTTTGGGCGGCCGGTGTACGCGGAAATTCCGTAATAGGAAAGTCCGGCTTACCTAACCATCGGAATCGAATCGCTGTGGACTCTCATTTACGGGTCCCCAATTATCCCTTCCTGTATGCCATTGGTGACAGCTCATTAGTGATTGAACCTGAAACCGAACGGCCATTTCCAGCTACTGCCCAAATGGCCATCCAACAAGGAGAATATGTGGCAAATGACATCCTCGCCCGCATCCGTGGAAAAACAGACACAAGACCCTTTGTCTATCAACATAAAGGGACCGTTTGTTCTTTGGGAAAAGAGGATGGCATTGGTGTTGTGTTTGGAAAGAAAATTCGCGGGTATAAGGCTGCTTTCATGAAAAAAGTAATAGATAACCGGGCGCTTTTCCTGAAAGGAGGGTTAACTTTATTGTTAAAGAGGGGAAAATTCCGACCATACTAAATAAAATTTAAAATATTCAGAACCTTAAGATATGGGAAGGAAATTAAAGAAATACCCCCATGTATTCGTTTACATGTTGGATAAAAGGAGAATTTTAGCCTTTTTCTTAGTAAGTTTTTTCTGGTATAGTAGCGTCAAATAACACCAAGGAAAGGGTGGAACTTCTTTAATGGCGGATACACGACCATCAAGGGAAATATGTGAATATTGTTTGGGGGAGGGGTATTTTCAGCTTCTGCTAGGCGGGTCGGAAACATGTCCTTCCTGTTTGGGAACGGGGAAAAAGAGCGCAGCGTAAAAAAAGTCCTTATCCAATTTTTCTTTTTAAAGATCGTGGAACTTCATGTTTTTGAAAAGATAAACAAATTAGGAAAATATTTGGTAGTTTATGAATGGATAAAAATATTTGAAGAATTTGGTTAGTATGAGTAAAATTATTGTGGGCAAAAAATGATACCCCAACCTTTAGTGAGTGATTTGTCTCTCACTAAAGGATGGGGGATCCAAGTGGGAACACGGTAGTAAATGCTTTTTTCATGAAAAAGAGGGATCCTCCTTGGTAGAATAAAAGTTGATTAAACCATCACTACGGAAAGGAGATATCCCTCATGGAAAAGAATATCACAAAATACCCAAATTTAAAAGAAATTGGGCAAACGGTTTGGAGACAATTACAAGATACATATTCATTAGTTATGCAAAAAATATTGCAAGAATTGGACCAAGAGATTGCCCAAGAACGTGATAAAAAGAGATTCAGACTTATAGAAAAGCGGTCTCTTAGTATTGACAGTCTATTTGGGGAGATTAAGTTCAAAAGGAACTACTACTATGACCGTGAGTCAGGAGAATATGTTTGTCTTTTGGATAGATATTTAGAATTTGAGGGGACCGGCACTTTCAGTCCCTTAGTGGAGGAAGCAGCGATTGAATTAGCTATAAATGGTCCTTCCTATCGTAAAGCAGCTCAAACTTTACAAACTTTACTGGGGTATCGAGTTATCAGTCATGAAACCATCCGTCAACACTTACTACAGGCTGAATGTATTTCTAAGAAACGAGAACCAGTACATGGCTCGGTATTATTCGTTGAGGTAGACGGAATATATATTAAGCGTCAAGGTAAAGGGAAACGTGGCAAGGGCAAGGAAACAAAAATCGCCGCGGTTCACCAGGGGTGGGAAGTAAATGGCAAACGAGTAAAGTTAAAGAACAAGCGTCACTATATTCACAGGGGAACACAACCATTCTGGGAAGGTTTTGAGGAATTCCTGATGGAGCATTTTGAGTATGATCCCACCAAGCATAAATTGGTCATCAATGGGGACGGAGCAGGTTGGATAGTGGCCTGCCGAGAACATTTTAAAGATCGGGTGATTTTTACAATTGATCGATATCATGTAGCGAAAGCAATTCAAAGTATATTCCGAACCCATCCACGCTACCGGGCAATCAGAAAAGCATTAGCTTCAAATGATGCTGAAAAGCTATTCCTTGAACTCAATAGTGCGATAGGCACATTAGAGGATGAATCTAAAGAAAATGCACTGATAGAATTCATTCGCCAATTAGAACAATATCCAGAAGCTTTGGTCGACTATCGAGTTCGGCTAAAGGAACAAGGAATTGATATAACCGGAATGCGTCCAATGGGAAGTGCTGAAGCAACCATGAGCGTATTTGCCAAAAGATTAAAAAATGGTCGTAGCTGGGTGGACCGAGGTGTAAGTGGAATGTTGACAGGCCTGGTGGCCTGTTTAGATAAACTTGCCTTAAAAACAATGTTTGGTCGAGTTGAACGTTGGAACGAAACCAAACCCGATATGAAACCATCAAAGTACTACACGAAGAAGATAGCTAGCACCATAGGAAAAGCTACAAGAGATAACCTTACATACCTAAAAGGAAAAGCAAATACACCAATATATCGAGCACTAAAAGCATTAGCTGGTTTTTAAAAAGTCGAAATTTCTACCAAAGGAAAACCCTAAAACAATGAATGCGCTTACAATTTCTTGCAAGTATAAAAACTTGCCCACAAACACTTGACTCAAACATTTGGTTATTGTTGTTTGACTCCCATCCCACCTTTCAGTACACTAAAAATTAGGAAGAACTGGGAGAGGAGACAAGGGGATGCATATCAATATCATACAAGTGTTCATATCGACCCTATTATTTTTTGTTTTATTCTTTGGAATTGCTTTTATCGTGAATATGCTTCTTCGGATGACTTGGGTGATGGCGTTCAGCTACCCGATGATCATCCTTTTTGTCATAGACGAAGTTCCCTTTAAAGACTATTTTCTCCATCCAATATCATCCTTAGGGAAAATGGGGAATAAAGTTTTGGAATTGCAGCCGGTAGATGTAATCATTCTCCTCGGTGGATTGGTCGGAACGATTACATCTGGGTTTGCCATGAAGGCTTTACGCAAAAGGGGATATCGTATGTTTTAGGTCCAAACTTTGGACCTTTTTTCATTTCCTCATAAAAAATCCCGTATGGACTTTCCTCATCATGCTTTACTCTCATTTTTTACTTGTTTTCCATATTTGGCTGTTCTTCTTTTTCTTTATTCCCCATTTTAATTGCTTTCTACACTAGCTCATTTTTTCTTCTTTTTCTTCGCTTTTTTGGGTGCATCTTCTAAAAAGGCGGACTCAGTTT
>NICF_comb_assmDRAFT_10000187_pt1 | contig 49528 bp, 48 predicted proteins | sample NewIslPassag4_SG_FD_11279 | JGI IMG/M metagenome (IMG submission 11279)
CACCCCCACGCGTGTGGGGACCACACACCGGACAGCGGGGAGATGCCAGTGGAGCGCGGTTCACCCCCACGCGTGTGGGGACCACGCCATCCATGTACGAGATCGTCGCACCGAATTAGGTTCACCCCCACGCGTGTGGGGACCACTTTCGCGACGGCCGCCTCTCATTGAGGGATTTCGGTTCACCCCCACGCGTGTGGGGACCACCCTGTGGTCCATCTCCGAGCAAGCGCTGTTGGACGGTTCACCCCCACGCGTGTGGGGACCACCAGCACCGCCGAGGCGTGCCGATCCCATTCGACGGTTCACCCCCACGCGTGTGGGGACCACCAGGCAACGCCTGGCGCGGCCAGCTCCGGGACCGGTTCACCCCCACGCGTGTGGGGACCACATTCGCTGGCCGAGCGGACGCCGGACCTTGTGCGGTTCACCCCCACGCGTGTGGGGACCACGCCTGTCCGTAGGTCCGCCCGTCGGCGTAGTGCGGTTCACCCCCACGCGTGTGGGGACCACAGGAGGGGGCGTTACGGATCGCGGCAGCGTGGAGGTTCACCCCCACGCGTGTGGGGACCACCGACCGGGCGGGGNGGCGGCCTGTGGGAGGGACGGTTCACCCCCACGCGTGTGGGGACCACACATGCCCACATCCGCCCGGATCTGCTCAGATGGGTTCACCCCCACGCGTGTGGGGACGACGTGTCGTACGGGAGCGTGACGTTCGAGAAGTCCGGTTCACCCCCACGCGTGTGGGGACGACGAGGATGTAGCCCTATGACCACGAAAGCGGCTCGGTTCACCCCCACGCGTGTGGGGACGACGGCCAACGAGACCCCAACCATATCCGCCGCGTCGGTTCACCCCCACGCGTGTGGGGACGACGACCTCAACCCGCACGAAATACTGTCGCTCGTTGGTTCACCCCCACGCGTGTGGGGACGACAGCGCGTCCGCGCTGGCCTGGTCCACTACGCTCGGTTCACCCCCACGCGTGTGGGGACGACCCGAGGGCGGACATGACCTTGTAGAGGGTGGACGGTTCACCCCCACGCGTGTGGGGACGACACTGAAACTGTGTTCTACACCAAAACGGCGCGCAATGCAATGTACGGCCGCGATCCGGGAGTCAGCACAGAGGCGCGTTTCGAGGGAACGTTCGCGGCGAGGCCTGCGCGAACCCGGGTTCGAACGAGAGGAGGTGGGGATGGTCGGGGTGACAGGATTTGAACCTGTGGCCTCTACGTCCCGAACGTAGCGCTCTGCCAGGCTGAGCTACACCCCGTTCCGGCTCTTCATCCTACACTGCGCCGCGCTTCCGGCCAAAATGCTACACCGCGATCCGGGGAAACACCGCGGCAACCCGGCACCCCTCCGCGCCAGGATCGGCCGTTGCCTGCCGCCGAACCCGTTCGCGGCATAGACTTGCCCTGTGCTGATCGGACACGACGCCATCCTGCGGGAGCTGCAGGCGCTCGGGACGCAGGACGACCCGCCGCACGCGCTCCTGTTCGCCGGCCCGGAAGGGACGGGCCGCCGTCTGCTCGCGCGGTACTACGCACAGGTGCTGAACTGCGAACGGCGCCCCGGGGCTTCGCCCGATGGGCCGGGCCTGTTCGACCCGGAGCCTGTCAGCGAACCGGGCGAAGTCCCATGCGGGGAGTGCCGCTCCTGCCGCCTCATCGAAAGCGACGGGCACCCCGACGTGATCGAGCTGGGGCCCGGCGACGTGTTGTGCAAGCCGCGCCCGGGCGANAGCTCCCACGCCTCGCACGAGAACTCGCGCGACATCCGCATCTGCCAGGTACGCGGGATGATGGAGCTGGCGGCGCGATTCCCGTTCGAGGGACGCTACCGGCTGATCATCATCGAACCGGCCGAGCGGCTCGCCCGCGACGCGAGCAACACGCTCCTGAAGACGCTCGAGGAGCCGCCGGGCCACACGATCATCGCGCTCGTGACCCCGGCGCCCGAGGCGTTGCTCGAGACGATCGTGTCGCGGTGCCGCCGCATCGACGTGCCCCCGGTCGCGCGGGAGATCATCGAAGAGGGGCTGAAGGCGCGGGGCATCGACCCGGCGCTCGCCGCCGAGGCCGCGCAGGCGTGCCGCGGGCGGCCCGGGCGTGCCATCCAGTTCGCCGCCGACCCCGACCTGATCGGCGCGCGCGGACGGCTGCTCGAGCGGTGCGCGAGGATCGCCGCGGCCAGCATCGCTGAACGGTTTCGCTACGCCGAGGACCTCGCCGAACGCTTCCGCAAGGACCGCGCGGCCGGCGCAATGGAGCTCGACGCGTGGGAGGCGTTCTGGGAGGACCGGCTGCGCGAAGCGGCACCGGAACGCGGGCAGGCAGCCGCCGAGGCGCTGGCGGCGTTGAAGGCTGTAACGCAATGCCGCGAAGACCTGCTGACACAGGTGGTACCACGCGTTGCGTTCGAACTCATGCTCCTGNCCTTCCCGCGCCGTACACTGGAAGGACAACCAGAGGAAGTACCCGCAACTCATGCGTGAAGGCGAATCCAGCGTTGTGGGCATCCGGTTCCGCAACGCCGGGAAAATCTACTACTTCGACTCGGGCGGCATGCGCCTCGAAGTCGGTGAATACGTTGTTGTCGAAAGCACCCGCGGACCTGAAGTCGGCCGCGTGGTCATCGCCCCCGGACAGGTGGTCGTCAACGAGCTCAACCGCGAGGAGCTGAAGCCGATCCTCCGGCTGGCCACCGACGACGACATCCGGAGAATGGACCGCCTCCGACAACGGGCGCAGGAACTCCTCCCGGAGGCGCGCCGGCTCGCTGACGAGATCGACTTCCCGGCGCGGATCGACGCGGCCGAGTTCACGCTCGACGGCGAGCGGCTGACCTTTTCGTTCACAAGCGAAGAGCGTCTCGACTACCGGGAATTCCTGCGCCGTGCCTCGGAACAGTTCGACGTCAAGGTCGATATGCGCCAGCTGGGCGCGCGCGACCGTGCGAAGCTCGCCGGCGGCTACGGCATCTGTGGCCGCGAACTCTGCTGCGCGAGCTGGCTCTCCACCTTCCCATCGATTTCGATTCGTATGGCGAAGGAGCAGGAGCTCCCGCTGAACCCACAGAAGATCAGCGGGCTCTGCGGCCGCCTCCTGTGCTGCCTCTCCTATGAAGAGGAGAGCTACAAGGAGATGCGCAAGACGCTCCCGAAGGTGGGCCAGCGCTGCAGCACGCCGACCGGGGAGGGCAAGGTCATTGCCGTAAACATCCTGCGGCGGCAGGTCACGCTGCTGGTCGATGGGCAGCGCGTCGAAGTGCAGGACCGCGACCTCGGGACCGTCGTTCGCTGGGACCCGAGTTCGAAGAGCGCACCGCCTCCTCCCAGTCTCACGCTCGAAGAGGCCATCGCGCAGGGGCTCATCGAACCGCCGGAGGACGACCTCGAAGAGATCGAGCCGGAACCGGAACCGATCTCGGTTCCCGGCGGCTGGCTGCCCGACGATGTGCCGGTCGGCGAAGGCCGCGGGCGGCTGCCGGGCGGTGGCCCGCGCAAAGAGATCCGGAAGAAGCCGGAGCCCGAACCGGCCGCCGAACCACCCGCTCCCGAGCGGCCATCGGGACGCCGCCGCGGTCGCGGCGCGCAGGCGAAAGAGCAACCGGAGAAGCCCCAGGCGCAGCCGCGCGGTCAGCGGCAGCGGAACACCCGCGCGACGCCGCTTGTCGACCTGCCGAAGGGGCGCGTGTTCAAGCGGCCGGAGTCGGCGCCACCGCCCCCGGCGCCCGAGCCACCGCCGCCGCCAGCGAAACCTGCCGCCGAACAGCCGGCGAATGGGAGCAGTTCGCGCCGCCGTCGGGGCCGCCGCGGTCGCGGCAAGAACCAGGCGAACGGATCCTCGAACGCGCAGGAGTAAAGGCGCGACTCCCCGGGTTTTGCGCCCGCGGCGCGAAGCCTAGCCGCCGACGCGCTGCTGGTGCGATGTCTCGCTTGCTTCTTCCTCTTCGCGCCCGGCGTGGAGCGGCTGCTCGCTGCGGAGCCGCTGCTCGCGTTCGGCCGCGGCGCGTGCGTCGCGTTCGCGGTACCACTCGGCGAGCGAGTCGTCGCGCCAGCTCCTGGCGAGCTCCTCGCGTTCGCGCTGATGCTTCCGGAGAGCCCCGAGCGCGCCAAACACCATGAGCGCGGGGAACACGACAGCGCCGAAGATCATGGCGATGGTCACGATTCCAGTGTGCCCCTACGGCGCGCCTGCCTCCAGCCCGCCACGGGGACAGCACCCATGACTAGGGGTTTTCCCTAATAGCGAGTTCGAAACAGCACATATTCGGCATGCCGGCCCCCGGGAGAAGCCTGAATAAGGGTAGCTGTTATGCCTTCGTTATTCGTTACGGACGGCACAACGGGTAGTCTTGACGCGGCCGCAAGGTACGGCAGCGTACCAAGCGGCGGGACACCAGCGAAGACTGTGGGGGAACAGCGTCGGCATTACATCGCGTGATCAATGCGATAGTTACCAAGGCCATCTGGTTCGCAAATGAGCGTGACGCGGCCACCTTCGGCAGTGAATATCGCTTTGCTTATGAGCCACATTCGGCCACTATCGTTCGACACTGCGAAAGAGCCAGGGCGTACTTCGACTATCCGCCCTAAGAGTCTGCCGCTCATGAAGTACACGTTGTCCCCTGGAGTCACTACTGGCTCCATTCGCTGCACATCTCCCGCTATGGAGGGTAGGAATAGGCTGGATAAACGACGCGAACAAAGCTGCCATTCTTCTACTTGAGCAGGTTTACGCCTGTCAACTCGTTATCTCCGTTTACAGCACGTAGTGTTGGCATATGTTCGCCGGCCGGGACTGCGCCCCAACCCGCGTTCGGACGACGCTGTGAAGAGGGCCTGTGGTCGAGAACGGTACGCTTTCCTCGCTTGCAACCACTCAGCGCGACATCGTCCAGCTTCTGAAGTTCAACGTGGAGATGGGCACAGAGGACCTCGCGCGCGAGCTCTTCATTACTGCCGGGGCAGTGCGACACCACCTCGCGTTGCTCTCCCGCGCTGGTTATGTCACATATCGGCAGGAGGGTGAGCGGCGGGGCCGCCCGCGCTTCATCTATCGCCTCACCGACGAAGGGCACGCGCTCTTCCCCACGGCGTACGAGGCGCTTGCGCTCAAGCTGCTCAAGGCCGTCCGCGAGGAAGCGCCGCAGGTGCTCCAACGGGTCCTCGAAGAAGGAGCCCAGGAGCGCCTCGAACATGCCACCGGCGACGAAGACGCGCCGGCCACCGGGTGCGCCGCCGCCCTGCTCGGGCCGTTCGAACGCGACGGCTTCATGCCGCGCGTGGAAGGCGAATCGGGCAGTGTGCGCCTGACGATGCACCACTGCCCCATCCTGGAGGCAGCGCGGACGGCGCCGGAATTCTGCGAAGCGGAGCTCCAGCTCCTGCGCAAGGCGGCGGGCCCGAACGTCGCACGTATGGAATGGCGGCTCGAAGGCAGCGAGCTTTGTTCCTATCTCATCGCCGCCTGCAAGCCGCCGGCAGAACAGAACGAGTATTAGCTTCTAGCGAACGGCCAGGTTCCCGCCGCCGTGCACGCGGATCCGCTCGCCGGTCACATAGCCGGCGAGGTCGGACACGAGGAAGCGAACGACATTCGCGACGTCTTCGGGCTGGCAGACGCGGCCGAACGGGCTGGTCGCGTCGAGTTCGCGCATGTCCTGCGTGCCCATCGTCGCGCGGGCGAGCCGGCGCCCCATCTCGGATTCGACGAGGCCGGGCGCGACGATGTTCACGTGGATGTTGTGCTTCCGCTCTTCCTTGTAGAGGGTGAGCGCGAGCGCCTCCATCGCGGCCTTGCCCATGTTGTACGGCGAACCGTTCGCGGCCATGGCGTCGGTGGCGACGCTCGAAATCATGATGATGTCGCCGCGCGGTTGCTCGCGCATGCTCGGCAGCACCAGCTTGCACAGGTAGAACGGGCCGAACGCGTGGGTGCGAACGACGCGCTCCATCTCGGCGGGGTCGGTGTCGAACACGCTGAGGCCGCGGCTGGCAATGCCGGCGTTGTTCACGAGGATGTCGATGTGGCCGAAATCCTCGAGGATCTGCTCAACCATCGCCTTGTCTTCGTCCCAGTTGTCGACAGAGGCGTGGTACATCTTCGCCTTGCCGCCCATCTGTTCGATGGCAGCGACGGTCTCGCGCGCGGCTTCCTCGTCGCGCCGGTAGTTCACAGCAACGGTCGCGCCATCCTCGGCGAGCGCCAGCGAAATACCGCGGCCGATACCCCGGCCGCCGCCGGTAACAAGTGCAACGCGCCCTTGCAGGGACATGGCTTCCTCCAGTGGATGGTAGTGCGGCTCGCGCTTCGCAACATGAACGCAAGGGCGAAAGGCGAGCCACGGGTGGCCGCATTCTACGGGAGGAGCGCCGTGGGCTCGAACGGAGTGGCTCTTGGCTGTTAGCTATTGGCTCTCAGTTCCTGGCTCCGGACGGGACTGCGCTGCACACGTCGCCTGTATCACCGAACCAGCGACCCGGACGGAACCAGCCACTAACAGCCAACAGCCAATAGCTAATAGCCAGACGCTACCATTCGTCCAATGGATCCCGTCGAGGCGCTGAAGCGCATTGCATTTCTCCTGGAGCGGAACGGCGAGCCGACGTACCGGGTGCGGGCGTTTCGGCGGGCGGCAGCGACGATTGCGGCGATCGAGCCGGCGCAGGTCGAAAAACTCGCGCGGCGGGGGAAGCTGCGGACGCTGCCAAACATCGGCGAGGCGACGGAGCGGGCAATCCTCGAAGCGCTTCGTGGCGAACCGCCGAGCTACCTGCTGAACCTGGAGAAGGCAGAGGCGCCAAAGATCCCGGACGGTGGACCGATCCGCGCGGCGCTCCGCGGCGATTGCCACGTGCACTCGGACTGGTCGGACGGGGGCAGCCCGATCGAAGAGATGGCCGAAGCCGCGAAAGCGCTCGGGCACGAGTACATGGTGCTCACCGACCATTCGCCGCGGCTGACGGTCGCGCGGGGGCTGACCGCCGAACGGCTACGGCAGCAGCTGGAAGTCGTTCGCGAACTGAACGAACGGCTGGCCCCGTTTCGCATCCTCACCGGCATCGAGGTCGACATCCTCGAAGACGGTTCGCTCGACCAGGACGAGGAGCTCCTCGCCCAGCTCGACGTGGTGGTCGCGAGCGTGCACAGCAAGCTGCGGATGCCCGCAGAAGAAATGACGCCGCGGATGATCGCCGCCATCGCGAACCCGCACATGGATATCCTCGGGCACTGCACAGGCCGGCTTGTGGGCGGGCGCGGGCGGCCGGAATCGGAGTTCGACCACGAGCTCGTGTTCGCGGCCATCGCGCACTTCGGGAAGGCGCTCGAAATCAACTCGCGGCCCGAACGGCTCGACCCACCGCGCCCGCTGCTGCGGAAGGCGGTCGAGATGGGCTGCTACTTCTCCATCGACAGCGACGCGCACGCGCCCGGCCAGCTCGAATGGCTGCCCTACGGCACGCGGCGGGCAGCGGAGTGCAACGTGCCGGTGGACCGCATCGTGAACAGCTGGACGGCCGACGAGCTCCTGGCGTGGACGAAGAGCCACGAAGCGTGAACAGGGGACTTACGGCTCGCTCCCCTCGCGTTCGCGTTGCCGCTCGCGTTCGCGGGCTTCGCGTTCCTCCCGCTCCTCGCGCTCTTCCGGCGTTTCGACGATGAGCTTGCCGTTCTCGTCGACTTCGACCACGGCTTCGAGCGGTTCGCCGAGCACGGCATATTTCGTGCCGCCGAGGTAGACGAGCGGGCTGTATTCGCGGTCCTCCAGGAGCCACATCTGCGCGTAGGCTTCGTCGAGCGCCTGCACGCGCACCACGCGGCCGACGAACATCGTGTGGTCGCCGACGGGGATCACGTCCTGCAGGCCGCACTCGATCCAGGCGAGGCAGCCCTCGATGAGCGGGGCCTCGATGCGTTGTGCGCGGAAGGTCTGCAGACCGGCAGCGGCGATCTTGTCGTTGTTGAGGCCGGTTTGTGTGCCGAGGAAGGCTGTCTGCTTCAGGAGCGAGGGCCCGGGGATGTTGATGGCGAACTCCTCGCTGAACCGGATCATTGCCGCGGTATGCCGGGCCGGGTGAATCACCACACCGACGAGTGGAGGCGCCATCGAAAGGGGCGCGGTCCAGGCGATGGGGGCGGCGTTCACGTTGTCGCGCCAGCTGGTCGTGACGATAGCGACGGGGCCGGGGTTGAGGAGCCGACGGGCGTCTGTTTCGTCGCAAAGGCGGCGAACCATACAGGCAACCCTCCGTGCGGGCGGTAGTGAAGCCAGTATGGCGCACCCATGGGCTTGGGGCAGGGAGAGTTGCCCGCCGCGTGGGGGCTGCACCGGGGCCGCCACTTGTTCAGTTTGCTTAACGAGTGACAGGGTCTAGTTAAGTTTTTTGGGCGAAGACTGAACTAGCAACGGCTGACCGGCTGATCTATTTAAGTCTGGATAACGAGCACGGACGGCTAGTTAAGTTCTTGGCCCGAAATTAAACTTTCTTCCCGTGGACGTCTCATCCTTCACTAAGCCATCCGGACAACTGCTACCTAAGACCTCGCCGGTCTCCGGGCGGCCCTACTGGTGTTTCATCCCGGACCCGCTCCCTCCCGTACTCACGGAAGGTGAAATGGCCGCCGCGGCGCCGCTTCTCGCGGAGGCGTCGCAAGCGTTCGGACAGTTGGCCGGTCTTGGGCGCATACTCCCTAACCCCGACCTCCTCGTGCGCCCTTACATGCGCCGAGAAGCGGTGCTCAGCTCGCGAATTGAGAACACGCATACCTCGTTTTCCGAACTCGTCGCCTTCGAGTTCACTCGGGAGGAGGCCGGTGATGGTAGTGCCCGGGAAGTCCTGAACTATGTCGCGGCACTCGAATATGGACTTCGGCATGTCTCCGAGCACGGCATCACGATGGATCTCGTCCGCGGCATCCATCGCACCTTGATGCAGGGGGCCCGGGGGGAGCGCACCTCGACTCCAGGAGAGATCAGGATGGTGCAGCACCATATCGGCGGCGGCAGCACCGACCCTGCCGATGCTCACTTCGTGCCTCCTCCGCCTGAATACGTGCCCGAACTGTTAGAGCGGCTCTTCGAGTATCTCTCCGCGCCGAAGCCAGGGGTTCCGACACTCACTGAAGCGGCGTGGATGCACTACCAGTTCGAAACCATTCACCCATTCCTGGACGGAAACGGCCGGGTGGGCCGCGTCCTTATCCCATTGCTGTTCGCTCTCCGTAACGAGATGCCGCACCCGCTGCTCTACCTGAGCCCGTACTTCGAGCACAACCGATCGCGGTACTACGACCTGCTGTTCGCGGTGAGTGCCCGCAGCGAGTGGGCCGCATGGCACCAGTACTTCCTCGAAGGTGTCCGCGACCAGTCACGAACAGCGATCGAGCTTGCCGAGCGGATTCTCGACCTTGGCGCGAAGTGGCAGCGCCTGCTCGACGAACAGGGAGCACCGCGCACCGCCCACCGACTGGCAGAGCTCGTCCACCAGCAGCTTGCCGTTGACGGGCCCACAGCGGCGAAGTTGCTCGGCGTGTCGAAGGTTACGGCCTACAAAGCGATCTACACGCTCGTCGACGCAGGCATTCTCGTCCAGCACGGCGAACGGGCCCGGGACCGCGTTTACATTGCCGGTGAGTTGCGGGACATGATGGAAGCGGCGTCCTGACGGACGCCGCTTTTGTATTTCGGGATTAGAGGTCGGTCTTCAGGCTCGCGAGGAACTCTTCGTTCGTGCGGGTCCGGGCGAGCCGTTCGAGCACACGCTCGGTGGCTTCGAGCTGGTTCGGCGAGTTCTGCGAGATCATCGCCGCCATGCGGCGCATGAGCCACACGCCCTTGAGCGTCCGCTCGTCGAGCAGGAGCTCTTCGCGGCGGGTCGAGCTCGCCTGGATGTCGATCGCCGGGTAGAAGCGCCGTTCGGCCAGCCGCCGGTCGAGCCGGAGCTCCATGTTGCCCGTGCCTTTGAACTCTTCGAACACGACCTCGTCCATGCGCGAGCCGGTGTCGACGAGACAGGTCGCGAGGATAGTCAGCGAACCGCCCTCTTCGCACTTGCGCGCAGCGCCGAACAGGCGCTTCGGCGGGTACAGGGCGATGGGGTCGACACCACCGGAAAGCGTCCGCCCGCTTGGCGGCAGGGCGAGGTTGTAGGCGCGGGTGAGCCGCGTGATCGAGTCCATGAGGATGACCACGTCCTTGCCGCCTTCGACGAGCCGCTTGGCCCGTTCGAGCGCCATTTCGGCGACGCGGCAGTGGTCTTCGACCGGCTCATCGAACGTGGAGCTCACGACTTCGCCGCGGACGCTGCGCTGCATGTCCGTGACCTCTTCGGGCCGCTCGCCGATGAGCAGGACCATGAGGTGGACGTCCGGGTAGTTGGTGGTGATGCCGTTGGCGATGTTCTTGAGGAGCATCGTCTTGCCCGCCTTGGGGGGCGAGACGATGAGGCCGCGCTGGCCACGCCCGATGGGTGCGATGAGGTCGATGAGCCGCTGCGACAGGTTGTCGGGCGTCGTTTCGAGCTTGAGCTGCTCGTAGGGGAAGATGGCCGTCAGGTTCTCGAAGTAGGGCCGGCGCTTCGCGGTCTCGGGGTCCATACCGTTGACCGCCTCGACCTTGAGGAGGCCGTAGTACTTCTCGTTGTCCTTCGGGTGGCGAACCTGGCCGGTAACGTAGTCGCCGGGGCGAAGCCCGAAGCGGCGAAGCTGCGACTGGGAGACGTAGATGTCGTGCGGCCCGGGCAGCATGGTTTCGCCGCGAAGGAAGCCGTAGTTCCCGTCGTCACTGACTTCGAGGAAGCCGCCGGAGAAGATGTTGCCGCGTGCCTCAGCCTGGGCCTGCAAGAGCCGGAAGATGAGGTCCTGCTTCCGCATTGTGGGGGCGTCGTCGACGCCCATCTCGCGGCCGACCTTGATGAGTTCCTCGCGGGTCATCGCCTCGAGTTCGGCGATGTTGAGCGACGGCAGGCTGGGGCGCTCGATGACCTCCACGCGCTCGGGTTCGGCGGGCCGTTCGCGCTCGCGGTCGCACTCGTGGTCCTGGCGCTCCTGGCGTTCGCGCTCAGCCCGTGCGCGGCGGCCGCGCGGGCGGCGCTCCTGGCGGGCCTCCGCCTCTGCCGTGGCTTCCGCCCGGGCATCGGTACCCGGTGTTTCTGCCGTGGCCTCGGCGGCCGGCTCTTCGGGCTGGTTCTCCGGTACCGGCGCCTCGCCCGCGGCTTCGGCGGCCGGGGTTTCGGCGGGAGCTTCCGCGCCGGGCGCCTCGGCCGGGGCTTCCGCGGCGGGCGTTTCAGCAGGAGCCTCGGCCCTGGTCTCGGTGGGCGGTGCCTCGACGGGCGCTTCCGCGTCCGGGGCTTCCGCGGCAGGCGTTTCGGCCGGCGCTTCGGAGGCGGTAGGCTCGGCAGCGGCGGGCGCTTCGGGCGTTACTTCCGCGAAGGCGAGCTGCGCAGCCGGGGCATCGGCGGCGCCGTCGGTCACGACGGCTTCGGGAGCGGGAGTGCCTTGTTTCTCGTTCACTGCATGGCCATCCGGCGCGGGCTCTGCTGGTGCTTCCGCCTCATCCGTCGCATTGGGGGCGGCAGCAGCCGACTCCTCCTCCGCTTCGGGCTGAGGCAGGTTGCGTGGTCGGCGATTACGGGTACGAGGAGTCTCTGGGGAAGTCAATGGAGTCCGGTTACCTTCGTGGTAGAGCGCCGTCGGGCCTTCCGCACGGCGCAGGGTACGGGAACCTGTGCTACGGACCAGGGGTCTTTCGGGGGCTGCCATCGCGGGAACGCTCCCGCGCCTTCTCGAGCAGCCAACAGGAGAATACGATGCTTATTGTAGGCCACGCAACTGCCTTTGTCAGTGCTCACGGCGCGTGGTCACACCCCCCGTTCACACGTTTGGCCCGGCCCGGCCAGTGCTACACTCGGCGCATGGTCACGCGCCACCTCATGAGCGTCGACGAACTGGCGCTCGCCCCGGCCTGTGCGCTGTGCCCGACGAAGAGGACTAACCGTGAAACCGTTCCGCGTCGCTCTCTGCCAGGTTCGCGCCTACGACATCGATGAGGCGGAAACGAACCTGCAGAACCTGCTACGGGCGCTGGACGAAGCCGGGCAATCGGGCGCGCAACTCGTCGCACTGCCCGAATGCGCCTACCCCGCCTACTACCTCGGCGACAACCATCCCTACGCGCATCCTGAGGTTCGGCCGTTCGAGGAGGTCACGGGCCTGTTCGCGGCGAAGGCGCGCCAGTACGGCTACTGGCTCGCCGCCGGGATGGCCGTGCCCCACGGACCGGGCGAGGTGACCAATAGCGGGGTCGTGTTCAACCCGGCCGGCGAAATCGTTGGGCGGTACGACAAGAGCTTTCTCTGGCACTTCGACACCAGGTGGTTCCGGCAGGGCCGCGACTTCCCGGTGTTCGAAACCAACTTCGCCCGGTTCGGCGTGCTCATCTGCGCCGACGGCCGCCAGCCCGAGATCGCCCGCATGCTCATGGTCGGTGGCGCGGAGGTCATCGTCGACCTGACCGCGTGGGTGTCGTGGGGGCGAACCACCGGAGAGCTTTCGACGACGCAATGCGAATACCTGATGCCCGTGCGCGCCTTCGAAAACGGCGCCTGGGTGGTCGCGGCCGACAAGTGGGGACCGGAGCGGGGCACCAACATCTACGCAGGCCGTTCGACCGTGATCGACCCGACGGGCTCGACCCGCGTCTGTGCGCCGCCCGACCAGGAGACCGTCGTCGTCTACGACCTCGCGCCGGAGTACGTGGAGCCGCTGCCACGGCGTCCCGCGCTCTACCGCACGCTCGTGCGCCCGACGGACGAACTCCCGGCTATCGCGCTGGAACGCGAACCACTTGTGCCGGCGGAGGAGAACCGCCGGGTCGCGGTAGTGCCGGACGGCGGGCCGTTCGACGCGCAACAAATGGCGCAGCGGTACGAACTGCTCCGCGAGCAGGACGCCGATCTCGTGGTGTTCTCCGGGCGCGAAGGCGCCGAGGACTGGCGGGTGCAGCTCCCGCTGATCGAGGCGACGGTCCGGGCGCGCGGCGGTGCGCTGGCGTTCGCCGTGCGATCCGACGGCGCCGCAGCACCGATGCAGACCGCGGTGCTCGTGACCCCTGAGCGAACCTTCGAACACCAGGCGACCCACGGACGGGGCATCGCCCTGGGCGAGACACCGGCGCAGGTCGTGCCCACCGATGCCGGGAACGTGGGGCTGCTGTGCGGCGAGGAGGCGTTCGTGCCCGAGGTTGCGCGCTGCCTCGCGCTCGAAGGGGCCGACATCCTGGCGTGGACGGCGTTCGCGAACCACGAGATGCAGGAGAGCGTCGCCCGCGCGCGGAGCGACGAGAACCGCGTTTACACCGCAACGGCATGGCCCGGCGGCGGGCTTATCACCTCGCCCGAGGGCGGCGTTCTCACTGCCGTCCCGGCGGGCACTGGCGTGGCGATGGCCGCCGGCGTCAGCCGCGCCATCGCGCGCCTGAAGTACCGCGCTCCCGGCACGCACGTCTTCCGCGATCGCGTACCGGAGGCGTACGGCCGGCTGGTCGACGACTGGAGCTCCAGCGTCTCCTGATCACCCAGCGACCTGAACCCGACAGCCGAAGGCCGGTCAGGACTGAGATTCCCTCCTCTGGTAGTCTGTCGCGCACGCACGAGCAGGAGGGGAAGTATGACGGCAGGCGCACTGAGCGACGTGGTTGTGCTCGAGCTGGCGACCGGGGTCGCAGGGCCCTACTGCGGCAAGCTCCTCGCCGACCTCGGCGCGCAGGTAGTCAAGGTCGAGCCGCCCGGCGGCGACCCGATTCGCAATGAGTACCCGCTGGTCGACGGCGAAAGTGCGTTTTTCAACTGGCTGAACGCGAACAAACTCGGCGTCGAACTCCCCTACGACGACCGTCGCGTCATCGGCCTCGCGTCGAAGGCGGACATCATCATCCACGACCAGAACGGCCCGTTCGCCGACACCCTCGACAACGAGTTCCGCGAAGCGAACCCGCACGCGGTAATCGTGTCGGTGACGCCGTATGGCCGAAGCGGCGACCGGGCCGGCTGGAAGGCGAGCCCCCTCACCGAGTACGCCACCTCGGGGTTCCATTACATCGCCGGCGACCCTGCCCGCGAACCGCTCGCCCTTCCCGGGTACCAGGTCGAGTTCCACGGCGGCCTGCATGCGGGCATCGCGGCGCTCGCCGGGCTGTGGCATAGCCGCGAAACCGGCGAGGGGCAGCTGGTCGAGGTTTCGCACCAGGAAGCGGCGCTCAGCAACCACGCGTGGCTCACCACCATTTGGACGCACCAGGGCAAGGTGCAGACCCGGACGGGGAGCCTGTACGCGCGCTGCGCCGATGGTTACGTGTTCGTCTTCGACCTGGTCCCCTACCCGAACCTGTTCGTCCTGATGGAGCGCTTCGACCTGCTCGAAAACGAGGAGCTGGTGCAGCCGCTCGTGTGGCGGGAGCGCTTCCGGGACGTCATCTTCCCCGCGTTCGCCGAGTGGGCCTCGACGCGAACCAAGCAGGAGATCTACCACGCGGCGCAGGAGCTCCGGATCGCAGTCACGCCTGTCGCGAACATGGAGGACATCGCGAACAGCGGCCAGCTCGCCGCGCGCGACTGGTTCGAAGAGGTGGAGGTAGCAGGACGCAAATTCAAGGCGCCCGGGTTCCCCTACCGGCTCACGGGCACGCCCGCGAGCATCCGCCGCCGGGCGCCGAAGCCCGGGCAGGACAACGAGGCCGTGTTCTCGCCCGGCTTCGCATGGGCGAACCGCGACGTCGAACGGCGGGTGGTCCACGAAGTCGACACGGGCGCGCTTCCGACCGAGCGGGGTCCGCTGCATGGCCTCCGCGTCATCGAAGTCACAGCGAACTGGGCCGGGCCCATCGCCGGCCGCCACCTGGGCGACCTGGGCGCCGAAGTCATCAAGATCGAGCTCGCCTCCAAGCCGGCGACCCGCGCGCTCGTCCACGTGGCCGACGACATCTGGCCCGAACACTGGCACCGCAGCGGCTACTTCAACAAGCTCAACCGCAACAAGAAGGGCATCGCGCTGGACCTTTCGAAGCCCGAAGGGAAAGAGGCGTTCCTTGCGCTCGTCCAGGAGGCCGACATCGTCCTCGAGAACAACTCCGCGCGGGTGATGGGGCAGCTCGGCCTCGCCTACGACACCCTGCGCCAGACGAACCCGCGCATTGTGATGTGCTCGATGTCGGGGTTCGGCGCGAGCGGCCCCGAGCGCAATTACTCTGCCTACGGCAGCAACATCGAGACGGTCAGCGGCCTGGCGTCGGTGCTCGGGTATGGCCCCGGCGAGTACTTCGGCACCGGTACGTACTACGCCGACCCCGCCACCGGGAACCACGGCACGGTCGCGATGCTTGCCGCGCTGCACGCCCGGCGCCGTACGGGCGAGGGCCAGTGGATCGACATGGCGCTGCTCGAAGCCGTGGCACCGTTCCTCTCGCAACAGTTCCTCGAATACACGGTCGAAGGCCGGGTGCCCGAACCGATGGGCAACCGCCACCGCATCCATTCGCCGCACGACATCTACCCGACCGCCGGTCGCGACTGCTGGCTCGCTATCGCGGTTCGGGACGAGGCGGAATGGGAGGGGCTCTGCCGGGTGCTCGGCCGCGACGACTGGGCGAACGACCCGGGGCTCCGCAGCGCCGAAGGCCGCCGTGCCCGTAGCGAGGAGATCGACGCGGCTATTCGCGAATGGGCGGCTGCCCGCGACCACATCGCCGCCGCGGAGGCGCTCCAGGCGGCCGGGGTCCCCGCAGCGCCGGTGATGCCGAACTGGGAGATCTTCACGGACAACCACCTGAACGCGCGCGACTTCTTCGTGCGGATCCGGCACGCGAAGGCGGGCACGCACTGGTTCCCGGGCTTCGCGTGGCGGTTCACGCGCACGCCAGCGAAGATCGAACGGGCAGCCCCACTGTTCGCCGAACACAACCACGAGGTGTTCGGAGGCGTGCTGGGCATGACGCCGGAGGAGATCGAGAAGCTCTATGCCGCCGGCGTCACCGCCGACGAACCGCAGTTCGCCGTAGGAGCGCTATGAGCCACCCGATCGTCATCGTGCCGATGGACCGCATGCACGAGGTGCCCGCGGAAGGCGCCGCGCTCGCGCCGTACACCACCGCCGAGGAGGTGGTGGCGGCGCTGCGCGGCGAGTTCTCCGCGGCGGTGCTGGTCAGCGACGCACTCCCGGCCGACCACCTCGACGAGGTCGCACGGGCGGTGCGGGCAGCCCACGCGCCGGTGGTCGAGGTGCAGTCGGCGCGATGGGACGGCGAGAGCCACTCGCCGGTGAGCGCCGCCTGCCGTGGCGTTATCGCCGGGTTCGGGCTCTCCGGTGTGCGCGAAGCCCTTCGTGCAATCTCCTATTGAGACTACCCGCATTGCGAGTGGTGGTTGTACGCCAGATAGCGGTTGAAGCGGCTCCGGGCGACGAGAATCCGGAGGGGTAGCCGGTGGGACGAGGATGTCGGGAAGCGTACCTGGCGGGGCAGCGGCATCGCGCCTCCCGGCTACCCCCTCCTGCGGGCGAGGCCCCGCGGCAGATGGCCGCTAGGCCTCGGCACCATCGCTCATCACGACGGGCACGGGTTCGGCCGCGGCCGCCTGCAGCGCCTCGGTCGCGGTGACCGCACGGCGGCGAAGCGTGGGCATTTCGGCGACCACCATCATCGCGACCGTGAGCAGGCCGACGGCCACCAGCACCGGGCGGGCGCCCGCGAACTCGGTGCCGATGCCGGCGAGCAGCAGTGGAGCGACCACGATCGCCTCTCCAATGGTCTCCTGCACGGCGAACACGCGCGCCTGCTGGCCATCGGGCGCCGTCTCGGTGAGCGCGACGCGGGCCGCGGTCAGGGACGTGGTCAGCACGAGCCCGAGCAGGAACGCGACCGGCACGGCCACGACAAAGGTGGTGTTGATGGAGGCTTCGAGACGGGCGATGGGCGGGACCTGGCTGTACTGCGCCATCGCGGTGAGCCCGTAGTCGAGCGCCGCCGACGCGAACACCGCGACCGCCATGCCGAGCAGCGACAACCGCATGGCGTTGTGGGCGCCTTCGAGGGTCAGCGCGCGGTGCGACCAGAGCAGGCCTACGCCGATGCCGACGATGCCGGGTGCGAGCAGGTACACGAGCGCCTCTTCGGTCAGGCCCATGCTGCTCTGCACGTAGAAGGGGAGCGCGATGACGATCGAACGCGACACGATGGTCTTGAGCGCCAGCGTGATGACGGCGTAGCCCGCGCGCGTTTCGTCGAGGAAGAACCGGACGGTATCGCCGAAGTTGTACGCCGAGCGGGCGGGCAGTTCGAGCGTCGCCGCGGTACCCGCAAGCATCCGCGAGAGGGTGAACGCGAGCACCGTCACGCCGGCGAAGCCGACCGCAGCGCCGGTGAGCATCGCCTCGCTGCCGCCCCAGAAGTAGAGCGCCGGCGCGAGCACCAGCATCCCGGCGCCCTGCCCCGCGTACTGCAGCAGGATGCCGAGCGAGTGCACGCGGCCCGACCGGTTCGGCTGGAGCGTGCGAATGAGCGCGACTTCGGACGGGGAGTAGATCTGGGAGACGGCCGAATAGGCGAACGCGATGACCCACGCCTGGCTGCCGCCATCGAGCACGAGCAGCGCCGTGAGGATGGTGAGGAAGCGCAGCGCGGCGCCGATCGGGTAGCCGCGCGCCGGGCCGATCTTGTCGACCGTCGCGCCGCCGAGCGGCCCGAGCGCAACTGCCGGGATAAGGATAGCCACGAAGACGCTCGAGAGGTCGATCGCGGCGCTCGAACTGGTCCCGGCGGCGAGGAACAACGTGGCCAGGAACAGGTTCTGGGCCGCCTGCGCAAGGAACTTCGCGCCGAAGTAGATAACCTGTTCGCGAAGCGGCCGGGCAGGGTTCGGAACCACCACCGTCGTGCTCCCCCAAAAACGAAGTAGTGGCACACCACCCGCTCACAGGGAGCAGGAGGCATACCCGGAGTTCTCGTGAGAGCACAGAGTGGGTCCGGCTCTCCGAACGCCTACGGGGTTAGCTGACGGGTTCGGCGTCGAAGATCGCCTATGCGCGGAACTGCGCAATACACCCCGGATGTTGGGTCCCCCGTTCGCCCCGGGCGGGGCGATTCGGCATCCACACGATACCACGGATACGCCACGCAGTGTTTGCGTGGATGTGTCGAATTACGCACATTTTCCTTTCCCATTCCTGCTTCATATGGACGTCATGCACCCTGAAGAAAAGGACGTTCTTTCTGCATGAACGACACGTGTCCTGATAGTCTCGATCTGTGCTTTTCTGGCTGACGGTCGATGTCGCCGGCGCGGTGTTGCTTTTCGCGGCCGGGCTCCTCGGCGTCGCAACGTGGCGGGGCTGGCGGTGCGCGCCGGGGTCGCCGTACTGGTTGATCGCGGGAGCCGGGCTTATCTACCTCGCGATTGACGAACGCCTGAGCCTGCACGAGCGGATCGGGCGGCGGCTCGATGCCGAGGGCGTGCCGACCCCACCGGGCATCAATCACCTGGACGACCTGGTGCTGGCGAGCTTCGCGCTGGCGGGGCTGGCCGTGACGCTGGTCTCCTGGCGCGAAGTGGCGAGGTACCGCGATGTGCTCTCGGCGATGGTGCTGGCGGGGGCGTTCACCGCGACGGCGCTCGCCATCGATGCGCTGGCGCCGGTCGAAGGCATGGCGCCGCGCATCGAAGAGTTGCTCGAACTCGCGGGGCAAACCACGTTCTTCGTCGCCTTCCTGCGGCGCTGGCAGGCTACGCGCGTGCCCCTGGGCCGCACGGCGCCCGCTTCGGTGGCCGCCGATTCGGAATCCAGCAGCGGCTGACGAACCCTGTAGGATGCAGGGACCATGTTCAACGACTGGGAACGGGAGCTGATTGAATCGCTGCGCGTCGCCCGGCTGGCGACCGTGGGTTACGACGGGCGGCCGCACATCGTGCCCGTGTGCTACGCCTACCACGCCGGCCACTTCTACATCTCGGTCGACGAGAAGCCGAAGCGGGGGCCGCGCGTCGCCCGCGTGCGCAACATCGAGGGCGACCCGAGGGTTTCGCTGCTGTTCGACCGCTACGACGACGACTGGACGCAGCTCGCCTGGGTTCGCGTCGACGGGCTGGCGGCCGTGTTCGCGCGCGGAGACTACGCACCCGCGGCGCTCGAGGCGCTCCGCGCGCGGTACCCCCAATACGGTGAAATGGCGCTCGAACGGCTGCCGCTCATCGTGGTCACCCCGGAGCGGGTCGCATCGTGGCGCTGGGGTGAAGGCGGCTAGTCGGCGTTCGCAGGCACCACCCAGACGCCGTCGCCGGGCCGGAGCCTATCGAGCGACTGCAGGAAGGCGGGCAGCCCGGGGCCATAGCGGAGCCACATGCCGCGCAGCCGGTCCCAGCGGTAGAGCACGTAACCGGGCGTCTCCTCGCCGAACAGCCGATCGGGCGAGATCTCGCCGCCCGTCCACGTGACGAAGTTGGCGCCGGTTTCGAGCGAGAAGCGTTCGGCGGGCTGGCGAGCCATCGTGTCCGTGCCGGACGGTGGCGAGATCGCGGCCGAGACCACGCTTTCGCTGCCATCGTCGAGGGTGCCGAAGGTGGTGGCCCAGTACCAGCCGTACTTCGAGTTCGGCACGTAGACCCGGGCGATGCCGATCTGCACGTACCGGTCGAGGAGCATGTTCTCGTCGTGGCTGGGCGAACTGCGGAAAAGTTCGAAAGCGCTGGCTGCGGTGCTGCGGTAGGTGCCGGCTGCGAGGTTTTCGCCCCCGGCCACGGGATAGCCGCAATCCACGATGCGTGTCCACGGGTCGCGGCCGAGGCTGTCGATGTGGCCGAAGTAGTCGTGTTCGCCCATGTCGCGGGCCATCCATTCGGCGGCGCGGCTCAGGTTCGCCGAGATGGTCAGTGGACCGCGCCCGTTCGCAACGCGGTAGTCGTTGATCAGCCGCAGGAACTCGAGTTCTTCGTTGTCGATGGAGAAGGTGCCGACGTCGCAGTTGGTGATGGCGGCGGCGCCCGGTGCAGCAAGCAGCCGAGGGAGAACTGCCGCAACGGCGAGGGAGGCGGCCAGTGAGGCAGAAAGGGCGAGCCGGCGCAATTCTGCACCTCATCGGAATCGGGCGAAGAGAAGCTACGGAGCCATCTGCCTTCGAGGTACAGAAATGGCTGCAGGTATCGTAAAAAGTTTGCAATAAGGGTTACGGCAAGCTTACACGGACATTGCCACCGGGCCCGGGACGCTGCGCGCCGTGGTACTCGGAAGGCGGGCGTGCAGGCTGAGCCGGGCGGCGCAGGCGGTTCGTGTGAGCGCGAAAGCCGGTACACTCGGCTCAGCGATGGCCGAACCTGACCCGAGGCGCAACTTCCCATCGGCCCCGGCACGCCACTACCCGGCCCCGGGGGACCGATGGATCGCTGGACGTTTCTCACCAACCATGCGCGGGTGCTGCTCTGCGTCGCCGAAGACCCCGGTATCCGCATCCGGGAGATCGCAGCGCGTGTCTGCATCACCGAACGGGCGACACAACGCATCCTCGCCGACCTTGTGGAGGGCGGCTACGTGAGCCGTGTTCGCGTCGGCCGTCGCAATATCTATGAGGTGCACCCCGAGATGCCGCTCCGGCGCGTACAGATCGCGGCATCGGTCGGGGCGCTGCTCTCGCTGATCAAATATGGGTGATTCGAACGACATCGCGGGTACGAAGGCCCCGGTGGGCATGGTCGGCGGTGGGCAACTCGCCCGCATGACCTACCAGGCGGGCATCGCGCTCGGGCTCACGATGCGGGTGCTCGCCGAACGACCGGATGACAGCGCTGCCCTCATCGGCGCGAGCACGATGCTGGGTTCGCCGCAATCGCTCGACGCGTTGCGCGAGTTCGCCCGACAATGCGACGTCGTCACCTTCGACCACGAACTGGTGCCGCCGGCGCACCTCGCCGCGCTCGAAGCGGAAGGCGTGGTGCTCCGGCCGGGCGCGCGGGCGATGCGCTTCGCGCAGGACAAGGCCTACCAGCGCGACGTGTTGGGGGCGCTGGGCATCCCGGTGCCGTTCAACCGGCGCGTCGCCTCGGTCGACGAACTGGCCATGTTCGGCGACGAGCTCGGGTGGCCGTGCGTCGTGAAGGCCATCAGCGGCGGGTACGACGGCCGCGGTGTCTGGATATTCGAGGAGCCCGGGCAGGCGAAGGAGCTCTTCGCCACCGGCCGCGAATTCCTCGCGGAATCCTTCGTGCCGATCGACCGGGAAATCGCGATTCTGGTTGCGCGGCGGCCAAACGGGGAGACGGCCATCTACCCGATCGTCGAGACGGTGCAGGTCGACGGGATGTTCCGGGAATCGGTGGCGCCGGCCGCGCTGTCGCACGACCTCGAGGCGCGCGTGAAGGACCTCGCGCAGCGCATCGCCGACGCCACGGGCGTGACCGGCATCCTCGCGATCGAACTGTTCCTGAGCGGCGGGCGCGTCGTGCTGAACGAAGTCGCGACCCGGCCGCACAACTCCGGGCACTACACCATCGAAGGCACGGTGACCTCGCAGTTCGAGAACCACCTGCGGGCGGTGCTCGACTGGCCGCTCGGCGAGACGCGGCTCAACGCACCGGCGGTCGTGACCGTGAACATCGTGGGCGCGTCGGAGTCGGACCCGCGCGNGAACCTGCCGAAGGCCCTGCACATCCCCGGCGTGCATGTGCACCTCTATGGGAAGGGGCCGCGGCCGGGCCGGAAGCTCGGCCACGTGACGGTGCTCGGCGACGACCCCGGCGAGGCGCGCGAGCGGGCCATCCGGGCCGCACAGATCATCTCCGGCGAAGAGACGGGAGGAGCAAAGTGACCGAGGCGAACGCCCCGCTGGTGGGCATCATCATGGGCAGCGATTCGGACCTGCCCGTCATGCGGCAGGCGTACGAAGCGCTCGCCGAGTTCGGCATCCCGGCGGAGGTGCGGGTCGTCTCGGCGCACCGGACGCCGGCGAAGATGCTCGAATACGCGCGAACGGCCGCCGACCGTGGTCTGCGTGTCATCATCGCGGGGGCAGGCGGCGCGGCGCACCTCCCGGGGATGGTGGCTTCGGCCACGCCGCTTCCGGTCATCGGCGTCCCGGTGCCGTTGCAGCACACCGCGGGGCTCGATTCGTTGCTTTCCATCGTCCAGATGCCCGCGGGTATCCCGGTTGCGACGATGGCGATCGGCGGCGCGCGGAACGCGGGGCTCATGGCGGCGCGCATCCTCGCCACCAGCGACCCGGCCCTCCGCGCGAAGATCGAGGAGTTCCAGCGAAACCTCGAGGCGATGGTCGCCGAGAAAGACGCGAAAGTGCAGGCGGAGTTCAAGTAGCCGGCACCTATCGCAGTTCGCTTGCCAGCAGGTCCATCAGCAGGCCGTCGTGCCAGGCGCCGTCGGCGCCGCGTTCGTACTGCCGAAGGATGCCGACGGGACGAAAGCCCACGCGTTCGTACGCCCGGATGGCGTTGCGGTTGCCGGCGCGCGGGTCGATGGTCAGCCGGTGGTGGCCGCGCTCTTCGAACAGGTAGCGGGCGACCGCGCGGATAGCGTCCGGGCCGAGGCCGCGCCCCTGGTACCGCTCGGCCAGGGCGAGGTCGATGCCGGCGTGCCGGTAGTCCGGCTCATTCTCCTCGGTGTACTGGATAACGCCGGCGGGTTCGCCGCCCACTTCGATCACGAAGGCGGCCACGTCGTCATCGAAGAAGTCGCGGCGAACGCGCGCCGCGTCGTACTCGCCCCACCAGCGCGCGACGGTGGGGTCGCGAAGAATCGCGACGATGCCCGGGATGTCCGCGTCGCGAACGGGCCGGAGAGTGCACTGTTCGCCGCGGAGGACCGGGAGTTCGTTCGCCATCGCTAGCCTGCGTCGATGATGGTGGTGGCGGCACGGCGGAGCCGGTCGTCGATAGCGCGAACCAGGCCCGCGCCGTGCGGCTGGCGGGCGTAGATGATCTCGACGCCGGCGCCATCGAGTGCGCGAAGGCCCGCGTACAGGCGGTGCGCCATCGCTTCGATGTCCCTCGTCGGGCCGAGCAGCGCGACCGGGGCATCGCGCGCGAGGTCGCCGAGCGCCTCGACGTCCTCTTCGGTCAGGAGAAGGCCGACCGAGCGGCCCCGTTGGGCAGCCAGTTCCTCGCGGAGGCGGGCCAGCGCTGCTTCGGGTTCGCCGCGGATGTAGCGGAGCTCGGCACGCGGCGCGTAGTGCTTGTCGAGCATGCCGGGCGAGGCGACGCGCGTTCGCGGCCCGGCCACTGTTACCGGCACGTCGATGGCGTCCTCGCGCAGCGCCGCCTCGATCGCCTCCACAGGGACCGCGCCCGGGCGAAGGACGTGGATGCCCGCCTCGTCGATGGCGACGACCGTCGATTCGAGGCCAACCACGGCGGGGCCGCCATCGAGCACCATTTCGATGCGCCCGCCGAGGTCCTCGAGCACGTGGGCCGCGGTCGTCGCGCTGGTGCGGGTGAACAGGTTGGCGCTGGGGGCGGCGATGGGCATCCCGGCCGCGCGGATGAGCGCGAGCGCCACCGGGTGCGACGGCAGCCTGACCGCCACGGTGTCCAGCCCGGCGGTCACCTCTGCGGGCACTTCGGGGCGCTTCGGCAGGACAAGCGTGAGAGGCCCGGGCCAGAATCGCTCGGCAAGCGCCCGCGCCGACTGCGGCACTTCGCGCACGAGCAGCGCCAGGTCGGCCGGATCGGCGATATGGACGATGATCGGATCGGAGGCGGCGCGCTCCTTGGCTTCGAAAATCCGCCGGACCGCCCGGGCATCGAGGGCGTTCGCGCCAAGGCCATAGACCGTTTCGGTCGGGAAGGCGACCAGCCCTCCGCCGCGCAGCACGTTGGCCGCGTGCTCGATGGTCCGCGGGTCCGGGTCCCGCGGGTCGACAGCGAGCACCTCCGTTCTCGTAACCCGGGCCATCCCAACCTCCGGCGCGTCACCTCATTCTGTGGCGCTGCGGGCCACCGGCGCCACCGCGTACGTAACTGCCGGTCAGCGGTCGCGAAGGCGCTCGAGCACCACGGCGACGTTCGTGCCGCCGAGCCCGAGGCTGGTGACCAGCACGGTATCGAGCCGCTCGTCCTTCGCTTCGCGGACGTAGTTGAGCTCGACGTCCTGCTCCGGCGTTTCGAAGCCGGCGATGGGGAACGACCGCTGGCGCCGCATCGCTTCGAGCGCGGCCACCACCGACACGAGCCCGCTTGCCGCCAGCGCGAACCCGAGAGCGCCGGCGGCGGTAGTCACCCCCGCGAAGTAGGCATGGCGGCCGAATGTTCGCTGCAGGCCGTAGCCCTGCGCGAAGTCGGCGGCGGGGCGGCCATCGGCGCACGAGACCACGAGGTCGACCTGGTTCTGCAGGTAGCCGGCCGCGGCCAGCGCATCCTGCATCACCCGGCCGGCTTCGGGTGCGCCGCTCAGTTCCAGCGGCTCGGCGGTGGAGTCGAAGCGGTCGGCGATGCCGGCGATGTGCGCGAGGGGTTCGGCGCCCCGGTCGCGCGCGTGGTCCTCGCGTTCGAGCACCAGGTACGCAGCGCCCTCGGCGGCGACAAAGCCCATGTGCGCGGCGTCGAACGGGCGGGCGGCGGAGGTGCTGGCGAATCCCTGTTCGGCGATGTGGTCGAGCAACGGCTCCTGGAGCGCCTGCGCCGCACCGGCGATCACCACATCCGCCTCGCCACGTTCGAGCAGGCGAACGGCGGCCGCCAGCGCCGCGAGACCGCTCGCTTCGTGCCCGGACACCGAAAGCACCGGGCCGCGAACGCCCAGCGCCCGCGCGACAAGGTGGCCGTAGGGCACGAACACCGCCGGCTGGCCCGGCGCGCGGTAGGGCAGGCCATCGGCCACGGCGAAACGGCGCGCATCGCCCGCACCGGCGCCGAGGCCGGCATGTTCTACAGCTTGAAGGGCCGCGTCGAGCGCAATCAGCGAACCGCGGTCGAGGAAGTGCGTGAGGTTGCGAGGAATGCCGGGATGGGGACGATAGGTATCGGGAACGGGCGCGCAGAAGCGCGGGCCGCCATCACCGGGCGACCAATCGATGCCTGCGGGTGCACCGGCTTCGAGCGCGTCCCAGGCGGCCGAGGCACCGCTCCCGCGGCAAGTCACCAGGCCGTAGCCGCTGATGACCGGCCGGCCCGGGTCCGTGTTCGCGATCAGTTACTCCAGTTCCTCGTCGAGGAACTCGTCGTCTTCCTGCCGGCGGCGCCAGAACATGACAGCACCCGCGATGGCGCCGAGGACGGCGAGAATGCCCAGGAATCTCTTCAAAGCGAACCTCCGTGTTCCGCGTCACCACTGGCCCGCGGAAGAAAGGCCAGTATACGAGTGTGCCCGCGTGAACACAGTGTCGAACGCGTAACACGGCCACTGCAAGTGCATGCGCAGGCGTTCAGATGCCCGGGTTCGGCCGCCCTTACCCGATCCAGACCTCGGAGCCGACGTCGTCGGGCACGAACTCGGTGACGAAGCGGCGGAGCTCATGCCGGGCCACCAGGGGAGCGAAGCAGTGGGGGCACCCCCGCGGGCGAGGAAACTGTACAGGCACAATCATCCGCTCGACTCCGTGCGTTGGGCACGTCAGTTCGAACTCAATCACCTCAACCCGCATACCAGGACACCTCCGCGCAACCTCTCGTCAGGCAATAGATCGATAGGATAGCTGGATTGGTTCACCCGGCGGGATGACTTCTATCACGTTTTGGTGAAAACCTGTCAGCGCAGATTGCGATTACGTCAAGCGGCGAATCCAGGGCGAAAAACCCCTTCTGCGCGCCCGGAATTGCTCACACACGTGCGCTCAACAGCTCCGCCACCGAGCGCGGGAGAGCAGCCGGGCGCGACGATGCAGACGGCGCCTCGCGGGTGGCGTGCCACCCCGGTTCCTAGCGCTGGAGCCTTCCCACGGCCCAGGGACCGAACGTATTGCCCGCGATCGTGATGTCGCCCCGCGGTTCGACCACGACGGCTGACGCCGCAACGCGGCTCTGCGCACCGAACTCGGTGAGCACCTTTCCGCCGTCGCCGAACTGCGGGTCGAGGCGCCCGTCGCGGTCGTAGCGGGCCACCGCGAAGTCGTGCCCCCAGTTGCCGTCGGGCGGACCCTCGCCGGCCCAACTGTGCCCGACCGCCACGATCGTCCCGTTCGGCTGCAGGGCGAGGTCCGTCACGAGTTCGTTCCGGCCGTCGAAGTCGGTGATGACCTCGCCGCCGTCGCCAAAGCTGGTGTCGACCGAGCCATCCGGGTTCAGCCGCACCAGCCGGAAGTCCATACCCAGCGGCACCCGGCCACCCCCAAGGATGATCTTTCCGCGGGATTGCACCGCGATGGCAAAGATGTCGCCCGGCGAGAAGACGTCCACGATGCCACCATCACCGAACGTGGTGTCGAGCGACCCATCGCTGTTGAACCGCAGCACGTTTCCCTGGCTCACTGCGAGGATCTTGCCGTCGCGCTGGATATCGACAGCGGTAAATTCCGCCGTTTGCGACGCGAGACGCATCCGCACAATGCCACCGTCTCCGAACGAGGAGTCGAGCGAACCGTCGGGGTTGAAGCGAGCCAGCACCGGCACGAAGGGGAAGATGGACCCCGGTTCGGCCGTCGCGCCCCCGGCGAGGATGCGCCCATCGGGGTACAGCGCGAGAGCCAGGATGCGGTCGGGGCTGTTCCCGAGGTCGAGCCGTACCTTGCCGCCGTCGCCAAACGAGGGGTCCAGCCGGCCATCGCGCCTGTACCGCGCGAGGGCGAAATCGCGTTCTCCAGAGCGGTCTCTCACCTCGCCGGCCGCGACAATCGTGCCGTTCGGCAGGACATCCATGGCGCGAAGGGTGTCGTCTGTCTCACCGCGGTCGGCGGCACGGTCGCCGTAGTCCGTGAGCACGACGCCGCCGTCGCCGAACGAGGGATCGAGTTTCCCGTCCCGGGTGAAGCGGGCGAGGGCGAAATCCCAGTCGCGCACGGAGGGAGGGTCGCGGCGCGGCCCCCAGGTGGTCCCCGCAAGGATGATCTCGCCGCGGGGAGTCCGGGCCATTGCGGGACCCGCGCAACAAAGGCCGATGTTGATCGTCGCCCAGCCGCCATCGCCGAACGAGGTGTCCATGTCGCCGGGCGCTGCGTAGGCAGGCGGCGTCATCGCCCCGGTGGCCAGCAGTACAGTGACGAACACGACGGATAGCGCGCGCCCCCGGCGCATGCGCACCCCGATCGGTCGCATCTCCAACTCCTCCGCGACGGTCGATCCGGCCATCGACCATCGGAGTCAGTGGCGAGGGGCGGCACCGGTGACGGAAGCGTAGAAGACAGGTGTATGCACACGTGTAACTTCGCGGTAACCGATAGCGCGCTAACTCGTAAATTGTCCGCCGGGGTTGCGCGAGGCAGCCTACTGCGCGAACGCCGTCGCGGCGCGGAGGGCCGTACGGATGAGCGCCTCTTCGGCTTCGGCGCGGGCCTCGGGGCCGTGCCAGGTGCCGGGGGCCGTCGTGTCGTTCACCACAAGGCAGATGCACCCGGCGCGAAGGCGGCGGAGCAGCGCCACTGTGAAGATGGTGGCGGCCTCCATCTCGACGGCCAGCACACCACGCTCCCGCCAGGCCTGCCAGTCGGCCGCCTCTTTGTAGAACGCGTCTTCGGAGACGATGAGGCCCGTGTGCGTGGGCCGGCCGCTCTTCGCCGCAGCGTCGCGAAGGGCGATCGTCACATCGAGGTCGGCGACGGGTGCGAAGGGGTCGCCACCAAGGTACTGGCGCGTGGTGCCATCGACCGGGACCGCGGCGGTGGCGACCACAAGGTCGAGCACACCAACTCCCTCGCCGATCGCGCCACAGGTGCCCGCCCGGATCACGGTGCGAACGCCGAGTTGCGCGAGCTCTTCGACCACGATGGCAGCGGAGGGGCCGCCCATCCCGGTGGTCTGCGCGGAGATGCGCGCGCCTTCGAAGGTGCCGGTATAGCCAGGCAGGCCACGGTGCTCGTTGTAGCAAACCGCGCCTTCGAGCAGCGATGCGATCCGCGTTGCGCGGCCGGGGTCACCGACGAGGACGGCCACCGGCGCGATGTCACCGGGTTCGGCGAGGATGTGGTGCGGCATAGGCGGGAGTCTACCGTGAGGAACGGGCAGGCCGCTTCCCCCGGCCTGCCCTCCAGCTCCCCGCGAGGCGCTCAGCGAACCTCGAGGTAGAACGCGTAGCTCACGTCGCCCTGCCCCGGGTACAGGGCGAACACGGTGTACAGGTAGCGGCCCGGTTCGACATCAACGCTGGCGACGTCCGGGTTGCGGCGCTCGGCGTCGCCCGAGGGGGCGATCATCCAGGCCGCGCGGTCGCCCTCGACCTTCATCGGTTCGGCGTCCCCGAGCGGAATCCAGTGGACCGACGTCTCGCCCGGCGGGCCGGCTTCGAACTCGATCGTGAACCCTGCGCCGCGTTCGACGACGAACGGCTCGGGGTTCGAAATCGGCCCGACCATGTCGACGCACATCATCGTGCCGGCGCTCCCCCAGCAACGGGTTCCTGCGGGCACCGTCACGGACTGGCCGCCCGACGTGAGCGTCGCGGTGGGCCCCTCCGTGAGCTCGGGCGGACGGCCGCCCTGCGATCCGGGGGCAACCACGGTCGGCGTCCCGGGAGGCGAACCTTCGCCCGCCGCACTGCCGTCGTCGCGGCCGAGGCCGGCGGCGACCGCTGCGCCGAACAGACCTGCGATGGCGAGCAGCGCCACGCCGACGACGACGAGGAAGGCGTTCTCGCGCTTCATATCTCCACTAACGACCGTTTCGCCGGGAAAGTTCCTGCCACGGACGATGATAGTGGCGGGTAGGGCCCCCGGCCGTCAGGATCACGGCATGGCAACCGTGAAGCGCGCGCTGGTGTTCGCCGATGGCGACCTGCCCTCACCGGCGCTCATCCGCGAGCTGCTGAAGCAGGCCGACCTCGTGGTCGCGGCCGATGGCGGGGCGTCGAAAGCGCTGCGCGCGGGCGTTGTCGTCGATGCAGTGGTTGGCGACCTCGATTCGCTGACCCGTGCGGCCCGGCGCCTCATCCCCGAAGAGCGCATCATCGAAGTTCACGACCTCCACAGCACCGACCTGCAGAAGGCGATCGACTACTGCCTCGAACAGGGCGCAACCCGCATCGATGTGACTGCCGCGGGCGGTGGGCGTTCGGACCACGCGCTGGCGAACCTATCGGTCATCCCGCTCTACCGCGGGCGCGCCGACGTTCGCGTGGTCGACGACCTGTTCGAAATCCGGCTGGTCGACCGCACCACGACCATCGATGCGCCGGTCGGCACGGTGGTTTCGCTGGTGGCCATCGGCACCTGCGAAGGCGTGACGACAAGCGGGCTGCGCTGGGACCTCGGAGAGCAGACGCTCCGCTTCAGCCCGCGCGGCGTGCACAACGAAGTGATGCACCCACCGGCCACCGTGTCGGTTCGGAGCGGCGACCTGCTGTTGTTCCAGGGGCGATGGGTCGAGCCGCACATGGGTACGGGCTGATCGGCGGAACCGCACGCATCAGTCCAATTTCCGATGCAACGGCCGATGGCAGCGCGTACACTCGCCCTCGTGAAACAACCGGGCCCAACCGAGCTGAAGGCATGGCGCGCGTTTCTCACCGCGCACGCGCGGGTCCTCGAAGTGCTGGAGCGGGAGCTCGAGGAAGAGCGCGGGATGCCGCTCAGCTGGTACGACGTACTGGTCCAGCTCGCTGAAGCGCCCGAGAACCGCCTTCGCATGCACGACCTCGCGCGCCTGGTGCTGCTGAGCCGTGCGGGGCTCACCCGGCTGGTCGACCGTATGGGCGCGGCCGGGCTCGTCGAACGCATCCCCTGTGAGAACGACCGCCGCGGCACCTACGTGGCGATGACGCGCGAAGGCCGCGAGGCGCTTGCGAAGGCAGCGCCGGTGCACCTTCGCGGGATCGAAGAACACTTCGCCCGCTACCTCGAACCGGGCGAGGCCGAAACGCTGGCCGCAGTGTTCTGCCGCGTGCTCGCCGGGGTCGACGCGAAAGAGCGGCCGGACGTTTAGCGGCGCGCCTGCTCGTCGGCCTGCAGTACCTGCCTCGCCTTCCGCACCGCGCTCGAATCGATGACGGAGGTCCCGTAGCGGGCGACCCAGCCCCCGGACTGCTTCGCCTGTTCGAACGCCTGGATGTACGCGCGGGCGCGCTCGACGTCACCATCGGTCACGGAGAACGCGGCGTTGACCTGGGGCACCACCCGTTCGGAGGGGACGATGGCGCCGGCGAAGCCCCACTGCGCGAGATGCAACGCTTCGAACCCGGTGGTTTCGACGAGCGGGAGGCCGTCGAAGGCGCGGGCAGCGGCGATCACGGCGCCGCGAGCATAGGCGAGCCGTTCGCCGCGCTCTTCGTGGCGGGCGCCGACGTCCTCGGCGTAGCGGTCGCTGGCGAACACAAGACCGGCGACACGGGGTACCGCCTGCACGACCTCCGCGGCGCGCAGGAGGCCACGGGCCGTGTCGATGACCGGGAACGCGCGAACGGTCCCGGGTTCGATCTCGCGGTTGTATTCGAACTCGCGAAGGAGCACGGCGAGGTCGCGGACGTCCTGGGGCTCGACGGTGTGCGGGAGCAGCACCGCGCCGAGGTCCTCGGTGACCACCGCTTCGAGGTCGCCGCGAAGGAGCTGCGTGCGCGGGTGATTGACTTCGACGAGGGCGATTTTGCCGGCCTGCCGGATGCGCGGGAGGGCGTAGAGGGCCGCCTCGCGCAGGTCGCCGACATCGTGGCCAGCGTCGGCGACGGTCAGCAGGATGGCATCGGCCTGGCTTTCGAGGGCAGCATCGATCGAAGCGCCGGCGGGGATGCGAACGATGCTCCGGAGCAGCATGTTATGCGGATCTCCCGGCGGAACCGCCGACCACCACCCCGGCAGGCTGAAGCGCCATGAGGTTCAGGTCCTGGCGGAGCGCCATCACGTTCTGCAGGTGATCGAGCGCATGGCGGTACATCGCTTCGGCGATCCACTGGCAGGTCAGCGGACCCCAGCGCGTGTCCGTCCGCCAACGAGTCCAGACGATATCGTCCATGTCGCGGAAGATGAGCAGCTCTTCGTCGCGCATGCGAGCGATGTCGTCGAGGATGCGCGATGCAGGTTCGTTCGGATCGTAGCGGTGCTCGTGCCAGTCGCGGCGGCTGTAGTCGAGCGGATCGAGCATTTCGGGAACGGTGGCCCAACGCAGGAGCGGCAGGTAGACCTGCTGTTCAGTGTCGCGCAGGTGGGCGAGGTGTTCGTGAATCGACCATTCGTTGCCGCCCGGCCGATAGGCGAGCTGCTGCGCGGTGAGGCCACGCACAGCCCAGCTAAGGTCGTCGGTTGCCTGGCGCAGGCGGGAAATGAGTTCGGTTCGATAGGTGGACGTCTCGCTCACTGCGAAGAGCACCTCCCTGTGCTGAGCTCGAAACGAATTGACGCACACCGGGGGGCCACGGCGGTTAGCCGGAGTATACGGGGATGCCGCGCGCCTGAATACGCTCCCGTCTTTTCCTTCCCGATCCGGACTCCTCCTGCGCGATACATCCCAGCGTACGGGATTGTGACAGTCCCGAAACCTCGCCTCGGGAAAGGTTGAGCGCTGCCCTATCCGAGGGCGTCTATGTTGTTCGCGAAGCAACGCGGGCGCTGGGCGCTCGGAGGGGTGTGGGAAACGATGTTCTTGATTGGCTGGCCCGGTGGATCCTGGCAGGCGACCGCCGTTATCGCCGGAATCGTTCTCGGTACCTACCTCGCTGCGTTCTGGCTTGCGCTTGTCTTCTGGACGGCTCGCGACATCCGGCAACGGACGTCGTCGCCGGTGGCCCAGGTCGCCGCGCCACTGATGGTCCTCTTCCTCTTCCTGCCCGGCGTGTGGCTTTACCTGATGTTGCGTCCGCGCTACACGCAGGCGCAACTTTACGCACGAACGCTCGAGGAAGAGGCGCTGCGGCTCGAACTCGACCGGCAGGTTGGCTGCCCGGCGTGTGGGCGCGCCGTGAAAGACGACTACCTGGTGTGCCCGGCGTGCGCGGCGCAGCTCAAACAGCCCTGCACGCGCTGCTCGAAACCGCTGGCGAACGCGTGGGTCATCTGCCCTTACTGTGGCATCGAACGGCAGCGCCGCCGCAAGGACGACCGGGCGGCGAAGACGGAGGAGCCCGCGGCCGACGCTACGGAGAGCATTCCCGGGGCCGCTGCCACAGCGCCTGCTCCCGCCGGAAACGGCAGGGAACGGAAGCTCGAACCAGAGGTGCTGCCGCTCGGCCCGGCGGGGGCGTCCGCTTCGACACCGGTCCACGCCGTCAACGGGGCCGGGAAGCCGATACCACTCCCCGCGCGGCTGCCACCGAAGAACGGCAAGGGGAAGGCAGAGCACGTCCCGGCCGCGGCATCGCAGCGGCAGGGCGACACGGAGAAGGCCCCAACCTCGCCGCAATAGGCTCCCCCGCGGGCCATCCACACGTCCGTAACAGCGGCGGCGTATCCTCAGGCAACAACCACCGGAGGGAGCGCCGCTTTGCCCACCAGTCACGATGCCGCCATCGACGCCGTTCGCGCCCAGTTCGGTGCGACCGCCAGCGCCTACGCCCGGAGCGCGGTCCACGCCTCCGGTCCCGACCTCGATGCCATGCTCGAAATCGCGGCGCTCACGGGGAGCGAACGAGTGCTCGATGTGGGCACCGGGACCGGGCACACGGCCTTCGCGTTCGCCCGCAACGCGGCCGAGGTCGTCGGTATCGACGTCACGCCGGAGATGATCGCGGCCGCGAAGGAAGCCGCGGCCGCCGGTGGCGTCACGAACGTTCGGTTCGAGGTGGGCGATGCGGCCGCCCTGCCGTGTGCCGACGGCGAGTTCGACCTCGTGGTGAGCCGTCACGCGGCGCACCACTACCCCGAACCCGAGCGGGCGCTCGGGGAGGTGCGGCGGGTGCTGAAGCGCGGCGGCCGCTTCCTGTTGCTCGACACCATCTCACCCGAGGAGCCGGCGCTCGACACGTTCCTGAACGCGATCGAGTTCCTGCGCGACTACTCACACGTGCGCAACTGGCGCATCTCCGAGTGGCTGGCCATGCTCGAGGACGCCGGGTTCGACGCACAGGTGGCCTATACGCAGCCCCTGCCGCTTGATGGCGATGACTGGGTGCAGCGGATGAAGACCCCCGAGACGAAGGTGGCGATGATCCGCCAGTTGTTCCGGGAAGCGAACCCGGCGCAGCGCGAAACGTTCGACATCCGCGATGCGCCGTGGGGCTTCACAATCCCCGTCGCGCTGTTCGCCGCGACGGCACGCTAGGAGGGCAGCACCTCGAGCGCGAAGTCGCCATTCGAGAGCTGGCGCTCCTCGCCCGCCCGCAGAACGGAGCCATCCACCGCCTTCCGGAGCTCCTCCATCGTGACCCCTTCCTCGTTCGGGTCGATCACGATCCAGCCGCGGCCCTGCCCCACCTGCAGCATCCAGTTGAGGCGGCTCAGGGTCGCCGGGTCGAGCAGCCGCCGTTCGCTCCACCAGGCGACCTGCGGGCTGGGTCGCGCCACGCCGAGGGAACTGGCGATGAGCGGCCGCGGCTTCATGCGGCCGGCTTCGGCAAGCACGGAATCGGGCGGCGCGATGAGCGTCAGTTTCGCGTCCTCGCTGGTAGCGAGCCCTAGTTCTGCCAGTACGGTCACGCCAGCGCCCCGTGGCACTTCTTGTACTTCTTGCCGCTGCCGCAGAAGCACGGGTCGTTGCGGCCGATCTTCGGCTGCGAGGCGGTCGCGGCGCGCGCCGGCTTCGCCGCCGGGGCCGGGTCATCGCCGCGGTTCGTGCGGAGCTGCGACACGTCGGGCGCCGACGAAGTGGCGCGCACCGGCTGCGCCTGCGCTGCCGGGACGGGAGTGGGCTGCTGGCCGTTCGGCGAACGCTGCGCCTGCGCGGCCTGCTGCGCCGGCCGCTGTTCGACGCGCACCTTGAACACCGTCCGCGCCACGTGGCGGCGGATGTTCTCCTGGAGCTGCTGGAACATGTCGTAGCCTTCGCGCTTGAACGCGACAAGCGGATCGACCTGCGCATAGGCCTGGAGGCCGATGCTCTGGCGAAGGTCTTCGATGGCGGTCAGGTGTTCGCGCCAGTGGAAGTCGATCGTCTCGAGCAGGAGCCAGTGCTCCAGCTTCCGCATGTTCTCTTCGCCGACGGCCTTTTCGAACTGTTCGTAGCGGTCCTCGGCGCGGTCGAGAATCTCGTCCTTCAGCTCCTCGCCCAGCTCCTGCATCTCTTCGACGCTCGGGATATCCTCGGGCGGGAGGATTTCGCGGAGCTCGGCCTGCAGGAGTTCGAGCGACTCCTCATCTCGGCCCTGGACGTTGTCGATCGTCGCCTCGAGCTCGTCGATAACCATGCCGAGCACGTTCGTGCGGGTATCGACGCCGTGCAGGATCTTGTCGCGTTCGGCGTAGATGACGGCGCGGTGCTCGTTAATGACGTCGTCGAATTCGACGAGCCGCTTCCGGACGTCGAAGTTGTGGCCCTCGACCTTCTGCTGGGCCTGTTCGATCGCGCGGTTCACCATGCGCGACTCGAGCGGCATGTCCTCGGTCATGCCGAGCTTCTGCATCATGCCGCCGACCCAGTCGGGCGCAAACCGGCGCATGATGTCGTCGCCGAAGGAGACGAAGAAGCGGCTGGAGCCGGGGTCGCCCTGGCGGCCGGCGCGGCCGCGGAGCTGGTTATCGATGCGCCGCGATTCGTGGCGCTCGGTGCCAATGACGTGGAGGCCGCCGAGCTCGGCGACGCCGGGACCGAGCTTGATGTCGGTACCGCGGCCAGCCATGTTCGTGGCAATGGTCACGGCGCCGCGCTGGCCGGCCTGCGCGACGATCTTTGCCTCGCGCTCGTGGTGCTTCGCGTTCAGGACTTCGTGGGGAATGCCCCGGCGGAGCAGGAGCTGCGACAGGTACTCCGACTTCTCGATCGAGGTGGTACCGACCAGCACCGGCCGGCCCTGCCTGTGCATCTCCTCGATCTCGTTGACGACCGCGTTGAACTTCGCCCGTTCGTTGATATAGACGACGTCGGGGTAGTCCTGGCGGATCATCGGCCGGTGCGTGGGGATGACCACCACGTCGAGGTTGTAAATCTTGGCGAACTCTTCGGCCTCGGTCTCGGCCGTACCGGTCATGCCGGCGAGCTTGTCGTAGAGCCGGAACAGGTTCTGGAAGGTGATCGTCGCGTAGGTGATCGATTCGCGCTGGATCTTCAGGCCTTCCTTGGCTTCGACGGCCTGGTGAATGCCGTGGCTCCAGCGGCGCCCGGGCATGAGCCGCCCGGTGAACTCGTCGACGATGACGATCTCACCGTCCTTGATGACGTAGTCGCGGTCGAGGCGCTTCAGGTATTCGGCGTCGAGTGCAGCTTCGAGGTGGCGTGCGAGCCGCGGGTCGCCAGCGAACAGGTTCGAAATACCGAGCGCGCGTTCGACCTTTGCGATGCCCTCTTCGGTCAGCGCGACGTGCTTGGCCTTGTGGTCGACGACGTAGTCGACTTCTTCCTGGAGCCCCTTCACGGCGCGCGCGAAGGCGATGTAGGTGGCGCTCGCCTCTTCCGCTGCGCCGCTGATGATGAGCGGCGTCCGCGCTTCGTCGATCAGGATGTTGTCGACCTCGTCGACGATGGCGTAGTGCAGCCCGCGCTGCACCCGCTGCGAGAGGTCGCGGACCATGTTGTCGCGCAGGTAATCGAAGCCGAACTCGTTGTTCGTGCCGTAGGTGATGTCGGCGGCGTAGACGTCGCGGCGCTGGCAGGGGCGCAGGTCTTCGAGACCGCCACCGCCGTCTTCGCTCGGCCGGTAGCCCGGCTCGTACATGTAGGAAACGCCGTTCTGCTGGATGACGCCCACACTCATGCCCAGGGAGTGGTAGACGGGGCCATACCAGGCGGCGTCGCGGCGGGCGAGGTAGTCGTTCACGGTGACGACGTGCACGCCCTTGCCTTCGAGGGCGTTCAGGTACACCGGGGCCACGGCGGTGAGCGTCTTGCCCTCACCGGTTCGCATCTCGGCGATCTTTCCCTGGTGGAGGACGATGCCGCCAAGGAGCTGCACGTCGTAGGGGCGTTCGCCGACCTTCCGGGCGGCCATTTCGCGGACAACGGCGAAGGCTTCGGGGAGGAGCTCGTCGAGCGTTTCGCCCTCTTCGAGCCGCTGCTTAAACTCGCCGGTCTTCGCTGCGAGTTGTTCGTCGGAAAGCGCCGCCATCTCGTCGCCCAGCGCGTTGATCTCGTCGACGAGCGGCTGGAGGCGCTTGAGTTCTTTTTCGTTCGAGTCGCCAACAAGGCGGCCCAGGAAACCAAGCTTGGGCATACGGTCAGTGTAACGCAGGCTGTGATAGGGCGCGGGAAGGGGATGCGCTGCGCGCGGTGCTCAGTGCCCGGTGCTCAGTGCGGCCACTCACCCCGCCAGGATCGATCGTAGCGCCTCGCACACCTCGTCGACTTCCGCGTCCGTCATGTCCGGGAACATGGGGAGGCTGATGGCGCCTTCGAAAATGCGCTCTGCGACGGGGAAGTCGCCCTTCTTCCAGTAGCCCAGCCGCTGGTAGGCGGAGTGGTAGTGAATCGGGATGAAGTGCACCGAGGTCTGGATGCCGCGTTCGGCGAGCTTGCGAATCACATCGTCGCGGCCCACCGGGGAGCTTTCGCGGACCCGCACGACGAACAAATGCCAGGCGTGCCGGTTCCCCTCGGAGAAGCCGGGAAGTTGCAGGTGCTCCAGGTCGCGGAGGTTCGCGAAGTAGCGCTCGGCGACGCGGGTTCGCTGTTCGGTGAAGCGATCGAGCTTCTTGAGCTGCCGGCGGCCCAGTGCGGCCGCGAGGTCGGTGAGGTTGTCTTTGAAGCCAAACTCGCCGATGTCGTACCGCCAGCTCCCGCCAACGTCGTAGCGGTTCCAGGCGTCCTTCGTCATACCGTGGAGGGTCAGGACGCGGACGCGNTCGCTCGTCTCTTCGTCGTCGGTCGCCAGCGCGCCACCTTCACCGGTTGTCATGTTTTTCGTGGCGTAGAAGCTGAAAGCGGTGGCGTCGCCGATGCTGCCGACGGGGCGGCCGCGGTACATGGCGCCGATCGCGTGGGCGGCATCTTCGAGCACCCTGAGCCCGTGCCGCTTCGCGATGTCCATGATCGCGTCCATGTCGCACGGTTCGCCGGCGAAGTGCACGGGCATAATCGCCTTCGTGCGCGGCGTGATCGCGCGTTCGATGAGCTCGGGGTCGATGTTCGCGTCGCGTTCGCGGACATCGACGAGGACCGGGGTCGCGCCGCAGTGGACGATGACCGTCACCGTGGCCGAGAAGGTGTAGGGCGTGGTGATGACTTCATCGCCGGGGCCGATGCGCCATGCGCGGAGCGCAAGGTGCATGGCGGCGGTGCACGAATTGACGGCGTTGACGTATTTCGCGCCGCAGTAGGCGGCGAGCTCTTCCTCGAGCGCCCGGACGTTGGGGCCGCTGGTCAGCCAACCGCTGCGGAGCGTCTCGACAACGGCCGCGATGTCGTCGTCATCGATGGATGGCTTGAAGAAAGGAATGCGAAACCCGGTCACGAACGCAGGATAGAACACCGCCAGCTATGAGCTAAGTAGCCGCGGCCCCGCTCCCGTTCTTCGCGGAAAGGAACGGGAAGCGGGGCCGCGTGCCTGAGGGCCAGCCGGGAGGTACAGGAGCTGGCCCGTGGGCGCCTGTTCTACCCCCAGCGGGGCTGTTCGGTGAGGTCGATGCCGAGCGCGATCTTCCCGATGACTTCGTGCGCGAGAAGCGGGTTCGCCGGGTGGAACCCGCCGCAGCGCACGTCGCGGTAGAGCCGCTCCAGTTCGCTCGGGCGGAACATGCCGCCGCCACCCGAGATCGTCATCGCGCCATCGACCACACGCTTGGCCGCCTCAACGGTGTGGTGCTTGGCGGTGACGAACTTCAGCGGCCAGTCGTTGCCGTAGTCCAGCCCATTCGACCAGTCGGCGGCGACGCGGTCGACGAGGGCCGTGGAGGACTCGACGTCCATCCGCATGTCGGCGGCGAGGTGCTGGACCTCGGGGTGATAGGCCATCGAACGGGTGAGCGCGACCGACGTCCGCTTGCGTGCGGTTTCGACCGCAATGTCCATCGCGCGCCGCGCGATGCCCAGGTAGACCGACGCGAAACCGATCTCGGCCCACGCGAAGATGCAGAGGATGAACAGGTCCGGCTGGCCGACCGGGAGCACCCGTGCGACGTACCGATCGGGGATGAACGCGCCGTCCAGGATGGTGTCGTCGCTGCGGGTGGCCCGCATGCCGAGCACGTCCCACGTTTCCCTGATCTCGTAGCCCTCGGTGTCGCGGGGCATGAACGCGTGCACGATCTTCGGGTTCTCAGGGTCGCTTGCGTCCAACGCGTGCATGCCAAGGCGAGTCCATACCGGGGTGAGGCTGCCGAACATCTTCCGCCCGTAGAAGCGGTAGCCACCGTCGACCCGCTCGGCGCGAGCGGTCGAGAAGAGGAGCGTCAGGTCGTTGCCGGTTTCGCCGTGGCCGGCAGCGAAGATCTCGCCGGCGGCGCCTTCGCGCAGCATCCACTCGAGCGACGGGTCGCCGAGCCTGCGCATGTCCGCAGCAACGCCCATCCAGTAGACGTGCATGTTGAGCGCGAGCGCGGTGGCCGGCGCATGCTCCGCGAGCCGCTGGGTCTCGCGCGCGCACTCCGCGAGGGTGAACCCGAGCCCGCCGAACTCCTTCGGGATGGGCATCTTGAGATAGCCCGTCTTCCTGATCTCTTCGAAGTCTTCGTCGAAGAACCGGTTCTCGATGTCGTAGCGGGACGCACGCTGGCTGACGTGCTCTAGCAGTTCGTCGCTCAGATTGGTAGCGGGTGATGCGGGGGCGGTCACAGGAGACTCCTTGCGCAAAGTAGGAGGACCTTGTACTCCCGCGGAATCGCTGCATTCAATGCGCGGAATCACATATTCTTCTGTTGTTTTGCGTTCTGTTAGACCGATGAAATCAGCGTCTACGCGCTGTTGGTACCAGGGAATCGAAGCTTCGCTATAGTGCGCAGAACACAGCACCACATGCGCCCGTTCGATACATTGACATTCAGCCGGGCGTTTTCTTTGGAGAGATTTTCCATGGTCCAGTGCACACGCTGTCGTGCGCGCTTCATGGCAAGCCCGGAGGTCGAAGCGCGCTGGTCGGCCATGCACCAGGAACGCTTTCACGCGATGACCCGGGCGACAGCAACGTCCTCGCGGCCACGGCCGTCGTTCGATGCCGCCAAACGGCACCCCCGGCCGCGCCGCAGCATCCACCAGCCCGGCGCAGCGTTGTGAGCGAAGGCGCCGCGTTCGCTGCAGAGCCCCGCAAGATCGCGGTGCTCCGCGCGAACGCAATCGGCGACTTCGTCTTCGCCCTGCCGGCGCTCGAAGCGCTCCGGGCGCGCTTCCCGAGCGCCGAGATCGTGCTGCTGGGGTTGCCCTGGCACGCCGAATTCCTCGGTGGGCGGCCGTCGCCGATAGACCGCGTTATCCCCCTCCCACGAATTCGCGGCGTGGGCGCCCCCGAGGACTTCGAGACCAACCCCNAAGCGCTGGCGGNATGCCTGGCGGAGCTCCGGGCCGAGCAGTTCGACCTCGCCGTGCAACTCCACGGCGGCGGGCAATACTCGAACGCGTTCCTGCGCAGCATCGGCGCGGCCACCACGATCGGGATGCGAGCACCGGACGCCGAACCGCTCGACCGCTGGGTGCCCTACGTCTACTGGCAGTCGGAGGTCCTGCGGCTCCTCGAAGTGGTGGCGCTGGTGGGGGCGGCGCCGGTCACGCTGACCCCGCGGATTTCCGTTACCGACACCGACATCGAAGAAGCACGCGCGGCGCTGGGCCGCGAACCCGAGCGGCTCGTGGTCATTCACCCGGGCGCGGGCGATCCGCGGCGGCGCTGGCCCATCGAACGGTTCGCCGCTGTGGCGAACGCACTGCACGACGCCGGGTTCGAACTGGCCGTCGTTGGGAGCGGCACGGACCAGCAACTCGCCGACGAGCTCAGCGCGGAGCTGGGCGGCCGGGCGGTGAACCTCGCGGGCCGCCTGTCGCTGGGAGGGCTCGCCGGGCTCGCAGCGCAAGCCCGGCTCTTCATCGGCAACGACTCCGGCCCGCTCCACATCGCCGAGGCCGCCGGGCGCGCCCACGGTGGGCATCTACTGGTGCGGCAACCTCGTGAACGCCGACCCCATCACCCGCGCGAACCACCGCCCGGTGCTCTCATGGCGGCTCGACTGCGGGGAGTGCGGCGCGAACGTGATGGAGGCAGGCTGCGAGCACGACGCCTCGTTCGCCGACCTCGCCCCGGTCGACGACGTGCTCGTGCACGCGTTCGACCTGCTCGACGTCGAGAAGGGGCAGCGGGTGCGCGCCGGCTAGTACCGCCCGGGCACCAGGTAGTACTGGTGCGGATCGAGCCGCCGCAGGAGATCGAGCTCTTCTTTCGTGGGCGGTTCGTGCTTCGCCAGTTCGGGCGCGACGCGCAGCTCCCACCCCGTTTCGATCTGCACGATGTCCGGCTCCATGTTCGGGAAGAGGCCATCGAGCACCATTTCGCACGAACCGGTCATCCCACCGTCCGGGGTGTCGAAGCTGAACGTGCCGAACGTGGAGATGACGCGGTTCGGACCCTGCGGGTCGAGGCCGGCACGCTGGCGGGCGCCGGGTCCATCGATGTAGCCCGGGCTCGTGTTGAAGTGGACCCGTTCGACGAAGCGGCGGCGCTCCTGCGGCATGATGGTCATCACCCGCCTGGCGAGACAGGCGATTTCGGTGTTGCCGCCCGTGCCACCGAGCCGCCGTTCGGGCGCGCAGTAGTCGCCGAGGACCAGCGTGTTCAGGTTGCCGAACCGGTCGACCTGCGCGGCCGTGAGGACCCCGAGGTCGACGTTGCCGCCCATGAGCAGCGTGCCGAGCGCGTCGACCATGTCGCTGGTCATCACCGAGCCGTTGTTCAGGTTCAGGTCGTGGATCCCGATGGGCGCGCGCGAGACATCGGGTGAGGGCCGCCAGTCGATGGCGCCCACCTCGGTGCAGAGGACGATATCCGGGGCGTGCATCAGCTTCGCGAGCGTGCCCGCGAGCACCGGGAGCCCCATGCCGACCATCACGACACCGCGCTTCGGGAACTCGCGCGCCGCGACGACGCACATCAACTCGGCCAGCGTGTAATCACCGTTGTCGCTCATCGTCCCCCTCCTACATGCGGAAGCGCAGGTGCTGCGCGTGGGTGTAGCGCACGCCATCGGCCGGCGAGGGCCCGGTATCGGCGCGAATGGCGGCCAGCGCGGCTTCGCCGAAGCGTTCGATGTAGTGCTCGATGTAGCCGGCGCGGTCCTTCACGCCGTAGATCCATTCATCGGCGTAGGCCTGCCAGCCTTCGTACGAACGGGTAATGCGCGACATGGTGCGCGCCTGGTAGGCGTAGTCGAAGTCGTAGTAGCCGACGAACCCGCTCGGGTGCGCGCCATAGGGCATGTGGACGACCGCCGCGACACGCGCGCCGGGCACCACCGTCCGCGAGGGGTCCGAAAGGATGACCTCGGTCGGCACGATCTCTTCGACCGAGACGATGACCTTCCTGGCCGCCCAGTAGGCCCAGCGGGCATCGCCCTGGTGGCCCCAGATCTGGACGTTGCCCTCTTCGTCGGCGCGCTGCGCATGGAGCACTGCCACATCCGGCCGAAGCGCCGGGAGTGCGACCACCTTCTGGCCATCGAACGGCGATTCCATCTCGGCCCACTTCTGTTCGCCGAGGTAGCCGCCGGGGTGGTCGCGGTATTCGGTCTTCAGGTAGTCGCTCCCGAGGAACGAACGCGTGGGGATGAACGGGATGCCGAGCGCGCCGGCCATGAGCATGAGCGCGATGGCCTGGTTGCTGTAGTCCTCGAACCGCAGCTTTCCGGAGGCCATCAGGTCCTGCACGACGCCGGGGCGTAGCGCCCCCGCGAGGTAGCCGGTGCGCACGCGGCTCACACACCCGGCCATGATCATCATCGTGCCCTGCGGCCCGACCGATCCGCCGAGGATCTCCAGGTCCTTCTTCCCCGCGCGAATGATGGCCTGGCACAGCCCGTACGCCGCCGACGTGTACCCCACATAGACGCTGTCACCGTCGTCGACGAAGCGCTCGATCGCTTCGTTCTCCGACATGAGCTTGCGTTCTCCCACGCATCCCTCCTCGGATCGAGTGACGCGTAGCATAGCGGGCGGAGGACTTAGGACTTAGGACTGAGGACTCAGGGCTCGGGACTCGGGGTCGGGAACAGTCCGGAGTGCTAAGTGCTAAGTGCTAAGCACTAAGAACTAAGCACTTACTTCTGAATCCACGCGAGGATGTGGGTTCGCAGCAACGGCACCGTGTTCAGGACCCCGTAGAGCGCGGGGTGCAGGCGGACGGCTCGCCGGGCGAGTGGCGGTGCGAGCGTGACGCGGCGGGCGCGGATGCGGCCCTCGGGGAAGAGTTCGCGCACACGCTTGAGGGGCACGCCGCGGACATCTCGGTTGCCAGGGTTGTTCACGGTGAAGTCGTACCAGAGGATGCCGCCGCCGGGCTTGACCCGGCGCCACATCACCGCAGCCAGCCGCTCCTGGAAGCCGTCGTCGAGCAGCGACGAGAAGACCGTCGCCTGCATGACGATGTCGTAGTGTTCGGCGGGCAGGGTATCGGCGATGGCGAGCGCGTCGCCGGCGTGGAGTTGCACGCTGCCGGGAAGGTGGCTGCGTGCCGTTTCGACCCGCTCCTCCTGGAGCTCGATGCCGGCCAGGTTCTCGGGCCGGAAGCCGAGCCGCAGGAGGTCGAGGAGGTTCCAGCCGCCGCCACAGCCCACTTCGAGCAGCCGGCGGTCGGAGAGGTCGAGCCAGCCCAGCTCGCGGAAGAGCGCGGTCAGGGCGCGCTGGCGCTCCTGCATTGCCGCGAGGACCGCCGGGTTCAGCGGGTTGTAGCGCCATTCACCCACCGCCCGCCGCGCGAAACGCTCGCGGACGGCATCGGGTTCAAAGAGCGAGGGGTTCGAACTCATCGGTCGGTCAGCGTCGACGCCGGTACGGCGGTCGAGTGATGGCCGGGCCGCGCGGCGCGGGCAGACGGTGCGGACGCTCGCTGCAAAGAAACCCTCCCCGGTGACGGTGGACGCCGCCGGGATACTTCAATGCAAACGAACGTTCGACGTCAAGCACAGGCCCTGGTTCACCGGTACGGCCTTCCGCGCCGGGGCTACAGACCCGCGGCGGTAAGCAGCGTGACCGTCGCGATGCCGGCGGCGCCGGTGGCCGAGAGGCTGCCCGTCAGTTTCGACGTCACAATTCCGGCTGCCGCGGCGGCGAGCCAGGGGAGGGGGATGGCCAGTGGATCGCCGCCGCCCTGTGCCACGAAGGCGGACGCGACGAGCGCCGCCAGGAACGCGGGCCGGGCGTTCGCGACGACCCGTTCGGCGAACGATGGGAGCGCCACGCGGTCGCCGAGGATGATGAACGAGGCGCGGAGCAGCCAGGTCACGAACCCGGCCGCGACAAGGATAAGGACGGCGATCATCGCTTGACTCCTCTTCGGTCGATGAAGGCGCCGGCAGCCGCACCGGCCATCCCGGCAACCAGGAGGCCGGCGCCCCCGCCGCCCCACGGGAGGGCGACCGCGGCAATGGCGACACCCGCGGCGGCCAGCGCGCCGTTCGCGCGGATGGCCGGGACGAGGAAGCCGATAAGCAGTGCGGGGACGGCGTACTCGAGCGCGACCCCGTTCGGCACCGCCGATCCGAGGGCGACGCCGGCCGCGATCATCACCAGCCAGCTCACCCAGATGGCCAGCCCGGCGGCGAGGTAGTACTGCCGGGTGTCCCGGGGGTTCACGAACCGGTCGGCCCGCGCGCCCATGAGCGCGAACAGGGGGTCGACCAGCAGATATGGCCCGGCGAACCGGAACCATCGCGGCTGGTCGCGGAACATCGGCCGGAGGGCGGCGCTGTAGAACAGCACCCGCGCGTTCACCACCGCCACGTTCAGCAGGACCGATATGGCGGCCGCCCCGGCGCCGAGCAGCGAAAGCGCCGCGAACTGCGCCGAGGCACCATAGATGAGCGGCGCCGTGAGCCAGCCGGTAAGGGCGGGGAGCGGGCTTCGCGACACCGCCGCGCCAAGAGCCAGCGCCAGCGGCGCGAGCCCCGCGACCACGGGAAGGGCGTCGAGGATTCCTGTGCGAACGATGCCGCGTTCTGTTCCCGCCTCGTGGAAGCGGGGGGTTGCGTGCCATCGCCCGGGGGTTGTCGTTCTTGTTGTCACTGGATCCATCTCCATTCGCCTGGGGCGAACGTACCGCCGGGCGCCGGCGCGAAGCCTGAAGGAGAGATAGAGAACTGCTGGAGATGCGCTAGAATCGCGGCTCTGCCACGACGCAAGAGCNCCGGCAGGCGAGGACCACCCGTGCGCTACCGCTTCGAGGGCTTCGAGCTCGACACCGACATGATGGAGTTGCGGCGGGCCGGCGTGCCCATCCCCCTCGANCCNCAGGTGTTCGACGTCCTNGCCTACCTGGTNGCGAACCACGAGCGNCTCGTGCCCNGGGACGAGCTCATCGAGCACATCTGGCCGGAGAAGTACATCTCCGAGGCGGCCCTGACGAGCCGTTTGATGGCCGCCCGCAAGGCCATCGGCGATAGCGGGCGCGACCAGCGGCTGGTTCGCACCATCCACGGGCGTGGCTACCGGTTCGCCGGGCGGGTGGAGGTGGTGCACGAACGCAGCGGGACCGGCGAACCCGCGGCTTCGAGCCCGATGCCGCAGGAGATTCGCTTCTGCCGCACGAACGACGGCGTGCGCATCGCCTACGCGACGAGCGGATCGGGGCCGCCCCTGGTGAAGGCAGCGAACTGGCTCACCCACCTCGAGTTCGAGCCCGAGAGCCCGGTCTGGAAGCACGTGTGGGCCGGCCTCTCCCGTGAGTTCTTCCTGGTCCGGTACGACGCCCGTGGCTCCGGGCTCTCCGACTGGGACGTTTCCCGCTTCTCGTTCGACGCCTGGGTCGAAGACCTCGAAGCGGTCGTGGATGCCGTGGGGCTGGAGCGTTTCCCGCTGCTCGGGATGTCGCAGGGCGGGGCGGTGGCGATCGCGTTCGCCGCCCGGCACCCCGAACGGGTGAGCCACCTGGTCCTGCTCGGGGCGTTCGCCCGCGGACGCCTGAAGCGGAACTCGGAGGAGTGGACGGCGCGGCACGAGGCGATGCGAACGCTGATGCGGCAGTCGTGGGGCCGCGACGACGCCGTCTTCCGCGAGATCTTTTCGATCACGATGGTCCCGGATGGCACGCGCGAACAGTGGCGGTGGCTCACCGACCTGCAGCGGGTTTCGGCAAGCCCCGAAAACGCGGTGCGCTTCCACGACACGTCGGGCGGCATCGACGTCGACCACCTGCTCGGGAAGGTGAAGGCGCCGACGCTTGTGCTCCACGCCCGCGACGACCAGCGCGTACCCTTCGCGGAGGGACGCCACCTTGCGGCGCGGATTCCCGGCGCACGGCTCGTTTCGCTGCCGAGCCGGAACCACCTCCTGCTCGAACACGAGCCGGCATGGCAGCGCGTGCGCGAGGAGATCACCCGGTTCGTGGGTGGCCGCGAACGGCACGCCCTGCCCGCCGGGTGACGGCCGTCCGCGTTACCGGAAGAGGTCGCGTTCGGATTCGCGGATGACGGTGCGCATGGTCGCCGTCTCGTCGGGCTCCCAGGGATAGCCGCGGACGACCGCGACGGGAATGCGGCTGATGTTGCCCTTCACCAGCTCGGCGGCCGATGCGAGTTCGTCGGCGGTGCAGAGCGCCTGCACGCGGAACTCGTGGCCGTGGGGATCGACCTGACCAATGTAGCTGGTGATTGGCTGCATGCCCGCAATGCCGATGGCCACGTCGGTCTGCCCTTCGCGCCACGGGCGCCCAAACGTGTCGGAGATGATGACCGCGATATCGAGGCCGAGCTCGCGGAAACGCTCACGGTAGCGGCGGGCCGAGGCGTCGGGGTCTTCGGGGAGGAGCACCGCGAGCCCCTGCCCGCCGGAGCTCGACTGGTCCACGCCGCTGTTCGCGCAGACGAAGCCGTGCTTCGTTTCGGTGATGAGCACCGGCCCGACCTGCCGCACCACGCGCCGGGCTTCGCGCAGCACGAGCTCGATGACGGCGGGCTCTTTCTCCCACTTCTCGGCCCATTCGCGGGCGAACGGGGAGGGCTCGATGGTGTCGAGCGCGACGACGCGGCCCTCCGCCTTCGACACGATCTTCGAGGTGATGACGACGATGTCGCCGGACTGGAGCGGCGAACCCATCGCGGAGGCCGCTTCGGAGATGAGCAGCGGGAGGTCGGCGCCCGCGGTGATTTCCGGGAGGCCGGTGACGCCGAAGATGTGCAGACCGGCCATCGCGCTGCCTCTAGAGCCCGACGATCTTGATGCTGGTCTGGGTCTTGTACTTGCGGTTCAAATTAATAAGGAGAGAGGTGATCATCTCCACGTAGCGGCTCTGCGACGGGCCGCCCGCATCGATGCCGCGCACACCCTTGATCTGGTTCGCCAGGTCGATGATGACCTGCTTCGCCTCGGCATCCTTGCCGCAGACGAGGACATCGGCATCGATGGATTCTTCGAGTTCGAGCAGCTTTTCGGCGCTCAGGTTCTGGAAGGCCGAGACGACGCGGCTGTTCGGGAGCTGCGCCATGGCCTCCTGGAGGGCGCTGTTGCCTTCGACGTTCAGCGCATAGGCGCCGACGCCCTGGCGGAACTCGAGCGGCGCCACGACATTGCAGACGATCTTGCCGTCGAGCTTGCCGGCGAGCGCTTCGAGGGTGGCCTTCTGGCCGCTGTAGGGGAAGGTGAGGAAGACGACGTCGGCATCGGCCACGACGTCGGCGTTCTCGCCGCCCGTCGCATCGGCGTTGGGCACATGTTCGCGAACCTTCGCGGCGCCCTCTTCGCCACGTTCCTTCGAACGCGAGCCGATAGCCACGGAGTGGCCAGCGTGGGCGAAGCGAACTGCAAGACCGAGACCTTCGGGGCCCGTGCCGCCGACGAACGCGAGCTTCATGCGATCAGGCATCCTTGTTGGAATGGGGATCGAGGCGCCGGGCGAACCGGCGCGCGGGTAAGTCTAACAGGCAGCGGTGTGAGGGGCAGCCGAACGGGGAAGTACGGCTGCGAGCAGTTCACAACCGCCCGCAATCGAACCTTCACCAAACAGGTACGCCGCCGACTGTAAGGTTGAAAGGGAGCTTCCCGATGTATAGGCTCGCTTACCCTCATGCGGGGTAGGGGCGTGGGGGCTTCTGCTATACTCGCAAGATAGAAGCGGACATATCTCGCCGCTTACCGGAGTTCCCTATTGTACTCAAGATGGCTTCGTAACAGCTTCATCTATCTCCTGATCCTCGTGGCCGTCATCGCGATTGTCTTCGCGTTCTTCTCGAGCGGGGACGATCATCCGAGCGTGCCGCTGGGCCAGGTGATCGAACAGGCCAAGGCCGACGAGATCGACAAGATTGAGATCGACGGGCGGAAGCTCACGGTAACGTACCTCCAGGAAGGCCCGAACGGAGAAGCCCGCGTCGTCGAATCGCGCATCGGCGAGAACACCGACCTCGAATCGCTCCTCCTGCAGGAGGGGGTGCAACTCAACCGCAGCACCGCGGACCCCGGACAGCCAGCCGTCAACCTGGAGTACAAGGAAAGCGGCGGATTTGGGCCGTGGCTCGGCCTCCTGCTGAACCTGCTTCCGTTCCTGCTGTTTGGTCTCTTCCTGCTGCTCATCATGCGGCAGGCCCAGGGCTCGAACTCCCAGGCCATGAGCTTCGGGAAGTCCCGCGCCCGCCTGTTCACCGGGAGCAAGGTGACCGTCACCTTCGCCGACGTCGCCGGCGTCGACGAAGCGAAGGAAGAGCTCGCCGAAGTTGTCGAGTTCCTGAAGTACCCGGAGAAGTTCGCCGCGCTCGGCGCGAAGATCCCCAAGGGCGTTCTGCTCGTGGGCCCGCCGGGTACCGGTAAGACGCTCCTCTCGCGCGCAGTCGCGGGCGAAGCGGGCGTGCCCTTCTTCAGCATTTCCGGTTCCGAGTTCGTCGAGATGTTCGTCGGCGTCGGCGCGAGCCGCGTCCGCGACCTGTTCGACCAGGCGAAGAAGAACGCGCCCTGCATCGTGTTCGTCGACGAAATCGACGCGGTCGGCCGCCAGCGCGGCGCCGGCCTCGGTGGTAGCCACGACGAGCGCGAGCAGACCCTGAACCAGATCCTCGTCGAGATGGACGGGTTCGACACCGGCACGAACGTCATCGTCATCGCCGCGACGAACCGTCCCGACATCCTCGACCCGGCGCTCCTGCGCCCGGGCCGGTTCGACCGCAAGGTCATCCTCGACGCTCCCGACGTGAAGGGCCGCGAGGCCATCCTCGCCGTCCACACCAAGGGCAAGCCCATCGCCGACGACGTGAGCATTGCGACGCTGGCGAAGACGACGCCGGGCTTCAGCGGCGCCGACCTGGCGAACCTCGTGAACGAGGCCGCCATCCTGGCCGCCCGCCGGAACAAGAAGATCATCACGATGACCGAGTTCGAGGAGGCGGTGGACCGCGTCATCGCCGGCCCCGAGCGCAAGAGCCGCGTGATGACGGAGCGCGAGAAGCGCATCACGGCCTACCACGAAGGCGGCCACACCGTGGTGGCGCACTTCATGAAGCACCACGACCCGCCGCACAAGGTGACCATCGTGTCGCGCGGCATGGCCGGTGGCTACACGCGCTTCCTCCCCGATGAGGAGACGCACTACAAGACGCCGAGCATGTTCCGCGACCAGCTCTGCACGGCGCTTGGTGGCCACGCTGCCGAGGAGCTCGTGTTCGGCGAGGCTTCGACCGGTCCTTCGAACGACATCGAACAGGTGACGCGCATCGCCCGGTCGATGGTGACCCGCTGGGGCATGAGCGAGCGGCTCGGGCCTCGCACCTTCGGCAAGACCGAGGAGATGGTCTTCCTGGGCCGCGAAATCTCGGAGACGCGCAACTACAGCGAGAAGATCGCCGAGGAGATCGACGACGAGGTCCGGCGGCTGATCGAAGAGGCGCAGGAGCGGGCGCGCACCATCCTCCGCGAGAATCGCGCACTCCTCGACAAGCTGGCCAACGCCCTGCTCGAAGTCGAGACCCTGGAAGGCGAACGCCTGCAGGCGCTGCTGAACAGCGACCCGAACGAGCCGTGGCGTCCGGACGAGGAGGAAAAGCCCCGCACCGAAACCCCGGCGCCGAAGCCGGTCGAAGAAGCGCCGCGGCGGCCGTCGTTCGAACCGAAGCCCGCACCGGGCCTCGCGTGGGAAGGCGGCAGCCAGACCCGCATCGACGGCGGCGGCTAGGCCGGTCAGCGAACGCAAGAAACGAACAACGGGCGGTCCGAAAGGGCCGCCTGTTTGGTGTTCAGTGCCCGGTGCTCAGTGCTCAGTGCCCGGTG
>NICF_comb_assmDRAFT_10000201_pt1 | contig 48355 bp, 48 predicted proteins | sample NewIslPassag4_SG_FD_11279 | JGI IMG/M metagenome (IMG submission 11279)
GTGAATTCTCCTTTTAAATGTTTGGTCGCACTTTCATTTTAAGGAGATCCTCATGCAAGGGCTATTTTTATGCTTGTCTGATTTTATCTAGCACCACGGGTTAAAATAATATAAATATACGAGTTTAGTATAAATGAAAGCAAAATGATTTAATATTGTAAAATATATAACATTAATGTAATAAATTTCATAATGAACAAAAAAAGAAAAGCCTAGGCAATTAGCTTAGGCTTGCTCGTCAATAGTCGTCCTCTTCTAAATATTTACGTTTTGCTTTTATTATCAAATGCTCTTTGGAATAATACAGGTCGTACATCTTATCAAGCAATTTCCAACGTTCTTCATTGCTCATTTTTTGGATCGCTTCCAAAATTTCATCTGCAGTCATTTGCTTGTTTGCCATTGTTCATTTCAACTCCTCTCCTATTTCACTTTTATTATTAATGTTTTTTTATCCGCATCAGCAAACAAAGGACCAAACTGTGAAAATCCGATCCTGACTGAAGGGGATATTTATTTATATTTTCTCTAAATCTTCATTCATTTGATTTGCTAAGTTTTTGAAATATAAATAGTAGCAACCCCATATAACTAAATAGACTACAATAAATATAGCTGCTGAAATAAGGATGTTTTTCAAATCAAACGGGATCCACCCAATTCCCAAGGACAGGATAAAATATAAAACAATTACTGTAACAAAGTGCAATGCCGTTTGTTGCGACAGACGGAGCGATTCTAATTCAAAATAAAGCGAAGATACGGCAAAAAACCATCCACAAAATATGCTCCCAAATGAGTTTTTTATAAATTCTTCACCATTAATGACAGGGAAATGACCGAAATAGATGATAGAGCTAGTTACCACTACTGCGATAAAGGAACCGATCAATATCCCGATGATGCTTCTGTATAAGAATTTTTTCATTCTTTTTTCCCCCTATTCATTTTTAATGCTTTTTTGATGGCATGAACATAACGTCGAGAAACGTACTCTTTCACTCCTGATTTAAAATAAACGCATAGAGTGCCATTGAACGATGCTTCAAACCGGCTCAACTCATAGAGATTTACAATGACCGACTTAGAAATGCGAACAAACTTGTTAGAGGGAAGCAATTTTTCGAGCTCATACAGCTTTTCCTTCAATTTAAATGTTCCCTCGGCTGTCACCGCCTCGATGCTATCCCCATGAGCACGAAAAAAATGGATCTCATTTGGCTTTAATATATAATGCATATCACCATTTTTTCCGACAATAAATTCCGTCTCCATCCCTTTTAAAAAATCAAGAATTTCTTTAATCGTGTCATCTACTTCCTTACAGTGAATGGTCACGATTGTCTCATCGTAATCGCTGTCAATATCCAAAGACACTTTCATTCTGCCCGCCTCCTTTACATTCATCTTTTTTATTAAATTGTATTCGTTATGCTAGCTGTTGTCTTCATGATAAAGGTAAAAGGTTGTTTTTCCATCCCATCCGGCAAAAATCGTCCCTTGAAATGCATACGATACATGAACCTCTCCCACCTCGGCGCTATACCGAAACTTCGATAAAACTGGACGATCTGGCCCAAAAAGACCACCTAGCACGGCGATTGATTTTTTCCTTTATTTACGACATAGTGAAAGATCTCTACTACCCGTGGTGCTAGTTGAGCTTTAGCGCTCAACTAGCACTACGGGTTAATATTATATTAAGAACAAAATGTAAAGTGTTCTTTACATTTTGGGCTAATTTTTTTAATAATAATTTCATCAAAGTCAACAAGCTGTAAAGACCGGAGCAATCCGGTCTTTTTATTTTTGTCTCCCCCCTCTTCCTTCTTATCTCCTTCTTTTCCCGGTTTCCGCTTGACTTTTTTAACAAAATATAAGAACATATATTCGTAAATGGAACATATGTTCCTAAAAGGAGGTCCTTGCGTCGATGTTGCTTGATATTTCTTGTCTGCCAAAAAATAAAATTTTATGTATCGATATGAAGAGCTTCTATGCCAGCTGCGAATGCGTCGATCATGGACTGGATCCTCTTGAAGATTATGTTGTCGTTGTTTCTGATAAAAATCGGAGCGGGAGCGTGGTTCTGGCCGCGTCTCCAAAAATGAAGCAAGATTACGGAATCAGAACAGGAAGCCGTCTATATGAAGTGCCTTGCCGTCGCCATATCCATATTTTTAACGCTCGCATGAAGCGATATTTAGAAATCAGTGTGCAAATTACAGAACTGTTTTCTACCTTTGTCCCTTTTGAAGCGATTCTCACATACAGCGTTGATGAGAGCTGGATAACCCTAGACGGTACGGAAAAACTACATGGATCTCCCAAGGAAGCAGCGCAAAAAATACGAAGCGCGATCTGGAATCAATTCGGTCTGCCATCTTGCATTGGTATCGGCCCGAACCGTTTCATCAGCAAAGTCGTGCTTGATGTATACGCAAAAAAACAAGGCATCGCGGAATGTACATATGAAGAAGTACCGAAAAAGTTATGGCCGGTTCCGTTACGGGAAGTCTGGGGTATTGGCAGCCGAATGGAGAAACATCTGAACAATATGGGAATGTATACGCTTGGAGACGTGGCAAACAGTTCTTTGGATCGTCTACGAAAGCGATTTGGGGTAATAGGGGAACAGCTTTACTATCATGCTTGGGGCATTGACTTAAGCCCTCCTTTTATCGACGCAAGGACCTTCCCTCAAAAAAGTTTATCAAGACCTAAATTAAAGAAATATAAGTAAATAAAAGGACATTACATATTGTATATGACTAATATGTAATGTCCTTTCTTATTCAACTAAAGCATCCCGTTAGCTTAAACAAAACGATTTCAAAAATCATCCTTCAACCTTAGTTACAGTAACCCTATCTAACTTTACATCAAAAGTTAGAATGACTGGACCTTCTGGTGGATTATGAGGACCTGTATAAGTATCATATTTAACCTTTATTGTAAAGTCATATTGAGAATATCCTTCAGTTTTCCGATTCACTTCTAATATTTCTGCATTCCATAACCCATAACTGCGAGATGGGTACTTGTTGTTTATTGCTTTCCTCGCATATGGGTCTAATAAAACTAACAAAGCATCATAAAAATCAGTATGTTTTTCCTCGCCAGTAATATTAGTCTTTGCTACAACTTGGTAGGACAATGATAAATTCCAGAATAATAAACATATAACAAGTGAAATTAGAATCCGTTTCATATAAAAAGCTACCTCCTTTTTTAGATAGCCTCCCCTAAAAAAGATGATTTATTTTGGTTAATTCGCCTTCAAAATCTTCTAAATATAATAAATTCTCCTTCAACTAACTTGACCGTTAGTTGAAGAAGAAAGGAAACAATGTTCCCTTTTGTTACTATAACTTCTTATATACCTCTGCGTAAGCTAATTTTAACTGTTCCCGTAATTGCTTGTTTTCGTCTTCTAACTTTTTGATTTTTCGTTTCAACGATTCAATAAGAGCGTCTTTGTTGCTCTCATTCATTTCTCGCTTTATTTGTTTCGCAGTAGGAGCTTGTGCTTGTTGTTGGCGTAAGGTTTCAATACGCTCACGCAGTTCAGAATGGTTGTAAAGTGTTGCTTTCGCTACCCCTGCTTCATTTGCTACGCTATTAAAATTAATGCTCTCATTGGCTCGTATGAGCCTTTTAATGGCTTCATCGACCTTTTGATAGGTGAGAGCCTTTCTGGAGGCATGAATGGCTTTCAAATGCTCTCTACGGTCATAGTTAGCCATTGGAAACACCTTGCTTTCGTTTGATTCGTTCTAATCGCCCAAAGATGATATTGCCTTCTTTAATGGTGTTTAAGATTTTCTCGTAACGCTCTAAATTCCTTTTATTCTTTTCAGCGATATCATTCCTGCCACGCTGTTCCAAAGCTTCTATCGTTTTTGTGGTTGTTTTGATTAATAATTCATACTTCTGTATATCCAAATCAGAAAAACCGATGGCTAAGTCCTTACATGGGCTTCCACCGTTACATGTTAGACATGGTGGTTCTTCGGCATACGGACAATTTCCGTTGATTCTTGCGTGACAAGTTCCGTATGGATTATCAATCGCATTCAATTTATGATCACGCCACAATGTTTCCAAGATATCTTCTGGAATATCCTTATTAGGTTTTACTTCCCGAACCTCCCCATTTAGGTCAAAACTAAATACACCTTGTTTTATTGCTTCCTCAAATGCTTTACGCTTGGTATCGTCTAATAACTTAGCGTATCGCAGGGTCATTTCAGGTGAAGCATGTGCTAATAATTCTTGAACCGTTAAAATATCGACTCCACTATTTAACATTTTGACCGCATAGGTATGGCGGAATTGATGTGTTTTAAAATGAAAGACATGACCGTTTTCGTCTATAATATTCTTGGTTTTTGCTAATTTATTTAGTTCATACCGAATGAAAGCTTGACTAAATGGTTTTCCTTTGCGGGAACCTCGATAACGAACGAAAATAAATTTTTCAGGATTGTTGTCGTCATTGCTATTTTTTATGGATTTATCAATCAATACCGCAAGAATATTGGCTAATTCTTCATCAATCGGAATCCGATGTCCTTTTACGTAGGTTTTTTCAATATCGGTCTCGATATAATATTTTCCGTTTAGTTTGACTAAACAATCTTGTGTTAAGCCTAGTACATCGGAAATCCGCAATCCTGTTTTAAAGGCTACCCATATTATAGTCTGAATATCTTTGTGAAGATGATTGATATGAGTGAATAGTTGCTCCAACACATAATCAGGAATATAGTCAATTTGGTCAATGGATTTCTTCTTTGGTTTTGGTTTGTCTTCTGGGAAAATTAACAAATTTACATTAGTTTCGGGAGCGATATCGTATCCATATCGTTGAATGTCTTCAAGAAACCTTCCTACGATATATAGGGCATATGATATATAGCGTTCAGGATGCGCATTCTTTTGCTTTAAGTTGCTTTCCGCATATTCATGCAACCATTGAATGTACTGTTCCATATGGGAACGCTTTAACCCACTTAAATCATTCCAAGTCGGTTCTAAAGAAAACAAGAAAGAGAAGAATTTTAGTAAATTGGTAAAATAGTTTATTGCGCTACTCCAAGCGAAACGGTTTTTACTTAATAAGCGTTGCTTGATATACTGTTTTACTTGCTGACGTATGTTCATGTTTTCAAACTTGGTGAAGTCAATGTAATGGTCAGACTTACTTTTGTTGTACTCAATCCCATACTTATCATGTAGGACCCTTACATCCCATCGGTCTTTTTCCCATTCTTCACGATTGTCAGTTAATTCAAAAAGCTTCGTTTGTAAGACTCGTAAAATGGTTGCTGTTTGTGATTTAACTGTGCGTTCACCATAATAATGTTTTTTAATTTTTTGTGTTTTAATCCTTTGCTCGGTTAACCAAAGCAACCATTCTCGCTCTACTTGATTTATCTCCAAATCAAGTAGAGAATATAAGGTGGGGTACTTTGCATTTAGGAAGGCGGTCAATTTTCGAAGAATTGCAGCCAGTCCAATCCAAACAGTTGTTAAACTCCATTCATCCCGAAATAACTTATGGTAGAACACATACTTAATTTCCAAGTTGACAGATGGGCTTTTCACTTGAAATAGAATATATCTATGTGTATCCTTATAGTTTGAAAATTGTTCTTTGAAGTTAGAAATAGTTCCTATTACATTAATGTCCCATTTATCATTGACTAAAAAATATGGATTTGGTTCAACTTTGGTAGTTATCGAGCCGTCTTCATGGATGGTTTTTTCGGTATAGGTTGATAACTCTTGCTGTAAACGTTCATGGAAACTTAATTGATGAATAGGGTGTTGTTGAATATTCATTCGATCGAATCCTTTCCAGATTTTTTTGTGATGTCAAACGCATGTTGTGCCTTCTCCCAATTCTTACGGATTTCTTCATCCGAAGGATGGAGATACAAATTGATCGTGGTTTGGATTTGAGAATGTCCTAATCGTTCTTGTACTTGTTTAATATCTTTCGTTTGTTGGTAGTACATGGTAGCGTGTGTATGGCGTAAAAGGTGAGGATGAACATGGATCCCTGTTTTCTTTTTCAATCGCTTAAATAAGGCTTCTACATCGCTATAGGTCATGGGTTGACCTACGTTCTTGCCGCGCAATTTGATAAACAAGAAATTTGTATTGAAGTCCAATTCATCCACTACCTCATACAAGTAATCATCCAACAAATCCATTAAGGCTTGGGAAACATAAATTTCCCGTTCCCCTGTTTTTAGTTTTGCTCCGTTCTCCAGTTCCCCTCGATGGACTAAACGAATCCGATGTCCGTTCTTATGATCAAAAATAAAATCCTCAATGAATAGAGAAAGCACCTCACCAATTCGCAATCCTGTTTCAAAAAGCAATTGAATTAACAATCTATCTCGGATGTTAGTGGTTGCTTTTATCAATTGTTGTACTTCTTCTTTCGTTAAAACTTTCAGCTTTTTTCTTGGCTCTTTGACCTTCAGAATATGACGGTTAGAAGGCTTATTTTTATTGACATGATACAGAAAATCCTTGTATCTGGTTCTTCCTCCTGTAAAATCTTGCTTCATCAACTTATCGACCAGATCATTTGGAAGTTCCTCATTTCGATACAAATAGTCATAAAAATTGGTGACGGCTGTAATCGTCAGATTAATCGTTTTTTCTGTTTTCTTTGCTTTCACAGGTTGGAGGGGAGTCACCTTTGTGCTTTCATATGGATTCCTCAACCATGCGACAAACTCCACCAAGTCCTCTAAACGAACTTTCCTGTAATCCTTCTTCTTTTCCTGTAAAAACACAAAATACTGCTTTAACGCATAACAGTAGGTCTTCAGTGTATTCCTGCTTTTCCCTGTTGTATCTAAATACTTCAGATACTTTACCACAGGAATCACAGGAAATCCTTTTTCATCCACTAATATGTATCTAATGTTATTCTCTAAGAAAACCTCTTGCACCCTCATAGATCTTCACCACCTAATATCTTTTCTTTTTTACGCTCGGTCGAAAGACCTCGCTACGCCTCCCGCTGTGGGCTATGTCCTCCACCTCTTTTAAAACAAAAATATGTTTTGCCTATAAGTATACATAATAGACCATATTTTCAATATCTATATAATGAATCTATTATGTATGAAAAAAGAGGATATATGTCCTTATACTGAACATAATATCCTCTAATCATTATAGTATAGTTAAGACTTCGCCCCTTGTTTTTTTAAAAATATTAAATTTTAGGAAAGAAAAGGCTTTACTTGTGCATAAAAATAGGGCAAACTAGTAGAAAAGCACCGAGTCTCTCAGGGGGCTAGCGCTGCTGACAATGGCAGGCGTGCCGGTCGGCTCGGTTGGCAATCCATTGGGTTCACCACTATTTGTTTAAAAGGAGAATGATGATGATGATAAAAAAAGCGAAAGTCGGAGATATTATTGAATTTAAAAATGGATTACGCGGCATTGTGGAAAAAGTGAACGAAAACTCGGTCATCGTGGATTTGACATATATGGAAAACTACCGTGAGCTTGATTTGCAAGAACGGACAGTCGTCAATCATAAAAACTACAAGATCATCGAATAAAAAAGAGGCTGCTATGAGCCTCTTTTTATTATGAAATGCGGGCTAATTCATCGCATTCATATATATGGACGCCGTTTGCTGCCGATGCCGCCCGGTAAAACATGGCCAACGCAAGCTGGCTGGCATCGACCGGCTTATATTTTTTCCACTTGCCGACAAACAAAAACGGCAGCCGGCATAACAGCCATCCGGCGAGCGTCTCGCCGAGGCGGAACTCCCGGCGCTTGCCGACAAGCAGCGACGGGCGGAAAATATGGAGCGACGGAATGGACAGCCGCTGCAACGCCTCTTCCGTTTCCCCTTTGACGCGCTGATAAAAAAACGGCGAACACGGGTTGGCGCCGATCGAAGAGACGGTCAAAAAACTTTTCGCCCGGCATTTTTCCGCCAACGCCGCGGCACGCAGTGTATATTCATAGTCGACTTGAATGAATTGCTGCCTTGTTTTCGCCTTTTTACGCGTCGTTCCGAGACAGCAAAACACATCGTCAACATTAAAATACCGTTCATACGACTCAAGCCGCGCAAAATCGACCACAACTTGCTGCAGCTTTTCATGTTCCAACGGCAGCGGGGTGCGAACGAAAATAGTCACTTGCCGGTATAAATCCGATTGCAACAGTAACGCCAGCAGTTCGCTGCCCACCAAACCGCTCGCTCCAAGCAAAAGAGCTGTTCTTCGCTCCAACGCCAAAACCTCCAAGCAAAAATTCATTGTCCATTATATATGAGTTTTGGCGAAAAAACCACCTCATTTTTTGCCGGCTTTAGCGGTTATCGATTTTTTCTGGGTATAGGTCATGGTTGAGCAGCCGATACTCGGCCATTTTTTCGTATTTCGTCCCCGGGCGCCCCCAGTTGCAATACGGGTCGATCGAAATGCCGCCGCGCGGGGTGAATTTGCCCCATACTTCAATGTAGCGCGGTTCCATCACGTTGATTAAATCGTTCATAATGATGTTGACACAGTCTTCGTGAAAATCGCCATGGTTGCGGAAACTAAACAAATAAAGTTTCAGCGACTTGCTTTCGACGCATTTTTTGTCCGGAATATAACTAATGTAAATCGTCGCAAAGTCCGGTTGGCGAGTTTTTGGACATAGACTCGTAAACTCCGGACAATTGAACTTCACGAAATAATCCCGGTCAGGATGTTTGTTGTCAAACACTTCAAGAAGATTGGGATCGTACGTAAACGAATACGTTGTCCCTTGATTGCCAAGCAGCGTCAAGTCTTTCAATTCTTCGTCTTTCCTTCCATTCATTGGTCATTCCTCCTTCTTTATCATTTCGTGATGGACCAGCGTGCGGCTTTAGACACCGCGCTTCGTTCCCCAAAGAAGCGTGTGCAGTTGCGGCAACACATGAACGTCATTCAGCTCATCTGATTGAGCCACCCGTTCCACTAGCCAATCAAGCTGGTCAAAAAGCTTCATGCGAAGCGCATTCGTATCGAGCGCCTCGACATCGGCGTTGCCGGTCTGCAAATAAAATGGAACTCCCGGGTAACGGCGATGCACTTCTTTCGCATACGCCAAATCCGCTTCATCGAAGACGACAACTTTCAGACTAACACGCCGCGTCCGATTTTGATCAGCCAGCAGCTTCCTGATGATGGAATCGAGCATCGCCCAGTCGGTATCCATCCCCGAACTTGGCGGCTTCGGGGAAATGGTGACATCGTCAACGTCAAGCAACCAATCTTGCCAGCGGCTCCCTTGCGTCTCGACCGCCACTTGTACCCCTTTTTCATGAAGGAGCGCAACGAGCTCACCAAGAGCGGCGAGCAGAAGCGGGTTGCCGCCTGAAATCGTCACATGGCGGAAGCGACGACCGCCAATGGCTTCAAGCCGCTGCCAAATATCTTCTGCCGTCAGCTGTTCGATCTCTTCTTTCGCCGACCCGTCCCACGTGAAGGCTGAATCACACCAACGGCAGCGGTAATCGCAGCCGGCGGTGCGGACGAACATCGTCTTTTGGCCGATTACCATCCCTTCTCCTTGGATCGTCGGCCCGAAAATCTCTAATACCGGAATCGTACGAGCCACTACCGTTCCCCCACTTTCGGGCGGTAAATGACATAACTGGTCGGTGTTTCACGGACAAATACTTGTAAACATTTCGGTTTATGCGGCAGCGTATCTAAATAACGTTGAATCGTTTCATAAATCGTGCGCGCTACCACTTCCGTCGTTGGAAACCGGTTCGGGTCATGGCGGTCAAACCAATCGGTATGATCATTGAGCAGCGTGTGATCCAATTTTCCATGGATAAGCTTCTTTAACATTTGGAAATTGACTAAAAAGCCGCTCTCATCCAGCTCGTCGCCGGCAACCGTCACATTGACGACGTACGTATGCCCGTGCACATTGGCGCAGCTCCCAGCCGCTTCGTGCGGGATAAAATGAGCAGCAGCGATGTGCATATCTTTGTTCAGCTCATAACGGTACGGATGGGCCACCTGCGGGTAGAGCTGATAGATCATCGCGCCTTCACCCCCGCTTTTTCCTGCAAATACTCCTCCAACCCGCGCTTGCGCAACACGCACGCCGGGCATTCGCCGCAGCCATCGGCGATCACGCCGTTATAGCACGTCAGCGTCTTCGTTCGGACGAATTCAAGCGCCCCAAGCTCATCAGCTAGTTTCCACGTTTCCGCTTTCGTCAACCACATGAGCGGTGTATGAATGACAAACGGATAATCCATCGCCAAATTCAGTGTCACATTCAGCGATTTGATAAAGATGTCGCGGCAATCCGGATAGCCGCTAAAATCCGTTTCACATACACCGGTAACAATATGGCGAGCCCCTCGTTGCTTAGCAAGCACCGCAGCGAACGATAAAAACAATAAATTGCGCCCATCCACAAACGTTGTCGGCAGCTCGCCTTCCTTTTGTTCAATAGCGATCTCGCCGCGTGTTAGGGCATTTGGCGCCAACTGTCCAAGAAGCGACATATCAAGCACCGTGTGGCGGACACCAAGCTCATCGGCAATCGATGCGGCGACTTCGATTTCTCGGCGATGGCGTTGGCCATAATCAAACGTCACCGCTTCGACTTCCGCAAACTGCTTTTTTGCCCAAAACAAACACGTCGTACTGTCTTGGCCGCCGCTAAAGACGACGACCGCCTTTTCTTCATTCATTTTCATCTTGACTAACCTCCTTCTGAATCGACAGAAGAAGAGGTTTCCAAAACAAAAAAGGCCATACCCCTAGGATACAGCCGTCCCTAGTTTTTTATAGAGGGTTTTGCTAGAAACCTCTCCCGTACGAGCGTACGGAATTGTATTCTTCTGTTTCCTTTTTTACTATAACATAACTACTGCTTTTGTTGTAGAGATTTTTTCACTTTTTCCACTACCCATACATACACGTACAGAAGTGGAATATAAACCCCTATGAGGAAAAGCCCGCTTTTAGACGTCCATTGTATGAACCGTTCGATATCGCTTTTCTCTTCAAAAAACAACGTCCCGATAAACAAGCAGGCGATCAACACCGGCAATGACCGGCGCTGTCTGATGGAAAACAGCTGTTTGACCACGCGCGCCATCGCCCAAACAGCGACGACAAGGTTCGGAAACACCACAAGCACATAAATCGAAATGACGATATATTCCATCCGTTCAATAAATGGCACTTCCGGAATTTTGGCAAGCGTCAACGTCGGCCATGTAATATGAGCGATCTGTTCTTTGTTGTAAAAAATGATGGAGATAAGTATGACGACCAAATAAAGGAATATTGTCAATACGTTGGAAGCATGCGCCCACTTTTGCGATGACGGGGCATTTTTTAAAAATGGGTAATACATAAGCAGCACTTCAAACCCTAAATATTGAAACGCCATATCGTTGACAGCTTTTAAGATTTGTGTGGGCGAATGGTCCAACACCGGCAATAAGTTCCGATATTGTGCATATTCGAACGCAAAAGCCATCATCGGAAATATCGTCGCCAGCGGGATGACAACTCCCCAAAAGCATAGGCCAGCGACGACACGAAAACCGCCGGAAATGACGTAATACGTCAACATTAAAAAAATGAGGCTGAACTGCCATGCGCCCATCAGCGGGAACATCCATACTTTAATAATTTCAATATATGATTGAAGCACCGTAAACGCTGCTAGGGCGTAATAAGCCAACAAACCGATGCTTAACACCCCGCCGAACCAACGCCCGAAATAATGCTTATGAAGCGATACAATATCGCCGCCGGATGGGGAATAGGCAAGCAGACGATACATCAGCCAAATGAGCACGTGCGTAGCCAATCCAGCCAATAATACAGCCATCCAAGCATCTTGCCCCGCATCTTCCATTAGTGGCCGCTGAAAACCAAGCATCCCGACACCGACTTGGGTTGCATGAACGATAAAAAAAACAAGAAACGGGGAGATGAGAAATCGTTCATCGAGCGTTTGTTTCATCGTTATCCCTCCTCATGATCCCCGTTTTATTCACCAATTCCTGTATGGATAATGTCCACCGTCACGTGTGGACGAATATCTAAATCTGGATATTCACGATAAAACGATTCGCGATCCCACCGTCTCGTGACGCTGCGCACAAAGTCGCCGATGCCCATCGGATCAATGCGTTTTTCCTGAAAATAGTGAAACAGCCGACGCATATCTTGTTCCAATTCTTTTTCCATTTTCTTTTTTACATCGGTAAACAAATTGGCTCCCGGTTCATCAAGCCATGACGGATAATCTCTTACCGAAGCATGAATGTGAACAAATACATCCAGCACATGACGGTCTCCATCCCGCCTCCATTTATAAGTCGGTTTCGCCCATAAATTTTGCAACATCACTCGATCTTCACCTTGTTTGCCACGCTCCCCAACCTTTAGCTGATAGACGCCGTTTTTCGTTTCCCCTAACAAAATTTTCATCAAAAAAGAATCCCGCAAATCCACATGTCCGACATATCGGCCATCACGAAACAACGCCACTCCTTCTAACTTGACGAACCCGCCCTTTTTTTCAAAATAGGGTAAAAACGGATCGCTTCCCGGAGAAAAATATCGGTACAAAAACAAGTGTAAGTTCGTCTTTGGCAAGTTCATTGACTGTTCATTTTGCTTAATGAGATTCGGTAAATACAACGTATCGCTCAATGTCGTTTTTGCCGTAATGTCTAACAGCTCCTTCGCACTTCCTTCCGCTACACCAAGGAACAAATGACTGCCAACTTTGTTATTGCGCGCAAGACTATGAGTAATTTGTTCGATCCCCCGTTCGGCAAACTGCTTTCCGAATAAAATGAGCCGCAGCTGCCCTTCTTCGATCGGCAGCGCCGATTTCGCCGACAAGCGTGGGATTAAATCGTAGACGGTGGGTGATGAAGTCGTCAACATATTCGGTTTCGTCATCGGCCCTTGTTTAAACGTCGGGTAGACGGCGGTGCCGATATATTGATCATCCTTAAAATCATAGCCCATCTGTTGGATAATTTGAATTTGATCGATCGGCCGCGATTTCGCACAGCCGCCAAGCAACAGCAACCCTAGCAAACATGCGAGCCAACGTTTCATCCCCATCACACCTTACTCATCAATATCGCGCTTTTGCTTAGCATTTTCCGGGTCATAGCGAAACCGCGACTGTGGGCGGAAAAACGTCGGCCGCTCCGCTGTCATACTGTATGGCGAGCGGACGAACGTATCGCGGAAGTTGCGCACGCGCAACGGATAAAACGGCACTAAGTATGGATAACCAAGCGACTGAAGCCGACCTAAATGAATAAGCAGTCCGCAGACGGCGAAGGCGATTCCGATCCCTCCCCAACATGCGGCAAACAAAATAAACGGGAATCGGATAAACCGAATCGAATTTGACATTTTAAAAATTGGCGTCGTAAACGAGGCGAGCGCCGCTAAAGCGACGACAATGAGCAAAATCGTGCTCGCCAGCCCGGCATCCACCGTCGCCTGCCCGATAACAATCCCGCCGACGATACCGAGCGTCTGTGCGACTTTCGTCGGCAGACGCGCCCCTGCCTCGCGCAGCAGCTCAATCGTAATCTCCAAAAACAATACTTCAAGCACTGGCGGAAACGGAACGTTCGAGCGCGAATAAATGATCGGACCAAGCAAGTCTTCCGGAATCATTTCATAATGGTACGTCAATACCGCGATATAAACCGGTGATGCCAAGATGGAAAACATAACACCGAAAAAGCGGATAAGCCGGAAAAATGAGCCGAGCACCCACGGCAAAGAATAGTCTTCCGGCGAAGTAAAGAAATCAAAAAACGTGGACGGGCCGATGATCGCATACGGTGAACCGTCGCAAAACACCGCGACTTGTCCTGATACGAGCGCATAAACAGCTCGGTCGATTCGCTCGGTGGAGAGGAAGAGCGGAAATGGCGTCTTTGAATTATCGGCGATGATCTGATCGATGATCGCATTATCAAACACAACGTCAAAATCAATGGCTTCAATTCGCTGTGTCATCGTTCGGATCGTTTCCGGGTTCGCCACGCCGTCAATATAGGCAATCACAACTTTCGTTTTTGACACCGAGCCGATCATCATTTCACGAAACACAAGATTCGGCGTTACGATTTGTCGGCGGAGAAGATGCAAGTTCGTGCCGATATTTTCGACAAACCCGACTTTCGGTCCGACGACGCTAAATTCGTTTTCCGTATCGTTGTTTTCCCGCAGCCCTAGATTTTCGTTCGCCGCACTGATGAGCGCCGCCTTGCCCGGCTGTTCTCGAAAGCTGACGACAACAAACCCTTTCAGTACTTTTTCCTCGATCGCCGCCGGATCCTCGCTCACTTCAATGCGTTGAATCGGAACGATTTGCTGTAAATCTTCCAACTGAACATCCGGACGGCGAGAAAGATCATTTTGCAGATGACAAAGAATATTTTCCTGCAGCACTTTCGGGTCTACGAGCGAATCAAAATAGTAAACCGATAGCTCCTTGCGTCCAACCACAAACGACACTTCGACAAAATCACTGGATCGCCGGAGCTTTTCCCATAATTGCGGCATTGTTAGCTGTGACGGATGCTTTTTCTTTTTGAAAAATGATAAAAAGCTCACGGCTATCCCCTCGCCTTTCCGTTTACGGCATAGTCTTCCAATGTGAGAACATTTTTATGCATTCCCCACATTCCTCATTGATTAGACAGAATATTCTAAAAGGGGAATCCACAAACGAGTGAGCTGGCGAAACGACGACGGGCGAGACAGGCATTGAAAAAAGTGATGGAAACAGCGGAAACACTGCGGCGTCGCGCGATTTGGAAACGATGATCGCCCGCTTTCGCCCATGACGTTGCGTTGATGAGAGATTTTCCAATCAACACGCCAATCTCTTTTTTCAAAAAGAGCGTTGCTAAAAAATTGAGGCCCTTTCACCTCCCCCCCTGAAACAGGGAATCGCCGGAGACGAAAGGGCTTATTTATTGACGCGGCAGCTGCCGTCGCCAAAGAAGCCATAACAAGACGAGACTGATATAGCCAAATAGCGGATAAATAAACGACAGCAGCTCCCCGTAGCGAAACGGACTCACAGCCATAAATAGTGAGACAAGCAATACGGCAAGCCATTTTCCGCGGAGCGGCACCCAAATGCGCACTTGCCGTTCAAGTCCGAATAGACCGCCAATAATCGATGTAAAAATTTCTCCGTAAATGACAAAAACATAAAACCAATACAAAACGGCAAAAAACGTATGGACGACCTCTGCCATTGGAATATCATACCCGTTCTTGTGCGGAAACGACAACAGCACCGTATGATTCAGCAGCAACAAAACGGTCAGCACGATCCCGCCTAAAAGCGCCCCCCTCTTTACCGCCCGTTCGTTTGTTGCCTCACAGGCGACAGGGACGAGTACGGCTTGAGCCATTGCCAAATTAAACGCCGCATACGAAAACGGCGACAATACCGCCTTCAAAGAATAGTCCGCCGCTACCATGTCCGGGCGGCACAGCTCCCCGGCCATCACCGTCTTAATGAAGACGACCACACTGAACAACATGATCATCGGCACCACAAACACATTGATGCCAAATAGGCCTTTGCGGTCAAATAACATAATGACAAACGCCAAAACGAGGGTCAGCGCAACACCTGTCTGCCGCGCCCAGCCAAGCTGTTCTTCAAACACCGCCCCCGCTCCGGCGATCATCACCGCCGTCACCCCAGCGAGCATGACCGTCATGACAAGCGTCACGAACGGACTTACCATCCTCCCGAATAAATACCGGTTCAGTTCATCGTACGATGACGCCCCGATACGGCGTGCCATCACCATCAGGCGCATGCCGCCCCATGTAAACAAGAGGCCACTCACGGCTACACCGACTGTCCCTACTGCTCCGTACTGGGTGAAAAATTCGATAATTTCCCGGCCGGTCGCAAACCCCGCACCAATGACCGTACCGATATAGACAGCGGCGATTTGCCAAGCCTCCAACCATTCCTTCCCATGCATTGTCTGCCCTCTCCTTCTCTCTTGTCCGCTGTTTATTGCTATATATATGTCTAACGTGGACAAGAAAGACGAAAGGGAAGAAAAAAGGATGCCTTTCTTTGGCATCCTTCATCAGTTGACGGTCACTTGTTTCACTTGATGTTCATGCAGTGCGCTTGCTTCGACGTGCACTTTTACCGAGTACGTCCCTTTGTTCGCAAACGTGGCCACTGCCTCATATTCGCCATTTCCTTTTTCGCTCGCATCGATAAATTCGTGCTTATTCTCCGCCTGCCAAATTTCAAAACGAACGGTGGCGTTCGTGAGCGCCTTTCCATCTTTCGTGATCCGAACCCCTAACGTCACCGGCTTTCCAGCTTCGAACGAATGGGAAGATAATGACATGGAAACATCACTGCCGTGATGATGGCCTTCTTCCTTATTTGCTTGATCATCAGAGCTTGACCCTGCAGCTGAGGCCTGTTCCGGATTCCCAACCACGATATCTTGTTTCGGCATATTATGCATGTCACGAGCTGTCACATGGGCAACAACAGAATACGTTCCCGCTTCCGTGAACGTTTTCGTCACCGAATAACGCCCATTGCCATCATGCTTCGCTTCCAGCATTTCCCGATCGCCATTCCCATGTTTCCATACTTCAAATTTCACTTCGCTTGCATCCTCGACTTTTTCGCCGCCATATGTCACCACACAGGCGAGCTTCGTCGGCTTGTTCACATCGATGTGATCCGGCACATCCATTTTCACTTCAAGCATCGCCGGCGTTTCCGCTTGTTCGTTGTTGTTCGAGCAAGCTGCGATGATGATAGCGGTAAGCACCGCGACCATCACGAAAAACAGACGTCTTCTCATTCTCATCCTTCTCCTTCTTTCATAGCTTTATAAATAGTATAAACAGGTCTCCCCATCTCCCCCGCTGCAAGCGCCAGCCACAAGCACCTTCTACTTTTTTCTGTTTTTCACTTTATCATAGTTTTATCGCACCTACATTAGTATTCACCATTTTTTCAAAAACATTTCATCATGATAACAATTTTTTTGTAAAAAATACTTGAAAGTCAAAAAAGGTCAAAGTATAATAAAATCAGAAAGTCAAAGAAAGTCAAAGTCAAACCGTAAAAAAGGAGGTATGCCTTATGCGTTGTCAAGCATGCCAACAACGGGAAGCAACAGTGTTTGTCAACTTACAATGGAACGGTGAGAAAAAACAACTTCATCTTTGCCATACATGCTATGAAAAGCAAAAACAACAATTGTCGATTCCGATAAACTTCGGCTTTTCGCCGTTTTCATTCGATGACTGGTTCACCGACCACTTTGCGACGGCCAACGCTCAAGCAGTCGGACCAGAAACAGCAGCCAAACGTCCGCAGCGCCACGGCGGTGGATTTTTGGATCAATTCGGCCGCAACTTGACACAAATGGCTAAGGCGGGCTTGATTGACCCAGTCATCGGCCGCGACAAAGAAATCGCACGTGTCATTGAAATTTTAAACCGCCGCAACAAAAACAACCCGGTTTTGATCGGAGAGCCGGGCGTCGGAAAAACAGCCATCGTCGAAGGGCTTGCTCTGAAGATTGCCGAAGGGCAAGTGCCAGAAAAACTGTTGAACAAAGAAGTGTACTTGCTTGATGTTGCATCGCTCGTCGCCAACACCGGCATCCGCGGTCAATTTGAAGAGCGGATGAAACGGCTCATCACCGAACTGCAAGAGCGGAAAAACATCATCTTGTTCATCGACGAAATTCATCTGCTCGTCGGTGCCGGCGCTGCCGAAGGGTCGATGGACGCCGGCAACATTTTGAAGCCGGCGCTCGCCCGTGGTGAGCTGCAAGTCGTCGGGGCGACAACATTGAAAGAATACCGGCAAATTGAAAAAGACGCCGCCCTTGAGCGCCGTTTCCAACCGGTCATCGTCCACGAGCCGACCGTTGACGAAGCAATTGCCATCTTAAGAGGCATCCAGCCAAAATACGAACAATTCCATCATGTCCGCTATACGGATGAAGCGATCGAAGCGTGCGTCAAACTTGCGCACCGCTATATCCAAGACCGCTTCCTCCCGGATAAGGCGATCGATTTGCTTGATGAAGCCGGCTCGAAAGCGAACTTGCGTCTCGGACCGACCGATGAGAAACAATTGCAAGAGCGGTTGATGCAAATCGCGAAAGAAAAGGATCAAGCAGCTAAAGAAGAAAACTATGAACTGGCGGCAAAACTGCGCGATGAAGAGCTGAAGCTTGAGAAACAACTCGAACAAGGCGTCACCCAAGAGCACCCTGTTGTGGATGTCGCCGACATCGAGCGGATCATCGCTGACAAAACAGGCATCCCGGTCGGCAAGCTGCAAGCTGATGAAAAAGAAAAAATGAAACATCTTGAAGACAATTTGGCGAAAAAAGTGATCGGCCAAGCAGAAGCAGTGAAAAAAGTCGCCAAAGCGATTCGTCGCAGCCGCGCCGGCTTGAAAGCGAAACACCGCCCAGTCGGTTCGTTCTTGTTCGTCGGTCCGACCGGCGTCGGGAAAACGGAGCTTGCCAAAACGCTCGCCGAGGAGCTGTTCGGCACAAAAGATAGCATGATACGCCTTGATATGAGTGAATACATGGAAAAACATTCGGTCTCAAAACTGATCGGCTCGCCGCCAGGCTATGTCGGCTTTGAAGAAGCCGGCCAGCTGACGGAGAAAGTGCGCCGCAATCCATACAGCATCATCTTGCTTGACGAGATTGAAAAAGCGCACCCGGATGTTCAGCACATCTTCCTGCAAATTTTAGAAGACGGCCGCTTGACCGACAGTCAAGGCCGCACCGTCAGCTTCAAAGACACAGTCATCATCGCAACAAGCAACGCTGGTGTAACCGACAAAAAAATCACCGTCGGCTTTGAAAAACAAAGCGGTGGCGCTTCAAGCATTCTCGACTCTCTGAGCGCCTACTTCAAGCCGGAATTCTTAAACCGCTTCGACGCCATTATCGAGTTCAAGCCGCTTGAAAAAGCGCATTTGCTTCAAATTGTCGACTTGATGCTCGATGACGTCAAAACAGCGATGCGCGAACAAGGCATCGAACTCGAAGTGACCGAAGCGGCGAAAGAAAAACTGGCCGAACTCGGCTATCATCCAGCCTTCGGCGCCCGTCCGCTCCGCCGCGTCATTCAAGAACATGTCGAAGACAACATCGCTGACTGCCTGCTTGACGCGAACCAACCGGTGCACACGATCCGCGTCGACGTCAACGACGGCGCCATTGTAGCGCAAATCGCATCATAACCATCTTGTGAACACCGTCTCACCTCGTTTTCAAGGTGAGACGGTTTTTTGCACATTACATCTATAAAAATTGTAGTCAACTACCTCTTCTTCACTCCTAAAAGGTTTTGAATTGAGGGATTGTGTACCCAACCTTCATACGCTCCGCCACAGCATAACCGTGATGCGTTCGTTTTGCTTAAAAACATCGAATGCTCTCTCGTTCCATCAGCAAATAGTCAGTCGGATTCCGTAACATCGCCGTCCATGACTCCCCACCGTTGAACTTTAAGCCATTATTAAATGATTTCAAACCGTTTTTAGAAGTCCTCCTCCACTATGTGGAAGAACAAGGCTAAGCCGGCTTCTCATGCGGAAGCCGGCTGTCTAGCGCCGCAGACCGTTCATCAACACGCGGATCGTCCGTTCCATCTCGGCCTCATCGTCCCAATGATGCTCCGGCAAAAAAAGAAAACGGGTAGCTAAAAAACCGGCAAACGATGTGATCGTCAAACGGATGACAGAATCAACAGGGAGCTCGGCCAACTCCCCTTTTTCTTGAAAATGGCGGACAATGCGGGCAAATTTCGGATACACATGCTCTGTAAACACGTGTCGAAAGCATTGTTTAATTTCAGAATGAAACGCTACTTCCTGCCAAAGTATACGAATCGCCGGCAAATATTTTTTCACAAAAGCGTAGCGATTCGATAACAACGTACGCAAAAACTGTTCGTACGTCTCATATTCGTTGTCAAACACTTCACGGACAAATTCTTTCGCTAAAAACGGAGCAACAGACTTAAATAATGTCGGCGTGACGATGGCTAACAACAAGTCCTTTTTTGTCTTATAATGGCGGAAGATCGTTCCTTCCGCCACCCCGGCCTTTTTGGCAATTTCGCTCGTCGAAGTCGCCGCATACCCTTTCTCGGCAAACATTTCGACGGCAGCTTCCAAAATTTTTAATTGCTTTTCGCTGAACTTTTCTTTTGTTCCATCTATTTGCAGCAGCTCGTGAATCCATGAATGCTCGCTCATTGTTCTACCCCTTACAGCTTGCGATATTTTTTCAACGCTACTACATTTAATACCATAAACAACACCGTAAACCCAAGCAGCACGTATATGTCAGCAGCGATCGTACTCCATCCTTGGCCGCGCACCATAATGTCGCGCAACGCGTTTGCCCCGTACGTAAGCGGCATGACGACACTCAGTGAACGCAGCCATTCTTCCATTGTATCAAGGTTGAACAAACCAGAGAAAAACACTTGCGGAATAACAACAAGCGGGATAAACTGCATCATTTGCAGCTCGCTGTTGGCAAACGCTGATAACAGCATCCCAAGTGCAAGCGCCGTCATCGCTAGCAAAAACGTAATAATCAGCACATACCCGAATGAACCTTCCATCATCATGTCAAGCACATCAATAGCAAACCACGAAATCAAGCTGGCTTGAACGGTCGTAAACAGCCCAAATCCGATCATATAACCGGCGACTATCTCCCAGCGCCGCAGTGGCGTCGCCATGAGCCGCTCGAGCGTCCCGTTCGTCCGCTCACGCAAAAATGACACCCCGGCAATCAAAAAGACGAAAAAGAAGATGAAAACACCAATCAACACTGGACCGAAATAATCGAAAGACGCCATGTCGCTTGACCCGTGCCAATACGTTGTTTTCAGTTGAAATGAGGGGGTGGGCACCATCGACTGGAACGCCTTTTGCACCGTGGCCAGCGCCGCCTGATTGGCGGTCGGGTCGCTTCCTTCGAGCGTAATGTGCGGAGCGCTTCCGTTCATGTTAAGCCATGCGTCAATCTCTTGATCGTCCAGTTGTTTTCGCGCTTGTTTTGCCGACAGCTCTTTCACGTTCGCTCCCGCTTCTTTCAGCTTGTCAACAACTGCATCAGGCACGTTGTCGCTGACAGCAATCACCGGTGTGTATTCTTCGCCATTAAACACGAAATCCATTAACAACAAGACGAACATCGGCGCGACAATCATGAGCGCCAACGTCCGTTTGTCGCGGAAAAACTGGTGGATGATGCGAACGACAATCGCCATCACTCTCATTGATGGACACCCCCGAAATGTAAAAATGCCTGTTCGAGCGTTTGCGACTTAGTTTCGCTCTTTAACTCGTCCGGGCGTCCAACGGCAAGCAACCGGCCATCACGAATCATGCCAAGCCGTCCGCACTTTTCCGCCTCATCCATGATATGTGTCGTCACAACGATCGCGGTGCCACGCTTTTGAATCTGCTTGAGTTCTGCCCAAATGGACTGACGTAACACTGGATCGATGCCGACTGTCGGCTCATCCAAAATAAGCACTTCCGGTTCGTGAAGCAAGGCGATTGCTAACGACAACCGCCGTTTCATCCCACCCGAGTATTGGTGTACCGGCTTCTTCCGATCATCTGCCAAGTTGACGAGCTCCAGCATGTCATCGATTCGTTCTTTTTTCTTTTTCCCTCTCAATCCATAGATAGAAGCAAAAAATTGCATGTTTTCTAGCGCGGTCAACTCCCCGTACAGCGCATCGGATTGAGCCATAAATCCAATACGCTTCATCGTTGTAAGCTCCGGCATATCCGCACCGAGCACACGAACCGCTCCTTCGCTTGCTTGATCGATGCCGGCGATCATGCGCACCAATGTCGTCTTGCCCGCTCCCGATGGACCAAGCAGGCCGAAAATTTCCCCCGCATGGACATTTAGGGACACATCGTCAATAACAATCTTTTTTCCAAACCGCTTCGAGACATGCTCAACTTGAATACATGGGTCGGCAGCCATGCTTCTCCTCTCCTTAGTTTATATTAGTGAGTAATCACTCACTAATAGTATACAAGAGAACGACCACCTTTGTGAAGTGAGTAATCACTCACAACACAAAAATGTTTTAGCTGCCGACCGTTCGGCAGCCTGTTTACGATTTCATCGTCTTGATGTCTTGCCAGCCGTAGCACCACTCCCATAACGCTTTTCCGCCGATTTCCACCTCTTCTTCGGCGATCTTTTCACCGCCAAGCCGTTCGTAAAAGTGGCGCGACGGGTTGTCGGCGAGCACCCAGACGACCATCGAATGAATTCCTTTTTGTTTCAAATCACTGACTAACGTTTGAACGAGCTGATGGCCGAGTCCTTTTCCTTGCGCCTCTTTAAGCAAGTAAATCGCGTACAGCTCGCCATCATATTTTGCTGTTGGCCCATCGGTCATTCGATTTGAGCCGCCAGAGACAAACCCGACGACGCGCTCATTTTCTTGGACGACAAATACAGAATGATCCGATTGGCTGAGCACTTTCTCCCATAACGCTTGTTTTTCTTCCAAGGATAACGTCTCCAAATACGTCGCTGGCACGATGCCGACATACGTCGTCTTCCAACTTTCAACGTGAACGGAAGCGATCGCCGCCGCATCGGCCAGTGTCGCTTTGCGGATCATCGTTCTCCCCCTCCGTTCCCCTAGCTGAAATGTTTTCATCTTAACGAAAAAGGCGAAACGGTACAGTTCCGCCCGCCTTCTTTTCCTTGCCTCCCTTTACAGCGCTTCATCATCGACACTGTCAAGCCAACGCTCAATGTGGCTGACAACTGATGCGACCGCGCCATCCGCAAACGGCGATATCAGATGAGCGCTTTTAACAAGCTCAGTAAACGGCCGGCTGCCGCCTAACCGGCAAAGCGCCACATAGTCGCGCCACGCAGAATCCTTATCGTCCTGCGCCCGTTTCCAAAACTGGAATGCACACACTTGGGCGAGAGTATAGTCAATGTAATAAAATGGATCGGTGTAAATGTGCCCTTGCCGCTGCCAAAAGCCGCCGCGCTCAAGGTAATCGTATCCAGCATAATCCCTTGTCGGCAAATACGCCTTTTCGATGTTGCGCCATACGTTCTTCCGCTCGGTTGGCGTCATGTCCGGATTCTCATAGACAGCATGCTGGAATTCATCGACTGCGACACCATACGGCAAAAACAAGAGCGCATCGCTCAAATGAGCGAACCGATATTTATCGGCGTCCTCGGCGAAAAACAGCTCCATCCACGGCCATGTGAAAAATTCCATGCTCATCGAGTGAATTTCACACGCTTCGAGCGTCGGCCAGTTGTATTCTGGAATGTCGTAATGACGGCTTTCATACACTTGGAACGCATGACCAGCTTCATGGGTCAATACGTCAATGTCGCCGGATGTTCCGGTGAAATTCGAGAAAATAAACGGCGCTTGGTAATCATCGATATACGTGCAATAACCGCCACTCGCTTTTCCTTTTTTGGCGACGAGATCCATTAATTCATGTTCAACCATATAACGGAAGAAAACACCGGTTTCCGGAGACAGCTCTTCATACATACGCCGCCCGTTTTCGATGATCCAAGCTGCGTCCCCCTTTGGTGCCGGGTTGCCGGTCGGAAACATAAATGGCTCATCATAATAGTAAAGCTTATCGACTTTGATGCGCCGCCGTTGGCGCTCGCGTAGCTTAGATGCCAGTGGGACGATGTGTGCTTTCACTTGCCGACGAAAGTTCGCAACCATTTTGGCGTTGTAATCCGTTCGGCCTAAGCGGGCATAACCGAGTTCGATGAAGTTTTGAAATCCTAATTTTTGGGCGATCGCAGTACGGATATGAACGAGTTCATCATACAGTTCATCGAGCTCTTTTTCATGGTCCGTGAAAAATGAAAACCGTGCTTCGCTCGCACGCTTACGCATCGTGCGGTCCGGTGATTCAACAAACGGCTGCAGCTGCGCGAGCGTCCGCTCTTCACCTTCAAACATAATTTTTGCCGACGCGATCAGCTTTGTATATTCGCTTGCCAGTTTATTTTCTTTTTGCAAATCCTCCATAATCGCCGGGGCATATGTTTTCAGCTGCGTCTCCGCCAAGGCAAACAACTGTTTCCCCCACGTCTCTTCAAGCTCTGCGCGAAACGGCGAAGCGACAAGATCACGGTAATAGTCATTCACGAGTCCCTTGACAACCGGTTCAGTTTCATCAAAAAAGTCTTGCTCTTTTTTATAAAATTCGTCGTTCGTATCAATCGTGTGGCGGATATGGCAAAGGTTCGCCATCGTGCTGTAGCGGCGGCGCAGTTCATTGATCCGCTTCATCGCCTCGTGCTGCAAGGCAGCGCTCCCTGCGCGTCGGAACGAATCGAGCGCATCTTGAAACGATGCCTGCAGCTGATCAATGTCAGGCCGCTCATAACGAAACTCGGAAAACTTCATCATTCATCCCCTTTTCTTTCATGATCACCTTTTCACGGAATATAACAGCGGGAACAGATGCACCCGATTGGAATGGATCTTTCCCATGTTTCATCAACCACATTGTATATTCGTCAGAGTTGAAAAATCTCCTCTTTTTCCAACTTCTTAAATCCATTTCTATTTTATACTACATCAGCTCAAAACCTTTATCGGGGCTGATGGGACTATTCCTTATTGGCACCGGTGTTTTCATAACAAGAAATTAATAAAAATTAGTTAATTATTATGTAAAAAAGAAAGAGGATGCATGAATATTCAACATCTCGTCCCATTCTTTCCAACAAAAACATATTGACGTTTTTTGTTGAATTAAGTAATATAATGTCGACAACAACATACCCCTCTCCACTTCAATGGGATAGAGGTTGCGATGAATAAAAGTAGTTTCGCTGAGGCTGGAGCACTGATGAAGCGAAATGAAAGGATTCATCGCCGAAGTTTGCGACGCGCTCCGGCGGCGCAAGCTGGGCCTGCGGCCGAACAGGTGCAGGACTGCCATCGTTCTAGAACGATGGAGCGCTATCGCATTCGTTGGATGCGGACGTGTAATGCACCCGTTGAAACAATATGGGTGCTTTTTTTATTGTTTACCTTTGGCGAAGAAAGGAGTTTTCCATCTTGAACAACAACCGACAACTTGGATTTTGGGTGCTAACGGCGTTAGTCGTTGGCAATATGGTCGGATCCGGCATTTTTATGCTGCCGCGCTCACTAGCCGAGGCGGCCAGTCCCCTTGGCGTCATGTTCGCTTGGCTATTGACCGGCGCTGGTGTCTTAGCGACGGCGCTGGTGTTCGGCAACTTAGCGATCCGCAAACCGAACTTGAGCGGCGGGCGGGCCGCAAATTTACGCGAAAGAGCTGTTCCCAAAAGGTTCTAACTTGTCGATTTTATCTGGTTTTATGTCGTCATGGGGCTATTGGGTCGGTAACTTCGCGGGAAACGTTGCCATTATCACGACGTTGGCAAGCTACTTGTCGACATTTTTCCCCGTGCTAACAAGCGACAAAACAGTACTCGTGATGGGTTCATTTACGTTAAAGCTTGGGAATTTACTGACATTCATCATCTGCACGGTGCTTCTTTGGGTGACGCACGTCATTATTTTGCAAGGTGTAGAAGGTGCCGGCAAGTTGAATTTTGCTGCGACAGCGGCGAAAGTGCTCGGCTTTTTCCTGTTTATTGTTATCGCTTTGTTCGCCTTTGATAAGGCAGTCATCGGTCCACTTGACGCCCCACGTTATGACGGGAATGGCCAGCCGCTCAGCCTGCTCGGGCAAATCAACAATGCCGCTTTATCGGCGCTTTGGGCATTCATTGGCGTTGAATCGGCGATGGTGTTCGCCGCGCGGGCGCGCAAACAGGCAGATGTGAAGCGAGCAACGATCGCCGGTCTCTTGATCTCTTTAGTCATTTATATCGGCATCAGCATTCTGGTGATGGGCGTCTTGCCGCAAGACAAGCTCATTCAATCGGACAAACCGCTCGTTGATGCCATTGTCGCCATCATCGGCCCAATCGGCGGCTACGTGCTCGCTGGGCTTGGGCTCATCAGCTTGATCGGTTCGACGCTCGGCTGGATTTTGTTGAGCGCTGAAGTGCCATACCAAGCGGCAAAACAAGGGATGTTTATGCCGGCATTTTTACGAGAAAACAAAAGACGCGTACCAAACTTCTCGCTACTACTATCAAACTTAGCAGCCCAGCTGTTCATTTTCTCGACCATTTCCAATTCGATAGCGGCTGCATTCGACTTTGTCATTTACATCGCTACGCTCGCCTATCTCGTTCCGTATTTGATCGCTTCCGTCTTCCAGCTGAAGCTCGTGCTCACTGGGGAAACATATGAGGCAGCGCGCGGGCGGCTAGGTGATGGGATTATCGCTGTTTTTGCAACCGTCTATTCGATCTGGGTCGTCATCGCTGGCACGGCGGACATGAAAACGTTCCTGCTCGGCGTCGCCTTGTTGACTAGCGGCGTGATCTTCTACCCGCAAGTGAAAAAAGCGGCGCAGCAAACAAATGAAAAAGAAAAATTATCAGCGTAACGAACAACGAACGTCCATCAATGGGACGTTCGTTTTTTATTTGCCGGCAGGATTTTTCTTTCGAAACACGAAATAAGATACCATCCTAACTTTACTTATGGAAAGAGGAGGTCGCTCATGAACAATGGACAACCGCTGAAACACCGCGGCGTGACTGTAGAAGATCTACTTCGCCTCCGCTCGGTGCGCGATCCGCACTATGCGTCGGACGGAACGCACGGCGTGTTCGTGCAAAAATCGATCGATGAGGAAAAACAATACTGCTCTCATCTATACATATGGACCGAAGACGGAGCCATCCGCCAATGGACGTTCGGCCGCTGGCGCGACACGAGGCCGCGCTTTTCCCCGGACAGCAAAACGATCGCGTTTTTGTCCGATCGCTCCGGACACACACAGCTTTGGCTGTTGCCGGCTGACGGCGGCGAAGCGCGCCAGCTGACGTTTTTCAAAAACGGGGTGCGCGATTACGTTTGGGCGCCGGACGGGACGTTTCTTATCGCTTTGACGACGCTTGGCGACAACGAAACGATCGACGACCGCGAAGAGCCGAAAAAAAAGGAAACGAAGCCAGCTGACCTGAAACCGCGCGTGGTGGAGCGGCTCTATTACAAATCAGACGCATCAGGTTTTCTTGACGGCAAACAGGCGGTGCTCGTGTGCATCGATGCAACATCAGGAAAAACGGAAGCGTTGACGAGCCGCGAGGAGGAAATCAGTTCGTTTGCGATTTCGCCCAATGGACGGACGCTTGCCTTTGTGGCCAACCGAAACGAAGATCCGGACACAACCTTTACACGTGACATTGTGTTGCTTGATCTCGAATCGAAAGCGGAAACAAATTTGACGAAGGGAAGCGGCACATTCACCTCGCTCGCTTGGTCGCCGGACGGAACAAAGCTCGCCGCCATCGGCCATGATTTGGCTTTTCTCGGGGCGACGATTCACCAGCTTTACGTTTTTGAGCCGGAGCGTGGAACGAAACGGGTGCTGACCGCCGACTGGGACGTTCATCTCGGCGATGCAATGGTCGGCGATACACACGCCGATGCAAAAGGTCCTGGCCCGATTTGGAAACGCGATGGAACCGGCCTATACGTCACCGCCTCAGAACGTGGGCGCGTCAATGTATATTTCGTCCCGCTTGATGGACCTATCGTGCCGATCATCGAAGGGGACTTTCATGTGTACGGCCTCGCCATTCATCCGAATGAACAGCAGGCCGTTGCCGCGATTAGCGAGCCAACGATGATTGGAGATTTGTATACCATCTCACTTGAAAGCGGCACAAAAACGCGGCTCACTAGGGTCAATGAAGCGCTCGAGAACGAAGTCACGTTCGCCGATGCCGAACCGTTTACTTATCAATCAACGGACGGTTGGGACATTCAAGGTTGGATCATGAAGCCACCGAGGCTTGGCGACGGGGAAAAAGCTCCGCTTGTCGTCGAAATTCACGGCGGACCACATACAATGTACGGATTTACGTTTTTCCATGAGTTCCAGCTGCTCGCTTCTTCCGGCTACGTCGTGCTGTTTACGAACCCACGCGGAAGCCATGGATACGGCCAATCGTTTGTCAATGCCGTGCGCGGCGATTACGGCGGCATGGATTATGAAGACATTATGGCCGGTGTGGACGCCGCCATCAAGCAGTTTGCCTTTATTGACGAGACACGTCTTGGCGTTACCGGCGGCAGCTACGGCGGGTTTATGACGAACTGGATCGTCGGTCACACCAATCGCTTCCGGGCCGCTGTTACCCAGCGCTCGATTTCCAACTGGCTCAGCTTCGCCGGTGTGAGCGACATCGGCTACTTTTTCACGAAATGGGAAGTCGGGTGCGACGTCTGGGAAGACGCTGAGCGGCTTTGGCATCATTCGCCGCTCAAGTACGTCAAAAATGTGCGCACGCCGCTTTTAATTTTGCATAGCGAGCATGACTATCGCTGCCCGATCGAGCAGGCGGAACAGTTGTTTATCGCATTGAAACAACTCGGGCAAGAAACAAAGCTCGTCCGCTTCCCGGACGCCAACCATGATTTGTCACGCACCGGGAACCCGGCGCTTCGCCTCGAACGGCTTCGCCAAATCGTTGGTTGGTTTGATCACTATTTGAAAGGACCACGGGATTAATCCGAAAGGAGACATGCCATGCACGCCCTTGTCATCGGTGGGACAGGTATGTTGGCTGATGTGTCGCTTTGGCTTGTGCGGGAAGGATATTATGTGTCTGTCATCGCCCGCCGCTACGCACGGATGAAGCAGCTCATCGACTGTGCTGGACAGACGGCATCCATCACCCCGCTTCTTGTTGATTATCGCGACCAAGAAGCGCTTTGTTCGCTGATTTCTCGGACCATCCAAAAAAACGGAACTTTTGATCTCATCATTGCGTGGGTGCATACGGACGGAAAACAGGCGCTTCCGACCGTCATCCAAAAAAATAGCAGACATCCCGGCCCTTGGCGTTTGTTTCACGTGCTCGGCAGCCGCGCCGATCCAGCCGAGGCGAAAGCGGAACTCTGTTTGCCTGCCGCTTGTCTTTATCGGCAAGTTCAGCTCGGTTTTGTCGTGGAAGAACACGGTTCGCGCTGGCTCACCCATCAAGAAATCAGCGACGGCGTCATTGATGCCATTCGGCGTGATGCGCCGTTTCATCTGGTCGGCACCCTAGATCGATCAGAGAAGAAGCGCCCACGTTAACGGGAGGCGCCCTCTCGTTCGTCCCGAGAGGGCGCCTTATCTCCCATTGCTGCGGATGATTTCACGATGGAAGCAACTTCACGTAATCACCCGTTTTTAAACCGGCCGCGTTCTCTTCACCGTTGTCAATGTGCATATGTAACGCAAAGTCTTCACTGACGCGGACGGTCACTTCGTCAAAAATGAGAGCGCGCTCCTCTTGCGTTTTCACTTTCATGACTTGCTTGTCGCGGACGCTAAACGTTTCCGTATCTTTCGACGTCATATGAATGTGGCGCTTGGCAATGATGACCCCTTGTCTGCCGTCACCGTTCCATTCAGCCCATGAATCGTCATTCCTGGCGTTCCCTCAGTATCCCCGACAAGCAAACAGGCAGTGCGACAACGGCTTGAGCACTGTCAGTTCGACGTCTTCCACGAACAGAGTCGCCATATTTCGCATTTTTAACAAAAATGAAAGAGACCGACGAACTGTCAGTCTCTGTTTTGCTGGGCGTTTTTCGCCCCATATCCTAATTTTTTTAGCAAAGTGATCGCCTGCTCTTTCTCCTCCGCTGTGAGCGCTGATATCGTTTCATGAATTTTTTCTGCATGCTTGGGAAAGACGCGCTCAATAAACCGCCGACCTTCTTCCGTAATCGATGCATACGTGACGCGCCGGTCTCGTTCACAAGCACGACGGACGATTAGCCCTTTGTTTTCAAGTTTGTCGACAACGTAAGTGATGCTGCCGCTAGCGAGCAAAATTTTTTCACCGATTTGCTGGAGCGGCTGGTCGCCTTTATGGTATAACAGTTCTAACACCGCAAACTCAGTCGGATTCACCCCGCACGAACAGATCGATTTGTTCACTTGGTCACTGACAGCACGATACGCCCGTGACAGTACAATAAACAGCTTTAATGATTGCTCAAGTTCTTGTTCTTTCTGTTCCATGGCATTCAACCCTTTACATTTGACCATTTCTTACTTGCATTATACCGAAACGGCAAACAGACAAGCAACCGTTTTTGCTAGCTACCTATGCATTTTGCTCGCCACCGTCTTCCCAATTCGTTATGATAATTTATTATATGAAGGCGCTTGGGCGATTGTCACATTTATATGATCATTGCATATGAAAAAGTAAAGGATGATGAGGGGGGAATTGAATGAACCAGGTGTTGGTCGGCAGCGTGCTTTCTGCCTTATCGACAGGACTTGGCGCCGTGCCGATTTTGTTTTTGGCTAAATCACTCACCCACCGCTGGCGTGATATACTGCTAGCGTTTTCCGCTGGCATTATGATGGCAGCCTCGATGGAAAGTCTCATTCCCGAAGCGTTAAAAACCGGCGGCTTGGGAGCACTCGTAATCGGCCTGGCGGCAGGTGTGCTCATCTTAACGTTGCTCGAGATGACTGTTCCCCATATCGACTTGGAACATACAAAACATGGCTTACAGTTTGACGAAAAAGCGATGCTCATTATCGCTGCCATTACGATGCACAATCTTCCTGAAGGGTTGTCCGTTGGGGTCAGCTACGCATCCGATGCCGCGACGACCGGCAATTTGATCGCATTGGCCATCGGTTTGCAAAACGCGCCGGAAGGATTTTTAGTCGCCTTATTTTTAGTTCATCAACAAATTAGTCGCTTGAAAGCATTTCTTATTGCCACGTTGACAGGAGCGGTCGAAATCGTCACATCGCTGCTCGGTTTTTATTTAACCTCCCTCTTCCGCGGTTTAGTCCCGTACGGATTGGCGTTTGCCGCTGGGGCTATGCTGTTTATTATTTATAAAGAGCTCATTCCCGAAAGCCATGGCGATGGAAACGAACGGACATCGACATATGCATTTATTATCGGCATTGTATTCATGATTTTTTTAACGCAATCGTTTTGATCAAAAAAAGAGAGGGTGCCCTAAAGACAAACGGGACACCCCTTTTTTATATGCGCTTTTATGAAGACGATGGAAAGCAGGCAGCTTTTTCCATGTCTACCTAGATAACTAGAAAAGGCATCTTGTTGCGGGAGCCTCTCAACTATTATGAATTCACTTCTTCTTTTTCTTCGTACGGATGGGCGACCCAACCGGACGGATCAATAAATAACCGGACAGCAACAACTTGGCGGTCATCCATCAATGTGAAGTAATGCGGATTTCCTTCCGGCACAGAAATGACATCGCCCGCTTCCAACTCGACGTCAAAATAACCGGTTTCTTTGTCTCCTTTGATGATGAAAATGCCGTGACCGGCCGTAATGGCGCGCACTTCATCCTCTGTGTGGATATGCACTTGCTCAAATTTTTTCAGCAGCTCTTCCAAGTTTGGAGTCGCATCAGACAGGGCGACGATATCCCATGTTTTGTAGCCACGACGCGCCGCCAAGTCTTCGATCTCATCTTTAAACGTCGCCAAAATTTCCTCTTTTTCTTCGTCAGTGAGCACATATTTGTCGCGTAAATGTTCCGGTAGTTTTGTAATATCCCAATGCTCATACAAAACACCTTGGCTGTTTAAAAAAGCGCGGACATTGTCTTCCCCTTCAATCACTTGGCCCGTTTTTTTCACTTTAATCACTGCCATCGTCAAATCCCCCTTTAAAAATATATCGGTTAGTCAACTAGCGGCACAGCGGCCCGTTGTAATAATAGCCGCTTCACCTGCCAGCTGAACAAAAACTCCCACGCTTCCAAATGTTTTTTCGCTTCAAACGCATCACGACCCCAAACGGTAATACCGTGGTTTTGGATCAAAACAGCCCCCGTATCACCGTCGATATGCTTGGCAAATTCATTAGCCAAAGTCGGGATGTCGGCGTAATTGTCAATGATCGGAATGCGCACTTCCGCATTTTCTTCCCAGATGCCAAACGCCTTAATAATTTCTTGACCCGAAAAGACTACTTCCCTGTTTTGAGCGTACACGTCGGAAATGATGTTATTGTCGACCGTATGAACGTGCAAGACGCAGCCGGCATTCGTCCGCCGATAAACCTCGACGTGCAAAAGCGTCTCCGCCGACGGCTTCAAATGCGTGTCTTCCACCGGTTTTCCATCGGCGTCGATGAGCAGAAAATCTTCGCTTGTCTGCTTCCGTTTATCTTTGCCGCTTGCGGTGACAAGGAACGTCAACGGGGCATCGGTCACTTTGAGCGACAAATTGCCGCTTGTCGCAAAAAACCAATCACGGGCGGCGAGCTCAGCTTTCACTTCCGCAAGTTCATTCCATTTTTTCAACATAATGCTCATGCGATCACCTCCAGCCGCTGCAAATGATCCACCACATCAAAAAATGTCGTAAACGGTGCATGCGGCAAATCGAGCTCTTGACATTTCTTAAGCAAGAAATCGCGCGCCAGCACGTAATCCGCTTGCTTCGCCACTGCCAAGTCGGTAATCGAATCACCAATGACGACATGATACCCGTCCGGACGGGCGAGCTTTCGAAGAAGTGACGGCTTGCAACAGCCGCAGCCGTTTTGGCACTTACCGTCGCACGCGTGTGGCCATGTGATGCGAATCATCTCGCTGCTGAAATCGGAGCCATTGCAAAAAATGCGTTCTTTGTCGATCAGTCCGTCTAGCATTGGATAGACAAAAAAGTCGATGCCGCCACTCACAATATAGAGCGGAATGCCTTTCTCTTTCGTAAATGCGACAAACTCTCGAAAGCCTTCGCGCAGGCGGGCGGTGCTAAGCAAAAAGTCAACGATCTCGTCTTTCAACGCCGACGGAAGGAGGGAAAACATCTTTCCGACCCCTTCTTGAACCGAGAGGCGCTCAGCGAGAATGTCGTCTTTCAGCGCTTCCCACTCCGGTGGAGCAAACTGCTTCATAATCGCAATGATGTTGTCATTTTCTGTAATCGTCCCGTCAAAATCACAAAAGAGAACAAGCTGTTTTTTCATGCTTCCACCTCAATCGCGCCCCAGCGGTCGATCGCTTTTTGCAACGCCTCGTTTTCTTTCGCTGCTTCGCGGAGCAGACGGCCGGCAAGAGCCGCATCAATGGCAGCACGAAACGCCTGCCCACCGCCGATCGCCCCGTCCGGATGGCCGTGAATGCCGCCGCCAGCGTTGACAATGCAGTCAAGACCGAAATCGCGGACAAGAAGCGGCACGAGCCCCGGATGAATGCCGGCCGACGGTACCGGAAACGCGCGCGCAAACGGCTCTTGTTCATCGGTGAGCGCCCGAGCAATGCCAAGCGCCTGTTCACGCTCAAGCGCGACGCTGCCATATGGCGATGGGAACAAGACAAAATCAGCTCCCGCAAGCCGCAAAAACTTTCCGAGCAGCAGCGACGGGGCGACCCCGTAAAACTCAGACGGCGTCATGGCACCGCTAAACGCCGGGTGAGCCATGATCGGCACATTGATATTCTCGTCCTCGCGCAACCCTTGCAAAACATCAAGCCCATAGGTGAACACGTTAAACAAGAGCACATCAGCGCCAAGCTCGGCTGCCCGTTTCGCTTTCTCTTTCAGTTCAAACGTTTTGCCGGTCAAGTTGACGGCGTACAGCGTCCGTTTGCCTGTTTGTTCATACACTTCTTGGAGCGCCGCCTTGCCCGCGGTGATCCGCTTTTCAAACGGCAACAACTCATTGTCAAATAAAATTTCGTCATCTTTCACTAAGTCGACGCCGCCAAGTGCCTGTTTCTTTAATTCGGACGTCAAATACGCCAAATCGCGGCCGATGATACCTTTAAAAATGCTCATCAATAGCGGGCGGTCATATACCCCGACTTTTTCACGAATACCGGCAATGCCAAAACGCGGTCCCGGAAAATGCCGTTTCCATTCGTCCGAAAGCTCAAGATCAAGCAACCTCACTTCACCATCAAGCGACAGTTTGCCAAACGTCGTTGCCAAGAGCGCTGGTAAATCAGCACTAAAGTTGACCGTCGGGTAAGCAATTTTGACGATCGCCCGCTTCAGTCGCTTGCCGAAATACTCGTTCGCCGGACCGCTTTCCCCAAGTTCTTCAATCCCGACGACTTCTCCCTTATGTTTGCGAAGCTGCTCTTGCTCTAATGCCGGCAAATCCGTCCATGTGCCGACCGTCAAGCCGAGCGCAATCCCTTCTGCTTTTTTGCGAATGTCTTTCTCATCATGCAGCAAATACGTGGCAATCACTGTGCTCATCATTCATCCCTCTTTCCTAAAGAAAAAAGCCTCTTCACTAAGAAGAGGCATCATTCGTCCATGGCACTCTTCTTATCTCTCAGCGTTTCCGCTGCAAGAATTAGCACCGTGCTTGATATGCCAAGCCGGTTGCCGGGCTTCATCGGGCTCGTCCCTCCGCCTACTCTTGATAAGAATCATTGCGTATTTATGAACTTGTCAAACAATTTTGTCGAGTATGGCAAATGTACTTTGAATTATGACAGCCTCTGCCGCTGTTGTCAATCATTTTTTTCAAAACAGCCCGAGACGCCCGATCCGTTCAGCTGCTTCGACAAGACGCGCCTCATCTGTCAACAGACCAACGCGCACATAGCCTTCGCCGTGCTTGCCAAAACCGATGCCCGGAGCGACCGCCACGTGTACGCGTTCAAGCAGTATGTCGGCAAACTCAGCGGACGATAATCCTTTCGGTACGGGAAGCCAAGCGAAAAACGATCCAGACGGTGCCGGCGCCTCCCAACTGATGCGGTGCAAGGCAGAAATGAACGTATTGCGGCGCGCTTCATACAATGCGACGAGCTCCGTGACGCAATCTTGCGGACCGAGAAGCGCCGCGGCAGCCGCCTCTTGAACAGCGCCGAACAAACTGACATACAAATGATCTTGCAACAACTCAATCGCCCGGATGATCTGTTCATTGCCAACGGCAAACGCGACACGCCAACCGGCCATATTGTACGTTTTGGAAAACGTGTAAATTTCAACACCGACCTCTTTCGCCCCATCAACTTCGAGAAAGCTGACCGGCTTTTTGCCATCAAAACCGATCGCCCCGTAGGCGAAATCATGCACAACAGCAATGCCGTACTTAGCGGCGAACGCCACTGTTTCAGCAAAAAACTCTTTCGTCGCCGTCGCCCCGGTCGGGTTGTTCGGATAGTTCAAAAACATCAGTTTGGCCTGATCAGCGATCGCTGCCGGAATGGCACTGTAATCAGGCAAAAATTGCTGCTCGGCGATAAGCGGCATCATTTCCATCCGTGCGCGGGCGAGCGCGATCCCGGACCAGTAGTCCGGATAGCCCGGATCCGGGACAAGCACCACATCGCCCGGATTGACGAGGCAAAGCGGCAGCTCAACAAGACCAGCCTTACCGCCAAACAAAATGGCTACTTCGCGGGTTGGATCCACATCAACCCCGTACTCACGCGCATAAAATGCAGCGACTGCTTTTTTCAAAAATGAGTAACCTTGAAACGGCGAATATTTATGGTATTTTGGATTGGCCACTGCCTGTTGCATCGCCTCAACAATATGGCCAGGCGTCGGCTGATCCGGATTGCCTTGCCCTAAATTAATGACATCGTGCCCGGCCTTTATTTTCGCTCCCACTTTGGCGACAAGCGAAGCAAAAAATTGCTTCGGCAACTGTTCAAGCAGTTCGGAAAAAGGAAATTCGGTCGTCATCGCCCACACCTTCTCAAAAATTTCTTGAAATTCTAGTGCAAAATCATATATCGTAAAAAGCAAAATGTAAAGTAAATTTTTTCATTGAGGTGAAAAACAATGACCATCCGCATCGCTTGCCTCCAATTGGATATCGCGTTTGGTGACCCGCAAAAAAACGAACAGCAAGCCGAAAAAGCCGTGGAACTCGCCGTCAAAGAAGGAGCCGATATCATCGTTCTTCCGGAGCTGTGGACGACCGGTTATGACTTGACGCGCTTAGATGAAATCGCTGATGACAATGCCGAACGGGCGAAAACGTTCGCCTCCCGATTGGCACAAACATACGGCATCCATTTTGTGGCCGGCTCGGTCGCTAAAAAAACGGACGCCGGCGTAACGAACACAATGATTGTCGCCAATCGAAACGGCCAAATCATCAAGGAATATAGCAAAGTTCATTTGTTTCAGCTGATGGATGAGCATTTGCATTTGCAGTCAGGAAACGAGCCAGGCTTGTTTTCGCTTGATGAGTTGTCGTGTGCCGGGGTCATTTGCTATGACATCCGCTTTCCGGAATGGATTCGCACCCACGCCTTGTCTGGAGCCGAATTGTTGTTTGTTGTCGCCGAATGGCCGCTTCCTCGCCTTCACCATTGGAGGACGTTGCTGATGGCGCGGGCGATCGAAAACCAATGCTATGTCGTCGCCTGCAATCGAGCCGGAAGCGACCCGAACAACGTCTTTGCTGGCCATTCGCTCATCATCGATCCATGGGGGGAAATCCTCGCTGAGGCGGATGAGGACCCAGGCATCCTTCTAGCCGACATCGACCCGGCACTCGTCAGAGATGTTCGTTCGCGCATCCCCGTATTTGCTGACCGCCGGCCGCGCCTTTATGAAGAGACGACAAAAAAATTTTTTAAAACGTATTGACAATCGGCCTGCTTAAGCTGTATTATTCGAATCAAGCAACCGAACAATTGCCAACATCACAAAAATTCCAAAAACTAAATAAGCAGATTCGTACTCTTATCAAGAGTTGGCTGAGGGAACTGGCCCAATGAAGCCCAGCAACCGACCGTAATGCTATCGTGAGATAGGGCGCACGCATAAGCGGCGCCGGAAGCGACCCGCTTCCGCAGGGCACGGTGCTAAGTCCACCGGAAAGACAGACGTCTTTCTGGGAGATAAGAGGCGCGAAGACCGAGAATCTTCAAGCCTCTTTCCGTATGTGAAAGAGGTTTTTTATTTGCCAAAACTAAAGGGGGAACGTGAAAATGGCGATTATCCAATCATCTGCTTACGAACCGCTCACCGAACAAAAAGCGACCGCCCTCGCCGTCCGCCTCGGCTTGTTCCGCGACGGAACACCGCTTTTATGCCGTGAGATCGGCGACGGCAACTTAAACTTAGTGTTTCACGTCGTCGACCAAGAAACAAAGCAAGGCATCATCATTAAGCAAGCACTGCCGTACGCGAAAGTCGTCGGTGAAAGCTGGCCGCTCACATTAAAACGTGCGGTCATTGAGAGCAACGCACTGCGCACGTTTGCCAGCTACGTACCACAATACGTGCCAAAAGTCTACTATTCTGACGAATCGCTCGCCATTACGGTGATGGAAGATTTGTCCTATTTACAAATCGCCCGCAAAGGGCTGATTGAAGGGAAAACGTATCCGCTTCTGTCTAGGCATATCGGTGAATTCATTGCCAAAACGGCGTTTTACACGTCTGATTTCGGCATGAACCAACAAGAGAAAAAGAAATTGGCACAAAGTTTTGTCAATCCGGAGCTGTGCAAAATTACGGAAGATCTCGTCTTTACCGATCCGTTTTTCGACCATGACTCGAACAATTTTGAAGACGAATTGCACCTGGATGTGGAAACACTTTGGAACGACGACCGTCTCCATCTCGAAGCAGCGAAGCTGAAGCGCAAATTTTTAACCGAAGCTGATGTATTGCTGCATGGTGATTTACATACTGGCAGCATTTTCGCCAGTGATGACGAAACGAAAGTGATCGACCCGGAATTCGCCTTTTACGGCCCGATCGGGTTTGACCTTGGCCACTTTATCGCCAACTTGCTGTTAAATGCGTTGTCCCGCCCTGAATCAGAGCGCCGTCCGCTCTTTGATCACATCGACCGAACATGGGATGTCTTTACGTCCGTGTTCTCGGAGCTTTGGCGCACCGAAAGTGTCGAAACGTATGCCGCAACGCCCGGCCTGCTTGACGATGTGCTGCGACAAACGTTCATCGACGCCGTCGGCTTTGCCGGCTGCGAAGTCATCCGTCGGACGATCGGCCTCGCCCATGTTGCCGATCTTGACGGCATTGAGCAAAAAGACGAACGGCTTGCGGCAAAGCGACACGCGCTTCGCCTTGGCCGCCGCCTGATCGTTGAACGCGCCGAACTAGACGGAACGGAAGACTTCCGCCGGCTGTTTGTCGAGACGGAACGATAACACCACTCTCTCAAGACGGCCGTTCAACACCACTCCAGGCAAACTGAAACATGTACAAGGAAAGGAAGACGACAATGAGCACATTTGCTATCCCGCGCTCAGTTGAATGGCACGAAACGCATGTGACGATTTTAAATCAACAAAAGCTGCCGTCGGTAACTGAATATCTCGACTTGCATACGCTCGAAGATGTACATGACGCGATCGTGACACTGAAAGTGCGCGGGGCACCGGCGATCGGCATCACCGCCGCCTATGGCTTGGCGCTTGCTGCTTCCCGCTACGAAACCGAATCCGTCGACGAGTTTCAGCGCCGTTTAAAACAAGACCGCGATTATTTGGCGAGTGCTCGCCCGACGGCCGTCAATTTGTTTTGGGCGCTTGATCGGCTCGTTGCCGCCGCTAAAAGCGCCGCTTCCGTCAACGAAGCAAAAACAACACTCGTTCACGAAGCGATCCGCATTCAAATCGAAGATGAAGATGTGTGCCGTCGCATCGGCGAGCATGCCTTGTCTCTTTTTCATCGAGGCGATCGAATCATGACCATCTGCAACGCTGGCTCGATCGCCACCGCCCGCTACGGAACGGCACTCGCCCCATTTTATTTGGCAAAAGAAAAAGGGATTGAGTTGTCCGTCTATGCCTTGGAAACGCGGCCTGTCTTGCAAGGAGCTCGTCTGACCGCCTGGGAACTCATGCAAGCAGGTGTCGATGTGACGCTCATTACTGACAATATGGCCGCACAAACGATCAAGGCGAAAAACATTAATGCTATTATCGTCGGCGCTGACCGGATCGCACAAAACGGCGATACAGCGAATAAAATCGGCACATTTGGCCTCGCCTTGCTCGCCCAATCGTTTGGCATCCCGTTTTACGTCGCTGCCCCGCTGTCAACGATCGACCTGGCGACGAAAACAGGGACGGATATCCCAATTGAAGAGCGTCATCCAGATGAAGTGACCCATCTAAACGGGGTGCGCATCGCCCCGGAAGGCGTCAACGTATACAACCCGGCGTTTGATGTCACACCAAACGAACTCATTACCGCCATCATTACCGAAAAAGGCATCGTCTACGGAGACTATGAAACGGAGCTGCCATCGTTAGTTGCAAAGGAGGAGCACCATGAAACAGCTTAAAATCTCATCGTTCCTTCTTTTCTTGGCCATGTTCTTTGTCTTAGCGGGCTGCACAAATGAGCAAGACGCAATGAGCGCAAAGCCGGCCAATGAAACGAAGGCAACGAATAATGAAACAACCGTTGACAAAACAGCAGCCACAAGCAGTGAAGAGGCCGCCATCCCAGAAAAACTGAAACAGCCAGTGAAAATCGCCGCCATTATGCAGATGTCGATCGGGACGTTCTCATCACAATACATCGCCGGCGTGAAAGAACAAGTGCAAAAGTTCGGCGGTGAAGTGCAAATTTATAATGCCGATAACGATTTAACGAAGATGGCCTCTTATGTCGAGACGGCCATTACGCAAAACGTCGATGCTATTTTGCTTGACCACGGCCGCGCCGACGCGCTCGAAGGTCCCGTGAAAAAAGCAGTTGAAAAAGGCATCCCGGTCGTAGCATTTGACAATGATTTGAACATTCCGGGCGTCACCGTCATCGACCAAGACGACTATAGCCTCGCTTGGAAGACGTTAAAAACACTTGCGGAAGACTTAAACGGCGAAGGCAAAATCGTCACGATTTGGGTCGGCGGTTTTACGCCAATGGAGCGGCGCCATGTCATTTACGACGCATTTAAAAAACGCTACCCAAACATTAAAGAAGTCGCCAAGTTCGGCACAGCGAGCGCTAACACCGCCTTAGACACACAAACACAAATGGAGGCCATTTTGAAAAAATATCCGAATAAGGGCGACATCGACGCCGTTTTCGCCACATGGGACGAGTTCGCCAAAGGAGCAACGCGCGCCATCGAACAAGCCGGGCGCACGGAAATTAAAGTGTACAGCATTGATCTAAGCGATGAAGACTTGCAAATGATTCAAAAATCGAACAGCCCGTGGGTGGCGACGACCGCTACCGATCCAGCCGAAGTCGGTCGCGTTCAAGTACGCTTCGCCTATCAAAAAATCGCTGGTGAAAAAACGCCGAACATTTACTCACTTGAACCGCACTTAGTGAAACGAGCCGATCTGCCGGACAAACAAATATCAATGGGCGAGCTCTCGCAATACATCCCAAGCTGGGGACAATCGAATATCGCCATCTCGCCGTGGATGAAAACATTAGAAGCTCAGGTGAGCCAAAAATGAGCGGCTTGTCAATGAAGGCCATTGAAAAAGCGTTTGGCACGGTGCGCGTGCTTAACGGCGTGAACTTTGACGTCCGTCCGGGCGAAGTTCACGCCCTTTTAGGCATGAATGGTGCTGGCAAAAGCACGCTCATGAACATTTTAGCCGGCGCCATTCTGCCGGACGCCGGCACCATCACGATCGACGGCACCCCGTGCGCGTTTTCGTCGCCGCGTGAGGCGAAGCAGGCGGGCATTGGCCTTGTCGTCCAGGAAGTTGACACGGCGCTGTTTCCCGGCTTGCCGATTTACGAAAACTTAGCAGCTGATGAACTAGCTGACGTCAAACACCATCCCATCCGCTCGCTGCGCGAAGAAAAGAAGTGGGCCGCCGCACTTCTTCACCGTGTCGGCCTTTCCATTCCACCGACGAAGCTCGTGCGTGACTGTTCACTCCATGAAAAGCAGCTCATCGTGCTGGCGAAAGTATTGTCATCAAACGCGCGCTACATCATTTTGGACGAACCGACCGCCGCGTTAAGTGAGGCGGAAACAAAGCGGCTGTTTGCCATCATTCATGAACTGAAACAGCAGGGAGTCGGCTTTATTTATATTTCTCATAAGCTCAAAGAGGTGCAGGAAATCGCCGATCGACTAACGATTTTGCGCGATGGACGCATCATCTATCAAGGCGCTGCCGGAAGCCTGTCGCTTGAAGACATCGTCCTTCACATGACCGGGACAAAGCAGGCCGCCACTGCAAAACAAGCGCGTACGTACGGAAGCGAGATCGCCTTTGCCGCCCGCGGAATCAAGATCGACAAAACGAGCACAACAGTCGATATATACGCCCATCGCGGTGAAATTGTCGGCATCGCCGGTTTGGTCGGCGCCGGCAAAACAGAGCTCGCTGAAAGTCTCGTCGCTCACCGGAAAACGTCTGGCGAATGGCAGCTTGACGGCCAACACTATACATTTTCGTCGCCATATGAAGCGATTGCCGCCGGTCTTTGCCTAATCCCGGAAGAACGGCGCAAACAAGGGCTGTTTTTGCCTGAGTCGGTGCAGACGAATTTAACCGTCCGCCTCCTTTCTTGGTTGTCGCGTTGGCAATGGATCAGTCGGATGAAAGAAACGGACGCAGCCAATGGGCTCGTTCGCTCACTCGGCATCCATCCGCCATCACCATCCACCGCCGTCCGCCATTTGAGCGGCGGCAACCAGCAAAAAGTCGTGATCGGCAAATGGCTGAACACGAACGCGCGTGTCTTTTTATTCGATGAACCGACGAAAGGAATCGATGTTCATGCCAAACAAGATGTATTTTCCATTATCCGCACTCTTGCTGATGAGGGGAAAACTGTGCTGTACTTTTCAAGTGAATTTCGTGAGCTGCTAGAAGTTTGCGACACGATTTATATCATGGTAGACGGCCGGCTGCTCGCCCGTCTGCCGGCCGCTGAATTAACCTATGAGCAGCTTGTTTATTATTGCAGCGGAGGTGAGATCGATGGCCCAGCCGGCCGTTTCCGCGACACCGTCGAAAAAAGCGGTGTTGTCTACTCTTGAGTTTTTGTATAAACATGGCACACTGTTGGCCATTTTAGCCGTGATCGCCTATTTTGGCATCACACAAGACCAGTTTTTTACGTATGAAAACTTCAGCGACATTTTGCGCTCGATTTCGATCGTGACACTCGTAGCGATCGGCATTACCTTTTCGCTGATCGTTGACGGCTTCGATTTATCGGTCGGCTCGACGGTAAGTCTCGCGACCATCGCCAGTGCAGCGGCGCTCGTTTTGTACCGCCAAGAAATTTTCGTCACGCTGCTCGTTCCGCTTTTACTCGGAATCGCCGTCGGGCTGCTTAATTCGCTATTGATCGTCAAGTTCAAATTGCCTGATTTGCTCGCGACCTTAGCAACCATGTACGCCATTAACGGCGTGCAGCTCACCTATACGAAAGGATTTTCCATTTACAACGACATGCCGCTGCCAGACGGCGGTACGGCGCCGGGCAAATTCATTCCTTCCTTTTTATTTATCGGCCAAGGAGAGTTGTTCGGCATCCCGTTTTCCGTTTTGCTGATGCTGTTCGTTGTCATTGCCGCCCATTTGTTTTTGACATACACAAAACCGGGACGCCTCTTTTATTTGACCGGGGAAAACCGAGAAGCGGCAAGGCTGTCAGGCATTCCAGTGAACCGTTACCGGACGTATGCGTACGTCATTAGCGGCTTTTTCGCTGCTTTAGGGGGCATTGTGCTTGCCTCGCGTATCGGCACTGGTCAAGTATCAGCCGGTGCTTCGTTTTTGATGGATGGCGTCGCCGCCGCCTACATCGGCTTTTCCGTCTTTGGCGCCGGCAAGCCGAATGTCATCGGCACGTTGTTCGGCTCAATTTTGATGGGGGTATTGTTAAACGGCTTGACGATGATGAACGTCCCGTACTACGCTCAAGACATTATTAAAGGCGCCATTTTAGTCGGCGCCCTCGCTCTGTCACATTGGCAAAAAAAATAGCCCCCGATCCCGCCCCTGTAGGTTCAAGTCCCGGGGGCGGCATTTTTTATTTTCCATGCTTCATCCCCGGCCCTTCCGCCCTATTTACAGCGCCGCTCCAGCTCCAATAGCTTCGCTTTCACATCGGTGCGGCTTCCAGCATAGCCGGTCAAGGCGCCGTTTTTGCCGATCACACGATGGCACGGAACAACAATGGCTAGTTCATTCGCCCGATTCGCCTGTCCGACGGCGCGTACCGCTTTCGGGCGGCCAATCTGCATCGCAATATCGGCGTATGTCGCCGTTTCTCCATATGGAATGCGACAAAGCGCCGTCCACACCTCCTGTTGGAAAACCGTCCCATGCCATTTAACTGGAAAATCAAACGTTTGGCGGCGACCGTGGAAATATTCATCCAACTGTGCAAGCGCGCGTTCAAGAAGCGGTGACCGGCTTTCTACAACCGGATGCTCGCTTGCAAACGCGCGCCATTCTTCCGGAAACAGTTCGACTTTCACAATCGCGTCGCCATCAGAAGCAATATAGATATCGCCGAGCAACTCTGAACGGTATACCGCATAGTCAATTGTCATCGTTATCCTCTCTTTCCGTTCGTTCGATCGGCAGCGTAATATGAAATGTCGTGCCGACGCCAACTTCGCTTTCGACGTCAATTTTCCCTCGGTGTTCTTCAATAATTTTATAGCTGACCATCAAGCCGAGTCCAGTGCCGCGCTCTTTTGTCGTATAAAACGGCTCACCGAGCTTTTTAATTTTATCTTTCGGAATACCGCACCCTTGGTCGGTGATTGAAATGCGCACATGACGTCCAGTACGGGCGATGCGCACCGTAATGTCCCCGCCCTTCGGCATCACTTCAATGGCGTTTTTCAAAATATTGATAAACACTTGCTTCAACTGGTTCGGCTCGCAATACACCGGAGGCAGACCGCGCTCGAAATCGGCAATGATTTGCACATTATGCATCATCGCCTGAGCGCTGATTAAATCGATCGTATCCTGCATAATTTTGCAAATGTCATTTTGCTTGTATTGCACCGCCTGGGGTTTGGCCAAGACGAGAAACTCGGTGATGATTGACTCGATCCGCTTCAATTCCGACATAATGACATTAAAATACATCGAATAATCGCCGTCAATGCTTCCTTGCAGCAGCTGGATGAACCCTTTTAACGCCGTCATCGGGTTGCGGATTTCGTGGGCGATGCCGGCAGCGAGCTCGCCGACGACATTGAGCGTATCCGATTTGCGCAGCTGCAGCTCCATTTCTTTACGCTCTGTGACATCGCGAAATCTCATCATCCCTACGCCAGGAATGACTTCTTTTTTCAATGAAAACTCAACGATTTTCTCTTTTCCTTCATCGGAAAATTCAACTTCCCCACTCGCCTCGCCTGCACGTTCACATTGCACAAAGAGCTTATTCAGCTGGCGGCGCGCCCGCTCTGGAACAAGTTCCATCACCGTTTGACCGAGCAACGCTTCTTTTGTGGCGGAAAAAAATTCGCAGGCAATTGGATTAGCGTCAATGATGCGATGCTTCTCATCCCATAACAAAATGCCGTCCATCGCATGGTCGAAAATGCTGCGGAACTTTTGCTCACTTTCACGCAGCTCGCGCTCGATTTTCCGCCGCTCGCTCACATTGCGGAAAATCGTCAAATGATAGCCGTCGATCGCCCCTTTTTTCATCGTAAACTCAAGCTGCTTATCCTCACCGTTCGGCATATGGAACGTTAATTCATCGCGAATTTCTCCTTTGCGCCGGAACTCGCTGAAAATGCGCTTCACCTTTTCATCCCCATATTGCACAAAATCAAGCAAATTGCGGCGTACAAGCAAGTTCAAAGGCAGCTCAAACGTCCGGCTCGCCGCTGGATTGGCGTTGAGTATGTAACCGAAATCATCCCAAATGATAATCGCTTCATGCGCTTGCTCGAAAATGGCCCGGAATCGTTCTTCACTTTTTTGCAATTTAATCTCCATGTTTTTCCGTTCAGTCACATCGCGCATAATGGCCATGTAAAAGCCGCTGTAAACGTTCGACGTTGCCGTCAGCTCAAACATTTTCACCGTTCCGTCAAGGCGAACCAACGACAGCTCGCCTTTGGCCGTTCCTTTTTCCTTCACTTCCGACAACAGACGGGCAAACTCATCAGCACATTCGCGGGCAACAAACTGCTGAAACGACAAATTCAGCAGCTTTCCTTTTTCCAAATTCAAGCTCATTGAAAATGCCGGATTGACGTCGATAAACCGACCGAACTCATCGAAAATGACGATGCCATCGACCGCTCGGTTAAAGACGTCTCGAAACAAAAATTCATGAATGATTCGCTCGCGCTCGAGCGCCTTATGAGCCGAAACGTCGCGCATCATCACCAAATCAAATTCGTTAAAGACATCCTTTTTCATCGAAAATTCAACATGTTTCACCTTGTCATCCGGCAACTTGATGAGCAATTCATCGCTAAACGAACCGAACTTTTGTAGCATGGAGCGCTGAAACAACAAAATATCCGGCGGAACGAGCTCTAAAAATGAAGAGAAGGAACGACCAATCAAGTCAAACTTGTCCATTTCAAACAGCTTGCACGCTGCTTCGTTCACATCGACAAACTCGCCGTTTTTATTTAAAATGACAATCGCATCAAGCGACCTCTCAAAAATGATCGAATAGCTGTTCAACCGTTCTTTTAAGCGTCGGTTTTCCTCTTCAAGCAACCGCACATCTTGTGTCGAATTTTGTTCTTCACGGGGAGAAAGGCTTTGGGCCATATTGATCTCTCCTTGTCCATTGAAACCATATCAACTAATATATATTCTATGTGGAAAAATTTACTCCTTCCTCCATTCACGAAGATTTTTCAAAAATCTTTTCCTCAATGTTCGACAAGTTTTTTTCTTCTTTTTCATTTGGCTAAACTGCATTATAATGTGGGGTTAGTACGATGAAAAGGAGTTTTGCTACGATGAACGTTGTCTGTACGACATTAAATGCCAAATACATTCATATGAATTTAGCCATTCGCTATTTAAAAGCATACGCCCAGCCGGAGTTTGACGTCAAGCTTGTTGAATATACGATTAAAGACCCAGCGATGAACATCGTTGCTGATTTGTATCAGCAACAACCGGATGTCGTCGGCTTCAGCTGTTACATTTGGAACATTGAAGAAACGATCAAAGTCGTAAAAATGTTAAAAAAAGTGGCGCCGGACGTGACGGTCGTCGTTGGTGGGCCGGAAGTGTCTTATGATGTGCGCGAATGGATGGAGCGAGTGCCGGAATTCGATTTTATCGTCATCGGTGAAGGAGAAGAAACGTTTAAACAGCTGCTGTTCGCCTTAAACGGCGATGGGAACGTGAGCGATGTCGCTGGGCTGGCGTTTCGTGACGGAGATCGCATCGTCGTCAACCCGCAACGGAACAAAATCCGCCTTGCCGACATGCCGTCGCCGTTTCGCTTTCCCGAAGATCTTCCGCATCTTCCGAACCGGATCGTTTATGTCGAGACAAGCCGCGGCTGCCCGTTCAGCTGCCAATTTTGCCTGTCGTCCATCGAGGTTGGTGTCCGCTATTTTGACCGCGAAAAAATCAAAGATGACTTGCGTTATTTAATGCAGCACGGGGCGCGGACGATCAAGTTTGTCGATCGGACGTTCAACATCAGCCGCAGCTATGCGATGGATATGTTCCGCTTTTTAATTGACGAGCACGTGCCGGGGACGGTGTTTCAGTTTGAAATTACCGCCGACATTATGCGTCCTGAGGTGATCGAGTTTTTAAACAACGAGGCACCACCGGGGCTATTCCGCTTTGAAATCGGCGTTCAGTCAACGAACGATGAAGTGAACCGTCTCATCATGCGCAAACAAAACTTCGCGAAACTGTCGCGGACGGTGACGATGATTAAAGAGGGAGGGAAAATTACCCAGCACTTAGATTTGATCGCCGGGCTGCCGGAAGAAGATTACGACTCGTTTCGGAAGACGTTCAATGACGTATTCGCCCTCCGTCCGGAAGAACTGCAGCTTGGGTTTTTGAAACTGCTGCGCGGCACTGGGTTGCGCCTGCGCGCCCATGAATACGGCTATGTATATATGGATCATGCGCCGTATGAAGTGCTTCGCAACAATGTTTTGTCTTTTGATGACGTCATCCGCATCAAGCAAGTGGAAGATGTGCTCGAAAAGTATTGGAACGCCCATCGGATGGATGAAACGATCGAATATTTAGTAACCGACGTCTTCCCGTCACCGTTTGACTTCTTCCAGCAGTTTGGAACATATTGGGATGAACGCGGCTGGGCGCGCATCGGTCATCAGTTAGAAGACTTGTTCCGCCGCCTCTATGAGTTTTTACGTACATCGGTACCAGACGCCTTGCCTGTCGCCGAATCGCTCATGAAATACGACTACTTGCGCAATCAAAAATATAAGCCGCGCAAGCCGTGGTGGGACGAAAAAACAGAGAAAACGACGCGCACAGCCGTCTACCGGACGTTGCTTGAGCGCCCTGAGGTGCTCGGGGCGGACTTCGCCGCCCTTGGGCTCGGAGAAAAAGAGCTGTTTAAACATACGGTCGTTGAAATCGTGCCGGTCGATGTCGGCCTCTACATTTCTAAAAGGCAGCTTTCGTTTACGCCAACCGTTATCGTCGCCTACTTTGACCCGTCCGGTGCCGGTGCGACCATGTTTTCCGTGCCGCTTTCCTCATTGTCGGCTTCTTTCACGTCGGCTTAAACCGGAGGAACTAAACGGCCCTTGGCTTCATTTCATACCATTCCGTCTGCCCATCAAAAACGGCAGACAGTGAACAGGCACTGACAATCCTTCGTTTCCGTACGGCTCCGGGGGATGTCAGTGCCTTTCTTTGTCATTGAACCAGTTCCTCCCTATACTCGCCCCAAGAAGTAGACGTTTTCTCGGTTCAAGATGATAAAAAGATGACGAATCGTTTTCCTTACTCGAAATAGGTGAGGTCGCATCTCACTATCGTTGTTGCTGCTTTACCACGTTCAATCAACTCATAAACAGAAGTTGCCCATGATCGCAAATGAAAAAAGAGCGCCGGTACCGGCGCTCTCAGACTGTTGACAAAATGGGTTTCAGACGAATGTCTGAAACCCATTTTGTTCCATAAATAGACTATGTTTTCAAAAAAAGTGGGTAGGATGGGA
>NICF_comb_assmDRAFT_10000205_pt1 | contig 48013 bp, 47 predicted proteins | sample NewIslPassag4_SG_FD_11279 | JGI IMG/M metagenome (IMG submission 11279)
CCGAGACATCCAGTAACCGCCGTAAGAAGCGCAACAACTGGACGAGCCGCTGCCCGTGAACTCATCGACTTCCGGCCGCTGAGCCCTCTGGGGTTCAGCGGCTGCTCGCGTTCNCCCGGCTCGAAGAGGTGTCCGGTCAAGGCCCTCACCCAAGTGGTCCTCCTGTCCAATCCTGCCTGATCCGGCCGGGCTAGCTGGCGCGAGGACACCTGTCCCGGGACGCTGGCGACCTTTGTCCCGGCCCAGACGGGAGAGATTCCCCTGCCCAACGATAGCCCTTTTTAGGAAGATAAAATTGCAAGATAGCCAAAGGCGGAGGGATGCACGGTGATGACGACGTTCAAGAGGCTGCTCTTTGGTGCAGTCCGGGTGTGGCTGGGCTGGCAATGGCTCAACGCCGGCCTGCACAAGGTCGGCACGGCGGCGTGGACGGGTGAGAATGCGGGGGCTGCCGTTGCAGGCTTCGTCAATGGGGCGATCGCCAAGGCGGCCGGAGAAAACCCCACAGTGCAGGGTTGGTACGCGGGCTTCCTCGAGGGCTTCGTCCTGCCCAACACCAAACTCTTCGGCTACCTGGTCGCCTACGGGGAAGTGCTGGTAGGGATCGGCCTGATCCTCGGAGCCTTCACAGGATTCGCAGCACTCGCCGGCGCATTGATGAACCTCAACTTCATGCTCGCAGGAACGCTCAGCACGAACCCGATCCTGTACACGGCAGCGTTCATCGTCCTTGCCGGCATCAACTACGCCGAGTACTACGGTCTCGACACCTACCTGCGGCCGAGGGTCGAACACGCAGCCAGCGAAGGAGTCAAAAGACTGAAGATGCGGTTCGCGAAGGAGTCGGCCTGACCCGCAGGGAAGCCGGGCCCCGGCCGCCCGGGGCCCGGCTCTCACAGACTGGCTGATTACCGAACCAGGAGGGTGTCATGATGCAGACAGCCAGCCTGCCCATCGTCGTCAAGGGGATCAACCTCGAGGTCACTCCCGCCTTGGAAGCCCACGTTCGCACCAAGGCACGCAAGCTCGAGCGGATGTTCGCGAACCACTCGACGGTCAGCCTCGAAGTGGCGCTTCGCACGGGCAAGGAAGGACACATCGCAGAAATCACACTCTACGTCGGCGGTTACGTCCTGCGCGGCGAAAGTCGCACTCCAGACATGTACCACTCGATCAACAAAGCCATGGAACGGATCGAGGGCCAGCTGCGGAAGTTTAAGACGAAGCTGTCGAAGAAACTGCGGGACGACCGGTTGAAGATCGATTTCGCCGCCTGGGAGGACGAAGGAGTGGGAGCCGAACGGCCGGCGGAGGCAGACGCCGACGGAAAAGCTCCCGAGATCGTGCGCACCAAGCGATTCGTGGTCAAGCCAATGTCCGTCGACGAAGCAGTGATGCAGATGGAGCTGTTGGGCCACGACTTCTTCGTCTTCGCCAACGCCGACACGGACGAAGTCAACGTCGTCTACAAACGACAGGACGGCAGCTACGGCCTCCTGCAGCCAGTCGTCGGATGACAAAAGTGGGCTTCCTCTTCCAAAGGGCGGCTATCCCTCCACCCTTTGGCTAGCGGACGGCGGCCCGTTCACCCCCTGAACGGGCTGCCGTCTTTTTTCCGCGCTGCTTCGTTCGGTGTGGCCTGCGCCCCGCCTACCCCTCGTGGGCCGTCACGTGCTCCAGCGACGTATGGATGACGGGCGGCTGGCGCAGCGTCGACAACACCACGCAGTACCGCTCCACTTTCCGCTGAAACGACGCCAGCTCCTCGGATGTCGCATCGGCATCAATCTCGATCCGCAGCCGGATATCGGTAAAGCCCACCGGTACGTCCCGGGAGACCCCCAGCGTCCCGCGCAGGTCGAGGTCCCCCTCGACATGGACCTCGATCGAGCGATACTTCAGCCCCATCGCCTCGGCTACCATCTGCGCCGTGATCTGCGAACAGCCGGCCAGCGCCGCAAGGAGCAGGTCCCCGGAGCATGCGCCCGTCCCGGGCCCGCCGACGCCGTGGTGGGCCTGGGCAGCCAGAATAGCACGTCCGATGTCGACATTGCAGGCGAGCGCGCTCTCTTCCACCTGGGAGCCCTTCGCTCGCAGTGTGATCTTCGCGCTTTCCGCGTCCTGCTGGTACTTTTCTTTGAGCGGCCTTTGGATCTCTCGCAAGTCCATGCTGTCATCTCCTCGCCTAACTTTCTCCCGTGAGCGCGGTGGCCCCGGGCAATTCCCTTTTGAGCCCTTCCCGCTTCAACCGTTCCCGGTTCGATCTTCGGACGCTCGCCTCGGTCCCGACGCGGTCAGGGAGCTTTGGCCTCGCTCAAGGGGCACCGGCCGGCTTTGGCGCCGGCTCTCCAAAGTGGAGCCGTTCCAAGATCTCCACTTTCAACCGGTGCACGGCGGCCGATGCCCGCTCTCTCGGACGGGGAAGGTCGATCGTCACCACCGATTTGATGGTGCCGGGACGCTCCGACATGATCGCGATGCGATCGCTCAAGTACAGCGCCTCGTCGACATCGTGGGTCACCATGATCAGGGTTGCGCCCACCTTTCGCCAGACGTTGAGGGTCACCTCTTGCAGCCGCATGCGCGTGAAAGCGTCCAAGGCGCTGAAAGGCTCGTCCAACAGCAGCACCCGAGGCTCGGTGACCAGCGCCCTGGCGATCGCACAGCGCTGGGCCATCCCTCCCGAAAGCTGCCGCGGCAAGCTTTGCAAGTACCCTTCCAGGCCCACCGCTCTCGCCAGGGTCTCGACGCGTTCAGGATCGGGCTTCTTGAGGCCGAAACCGATATTCTGGCGCACCGTAAGCCACGGGAAGAGCCGGGGCTCCTGAAAGACGACGCCCACGTCGCGCGTGGGCCCCTTGATCTCCTGCCCGTCCAGCACGACGGAGCCCGTATACTCCGCATCAAGGCCCGCGACGATGCGAAGGAGGGTGCTCTTGCCGCAGCCGCTCGGCCCAAGGAGGCTTACGATCTCCCCATCGTGCACGTGCAGGTTGACTCGGCGGAGCGCGTCGCCGTCACCAAACGCCTTGCTCACGTCCCGGATCTCGAGGATCCCGCGCCTTTCCGGACTCGTGCGCACTTCAGCCATGATAGCTCTCCCGCCAACTCAAGAGCGCGTTTTCGACGGCGCGCACCAACGCATCCGTGAGCTTTCCGAGGACCGCGAGGATCACCAGGCTACCCAAAAGGAGATCCGGCCGCGCCAGTTCCCGGCCCGTCGTGAGCAAAAACCCAAGACCCTCGCTGGCTCCCATGAGCTCAGCGATGACCATGAAGAGCCACGACTGCGTCAGCCCTACCCTGATCCCGGTGAAAAACGCGGGCGATGCCGCGGGCAAGACGATCCGCAAAAGGAGCGCAGGGCGCGGCAGGCAAAAGACGCGCCCCACCTCCACGAGCTTGGTGTCGACCCCGCGGATTCCCGAGACGACGTTGACGTAAACGGGGAAAAAGGCCCCGATGGAGATCAAGACGAGCTTGGGAGTCTCGTCGATGCCGAACCACAAGATCAAAAGGGGCACCCAGCCCAGCGTCGGAACGCTCTTGATGGCCTGGAGCGTCGTGTCGACCAGCCGTTCAAAGACGCGCAAAACACCGACGGTGACGCCCACCGCAAGCCCGAGGCTGGCACCGATGGCGAAACCGATCAACACCCGCCGAAAGCTGGCCCAAGCGTGGAGGTAGAGCTCCCCGGAGGCGTGCAGTTCGGCGAGCGTGCCCAGCACGTAACTGGGCGCCGGCAACTGCCACGGAGGAAAGACTCCTGCCCGGCAAACGTACTCCCACGTCGCGACGAGGAGGACGGGCACGATGAGCCCTGTCCACGCGCCGCCGGTTGCGAAACGTCGCCAGCGTCCCTTTGCGCCTCGCCCTTTCGAGGCCGCGTCGCTCGCCTGCGGCGCATCGTCCACTTCAGCGAGCGCGCCGTCCCACGTGCGCGATTGCGCTGCCCAAATTCTCCCCAGAGCACGAGCGGCCCGCTCCTCCGCCGCCTCTCGCTTCAGCACCTGCGATTCCCCCTTTCTCGATCCGCGGCCGGCCCCGGCACCAGGCCACATTCCCGGTCTCAAAGCGCCCGGGCCGGCCCGGCACAAGCTTGAGGCGGCCCGGGACTTGGCTTCACCGCGACCCGTTTTCGGCCAAGACCGCCTCGATGAAGTCGGTCACCAAAAGCTCGTCCAAGGCCTTCTCTGGGTCGGCCCACCGGGGCAGGTTGTTGGGAATCGACTTAAGGAGCGGCACCGTCGCCGCCAGAGTATCGTAGACGTGCCGTCCCGGCACCGGATTGTTCAGATCGGTGCGCTCAAACAGCTCTTTCTTGGCGACGGCGATGTCGATGCGCCCGTACTCCGCCAGGATCTGTGCCGCCTCTTCCGGATGCTCGATGGTCCAGAGGCGGGCGCGTTCGTATTGCCGGACTACTTCCGTCACCAAGTCGGGATGGTCCCGGATCACCTCTTCCAACACGTTGAGCGTACCGTAGGTATTGAAGTCAGGGTTTCGGTAGAAGAGAATGTAACCGTTTTGCAGTTCGACGTCGGCCATGTGGGGGTCGAGACCCGCCCAGGCGTCCACGTCGCCCCGCTCGAGGGCGGTCCTCCCTTCAGGATGGGGCAGGTTGATGATGGTCACGTCCCTGCTGGACAACCCGTGCTCCTCCAGGGCCCGCAAGAGGAAAAACCACGGGTCCGTCCCGATGTATGCTGCCACCTTTTTCCCCTTCAGGTCGTGGACGCTGGTGATCCCCGTGTCAGGGCGCGTCACCAGGGCCGCCCACTCGGGTTTGGAGTAAATGTAGACGCTCTTTAGAGGCACCCCTTGAGCTCGGGCATTGAGCGCCGCCGCCCCGGCCGTCGAGGCGAAGTCCACGGCCCGGCTGCGCAGCGACTCGTTGGCCGCGGCGCTGCCCACGCTAAACACCCACTTGACGGAGATCCCGCGGGGAGCAAAGGCTTCTTCGAGCCAGCCGAAGTGTTTCAGCACCAGGCTCGTAGGAGAGTACGTAGCATAGTCGAGGCTGATCTCTTGGAGATGACCAGGATGCGCCGCGGCGACGCCGCCGAAGATCCCATGCAAGACCAGGACCCCTAGAGCGACGGCGATCCCGAGCAGACGAGCGCCTAATGGGAGGTCCAGACCGCTCGCGGCTCTTTCCGGCGATGCCGCCGAGCCCGGCCCGCCTTGCGGCCGGGGCAGCGCCCGGACCCGCACGCCCGAAGACACAAACCACACCGGCCACACCCACGATACCCGTGACGACGCTGACGACACTCTCTTCATCGTGACAACCCGCCTTCTTTTTGGGACTCTTCTCGCCCGGTCGGGCGATCTTCTTGCGTCCTGTCGCCAGCGCTTTCATGCAACGAAAAAAGCCTCTTCGGGGAAGAGGCCTCGAAAATCATCAATCCTGCACGGCCTTCCCCTTATCTGCCGGGATGCGCATCCCGCAGGAGTTGGCACCTTCTCGGCGTCCATCTCGCCGAGGGTTGCCGGGCTTCATCGGGCCAGTCCCTCCGCCACTCTGGATAAGTGAAAGCACTGCAACAAGCGCAAAGTTANGTTGTAAGNATCATGCTAGGTTAAGTCGGATTTACTGTCAAGACTTTTTTCGGCTGCCGGGGCGATCAGGCACTCGGCCGAAGGATTTTGGCGACCAAAGACCAATCTCAATCTTCGCATTCCACTGCAAGTGAGCGCATCGACGCAGGAAGGCAGGGATGACCGACGTGACCGCGATGCCCGAGAACCCCCCCAAAGTCACGATCCCGGCAAAGGAGCGGCGCGAGCTCCTCTACTCGCTCCTTGGGGATCTGCCCCCAAGATCGCGCCCGGTCTCGGCCGAGTTGGTCGGCGTCGAAGAGCGGGAGTGGTACCTCCTCGAAAAGCTGCTCCTGGACTTAAACGGCGTCGAGCAGGTGCCTGCGTACTTTGTAAGGCCCAAAGAAAGCGCGGGGGCGCAGATAGCGGCAGGCGCGCCCAGCTTGCCGGCTCAAAAGCGCCGTTGGCCCGTGGTCCTCTTCAACCACTCCCACGGCGGCCGGTACGAGCTAGGTAAAGATGAGCTGATCCAGGGCAACACCTATCTCGCCCGACCGCCCTACGCCGAGGAGTTGGCCAAAGCGGGCATCGCCGCCCTCGCCATCGACGCCTGGAACTTCGGCGAGCGCCGGGGCCGCACCGAGCTGGAACTCTTCAAAGAGATGCTCTGGCGAGGGCAGGTCCTATGGGGAATGATGGTTTACGACACGCTGAAAGCCATCGACTACCTCCACACCCGCGACGACGTCGATACGGAGCGCATCGCGACGCTGGGCATGTCGATGGGCAGCACCATGAGCTGGTGGACCGCGGCGCTGGACACCCGCATCAAGGTGTGCATCGACATCTGTTGCCTCACCGACTTTGACGCGCTCATCGCCGCGAGGGGCCTTGACGGTCACGGCATCTATTACTACGTCCCATCGCTCCTCAAGCACTTCACCACCGGCGAGATCAACGCTCTGATCGCCCCCCGGCCTCACCTGAGCCTTGCCGGAAACTACGACCGCCTGACGCCCGCCGCCGGGCTTGACCGGATCGATGGCTATCTCAAAGAGGTCTACGCCGCTTGCGGCCGGCCGGAGGCCTGGAAGATGCTCCGCTTCGGCGTCGGCCACGTGGAGACGCAGGCGATGCGCAAAGCGGCGATGGATTTCCTTACCCGGTGGCTGTAGCGCCTCTACCTGTTTTTTTCCGAGCCGGGCAGAATGTGTCACGCCCCTGTCCGCAGGCATTTGCCCCTCCCGTCCCAAAGTAAATGGATCGGGAGGGATGTCGTTGAACCGCCGTCTCTTCGTATCCATCGCAGCCGTGATCCTCTCTGCGCTCTTTATGGCCTCGTCGCCTGCCACCCTGGCCAAGACCAGGATCACTGTCGGCTTGCCGGGCGGAAGCCTTGTCCACTCGCAGGCGATCCTCCAGCGCTTCGAGGAGCTCCATCCCGACATCGCCGTCGAGACGATCCCGATGAGCTGGGACGAGTTCTTCGATAAGCTGATGCTGATGCTCGTCACGGGGACCGCCCCCGATGTCTGGTACGGCGAGGCGGGCAGAGCCCTCAGCTGGTACAGCGCAGGCTTTACCCTCGACCTCGGTCCTTTAGTCGAGCAAGACCTCGACCTCGACTCTTACTTCTTCCTTGACGCCGCCCGCGATCCACTGACGGGGGCGTGGACGGGCATCCCCAGCGACTTCCAGGTCACTTCGCTCTTTTACAACTACGAGCACTTTCACGCCGCCGGCATCGTCGACCCCGACGCAACCTGGAGCGTCGACGAGCTGCTCGACGCCGCCAAGAAGCTTACGATTCACGGTTCCGACACCGTCGATCGGTGGGGCTTTGTCCTGCAGCCGACGTACATCACGCCGGGGTGGATGCTCTGGACCAAGCTCCTAGGCGGCAGAATTCTCGACGAGACGCGCACTCGTTCTCTCCTCGACCAACCGGAGACCGTCGCCGCTCTAGAGGAGGTGGCGGCCTTGATGCACCAGCACGGCGTCGCGCCGCCTCCCGGTGCGCCCGGGTATATGCCGGTCGAGGCGGTCAAAACCTTCCGGGACGGCTTGTCGTCGATGATGTTCAACATTTACGCCTGGAACCGGGACCTCGCCACATACGGCATGGACACTTACGACGTCCAAGTGGTGCCGCGCTCTCCGGGCGGAGAGCGCTTTACCACCGCCGTGCCCAACGTCTGGGTGATTAACGCCGCCTCGCCCGAGCCGCAGAAAAAGGCGGCGTGGGAGTGGATCAAGTTCCAGATCGGCGAAGAGGCGCAGGCAATCCGCATGGCAGCGGGAGCGGGCGTACCGGTCAATCGCCAGGTGGCCTTTGATTTTGCCAATCTCCCATCTCCGCCCCGAAATCGCGCCATCTATCTCGACAGCTACGAGTTCGCCGGCACGTTGGAGGAGAATCCGGTGTGGGCCGAGTACACCAGGGCCATCGAGCAGGAGCTGCTTCCCCTGTGGTCGGCCGAGATCACCGCCCGTGAAGCCGCCGAAAGAGCCCACGTGCGGGTGCAGGCGATCCTGGACGCGGCAGCCCAGCGGACGCAAGCCATCCGGGAGGCGAGCAAAGGGCGCGCGTAAACCGCCGGGCCTAAGCGACCAAGGCACCGGCTCGCGCACAAGTCAAACGGCGTAACGCCTCGCGGCTCCGGCCTCGACCGGGTGTCAAACAGACTCATCCGAGTCGCAACCGGCGCCCAAAAGGCGTGTGATGGCCCCGACGGCTTGAAAACTGGCGGGACTTCATGAGGGAAAACGCGAGAGAAGGGCCGGGATCGCGGCCGGGCTATCTTGTCGGTCCGGTATGGTCCCGGTCGTCTCTCTGAGAGCGAGCCCGAAGGCGCAAGCCGACCCACGTGGCCAAGGATCCCAGTGCGGTCAGGTAAAGGGCGAGAGCCGAGGCCCGCTCTTGATCGCCCGCCTGGACCGCCGAGTAGATGGCCAGCGCCATTGTCTGGGTCCGGCCCGGGATGTTGCCGGCCACCATCAGCGTCGCGCCAAACTCGCCCATGGCCCTGGCGAAGGCGAGCACGGCCCCGGTCCATACCCCGCTTTGGGCCAGCGGGAGCGAGATGTGACGAAAGATTTGCCAGCGCGAAGCGCCTTGCGTGGCGGCGGCCTCGATGATCTCCGCCGGCACGTCTTCGAGGGCGTTGCGCATCACCTGCACGAAGAGCGGAAGCGAGACGCACGATGCCGCGATCACCGCCGCTTCTTGCGTGAAAAGGAGGGTTGAACCCCACAAGGACTGGGTCAACTTGCCGACGGGGCCGTCCCTGCCGACCAGGAGGAGAAGGTAATATCCGAGGACGGTGGGCGGGAGGACCAGGGGGAGGTTGACCAGGATGTCCAAGAGGCCCTTTCCCGGCCACGACCGCTGCGAAAGCGCCCATGCCAGCGGAAGTCCCAAGGCGGCGGTGAGCGCGGTGGAAGCCGCCGCGACACGCAAAGAGATCCAAAGGCTGGACTCGGCCAGCATCAGCTACTCCCCCGCTCCGCCGAACCCGTGGTGGTGTAGGATCGCCTGGCCCTCACCGGAGAGGAGAAACTCGACGAAGGCTCGCGCCGGGCCCTGCTGCCGCGAAGCCCGGACGATCGCGGCCAGGTACACGACAGGAGGGTGGCTCCCAGAGGGAGCATCCGCAACAAGGCGCGCCCTCTTCGCATCGGCCGCGTCCGTACGGTAGACGATTCCGGCGTCGGCTCCCCCCGCCTCCACGTACGCCAGCACTTGGCGCACGTCCTCAGCAAAGACGAGCTTCCTCTGAAGCGTTTCCCAAAGTCCCAAGCTCTCTAGCACGGACTTTCCGTACTGCCCGGCGGGAACGTGATCAGGGTTGCCGATCGCAATGCGCCGGATCTCGCTGCGCCCGAGGTCTTCCCACGATTGCATCTCAAAGGCGGTGTGTCGACTTTGGATGAGAACGAGGCGATTGGTCGCAAAGACCCACACCTCCTCCTCTTTCACCAGCCCCAGCTCCGTCAAGGCGCGCACCGGCTCTTGGGCCGCCGAGAGAAAGACGTCCACCGGGGCTCCGTGTTCGATTTGCTGGCGCAGCGCGCCGGAGGAGCCCAGGTTGAAATCGACTTTGATCCCCGGTTCCTTCAATTCAAAGGCCTTTTGGACGTCGCTCACTACCCCGCCGAGAGACGCTGCGGCCGACACGGTGATCGCCGCTGCCGCTTGAGGCGTCGCCGCCCATAAGGCGAGGATCCAAGCGAAGAGCATCGGGACAATCGTTTTCGTGAAGACGGATTGCTGGCCGTCCGTTCTCTTCATCGAACTTCTCAATCGTCCACTTTTCCGATCTTACTCTCCAGCTCGGCCAACTGGAGGTTGAGCGCGCGCATCTCGGACTTTGCCTTTTCCACCACGAACTTAAGATACGCCCGCTCCTCCTCGCCTCTCGTACTGAGGCCCTCGCTGGCTGTGCGGTAAGCGTCGAGGGCGAGGTCGATCTTCTCCCTGATCTGCTGGATGGACAGCTCCAGCGCGCTCTTCGGGTCAGGGATGAAGCTCTCGAGCACCTCGGCATACCAAAGAGGCGGCTCGGCTGTCCCAAAGTCGACGCGCACGTAGACGTCGACGTCTCTTAGCGCGACGATGTCGATGAACATGATCGGGTTGTTGACCGCCGCGCCGTCGATTTGAGCTCGAAAGGGCATCCTTGGCCAAAGGCGCGTGTTCAGCGAGATGTGGACCGAGACCTCGGCTTCCGCCATGTCTTGGACGAAGTGCACCTGGTCAAGCCTGCCGGCCAAAAACGCCAGGAGCGGGATAAGGCTGGGGTCCCCCGCCGACATCCCGATGTGGCGAAGCGCGTTGAGTTTGGCTGAGCGGCTCATACCGTCATGATCCCTCACAATCGTGTTCCCATTGCGAGCTGCGTCTCGATCATCCCGTGGGAGCGGGATCGCCCGACCACACTCTGCTTCTCGTTCGTGGGTTTTCTCCCGGCCGATAGCCCTATCCTACTCATTTTGACCCGGCGCCGGCAGGACAAATGTCCCCTGCCCCCGGTGACAACCTTACCTACCTGTCGCTATCCTCCTGGGCTATAGTCTCCATGAGGTGAAAAAGGCGAATGCGACGCCTCGCGTATGCAAGCCTTCTATTGATCGCCGTGCTCTTGCTCGCCGGTACGCTCTATTGGGGCGGGCTGTCGCCTTCGCCCGACCCGGCGGGCCTTACCAGGCCGGGGACCACTGCCGCCGTCTCCGGGCTCCAACGCGCCGGCGAGGCGTCGTTTTATGGAGCAACCTTAGACCCGCCGCGGGCCGCCCCCGACTTTTCTCTTGCCGACCAGCACGGCGGTCGCTTTCGCCTGAGCGAGCAAAAGGGCGACGTCGTCGTCTTGTTTTTCGGTTATACGTCATGCCCCGACGTCTGCCCTGGGACGCTGGCGCAATACCGGCACGTAAAGCGGACCCTGGGCGAAGAAGCGGAGCGGGTGCAGTTCATCTTCGTGACGGTCGATCCTGAGCGCGACAGCCGCGAGCGCCTTTACGAGTACATCAACCTTTTTGACCCGGAGTTTAAGGCGCTTTGGGGCGAGCTTGAAGAGCTTCAGGCCGTCTGGCGGGCCTACGGCGTCTACGTCGAGAAGGTCGACGCCCCCGGTTCGTCGGCCGGCTACCTCGTGAATCACACCTCGGTGAGCTACGTGATCGACACCGACGGCAATCTGCGGCTGATTCACCTATACGGGATGCCCGACGACCAGGTGATCCACGACCTCAAGCGCTTGATCGCGGAGGGTAAATCCGACGCGGAGGGCGGGGCGTGAAGCCATGAGCAGGAATGCCCGTTTCGGCTTGGGAGCGCTCATCGCACTGGCTGTCTTGATCTTTGGCTTCGCCGTGGGCAGGCCGGTCAAGGTCCTGCCCCGCATGGCGCCCGCTCCGCCGTTTGAGCTGCTCGACGCCTCCGGCACGCCGGTACAGGCTCCCAAGGAAGGGAATCCGATCACATTTTATCTCTTCGGCGCCGCCCGAGACGAACAAGAGATGCAAAGGATCAAGCGCTTCTACGAAGAGGCGAGCCGGGCCCTCGCGGAGGCCGGTTACGGCGACAAAGTCGCTTTTTCCTTCATTACGGTCGATCCCGACCACGACACGCCGGAGACTTTGCGGCAGGCGACGGCGGCGCTGGACCTTAGGCAGGGCCCGCCGTTCACTTTTCTCACCGGTTCCTGGGTGGCGATCCGCATGGTGGTTGGGACGGGCTTTGGCGTCTACTTCGAACCCGCCCGGGACAAGGCGTCGCCCCCGGCGCACGACCGAGCGGTCGTGGTGGTCGACGGCAACCACGTGATCAGGGCCCGCTACGCGTTCGACCAGGTCGATACCAAGACCTTGGTGCGGGACGTCAATCTCTTGCTAAAGGAGGCGGAGGCCAAAGGAGCGACCCGGTGGATCTATGAAGGCGCACATCTCTTCCTTTGTTATCCACGATAAATGCCGTTGAAAGTGAGGGATTTTTCATGGCGCAACAGCGCACGGCCGAAAGGATCACTGCGGCGCAGGCCCGGCCCCAAGGGGCCGTCAAGACCGCCCAAGCCGAGGACACGATGACGCCCAAGGGGACGCTTACCATCCTGCTCCTCTACGCCGGTCTGATCGTCGCCCTGTGGGGCTACATGTACTTCTCGATGCTTGCAAGGAGGTAGCACCATGCACATACACCCTTACGAACGATTTTGGATCGGCCTGGCCGCAGTGCTGCTGGTGGTCTTTGGCGCCGCCATCGCCGTGAGCAGCCTCGCCCTGGGCATCGAGATCCCCGGCGCCACCAGCAAGGTGGTCGCGACGGGCTTGCCCGCGGACGCGACGAACCAACAGGGATGGGTCAGAGAGCTCGGTCCCGGCCGCTACGAGGTGAACCTCGTCGCCCGGATGTGGGGCTTTGAGCCCAACGTGATCCGCATTCCCAAAGGCTCGACCGTGACGTTTTACATCCACAGCCAAGACGTGCTGCACGGCATCAAGATCAAGGACACGACGGTCAGCATGATGGCGATCCCGGGCCAGATCGGGCGGGCGACTTATACTTTCGAGGAGCCCGGCGAGTACCTCTTCATGTGCCACGAGTATTGCGGCATGGGTCACCACGTGATGTCGGGCAAGATCATCGTCGAAGGTTAAGGAGGCACGCAAAACCATGGCCAACGAGCAGACGTACCGCGTGCCGGCGGGAGACCGGCGCCTGATCCTCTCGTACATCGGGATCGGCCTGGCCCACCTCGCCGTGGGCATCCTCCTGGGCTTTATGCAGGGGATGCAGCACGCGGGTATCGACCTATACAAATACACGTTTTTGAAGCATTATTACCAGGGCCTGACGATGCACGGCGTCTACAATGCCCTGATCTTCACCACCTTCTACATCGCCGGCTTTCTACATTTCGCCACCACCCACAGCCTCAAGCGGCCCATGCAGTGGCCAAAGCTCAACTGGGCCACCTTCTGGCTCATGACCGTCGGCCTCTTGATGGTCGACTGGGCCCTGCTCACCAACCGGGCCTCGGTGCTCTACACTTCTTACGCTCCCCTGAAGGCCCATCCGGCCTACTACCTGGGCCTTGTCCTGGTGGTGGTGGGCACCCTGATCCTGCTCGCCAACATGCTGGCCACGTACCTTGCATGGCGGCGTGAGAATCCGGGCCAGCGCACGCCGCTCCCCGCCTTTGGCGCCCTTGCCACCATGATCATGTGGGGCATGGCGTCGGTCGGCATCGCGGTGGAGTTCGTGTTTATTCTCCTGCCTTGGTCGCTGGGGTGGATCGACACCGTCGACCCCTTGATCACCCGGACGCTCTTTTGGTTTACGGGACACCCGCTGGTCTACTTCTGGCTCCTGCCGGCCTATATGTCGTGGTACTTCATGCTGCCCAAGCAAGCGGGAGGGAAGCTCTTCAGCGAGCCTTTGGCCCGCCTCGCGTTTCTCCTCTTCATCCCGCTTTCACTTCCGGTCGGCTTTCACCACCAGTTCCTCGACCCGGGCGTCTCGACGGGGTACAAGGCCATCCACGCCTTCATCACCTTCGGCGTGTTCATGCCTAGCACGATCACGGCCTTTACCGTCCTGGCCTCCATCGAAACCGGCGGCCGCGCCCGCGGCGGCAAGGGACTCCTCGGATGGATCAAGGCTCTGCCGTGGGGCGATCCCTCCTTCAGCACCCAGGCCTTGGGCATGGTCCTCTTCGCCCTGGGCGGCATCAGCGGCTTGGTCAACGCTTCGTACACGCTCAACCTGGTCGTCCACAACACCATGTTCGTGCCGGGCCACTTCCACCTGACCGTGGGCACGGCGGTAGCCCTCACCTTCATGGCCATCTCCTATTGGCTCGTGCCTCACTTGACGGGCAGGAAGCTTTGGGGCCGCAGGCTCGCTGTGGCCCAAGGGTGGCTGTGGTTCATCGGGATGGCGATCATGTCCCGCGGCATGAGCTGGGCGGGCCTGATGGGAGTGCCCCGCCGCACGGCCTTGGGCTCGGCGACCTACGTGCTGCCTGAGTGGATTACCGCCTTTAACTGGATGGCCTTTGGCGGCGCGATTCTCACCATCAGCGGCGTCCTGTTCTTCGTCGTGCTGATCATGACGGCCCTGCGCGGCGAAAAGAGCGCGGAAGAAGTGGCCGTGCCGCTGGCGGAGCCGCTCCACGACGAAGCGGTCCCGGCCTACCTCGACCGGTTCCGCCCGTGGGTCCTGGGGGCGACGCTCCTGGTCGTCCTGGCCTACGGGCCTGCCATCGTGCAGCTGGTATCGGTAGCCAATCCCAGCTCTCCCGGCTTTACCCCCTACTAATCAGAGAGGCGGGGGACGTGCGGGCCGCGCACTGGGCGGCCCGCACCGGATGGGACATTTGTCCCTAGGAATGGGGACATTTGAGTCTTACGGCGCAGGTCATTTGTAGCCGATAATGGACGGGAATTGGTCGAGGAGTATTTCGTGGAGGTGTTTAGAGTCAATGCCGCAGCGTATGCGACGCCGCACGCTCTATGTCGTGGGGCTCGTCATCCTCGCCATGCTCGTTGCCGCTTGCGGAGGCGGCGGGGGCAGCTCCTCTTCCAGCAGCTCGAGTTCGAGCTCTAGTTCGAATGCCAGCTCGACCACCTCGGGCGTGGTGGAGGTCAGCCTGAAGGACTTCAAGTTCACGCCCTCGGACATCCGGGTGAAGGTGGGGCAGAAGGTCCGCTTCGTCAACAACGACTCCGTGCGCCACAACGTGGTGCAGGCGACGGCTGAGAACGCAACGACGGGGCCCTTCGGCTTCCAGGGACCGGTGCAGATGCCTGGCGACGTCTGGGAGTACACCTTTAACACGCCGGGTACCTACCCGCTGGTCTGCAACCTCGACGGCCATAACCTCTTGGGGATGACCGCGACGGTCACCGTCGAGCAGTAAGGCCATAGGCAGCTCTTTAGAGAGGTCCACACGTTCGCCGCGCTCCACTTTGCACCCCCCACGCAATGCTGCGCGGCGCCGATACAGAAGAGGGGGCGATGCGCCCCCTCTTCTGATCCTGCCTTGATCGCTCTCACGCGATTCACTTCGTCAACTTCAGGAAGCCTCCGAGCACTAGGCCGGTGTCCTCCCGCACGCCCAAGTGCGACGAAAGGACCAGCCGGGGCTCGAGAACAGCCACTTTATCCAGCTCGGGCTTAAGCGACTCCACCGGCACACCGGCGAACTGATGTGGGCCAAAGCCGAGCCTGCCCTGGTCGTCTTCGCACACGAGGTCGCCGATGGCAAGGCTCTTGCTGTCGGGATCCCAGTACGCGAGCTCGTCATAGCGGTAGTTTGAGCTCTCCGCCGAAAGGTAAAGCGCACGCCAGCCCATGTACTCGTCGCCGTCCTTGAGGGCGACGTCGAGAGTGCCTCCCAGCTCCTTGAGCTCGTCCACCGCGCTCTCGTGGGCGGCGATCGGGATGCCAAACTCCTTCGCCCACCGGGGCGCGCCCCGCACGTGCCACTTTCCGGTGAGGATGATCGCCTCCGGCCGACCGATGGCCTCGATCTCTTCCCGGCTCCCCGACGTCCCCGGCGGATCGATAAGAACCAACCGGCCGGTCAGATTGGTGATGTAACCTACGATCGGAAAGCCATGGTCGGCGTCGACGCCGTCCCAGCGCCAGACTCCTGGTTTTACCTGGGTCAAAGCACCCATCGAAATACCTCCCATCCGGCGCTTTCGATTCGACGAGGTCGCGCGGGGTTCCTTTGCTCCCGCCGTGCGCCCCCTTGGGCGGCTCGTCCCCTCGGCGCTCGGGTGAAGAGTGTTCTCTTTGGCCCTCCCGTCCCATTCAGCGCGCATGGGCACTGGTTCCGCCGTCGCCGCCCGTCCCGTCGCCCGACTCGTCCTCGCTCACGGGCCCGCGATAGCCGGTCACCCTCGCCGAAAGCCGGATGCGCTCGATCACGGCCCCCTCTTCGACCAGGCGCTGCACCAGGTCCTCTCCCACCTGCGCCACGGCGAAAGCGATGTCCGTGACCGAAGCCGAAACTCCGTTCTCCCGCACACTTTCAGAGTCTCTCACGTCCACGACCCATTCCCAAGCGGCCGTCCCCGCCCCGGAGCGGTCCATAGCCCGGCCGAAACTTTCGACGGCGGCAGCAAGGACAAGGAATCCGATCCATCCGGGAAGAGGGGCAAGGCCACAGGTCAGCCGCTCCGTCACTTGGCGCTCTTCGTCCGTGATCACAAGCTCCAACGCCACAGTCCGGGGCAAAAGTCCCAGGACGGCGAGAATCCCCGCTGACCTGTCCTGGACCACGGCACCGATGGTCCTGCCCAGGTATCCGATTTTCAACGGCCCGGAGCCGGCGGCGGTAGTGACGATAGTCGCCTCGGTAAGCGCAAGCTTCGTCGCCCCGGCGAAAAAGGCCGGGTGGCCAAAGCCAAGGAGCGTCCCTCCGGTCACCTCGGTCGCCGTGCCGACGGCACCAAAGATCAGATCACCGGTGATCAGAGCGGCACCGATGGCGCTTCCCGGTACGATCGCCTGCGCGGGACGGATCCGAGGGGCTTTTCCCGGAAGCGTGTTGACTTTCCCGCCCACGGCTGCGTCCAGAAGGCCGCGAGCGACATGGGTCCTAAATCCCCCGGCCGCCGGAATGAGCCCCGCCGGCCACGGCGGTCGCCGCGCCGCTGGAGCGTGCAGCGAGAAACCCTCCGGCGTAGACGACGAGGTCCATCCGAACCGGTCACCGGAATGACGCAAGCCCGCCCTACGGCCCTCCCTGTCGTTATTGGCAACGGGGGTGCTAGAACCGCCTTCCCACGCGGAAACCGGACCCAGGGCGCGGGCATTCTCTCCATCGCCGTCGTCGTCCAAACGGTCTTTTCTGTCCGAGCGCGGCTCCGACAAGAGGCGCCGCATCGCTTCGATGGGGGTGATGCCGACGAGCCGGTAGTCGGGAGGGTAAGCGTAGGCGATGGCACCGATCACCCGCCCGTTCACGTAGACGGGGCTCCCGCTCGTCCCTGCCGGAACCCCGCCCAGGGCGTCGACCCTCGGGCCTAGTGCGCGGGCCAGCACCAGGTCCACACCTGCGGCCCCTCCCTCGGGCAAGTCGCCGACCAGTTCGATTTCGAACCGCTCGATCTCGGGGCTTTGAAACACCGTGAGAGCGTACGGACGAGCTCCGCCCTCCTGGCCGTCCTGCTGGAGGCTTGCGGCCTTGCGCCGGCCCCGCGGCCGGGGCTCCACGCTCTCCCGTACCCAGACCCGGGTCATCCCGTCACCTCCTCGTTCCCGTGTGCGACGCCCGACTGCGCGTACTCATCTCGAGGCGGCCCGCCGATTCTCAAGGCGCGAACCGCCGTTCTCATACGTCACATTGACGACGAAGGCCTCACCCGGGAAGAGCTGGACCGTCACAAAGCCAAAGAACGATTCCCTTCCTTGCAAGATCTCTTCACAGCCGACCACGATGGTCTCTCCCGGGTTCACTTCGCCGGCGAGGATGTCCGGGGCCACGACAATCTCCCCGTTTTCCTCCCCCTCCTCGCCCCGGCTCGTCATCGTGATGTCGATCCGGGTGGCGTAGCGTGTCGCAGGCCCGCCCGGCGGCGCTCCCTCGCCGCAGAGGGCATATACCGGAATGATCAGCGGCGAGCTCTCCTGTTGCGCGGCAGTCACCCCCTTTCCCAGCAGCGAAAGAGCCACGAGGATTCCCACCGCGACCGCCTTCCTCTTGATCCACCGCCCGGCGGGATACGTAGGTCTTGGAGGCTTCGCTCCGGCTGCTCTCCTCCGGCTCATCCTCTCACGCTCCTCGTCACCGCTTCATGTTTATGCACACGCGCGACGCCCAATCTCGGCAAGGCCTTCCAGGGACCCGCCTTGCGGCGAACGAGCGCGCTTTGGCGGCCGGCGTCGGCGGACCCCAGTGCAGACCCAAGCGCCAAAAGGTTTTGTCAATCCTTGGGCGAAGAGCGTGCAGCGAGAAGCCTCACCGGTCGTGCCCTGACCCCAGGGCAGCTCCGGTGTCGTAAAGGAGCGCGCACGGAAAGGAAGGACTTCACCGCGATGAGTCAACGGATGGACGAGCTGATCAAGGACCTCACTGACCTCGGCTGCCTTTCACGCAACCGCGAAAGGCCTACTGCTCTCGGAATTCCGTTCGCCGACGTAGAGTCGGCCCGGTCCGGCGAGCGAGGCCTTTCTCCTTACTTCCAACTGCTCAATGGGATGTGGGAGTTTCGCTACTCGCTCACTCCTTGGGACGTCCCCGAAGGCTTTTACCTCGAGGAGTACGACGCGTCCGGCTGGGAGAGCATCCCCGTCCCCAGCAGCCAGCAGATGCTGGGTTACGGCAAGCCCAACTACACCAACGTACGCTTTCCGTTCCCGTGTGACCCGCCGCGCGTCCCCGACGAGAACCCCGTAGGCAGCTACCGCAGGAGGTTCTACGTGCCCAGGACGTGGCTCGCAAGGCGCATCCACGTCGTCTTTGAGGGCGTCAACGCCGCGTTTCACCTGTGGGTCAACGGCCGCTTCATCGGCTACAGCCAGGGGAGCAGGTACCCTGCGGAATTTGACATCACCGATGCGGTGCGCCCCGGCGAAAACCTCTTGGCCGTCAACGTTTACCAGTTCTGCGCGGGCAGCTACCTCGAGGACCAGGACATGTGGCGCCTTTCCGGTATCTTTCGCGACGTCTACCTGAAGGCCCACGCCGCCTTTGGCCTAAGAGACCTCTGCGTGCGCACGGTCTTTGACTCGCACTACCAAGATGCGAACCTCAATCTCACCTTGTACGTGGCCAACCGTGAGCGGCCGGACCATCACGTCGGCGCGCCCCAAGCCGCAGCGCAGGGCAAGGCGGAAGTGCTCCTCTTCGACGCCGCCGGAAACCTCGTGATCCAAGAACGGGTGGATATCCCCGGGCTTGCGCCCGGCAAGGAACAGCCGTTCGACCTCTCCTTCCCGGTGCCGTCGCCCGCCAAGTGGTCGGCCGAGGAGCCCAATCTCTATACGCTTATCGTCTCCGTCCGAAACGAGGCGAACGAGACGATGGAAGTGTACCGCTCCCGTGTGGGATTCCGCCAGGTGGAGATCAAGGATGGCGTCTTTTTGATCAACGGCCGGCCGGTGAAGCTTCGGGGCGTCAACCGCCACGAGATGCACCCCGACCTGGGCCAGGCGGTCACGCTGGAATCCATGATTCAAGACATCAAGTTGATGAAACAGCACAACGTCAACGCGGTCCGCACCTCCCACTACGCACCCCATCCCGTGTGGCTTGACTTGTGCGACGAGTACGGGCTCTACGTGGTAGATGAGGCCGACCTCGAAACCCATGGCTTTGGCACCGCCGGCGCCAAGGTGACCTGGCCTTGTGACGACCCTGCCTGGGAGAAAGCGTTCCTCGACCGCGCCGAGCGGCTCGTCCAGCGGGACAAGAACCGCGCGTCGGTCGTCATCTGGTCTCTCGGCAACGAGTCCAGCTTTGGCCCAAACCACGTCGCGATGGCAAAGCGCGTCCGCGAGATCGACCCGACGCGCCCCATTCACTACGAGCCGGCGCGAAACCACGAGTCGGTGGATATCGTCAGCATCATGTACCCGGGCGGCTGGCGGCGAGTCCTCGACTGGTTTGACGACTTGGAGGAGGCCGGAAAGGACGCGGATCCCCGTCCGTTCTTTTTGTGCGAGTACGCTCACGCCATGGGCACCGGCCCGGGGAGCCTCAAAGACTACTGGGACATCATCGAAAGGTACCCACGGCTCATGGGCGGATGCGTGTGGGAATGGGCGGACCACGGCATCCGGCAACGAACTGAGTCGGGCGTCGAGTGGTTCGCCTACGGCGGCGACTTCGGCGACCACCCTAACGACGGCAACTTCTGCATCGACGGCCTGGTCTCACCCGACAGGCGGCCGCATCCCGGCCTCGTCGAGTACAAGTATGTGATCCAGCCCGTGCGGGTCGACGCGGCCGATCTCGAGCGGGGCCTTGTCACCATCAAGAACATGTACGATTTCCGCTCCCTGGCCCACCTCAAGGGGCGATGGGTCCTGCGCGAAGACGGCCGCGCGATCCAGCAGGGCGAGCTGCCCGAGTTGAACCTGCCCGCCAAGAGCGAGACCCAGGTGTCGCTTCCCCTTCAAAAGCCCGTGCTCAAGCCGGGCGCCGAGTATCACCTGGAGCTCCGTTTCGTCCTCAAAGAGGACTGCCTCTGGGCCGAGAGCGGCCATGAAGTGGCCGCCGTCCAATTCGAAATGCCCTGGAGAGCTCAGGCGGTCTCGCCCATGCCGCGAGCGTCGTTCTTCCCGCTCAGGATAAGCGACGGCGAGAGCCGCACGTTGCGCGTCAGCGGCAGCGACTTCGACCTGGCTTTTGATCGGTGCACAGGCCGGCTCGTCTCGTGGAGCCACCGTGGCCGCTCGCTCCTTTTGCGCGGTCCGGAGCCTCACTTCTGGCGGGCGCCGACGGATAACGACGCGATCCAGGGGCACGGAGCCGACGCCCACGAGTGGCGACGGGCAGGCTTGGACCGCCTCGAACGCGGGACGATCAGGGTCGAGTACGACGAGCGGATGACGATGTCCGAGGCCTTCACCTTCGAGGTGGAGGCCGTCCACGGAGCGCGAAGCCTGATCCCTGCGGCGTGGACGAAGACGGTGTACACCGTCTTCGGAAGCGGCGACATCGTGATCGAGCTCCACGTACGGCCCAATGAAGCCCTAAACCTCGACTCGTTTCCAAGGATCGGCCTCCAGGTGATCCTCCCTCGGGAGTTTGACCGGCTCTCCTGGTTTGGGCGCGGGCCGCATCACAGTTATCCGGACATGAAGGAGAGCGCCCTGGTCGGCCTTTACAGCGGAACCGTCCAAGAACAATTTGAACCCTCGATCATGCCGCAAGAAAACGGGAACAAGATGGACGTCCGCTGGGCGGCACTCACCAGCGTCCGGGGATACGGGCTCGTCGTCTGCGGCATGCCGACCTTTAACGTCAGCGCCCATCATTACCGCACCGAAGACCTAACGCAAGCGAGGCACCACCACGAGCTGGTGGAGCGAGACGAGACCGTCCTCAACATCGACTACGCGCAAAACGGGCTCGGCAGCCGAAGCTGTGGCCCGGGCCCGCTCAACCGGTATCGCTTGCGGCCGGAGCCCGTGGTCTTTAGGGTGAGGCTCAAACCCTTCGACACGGCGGAGATCAGCCCGGAGACGGTGTATCGGCTGGTCCCGGAGCTCTGACCGCAACCCGAGGCGACCGGCGAGAGCTCGCCCTCCACAGGGTGTAGGGGGCGAGCTCTCCCTTGCGCGGGTGGCACGCCCTAGTACGTGACCGGCCGCAGACGGGGTTGTGCGTAAGCGGCGCAAGCAAACGTACGTGCAGACCCGACTGCCTGAAAGTCTCGAAGGATGCCTGGACCGTGCGGCGTGCCGTGCGTTTTCCACCTACTCTCCGAAGATCTCTGCGTACCTTGCTGCGGCGATCCGTTGCGCCTCCTGAAGCGCGCTCACAGGGTCTTGCCGGCCGTTGAGAACGTTGGCGTCCACCTGGTCAAAAAGAGGCCAGAACACTTGGCCAGTATAGGGCGGCCTCCAGTGGGCTTCTTCTACCTGACTCAGCAAATTGGCCTGCGCAGGTACGATGAAGGCCGTATCGATTTGCCGGAGAGCCTCATAACGGGTGGGAATCAACTGCAAGCGTTCCCACCAAAGCAACTGAACCTCGGTGCTGGTGAGAAACTTGATCAGCTCGATGGCTCCTTCAAGATTTTTCGCGCCGGCCGGAATCGCCAGGGCAAATCCTCCGGACCACGTCCCATTATCCCGGCCCGACGGCGACGGAAGAGGGGCTGCTCCCACTTCAAGACCGTAGAGCTGCGCTGCGACGGCCACCATCTCATTATGGGCCACCATCATCGCTTGACGCTGCTCATGAAACTTCTGGGTCGACCAGGGGCTGTACCCTTGGCCGCTGAGAGAATCGAGCGTACCGTATCGTTGAGTCCAATCCACTAGCCATTGATACGCTTCGACATTCTTGGGGTGATCGATCGTCGGCCTAAGCGTTTCGTAATCGAAATATTGGCCGCCAAAGTGCCGAATCCACCCTACGGCGGCCCAATTGCCCGCCCACGGTACAAAGCCATAAATTACGATGTTCCCGTCGGTGTCGGGTCTTGTCAGCTTGCGGATGTAATCGTTAAACTCGTCCCACGATGCCGGTCCGTCTTCTTCATTTAACCCTGCTTCTGCCAGCAGGCGTCGATTCCAAATCAGCCCGCGGATATCGGTATCGGTGGGAATCGCGTAGGTGAGCCCTCGGAAGATCGACTCGTTGGCCGGACCAGGCAAGAACTCTTGCGCGACGTTGATCTCGCCCTTGAGCATCGGCTCAAGAGGGAGAAACAGGCCTTGGTGCGCCCACTCAACCACTTGGTACCGGTCGAAATCCACCACGTCGGGTGCCTGCCCTCCTGCGATCATGGTTCGCAGCTTGTCGTTGCCCACCGCCCGGATCGCTTCGATTGTGTAGAGGTCGCTTTGTTCATTGAACGCGGCTATGAGTTCTTGCCAGACGGGTTCGCGGTTGTCGTCGCCATAGATGTTGTACGCGAACACGATCGTGCTCTTTTGAGCTGCCCTCACAGGAAAAGTAGCAGCTGTGCCCAGGATACAAGGAAGCAGTCCGGCGGCCAAAATCCATCTCCACGTCAGATACCCAAAAGCCCTCGACAATGTCCCCACCCTCCTCCTTGGTTTCACAAGAACATCGTTGTTCCTATCATGCGACTTTTCCTTTTCTTCAGTTTTATTTCTCTTGAGCTGGGAGACTAGCTCCCCTACCCCGCGTCGTGACATCCCCAGAACACCCAAAGGAAACATCGCACAATTCGGTAATTCTAAAATACTTTACGTTGCACGAACCCGCGACCAAAGGGGGATCAAGATGGGCCGCCGGATCCAATGGATCGTCGTTGCCTGGTTTCTTGCGATTCTCGCCGGCTTTCCGGGCATCGGTTTCGGACAGGTCACCATCACGGTCGGCCACCGTCTCGACGACGGTGAAGTGCTGTGGATGAACTGGCTCAAAGGAGAGTTTGAGCGAAGGAACCCGGACATCACCGTCGAGTTGGTGGGGATCGGCTGGGCGCCCGAGTACGTGGAGAAGCTCACCATCCTCTGGGCTTCGGGGCAGTTTCCCGACGTCTTCTACGGGACACGAGACAAGCGAGTGTACGTGTTAAACGGCTGGACAAAAGACCTTACGGCCTACTTCGAGAGGGATAAGGCCGAACTCGACCTCTCCGACTTTTTCCCCGGCTCCGTCCAGGTATGGAACTTCGATGGCAAGCAGTATGCGCTGCCCATCTCCATCTCGGGGCAGAGCATGTACTACAACGCCCCCAAGCTCCAAGAAGCGGGCTTGGCTCCGCCTCCGGTCGATTGGGATACGCAAGAGTGGTCGTGGACGACCATGCGGGAGTACGCCCAAAAGCTCATCCGCCGGGAACCAGGCGGCGAAGTGACGACTTGGGGCATCAACGTGGCGGCACCGCTGTGGGATTATTCGTGGACCTTCGGCGGCGACTGGCTCACCGCCGACTCGTACGAGACCGGCGTCCCCCAGAGGGCGGTGGTCGATTCGCCCGAGAACGTCAGGGCCTTTCAAGCAGTGGCCGACCTCACCTGGACCTTCGCTGTCGCGCCTCCTCCGGACGCTGCGATCCGCTGGCCCGGCTTCTGGCAGGGCCAGATCGCCATGGAGTGGGTGGGATGGTGGAAAATCCGCAACTACATCTACTCGGAAATCGACTTTCCCTTTGGACTCGCGCCGCCACCCAAGGAGGTAGCTCGAGCCAACACGCTCTGGAATGACCCGTGGTTCATGGGGGCTTCGACGCAGCATCCGGAGGAGGCTTGGAAGTTCATCAAGTTTGCCACCGACACGGAAGCGCTCGTCAAATACGGTGAGATCATCGGGATGCCGCCGGCACGTCGGTCGGCATTTGACGCTTTCTTGCGAGAGGTCTCCGCACACTCAGGAATGACGCAGCTCGAAGTGCAGCAGGCTTTCGCAGGTTCAGTCAAATACGGCCGTTACACGGAGGAGGTCGTCTCCTCCTTCGTCTCCCTAGGCGTGCTGGGAGAGGAGCTGATTTACCCGATACTGGCCGGGGAGGTTGACGCCGGCACCGGACTTAAGGCCGTAAACGAGCAGCTCAACGTGGAGATCGAAAGGCTGAAGGCGACGCTGCCCACGTCGCTTCCATAAAACCTGCGAAGACGTGTCGACGCTTGAGCGCGGCCCCATCCCGGCCCATTCCCACATCCCCCGCTGTGGCTTGGCGAGCTCCGATACCGCCGAAGAGCAAGGGGAGCGGGCTAAAAAACACCCGTGACAGCGAGTCCAGGCGACCTTGGGCGGGCGCCGGAGGCGGGCCAGATCCGCGGACCCGGTGTGCGTCACCGCCGTCAAGCAAGCCCGACCAAGCGCTCTGCGCGTTCCAGAATGTGCCGTTCAAACTCGGCCCATTTCGCCGCCAGCGGGTGATCATAGTGAGCGCACGGATAGCCTAGGATCTCCTTGTCTTTGGTGGCGAGAGCATTGTAAATCGCGGCGACCGTCTCTCCCGGAACGATCGGATCGACCGCCCCGTATCCAACCGTGACGGGTACGCCGCGCACCCTGGCGGCGAAATTGACGGCATCGAAGTAGCGCAAGCGGTCGCGCAGGTCGCGTGCCTCAGCTTCGCTCAATCGCTCAAAAAGCCGGTTGATCTCCGCTCCGGAACCCCCTTTGACCAGAGTGCGGCGCAGGTCGTACGCGCCGAAGGTCGGCACCCCCACCGCGACGTACGCGAGATCGGCGATCCAAGGAGCGGCCATCACCGCCAGCCCGCCGCTGAAGCTAAATCCCGAAAGGACGGTCTTGCAGGCGTCCGCCCCCTCCAGCGAGCGGGCTGCCTGGACCGCCCGCACCGTATCCATCACCGCGCCCCTCAGGATGTAGCTGTGAATGTCGCCGATCCCATGGGTGATCCAACCGGGCACCCCGGGGTCGCCGGGCTCGCGGCTTTTGCCATACCCTCTCGCATCGACGCCCAAAGCCGCAAACCCCCGCCGGGCCAGATCAGGCCGCCATCCCGATCCGCTGTCCGTGCTGCCGTATCCATGACCGTACACCCAAAGAGCTCGAAAGCCGTCTTTCGGCATCGCCAAGGGGCCGCCGATCCGTCGCCCTCCGAGGCCATCGGCCTTCCAGATCGCGCAGAAGACGTCGTCGAATCCTTGCGGAGAAGGACAAGGCGTGACCTCAAGGCGCAAGGGGATCCTCTCGAGCTCTTCTAGAGTGGCCTTCCAAAACGCGTCGAAGTCGCCCGGCGCATCGGGCTCGACTCGCGTCTTTTCGATCCGGCGCATCATCTCGACGGTGACTGACGTTGGATCCATGTGCCTTGGCTCCTTTCCGAATCCTGAATATCGTGGCCCAATTCCCACACCATTCATCGGGTTACATCATTGATCGCCGGAGGGGATGGATTCCTCCCGTGCGAAGTGATTCCGGCGCCTTCCGTCCATCCAAGAGCGCACGCGCCGGGCCCAGCCGCTGCGCCGCCAGCCCCTCAGCGTTGCGGAGGCGGCGCGCCGGGCCCGCGCTAGCGCTTCAGGTCCCTGCGGCCGGGCACCGTAGCGCGCATCAAGAAAGAGATGCGTCAACGCAGGGAAGGCTTCCGGATCGTTCACGGCGCTCCTTTTCTCCCAGCGAGCGAGATACTCAAGGGGCGTCTCGCTCGCCGCCCGGGGAAGCCCCCTTTCACCTAGCCGCTCGAGGACGTGCAAGTAGATACGGATGACGTCCGCCGGAAGCCGTGCAAGGCTCACCCTTAGGCGGCGCGCGCCCAAACCTTCCCTGCTGCCTGCGGGCCCCGCGGCTAAGTCGCTCGCGTCTCCCAGCCGGATTCCGAACCAAACGAGCAACCTGTGCAGCGCACGTTTCAGCTCGGCCAACAACCACCCGATCCCGAGCGGGACGGTGCCCACGCCCCTCGACGGCCGCAAAGGCTTTCGGTCCCGCCGCCGGAAAACTCTCCAGGCCCCGACGGCCAAAGCCGAGAGCAGGACGAGCTGGAGCACCGTCCAGAGCCGCTCGCCGCCGCGGTTTGAGCTCAAACTGGCAAACAAAGCGTCGGTCAAGCTCTGTGCGAGCCGCTCCGTGACCCCCAAGCCCCCGGCCCGGCGGGCCCTCGCCCCCGGTACGAGGTAAGGGCCCACAAAATCGGTGAACGACTCCATCCACCGGTTGAAGTCCCGGATGTGCACCGGCGAGACATCGCTGGGCAAAAGGACTCCGAGCAAGACGATCCCGCTGATAGCTGCTCCCAGCGCCTTGGGCGGGGAAAGCCAGTACCGGGAACTCACCTGGACTCCCATCCCCTCAAGCTGCGCCTTCAAGAGAACCTGCCGCAGCCCGGAAAGGTAGAGAAGCCCACAGGCAAGGCACACCGCGCTTCCCGCCGCTCCGGCGAGCTCGAGGCCTTTCACCCCGGCGCCCCGGACGAGCGGCGGAGCGAGAGAACCGAGAGCCCACGCTGCGGCGACAGCTAGAGCCGTCCTGATGACCACCGCCTGTGCGACCCCCAAAAGCTCGTCGCTCGTCCTTGCCCTGCCCGGCAAGCCCCATCGGTGAGCCGCGCTCTCATCGCCGGCGAGAGCTCGAGCATCGAGAGTGCACCGGCCGAGCGCGGCCGCAAGCCAAGACCCTGCGACCAGGCTCGAAGCGGTCACGGCCAGGACTGTCCCCCACGCCACCCCGCTCCAAAGCCACGCCGCGCCGCCCACGGCAAAAAGCAACAGAGCAGCGGCCCAAACTACGTCTTTGGCCCGAAGGCGTTGCGCCACGACCCTCTCCGCCGCCCGGGCGAAGCCGGCGGCCGCTCCCACTTGGACCACCACGGCCCACACCGGAAAAGCCGCCCAAACCTCGAGCCACTCCTCCGCCCGCCAAGCTCGTGAGCTTTGCAGCACAATCGCGGAGACGAAACGACCCGCCTGGTGAAAACTTCCCGCCGCGGCCAGGCCCGCACCCGCTGCAAACCCGGCGACCAACATCGAAAGGGATTCGCTCCACCGCCTCATCCGCCGGGAAGCCTCCCGTCCGTCGAAAGCTCGATCGGCACCGCTTCCAGGGCCTCCTGGATCACGTCCACCCCGCTTGCCCGCCGCAGCGCCGCTTCAGGCGTCACGATAAGGCGGTGGCCGAGAACGGCTACGGCCATGCGCTTGACGTCGTCAGGCAAGACGTACGCCCTGCCTTCGAGCGCGGCCCTGGCTTGAGCGGCCCTGTAGAGAGCGAGCGATCCCCGCGGGCTCACCCCCAGCGCCACGTCGGGATGCTGGCGCGTCCAGCGCACGAGGTGCACGACGTACGCGCTGATGGAAGGGTCGACGTGGACGTGGCGCACGATCTCCTGCGCCTGCAAGAGCTCGTCGACGGAGACCACTTGCTCGATCCGCTCGATGGGGTGCTGGAGCTTTAGCCGCTCCAGCATGGCGATCTCCGACGCCTCGTCGGGATATCCCAGGACGATCCGGGCGAAAAACCGGTCGAGCTGCGCTTCGGGCAGGGGAAACGTCCCTTCGAACTCGATGGGGTTTTGCGTCGCGATGACGAGAAACGGTGAGGCGAGTCGGTAGATCTCGCCGTCCACCGTCACTTGGCGCTCCTCCATGCATTCGAGGAGAGCGCTCTGCGTCCGCGGGGTGCCCCGGTTGATCTCGTCGGCCAACACCACCTGCGCGAAGATGGGGCCGGGCCGGAACTGGAAGGCGCCTTCTCGCTGGTCGTAGACGGTCACCCCGATGACGTCTGACGGGAGCAGGTCGGGAGTGAACTGGATGCGGCGAAACGAAGCGCCTAGCGAACGGGCAAGCGCCCGGGCCAGCATCGTCTTTCCGACGCCCGGCACATCTTCGGCCAAGATGTGTCCGTGGCAGAGAAGGGCGCAGAGGGCCTCCTCGATGGCCCGCTCCTTGCCGACCAAGACCGTGCTGATATTGCGGATCAAGGCGCCGGCCACGCGCCGGACGTGGGCGACGTCAGGCAGTGGACTCGCGCTGTGCTGCTCCACCGGGATTCCTCCTTGCCATCGTCTGGACCAGATCGCCGCGGTAGCTCACCCGCACGTGGGAAATGCCTCGGGGAAGCGTCAGCCTCTCGCGCTCCTCGCTCACTTCCACCACCACGGCGCGGCGTCCCGCCTTGACAAACCTCACCAGCGCATGCTGCGTCCCGGGATCGATCCGGGGCGCCACCACAAAAACGACTGCGCTCTGGGCCACCCGTCCCGCGATGCGGTCAAGGGCCTCACCCAAGAGCGCAGGCTGGTCACAAAGCTCAATTTGGGCCAGCATTTCGAGGATCCCCGCAAGGTGCGTCTCTCCCTTTCGCATCCCGCTGGAGATGAGGAAGTCCGGGCTCTGCCTTCCCAAACGGGCCAGCGCAAAAAAGCCAAACTCCTGCCGCTTTTGACAACCTTCCGCAAGCAGGGATGCCGCGACCTCGACGGCGAGCTCCGACATGGCTTCGACGTTCCACGACCGGTAGTGATCGCGCACCAAATCCAAGAGGACGACGACATCGACATGGCGCGTGGGCTCAAAACTCTTTACCTTGAGCGAGCCCGTGTGCGCCGTCGCTTTCCAGTGAACGTAGCGGATGCTCTCTCCGGGCGCGTGATCCCTGATCCCGGCGACCCGGGTCGGATCCTCGAGGTATCTCCGGAAGCTCTTCACGACGCCGGTGACGGCGCCCCCGCTGATCCCAAGGGCGTCCAGCGGGTAAACGCGCGGGTAGACCACCACTTCCGATCGGCCGTCCATCCGGACCTGCGTCTGCTCGAAGCCGATGGGATCGCCCAGCGTCGCAAGAAGCGGGCCGACGCCGTAGACGCCCCGCTTCTTGGCCTGGATGGAATACTCGATCACCTGGCTGCTCCGGCCGGCAATCGACGTGGCGAAGGCGCTGCCTGCGCCTTCCCGGCAGACGAGCTCCTTGTCGACACTCTCCTCCAGCAGGATCCAAGGCAAAGGAAAAGGGCTCGGGTTTGTAACTTCGAGCCTCACCTGCGCCGTCTCGCCCGGGAAAAGGCGCTCCCGGCTCAGAGTTCGGCGAAAACTCAATTGAGCCGAGGCGCGCCGCACCGCCCAGCGAAGGCCCAAGGCGAGGGCGAGGAGGGAGTACGCGGTGAGGTAGACGACCTTCCCTTCGAAAAGGAGGGCGAGAAGCACGATACCGGCGATGGCCTTGGACCAGGTGGACACGGGTGCACCCCACCCTACGAGCGCCTTCCCGTGAGCGCCTGTGCGGTGGCCCCGCACAGGCGTCGCCCCCGAATCATCGTCAGCGGGCGCGGCCGGGTGACGATTTGGCCCCGACGGAAAGAGCCATCGGGGCCAAACCGTGTTGTATAGATTTTTGCTGCAGGAGGCCAATTCCTGTTTCCAAGCCGCGGCGCAAGCCCTGGCCCGTGGCGCCCCGAAGCATTGAGCGCCTCTTGGGGCGGCAGGTCTCGAACGTCTTCCCCTGTGTCGGCCAAGAGGAAAGCCCGTCAGGAACCGCCCTTGGCGATCAGCGGGAACTCGGTGATTCGCAAGTGCGCCGAGCCGTAGGGGATCAAGGTAATGCTCTCCACGGGCTCCTGCGACACCACGGGGCTTGCAGGCGGCGGCGCGGCGTCGCGATACCCCGGTTCATAACCCCATACAGGGACCTTGCGCGCTCTGACCACCAGCGAGACGGGCGGCCGCTTTGGATCAAAAGGCACCTTGGAGAGCGGCGCGGTCACCACGGCGACGTCGCGGCCGGGCGCCTCCGGATCGAGCTCGAGGCCGTAATTCCACGGGCTCACCGCCCGGATCTCGTAATCCTTTACGGGCCCAAAGGTGCGGATGGTCTGGAACTCTTCCTCGATCGCCAGGCTAAAGACCAGCGGGCCGCGGGTGAGCGCGACCGAGTCGTTGTAGCGGCGCTCTGCGATCAGTTGCATGGGCAGGGTGAGGACGACCACGTCCTTCGGATTCCAAGCCCTTTCGAGCCACAGGAAGGTCCCGGGCGCGGCTTCGATGATCGTGCCGTCGGGCAGTTCGGCGCGCGCCCCCTTGGCCCACGCCGGAATCCGCAGGACCAAAGGAAACTCCGCCGCTCCCCCGCCGTCCAACACGTCGATGACGAACCGGATCTTCTCGTCAAACGGGTAGACCGTCTCCTCGGCGATCTCGACTTTTCGCCCACCTCGCACCTGGGTCGTCACCCGACAGGGCGCGTACGCCACAGCGGCCAGGCCCTCGTCGGGCGTCTTCATCCACAGATGTGCGGCAAACTTGGGCCAGCCCTGGTGCATGTTCGCCGTGCAGCAGCCGAAATTGGGCTCGAGGCCAAAGATGTTGGAGTCGTCACCGTTGGTCGTCCAGACGTGCTGGCCGACGCTGCACTCGATCTGGTTGGCCTGCTGATCGTACTGGTGCGCCAGCATGTCCGGGGTAAACGTCCCGGGGAGCGCGTTGTATGCGATCCGCTCAAGCCGGTCGCCGAAGGCCGGATCGCCCAGCAGGCTGAGCAGCACCTCGAGGCTGAACATGTACTCGACCACCGCGCAAAGCTCCGTGCCTTGCGAAGGGCTCTTCCCGGCCAGGTGCTCGTCGCCGCTGAAGACGCCCGTCACCTGCCCGTGGTAGCGGTCGAGCATCTCGATGATCCGGTAGACGCTGGCTTTGTCGCGGGGATCCTGGGACTGCATGTACCAGACGCCGGGCGCCTTGATCGCCATCGCGTTGTTCACGACGTGGCTGATCTGCGATGCTCGCTCCCGCGGCGTCTTTCCCGTCATGGTGAAGGACCAAAAATGCGCCATCCAGTCGAAACCCTGCGCCCGGGCCTTGGCTGCGAGGTCGAGCAGCCACGGATCGCCGGTCCGCCGGTAGAACCAGTGGATGGAAAGGACGAGATCGGCCCAGCGGGACTTCCCCCAGTCAAACAGGGGCTTTTCGTCCAGCAGAGCGTCGAGCCGGCGCAAAAAGCGCGCGATGGCGGCCGTGATCCTCTCGTCTCCGGTTGCCTCAAAGTACTGGATCATCGCCTTGAGCACGACGAACGTGGGCCACGGATCGTACGCCTGATATCTCCCCTCGGGCGAACGAATGGGCCCTAGCCAACCGTCCTCATGCTGGTGCTCGACGATGTAGTCCATCCACCGGCGCGCCTTGTCGATCAGCCGCTCGTCGCCCAGGAGAAAGGCGAGAGGAATGAGGCCGTCGAGCCAGTAAGGCCCCCGCTCCCACCCTTCGGCGGATCCCCCGATCCACCCCGATTGAGCGACGTCCGGCCAAAACTCATCCAACTGGCCTGTAAGGCCCTGGCTCTGCACGACGAGCTGGTCGTATAGCCAACCCTCCGGCCGGATCTCACCGGGGCGAAGGGGATTGAGCGCGGGCTGAAGTAAGGAAGAGCGTGGCTCTTTCACGATGGCGACTCCCTTTCCCGTATTGTTGTGCGAGGCCGTTCCGGCCCCATGCTCTTCCGAGCGCTTCGTCAATCTTGGCTGTTGATCTTGCTTCTGCTGCGTCTTTGCTGCTCCTGCTTGGCTTTGGCCGGCGCTCCAATCCCCCCGAAATCCCGAGTTCTTTCCGGTTTCCCATCGCTTCTCGTCTGCGTCGCTTCAAAACTTCCGCGGGGCTTACTGATCCTCGTTGCAAAGCCGCGACTCCGTCACCAGCCGACCGGGTACTGCTCCAGGTCGATCACCGCCCCGCTGAATGCCTGCGCCTGCTCGGAAGCGAGGAACAGGCAAGCCGCGGCGATGTCCTCGGGAACCAAGAGGCGACCGATGGGCTTTTCCTTTCCGACACGATCCAGGTAGTCGTCAGGCATGCCGAGGTCGCGCTGAATCACTCGTTCACCGTCCGTATCGGTCCAACCGATGTTGAGGCAAAAGACCCGCACCCGCTCAAATTTCAAGGCGTTGGCGAGGTTGCGGCTTGCGGTCATCAGCGCCCCTTTGGTCGCCGAATAGACCAATAGCTCCGGAGCGCCGATGTAGGCGTTAATGCTGCCGATGTTGATGATCGTCCCGCCGTGCTCCTTGAGAGAGGGCAGGGCTCGCTGGGCGAGCAGAAGCGGCGCCCGCACGTTGAGGGCGAACTGGTAGTCAAAAAACTCCGGCGTAAACGTGCGCAGGTTGGAACGGCGGGTGTCGGCCGCACTGTTGATCAGGATGTCGATCCGCCCCAGGTGCGCCAGCGCTTCGTCGACCAGCCGGTGACAGGCCGCCGCGTCGGCGAGGTCGGCGGCGATGAAGTACGCTCGGCTCCCCGCCTCTTGCAACTCCCGTTCGAGCGCCTTTCCCTTTTCCTCCGACCGGCCCGAGAGCGCGATGGCGGCGCCTTGCTCGGCGAAGCGGCGGGCGATGCAGGCTCCAAGCCCTTGGGTGCTTCCGGTGACCAGGACGACTTTACCGGCAAACGGCTTCTCAGGAGATGGCATCTTAAGCCTCCTTACCCATGTGCTACCCCTCGGCCGTACCATGATTCGCCACAGAAGCACCGGGCACCTGGTCACAGGCTTCGCAGCCCCACCTTGCCCTCTCAAGCCGGCCCGGGTACCATAGACTGGGACGCCCCACTACCGTTGAATGAGGTGCAGCGATGAGCAAGGTACGAGTCCTATTTGTCTGCCTGGGAAACATCTGCCGCTCCCCGATGGCGGAAGCCGTCTTCCGGGCGCGCGTTGAGCGGCGCGGCCTCAACGCTCACATCGACGTCGCCTCTACCGCCACCGGGCATTGGAACATTGGCCAGCCTCCCCATCCCGGGACGCAGCGGATCCTAAGGCAGCGCGGCTACTCTTTCGACGGGATGCGGGCCAAAGTGATGCCGGCGAGCGACATCCTCACGTACGACTACATCGTGGCGATGGACCGTTCGAACGTCCAAGACCTGGTCGACATGGGCGTTCCCCGCGAGCGCATCCGGATGCTCACGGACTACGTTCCCGGCAAAGAAGGGCGCGACGTGCCCGATCCTTATTACACCGGAAACTTCGAAGAAGTCTACGAGCTGGTGGACGCCGGCGTCGACCGGCTGCTCGACGAGATCGTCTCGTCGCTCGGGCTTAAGGATTCGACCACGTCGCGGTAGATCTCGAGCGCCTCGCGCCCCGCACCCGTCAGATCGTAGACGCCGCGAGCTACCCTTTGAAACCAGCCGTAGTAGTTTTTCTGCAGGATCGCCCCCGCCTTGTCGCAGGCACTCGCCTCCCGCAGCTCCCGGACGCGGCTGGGTCCCCTCGTCGCCAGGCAATGGGCGATGCGGAGGGCCTCCTCCCGGTAGGCGGTGACGAGCGGCCGGCGGGCGCTTCCCCCGACGTTGAAATCGCCCGAGCGGCCCTCAAACTCGGCCAGCACCCTCGACCGACGCCTTGAGCTCTTGCGGGCCGGCGCGGGTCCCGGCTCGCAGGCTACTTCGACGCGGGCACGCCCACCCGGGCCGGACGAGACGAAAAGGAGCCCCAGGCCCAGCGTTCGACAGAGGCGGATTACCTTGTGCCAGTGCCCGTACCGCTCGCGGCGTGGCAGAGGGACGGCGAGGTAGACGTGGTCAGTGACGGCCTTGCGGTCGAGCCCTTGCAGGACGAGCGTCAGGTTCATGGCGGCTTTGAGCTCCACGACCACCAGCTCATCGCCGCGGCGGGCGACGAGGTCGCACCCTTCGACCTCTCCGCGCACCGCATACCCGCGCGCGATCCAAAACCTCTTCACCGGCTCGTAGAGCCGGGTCTCACGGGGATTCTCTCGCTTCACCCCACCCCACCCGTCCACGTCCACCTTTTCCGGCAACTCCAGGGGTTCAAAATCCGGCGATTACATCTTCTTCCAGCCAGGAAGATACAAGAGCAGAGTCGTACTCGTTTCACCGCCCGTTTACGACGAAGTCCACGATGTGGAGAGCGTGGGAGAGCGTGCAGCGCGTGCGAAATACCCGCAGAAAGAGTGTGCCGTCTCGATTTTTCATCGCGATCGGCAGGCTCGTGGTGATCGCTCTCCTCGCCGGGGGATGGCTTTTGCCGCGGCCGTCCGGCAAGCCCGAGGCTCTCTCGGATTCCGGGCCTGGCGCCGGGCCTGCGGGTAAACCCGCGGCCTTTTTGGACCGGGCCGTCCTCGATCGCGTCGAAGACGGCCGCCTCGCGGTGCTCCTGGTCGGCCCAAGCGAGCGCGAGCGCCGCGTGCCCCTCGGCGAGCTGCCCGGCGAAAGCCGTCCCGGCGATTGGCTGATCGTGCACGGCGACAGCCCGGAGCGCTTGACGTACCAACCGGATCCGGAAGGCACCGCCGCCGCATTCGAGCGAGCTTTCAGGAAGCAGCTCGCTCTCAAAGCCCGGGGCTGCGCCGTCACATGCCCTTGAGCCTGCGACGGCGAAGCGCCTCCATTTTCTCCTGGATGCGCGCCGCACTCTCTTGAGTCTCCTGGTGGTCGATCTCTACCTCGACCAGGTGGTCGTCCTCAAACCGGACCCGAAGCCACGTCCCTTCCCGAACGCCTTGGGGCAGGCAGTTGACGTCGACGATGCGCTCAACCTGCTCCTGCCCAACCAAAAGGACAGCATGGCGCCCATCGACGATCCGGTCGACCACTGCCTTATCCCGCATGAGACCCCCTCCCGCTGTGCCGTTGGGCGTGCCATTCCATCCAAACCCTGCGACTTGCGCCGGACGCGCGCTGGTCCTCGCGCTCGATCGAGCTTTCCCCACGCGGGCCACAGGCCCCCGAGCAGCGGTCAGGCGGCGTCGACACAGGCAAGCCCCTGCTTCTTGATATCGCCCAGCCGCCCTTGGCCGATCCCGGGAATCCGCAAGAGGTCGTCCAGCGAGCGATAGGGCCGCCTTGAGATGAGCTCCGCCGCTCGAGCCTCGCCGATGTGCACGATTCTGGTGAGCTCGGCCTGCGAGGCCGTATTGATGTTGATCTGGCCGGGAGCGCATCCGCCTTGGGATGCAATGCGGTCAAGATGCGTCGGCCCCTCGGGCGTCCGCTCGACCGAGACAATGTAGCCGCTGCCGTCCGTCGTCACCTTGATCGTCCCGTGGACGTCGGTGCCGTAGATCGTGACCCCATACTGCACGAGGCGTTCGATCACTTCCGCGTGGGGATGCCCATACTCGTTGCCCAAGCCCGCCGAGTAGATCGCGACCTCGGGCTGGACCGCCTCGAGGAGCTCGCGGCTGGTCGCGGTGCGCGACCCATGGTGACCGATGTGCAGGATGTGGGCCGACAAATCGTGCCCTCTCCGAATCATTTCAAGCTCCGACGGGATCTCCGCATCGCCCGTAAAAAGAATGCTTACATCACCGTAAGTGACGCGCATGGCGATGGAGCCGTTATTCAGATCGCCGGTCACCTCTTGGGGATGGACCACTTCGATGCGAGCGCTGCCCAGCGTGTAGACTTCGCCCGCCCGCGGCTCGTGATAGCCCGCATCGGAGGCCAAGATGGCATCGAGCGTCGCCTCGAAGATGCGGGTCGTGTGGACATCGCCCGACAGCCAGACGTCGACGACGGGGAAGGCCGCGAGCACGTTGGGAAACTGTCCGATGTGGTCCGAATGGGGATGCGTCCCTACCAGGAGGTCAATCCGCTCGACGCCCACCGATTTTAGGTAAGGCACGACGTCGTCTCGGTCGTGTCGCCCGGCGTCGATGAGGATCGTAAAGTCGGGACCGAGGAGCAGGGTGGAATCCCCCTGTCCTACATTGATGAAGTGAATCTCGAGGCCTCCGGGAGAACCCGCCGCCTTCATCGGCGCCGCTCCGACGGTCAAGCTGAGCGCCAACGCCAGCACGACCGCCACCCAGAGCCCGACCACTCTCACGAACTCCCAGCCTTCCCAGAGGCCCCAAAGCGGGTTAGAGAATGCTGCCCCGCGGGGCACCCCCTCGTAATGCCTTTCGGTCGTTGAGGATCTCATCGGGAACGGTAAGCCTCCTGGGCGCGCCGGATCGCCTCACAGGCTGCCTCTTTTCCCATCCAGCCGCGCACTTCCACTTTTCGGCCCTCAAGCTCCTTGTACACCGCGAAGAAGTGACTGATCGCCCGCAGCGTGTGCGTCGCGATGTCCTCCAGAGTTTGGATGTGCTGCTGGTACGGGTCGACTGCGCAGACCGAGAGGATCTTGACGTCGTCCCCTTTGTCGTCCGTCATGTCAAGGGCTCCGATCACCCGGGCCGGGACGACGCAGGTGGGCTGAAACCGAGCAGGCCCGAGCACCAAGATGTCCAGAGCGTCTCCGTCCTCGGCCAGCGTCTCCGGAATGAAGCCGTAATTCGCCGGATAGACCACGGGGCTTGGCAGAATGCGATCGACGCGCAAGACCCCTTTCTCATCGATTTCGTACTTGATCTGACTGCCCTCGGGCAGTTCAATCAGCGCGTCAACGATCACGAAGAATCATCTCCTCGGCGGCCGGCGGCCGTAGACACATGAGATATCCATTTTGCCATCTAGATGGGACGTCCTCCAAAATGCGACGGCGCGCCCTGGCGCCTTGACACCTTCTCCACCGTCATGCTAGATTCACTATCGACAATATTCGATTTAGTCCGTGGGCGGTGAGAGCATGGCGGAGCGGATCGACTCCAGCGAGGAGGTCCGCGAGATCGCGCTGATCGGCAAGGCGCTCTCCAACCCCATCCGCGTGCAGATCTTGCGCTTCCTGGGCGATCAGGGATCCTACTGCGGAGACCTGACCGAGCGCTTTGGCCTTGCGCAATCGACGGTCTCTCATCACATTCGCATCCTCAAAGAGGCGGGGCTCATCCAAGGCGAAGAGCAGGGCACTTCGACCTGCTACCGCGTGGTGCCCGAGCGCTGCGAGCACATTTGCCGGCTCTTTTCCAAGACCTTCAAGGAGATCGCCGGCATCGCCCCGTGACCGCATGGTAGCGCGAGGGCGACACAGCCTCCCTTTGCCTTGCCTTTGCCGAGGCGGCCGGCTTTGCGCGAGCTTCCGGCGACCCGGTGTTCGCATAGCCTTTGAGCGGATGACATTGGGCGGGCACCGGCTCGCCGCCGTTGAGGCGTTGAAAAGGAAAGGTGACAGCCGCAAGGGAACTGATACACCCACCGCTTGCTTTCGAGCGAGGTGATCTGGATGGCGACCATCACCCGCTGGCCGGGGAGGCTCTTCATCTACCCCAAGGTGTACCTGGGCGCCCTGCTGGCGACGCTCGTCTGGCACCTTGTGCTGTACTTCGGCGCCTCGGGTTGGGGAGCCGGGCGCATCACCGTCCTCGCTGCGCTGCCCGCCGCGTTTATGCTCCTGTGGGCTGTCCTTGCGCCCATCGGCCTGCTCAAGACGGCGCTGGAAGGCGACGATGCGGCGAGCGGAAGCTATCGCGTCCTCCTCGTCCACTTCGGATCGACCGCCTTGCAGATCGTGGCGTTTGCCGCTGTCCTCCTCCTCGGGGGGCTTTGGGTCGTCCTGCGGGGCGTCGGCGTGCCCACTCTCCTTGACCTGCTCCCGATTCCCGTCATCGATTGGTTCGTCTGGCTGGTGGTGCGGGGCTTGGGGATCAGCCTCGTCGCCGTCGTGCTCCTCGCCGCCGTCGCCCAATGCGCCTATACCGTCAGCAAGCTCGCAGAGCGCTTTCGCGGCTTTCTGTTTCTTTGGAGCGGGGCGATGCTCTCCTGGGCCGTCTTACGGGCACTGCCGCGGCTTAGCGATTGGCTTTCCTGGCTTCCGCGCATCTCTTTCGAGGAGTTCGTCGCGGTGGGCGACGGATTTGAGCTGCAGCGCTCTTACTACGAAAGCGGCCCATACGCCGCCGCCTTGATCCTCGCCCTTCTCCTCGTCGCGCTGGCCGGTTGGGTGTACGGCATCGTGAAAGATTCGGCCGCAAAGCCGCGCCCGCCTGTTCCACAGCCCCAGGCCGGCGGCGGCGTGCGTCACATCCTCGACATGAGAGAGCGGCTCTTGATCTTTATCGCCGCACTCAGCCTCGCGTTCGTCTACGACGTCTTCGAAAACCGCTCCGCCGTCGAAGCTGGGCTTCAGGGAACGCTGATCCGACCCGCTGTCGTGCTCCAGGACGACCTGGGCTTTTTCCGGGGCGCGCCCTTCGTCTCCTCGGAAGGCCGGATCTCGCATCCGGCTGCGGGAATCAAGACGCTGGTCGTGCGCGTCGCGGGCGACGTACGCCTTTTTCACTCGGAAAACGAGGAAATCTCCGTCACCTACACCATCCGCACGTATGCGGCTAGCCAGAGGGCGGCGCAAAGCTATCATGACCTGGTGGGCATCGGCTTTGCCCGCAGTGGCGACCGTTTGGAGCTCCTTTTGCAGACGCCGCCCAGCGACGGCTCCGTCGAGGCGCGTGCGCGTTACGACATCACCCTTCCTCCCGGGATTCAGGCCGTCCTCGACGCCGATTACGGCTCGGTCGAAGTCCACGACGTCCGGGGCGGGATCGTCGCCACGTTGCGGCAAGCCTCGATGCGAGCCACCGACGTCCAAGGCGACGTCGAGGTGGAGGCCGTCGACGGCGACGTGTGGCTTACGGGGATTCTGGGCGATGTGACGATCCGCCACCAAAACGGCCGCGTCGAGGTGCACGGCGTCTCCGGCCGGCTTGATCTCAGCGGGGAGCATACGACGTTTGAGTCCAGCGACGTCCAAGGCGACGTGACCGTGCGCCTCACTCGCTCGCTGGCCAAGCTCTACCGAGTCCAAGGAGCCATCGACGTCGAGGCGCGCATGACCCGGCTTTGGACCGATCGGATCCACGGCAGATCGTTGATTCGCGGGACGCTGAGCCCCATCACTCTCGCCGGGCCGATCGCTCCCGTCGAACTCATCAGCGATCGCGGTAACGTCGTCGTCCACCTCGCCTCAGACCTCGATTGGAACGTCCGCCTCGCCTCCCGGCGCGGCGAGGTCATCGCCTCATTTCCCGAAGAGTTCTCGGTCTCCAGCGCTATGGAACGAGACCGGCGCGTGCTCACCGCCGTCAAGGGCAGCGGCGAGACGCTTTTTCAAAGCGAAGTGGCCGGAGCCCACCTGACCCTCGACGTGCGGCCGCGCTGACCGGCGGTTACAAGCGTGCCCACGCGATGGCGAGGTCATGGCGGCCTTCTCGCGCCGCTTCATCCCGCCTCGACGGCAGGGGTGTGCCCGGCCCGGGTGGAATAACCTCTGTTGAGCGCCTCAAGAGCGCGGGGAGCGCATCAGTCTTCCGACGGGTGACCGTAGTGCTTGGTGATGCTTTCGATGGCGTCTCCGTCGATCACGTACGTGGCCTGGGACCCCCGCAGGGTGATCAGCCGTCGATCCAGGTCAAACTTCGTGTCGCCCAGGTGCATCTCGAAGCTTTGACCACCCGCCGTCGTGACGATGAGCTCGCCCCATTCTTGTAGCATCTCGTGGACGACTTCCATCTTCACGGCAACCACTCCTCAAAATGGTTCTCTCCGCCGCATGGCGGATCTGGATGCCGGGTCTAGTCTGTCCATAGGAGAGAGCGGCGTATGATGAGACGGCAGTTCTTCGCGTCCGTTGCCTTCGTGGCGCTTCTCGGCTTGACGCTTGCCGGCGGGAGTGCCCAAGCGGCGGAGAGCGCTCCTCGAGAATGGCAGCTGGGCGAGCGTACGCTCGCGGTCGGCTCGTGGGGCGCCGACGTCTTCACCTTGCAGATCCAGTTGAGGGAGATCGGCTACGAGCTCAAAGCCGACGGCATGTACGGTCCCGAAACCCGATCCGTCGTCGAGGCGTTTCAGCGCGACCAGGGCCTCGCGGTGACGGGCAAGGTCGGACAGGAGACTATCGAGCGGCTGGCCCTGGTAAGGATGCGCCGCATTGAGACGATGCCCTACACCGTCCAGCCGGGCGACTCGCTCTGGTCCATCGCCCGCGCCTTTGACACCACGATGGAGCTTCTCATCGAGATCAATGAACTGCCCGACAGGCCCCTCCGGGCCGGCGAGGTGATCAAGGTGCCCGCGCTGGCTCAGTATGAGGTAAAGCCTGGCGACACTCTTTGGGGGATCGCGAGGAGGTTTCGCACCAGCGTCCAGGCCCTGGCCGAACTGAACGGCATCTCGCCGGAAGGCATTTTGCGCGTCGGCACGGTCCTGTGGCTGCCGCGGGGCTCCGTGATCCTCCCTGAGATGTAAAGGCGCAATCGAGATTTCGAAGGCGAGGTCAAGACGCGAAAGCGCAGCGCTGAAGCGGGGTTTCCTTGACATCGTCGTTCGCTGAGCAGTATGATCGAGCTGGCGGATGCTCTTGCGATACGAAAGGCGGCGACTCCGGTTTGAGCCAACCATTGTCTAGACAATCCCTCGCGGCATCCAAGGGGCGCGAACTTGCGCCTTCTTTTCGCGATTACCTCGCCATCACCAAACCCAAGCACCAGTTTGTCCTGTTTACATGCTGGGTGACGATGCGGCTCGCCTCGCCCCAGTTGCCGCTCGACCTCGTCTTCTTTACGCTGCTCGGCACCGCCTTTGCCGTCGCCTCGTCGCACGTCTTCAACCAGATCATTGACCGCGACATCGACGCCGTGATGGAAAGGACACGGGAAAGGCCCATGGCCGCGGGCAGGATCGGCGTCTCGTCGGCTGCGGTATTTGGGGTCGTCTTGGGATTGATCTCGCTTGCCATCATGGCATGGAAGACGAATCCGCTCGCGGTCCTGCTGACCGTCGCCGGATGGTTTGTCTATGTGGTCATCTATTCGTACTGGCTGAAGCGCACCAGCCCCTGGTGCACCTTGATCGGGGGCATTTCCGGCGCGATGCCCACGCTTATCGGGTGGGCGGCGGTCACGGAAAGCCTGTCGCCGATCCCTCTCCTGTTCTTCGCCTTCATGACCATTTGGCAAAGCCCGCATTTCTTCGCGCTCTCGCTCTATCGGGCCGACGAGTACCGGCGGGCCAAGATCCCGGTCGTCGTGGTGCGCTACGGCGTCACCTCCACTCTTCGGCGCATGCTGGTGCACGCTCCTTTGCTCATCGCATGCACTTTACTCTTGTCCGCTCTGGGCGTGGGAGGCATGTTCTTCTTCGTCACGACCCTCTTGATGGGGCTCCTCTACTTTGGCGCGATCATTCAAGCCAACCGCGAAGGAGAGAAGTCGGCCGCCGTATGGGGCAAGCGCCTGTTTCATGCGTCCTATGCCTACATGCTTCTCGTCTTTGCTTGCGCCGCGGTGTCACGCATGACCGGCGTTTGACGGCGGCGAACGAGCGCAGGCGAAGCGTGCGAGCAGCGAAGGAGATGCGCGCCCGGCAGCCCGCAGCGCCCACACCACATCCTTCAGCCACTCTTGTACTCTAAATCGTCACAAACCTTCTCGTTTTCTCGACGAGACATCTCTAAATGTGTAAGCTCCTCGGCGCAACGTTCCCCGTGCTCGGGGACTCCTCGGACCAGAGACTCACCGATCAGGTTATCTGCCAACGTTTAGCTGCTCACCCGACTCGCGCCCGGTATTAGGACCGACGCGACGGCTTCCGGGAGCTGTCGTGCTCCAAGACGACCTGGGCTTTTTCCAGGGCGCGCCCTTCGTCTCCAAGGACCCCGAGAAAGCATGGCGCGCCAACCCAGCAACACAGAACTAGCGACCAAAACCACAATAAACTGTATCCAATTCAAAGGAAATACAGGGATGAAACGCCAATACTCGCTGATGCGAAGAAAAACATGACGGAGGTTGAGGCATGAGAAGAAGCACATCCGTCCCAGCACTTATCTTCACGGGGCTGCTCGTCTTTGCCCTGCTGGGCGCCGGGATCGCCGCGGCGCAAGAGAAAATCGTCTTCCAAGTGATCTGGGGTCCCGGCGTCGTCGAGTACGAGGCCTTCGCCCGGCTCGTCGAGGAGTTCAACGCCGAGCAGGAGGAGATCTTCGTCGAGTTGCAGGCAGGCGATCCGGCCGTCTACTTCGATCGCCTCATCGTTCAGGCGGCGACGGGTTCGCCCCCCGACCTTTTCGTCGCAGGTATCGACGCGCCGTCTCCGTTGGTCACCGGCGGCTATCTCCTGGACATCAACGAAACCATCCTCGCCGAGACCCTGCCGTGGGACCAGTACATCCCGGCGATGCAGGAGAACGTCTATTACGGTTCAGCGTGGTACACCATCCCCTGGTTCATGGACAACACGTGGATGCTCTATTCCAAGTCCCTCTTCGCCGAGCGAGGCCTGGATCCGGAGGCTCCGCCGCAGACCTGGGAGGAGCTGCAGGCTCTTGGGGTCAAGTTCGTCGATGGCAGGGACGTAGAGGATCCGAACCTCCGCAGCTACGGCTTCAAGACGGACGCGATCGGCGCCGGCACCGGCGCGGAGGGCTGGTGGTTCCTTCCCTTCGCCTGGCAGGCCGGCGCCGAGTTCTACGACGCCGAGCGGGACCGGGTGCAGCTTGACCACCCCGCGGTCATCGAGGCTCTGCGATTCCTCCAGGCGGGCGTGAACGAATCCCGCTTCATCGCGCCGCCTTTCGTCGACACGGGGGCTCTGATCCAGAACAACCGGCTGGCCATGTGGCACGCCCTTCCCGCCCACGCCGTGGTGTGGGAACAGCTGACCGGCGAGGCGCCCGGCACGGCAATGCTGCCCATGGACAAGGAGCGGGCCACCCAGGTGGGCGGCTGGCACCTCTACATCTTCGACACACCGAGGCGTGAGGCGACCATCGAGTTCGTCCGCTGGCTTACGGAGAGGGACCACCAAGCCCAGTACGCCATCGACGTCCGGACCATCCCGCCGCGCCTTGACATCCTGCGGGAGAGCGAGCTCTTCCAGGATTACGTGATGGATCACCCGCGCGTCATGCCCTTGATCGAGCAGGCACCGTTCGCCCGCCTGGTCCATCCTGCGCTCCGCCGGGCGCCCATTGACAACTTCAGCATCGAAGGAGCGCTCACCCGGGCTCTCATCGAGGTGATCGTCGATGGCGTTCCTGTCGAATCGGCTCTCGCACAGCAGCAGCGCCTCCTCGACGGGTTGTATCAGGCGTACCGCCTCTCGCAGAATGAGTAGCATCGCACCTGGCCTTGTGCGAGGAGGCATCGCCCTTCTGGGCGTCCTCCTCGCCTTCGTCTTCGCGGTCGAGCCCGCGGCCGCAACAGATGGGAGTGTCGCACCCATGGAGCAGATCGTGAGGGATCCCCACTTCGAAGCGGGGTTCTTCCTCCTTCACCCGCGCGAGGGCGAGGCGCGCATCATCGACCGCTTCGATCTCGGCAACCCGGCGGCTCTGCCGGTATGGCGCCTGGCTCAGTGGAGCAGCAGGTATTCACTGGCCGGCGCTCCTCCCGAGCCCTTTTCGGACGGAGGCGTGATGTACGCTAACGAGGCGAAGAAGGTGATCGTGGGACGCCCTGGATCTGCCCTCGCCGACCTGACGCTGGAGGTCAACGCCCACGTTGAATACGGCGATCAGATTCGCCAAAGCGGCGAACCCTGGGTTCACCTGCTGGTCGAGCAGGAGTTTGCCACCATGCCCAGGCTGAGCGAACTTGAGGCGCTCCATTTCTCGGTGAGCGCACGCCTTTTGCGAAGCGATCTGCGCCCCATGCCCGGATACACACCGAGCCTGCATGCGGCCCAGTTTCTGATCTATTTCACGGTGCAGAACCGAAATCCCAACTCGCCGGGCTTTGGAGACTTCTTCTGGTTCGGGGTACCCATTTACGACGACCGCTACATCGTGATCCCCCGCTACCAAAGCCCCGACTTCAACACCAGCGGCAAGTACATCTTCACTCCGGGAAGTAGAGAGTACACCGACGGGGACATCAGGAGCGGCGAGTGGCTCACCATCGAAAAAGACCTGCTCCCCTTGATGTTGGAGGGGCTGGAGGACGCCCGGGCGAAGGGCTTCCTTCCCGCCTCAGGAAACCCGGAGGATTACGTAGTGAGCGGCATGAACATGGGATGGGAGGTACCCGGCCCGTTTCACGTCGCCATGCAGGTGCGGGACCTGCGGGTCACTCCCGTGTGGAAGAGCAAGCCATAAGGCACAACGCCTGAAAGAGCTGCATTCTGATGCATCCGTAGACTTAAAAGAGCACAGCGACGCCCGCGGCAGCCCCGTCCCGGGTCTGCCGCGGGCGCTCCTTTCGTCCACTGCTTCAGTTTTGCTGNGTTTAGCCGGTGCTTGGAGACTTCTCTTTATCGGCCCCTTGTTGAGCCCTTGCCGGCCCCACCTTAAGCTCGCCTTCCGCTTCTTCTTGTCAGCGATTCTGATCGTACGCACGCTCGAGCCATGCGATGGCTTCCTGGTCGACTTCGTCCGGCGAAGTGAAACTGATCTGAAGCGGCGTCGACTCGTGGATCTTGGAGGGCCGCAATCGCCCCGCCGGTTCGAATCCCTCGAGGCGAAGCCCTAAATCGACGCGGCTTTTGGTAGTGGCCTGGATCCGGGCGAACGTCCTACGGGGCGTAAGGAGCGAGACGTACGTCTTCCTCGCCTGGATCACGACGTCTCCCAAAGCCAGCGCGGCCTGGACGATGGCGTTGTACATTGGCCGCAGATGGGGCCGGTCCGCGTACTGGGCGTCGACCAGCTCGTCCGCCGTGGCGATCAGAAAATCGGGATAGCCAAACCGCTCCCATCTAAGAATCGACTGGGCGTATCCGGTCACACCCCGCTCCTTAAGCCAGACGCGCAACTGCTCCTCACTTGCGATTTGCGCCTCCTGGATCCGGCGCATCCAAACCTCCGGACCCTCGCCCGTACGCTCCCGGAGGAGGCGTGCGCTCAACTCGCGCATTCCTTGCCAATCACGGGTCTGGACCATGACTGCCACCTTCCACCCAGAAGAACTCTGCTCTCAAGCCACCTCGAAGCGAGATGGCTTCCCTCTCTCCCCGTCGTTCGCCTCTTCAAAAATTAAAAACTTCACCGCCGCCATGCCCCTTCCTGGGCTCGCGAGCTCGTACCGGCCGGGATGGTCCAATGCGATGTTGCTAGGGCCTTGTCCAGTGCCTCTCGCTGGCCTTTTGCGAGGCAAGGAGACCTCACATGCCCAATTCACGTCCGAAATGCTGAAGGCCCGTCTTTCGACGGGCCTTCGAGCTGGTGCGCGCGAGAGGATTTGAACCCCTGACCTTCTGATCCGTAGTCAGACGCTCTATCCAGCTGAGCTACGCGCGCAACATCACGCAGCAAGAGATAATATACCAGATTCTCAGCCGAAGTTCAACCTCAATCTTCGTACCAGATGCTCCCTTTGGCGTCGCCTTCGCCGCTCCGCTGCCGTTACGCCGAAATCGGCCGGGGAGCGTAGACGATCGTCCCCGTCCAGCTCTGGCCGGGCTCGAGCACGATCATCCCCGCATCGACACCTCGCGCCTCGAGGTTGAAGGCATCGGTGACACAGGTGTAGGGCTCAAGGCAGACGATATCCCTGAAGAGCGGCGCATAGATGACAAATTCCCGAAAGGCGCTGTCCGAACGGATCACGATCTCGACTCCCGTGCCGGGATCGGTATAGACGACCTCGGAGGGACCGTGTTGATTTAGCCCGGTGTAGACGTCATCGTACTCCTCGTCGGCCAGCGGCACACCCTTCGCAAGATCCCGGGACGGTGCAGGCGGTACGATCTCGCCCGTCGGCAGCAGCCGCTCGTCGAGGCGCCACACGCCCGTGACCGGGGCCTTCACGCGGCATTCGCTGCGGCGGCCTTTGGCAGAGAGCGGGGCAGGGAACCACGGATGCACGCCAAAGCCCATGGGCATCGGCTCCGACCCGGTGTTCTTGGCAGTGAACTCGTTGACGAGGGCGCCGTCTTGCAGCCGGTAAGTGTAGTGCGCTTCGAAAGGAAACGGATACGCCGCCTCCACCTCGGGGAAAGCGCCGGACACAAAGCGGAGCGTCACCCAAGCTCCGTCATCGTCGCCGGCGCCTTTCGCCGCAACTTCCCATGGCCGGTTCAAAACGAGTCCGTGAATCGCCGTATGGCGTTCGGGCTCGTTTATGGGAAGACTCACTTTCTTCCCGGCAAACTCAAAGACGCCGTCCCGGATGCGATTGGGAAACGGGAAGAGGACGGGGTTGCCGTAAAGGATCGGCGTCCGCCTCAGCGTCTCGTAGTCCGGAGCGCTCGAGATGAGCTCCAGCATCGCTCCTTGATACTCCCAAGCGAACCTGTTGCACGTCGCACCGATGCCCGGGACGATGACGGCGGTGCACTTCGCCCCGTCGTCGACAAGCTCGATGACGGGCTCTCCCCTGTCGACCCTCTCCACTACCGAATACCTGGCCATGGTCGTCCTCCCTGTCGGCGATGGCATGATCTCCTCCTAGGGAGATTGTACCAGATGCCCAAGCTCTGGGGAATTGCTCACGATCCGTCGACGCGGATCGACCGCTCGTAGCTCGCCAGGAACGGCTTCACACCCGGGTCCGCCCATCTTTCGGCGCTCCCATCGGACTACGGAGCGCCGACGAGGGTCGAGTAGATGAGGAGCGTCACACCGATGATCATGATCCCGATGACGGCTCTCCAAAGATACGCCCAGAAACGCCCCGGCATGCGCAGGTTGGACGGCATCGCACATGACCTCCGGCGAGAAAGAGTCAAAGCTCGGCTTTTGCGAGTCTTCCTCGCCTTCCGCCGGAGGATGCGTCGGGGCGGCGCAAGTGCATCCCAAGGTGCATCGCAGGATCGCGATGTACGATGCGCGAGCGATACGTTTGCCCCGGCCTACCCCCGCTTCAGCGTCGACGGCGTCACTGCCAGGGTCACGGTATGCACGTCGTGGAGGAAGTCAAACAAGGACTCTTCGACGACGGTGAACCCTAGCTCTTTGAGAATCGCAAGGCCCTGCTGGTCCGTGCTCGGGATGTCGATGAGAAGCTTCTCAATGCCGTGGTGCGAGAAGGCGTAGTCGGCCATGAGTTCGATCGCCTCCCGCCGGTAGGCAGGGGTGGCGGTAAACGCCAGATCGCCGATCATCGGGCTGATCCACGCCTCGCCCCGTATCACGTTGATGCTGTGCAGGTCGATGTCGCCGATGTATTTGCCGTCCTTAGTCTCGATCGCCCACTGCTCACTAAAAGGATCTTCTTGCAGGGCGTAAAACCAGCTCTCCATGTCAAACTTGGTATTAGTGTCAGCCGGGACACCGATATAGAGCTTTTGCACCTCGCGGTCGTTGACCATCTCGAGCCGCCGGTCGAGGTCGGATTCGGCCAGCGGCCTGAGATCGACCAACTGCCCGCACAGCCTGGTTTGGGCTTTCGACATGATCATCACCTTGCTCAGTATTTCCCCGGCTCACGGCAGCAACCTTCCGGCAGTAAGGAAGGGCTCGCCGCCCGGAAATCGAAATCGTGGAAGGCCATCATCAGACGGAGGCATTTGCGATGAGTGAGATCAACCGTGACATCGTACAACGGATCATCCAGGAGATCGATGAGCTGCTGGCGCTTCGCCAGGGATTCAACGAGGCGTATCGCGACTGGCGCGAAAGGGCGATGGACGAGCTGAAAGCCGCCATCGGGGAAGAGCGTGCAACCGAGCTCGACGGACTTGGACCTCGCCAGGCGCCGATCAACCGCCAGCATCGCGTTCACATCTACCGCCAGCGCCTCCACGCGCAGCAGAAGTACTTGAAGGACCTGCTCGAAAGCGCGGACTCCGGGGAATCCGAGTCCTAAGGAGCCGCGACCGCAGCGTGCTTGAGCGAGCTCTCCACAGTAGCTCAAAATCAGAGGGCCCTGAGCGGCATGCCGCCAGGGCCCTCCTGTTTGTGACGTTGGCGGAAGGGGAGGGATTCGAACCCTCGGTAGGACTTTTGGTCCTACTACGGTTTAGCAAACCGCCCGGATCGGCCTCTCTCGCACCCTTCCGTAATCCGCAAATTAGGAGCAGGGTAGACCTACCCTCCGGAAGCTTCTCCATTTTAGCATACAGCAGTGCAAGCGTCAATGC